>SXGR01020376.1_pt1 | contig 20470 bp, 31 predicted proteins | sample 3174711 | NCBI WGS metagenome assembly SXGR01 (sample SAMN11356860, study PRJNA531348) | freshwater metagenome | isolation source: freshwater sample F1-60 | place: China: Fuxian Lake, Yuxi | collected 2017-12-25
GAATTGGAAGTATGCACATATTTCGGTCGCAACTTTTTGCGATCAAGTTCGGCGACAAAGTCGTCGAACCGTCGTTGTTGCTTGGCTGTCTCGTCATGATTTGGCAAGTCTGCAGCCGCAAAGTGCGTGTAGACACCCTCTAATTGCAGCGATGACAGTGCGCCAATTTGCTCGACGCGATCCATTGCGCTGGCTACCGTCGCACCGACGCGATGCATCCCCGTGTCGACTTTTAAATGCACCTTGCCAACAACCCCGAGACGGTTTGCGACGGCTGCGTAACTATTTATCGTCGCCTCGTTATAAACAGTCGCTATGACTTCATCGCCCAACATTTGTTCGAATGCGACTTCGGGTTGCTCGCTGACTATCAAAATCGGTCCAGCAATTTTTGCCTGACGCAATTGATGCGCCTCATCGGCCAACGCCACGCACAAACCGCTCGCGCCCGCGCTCAACGCAGTTCGTGCAACTTCAACCGCGCCGTGTCCATAGCCGTTCGCCTTGACGGTCGCCCAAAGTTGCGAACGCCCGGCCTGTCGAACTATCTCAGTGACATTTTGATGGATCGCGTTGAGGTCGACTTCTGCCCACGCCCAACGATTAGTCGAATTCATCGCCGAATTTGTTGCTCAGTTGCTCGCGACGACAGCCACAGCCGTGTCATCGGTGTGCGAAAGCGAAACGAGCCATCTCTGCACACCCTGGGCTCGCGCAAGTTCAAGGGCCCGACCAGTGACGATGAGTTCGGGTGCGCCAGTTTCAGAATTGCGGATTGAAACATCGTGCAAATCAAAAGACCCGAGCCCAACGCCAAGCGCCTTCATCGTCGCCTCACGCGCGGCAAAGCGCACAGCCAAACTTGGTGCACTGTCTGCACGACCCGCAAGAGATTCAAGTTCGTCCGACGTAAAAACTCGTGCGCGCAAATTTGGTGTACGGTCTAGCGCTTCACGAAATCGCTGCACGCTGACAGCATCAATACCCAGACCAATCACCTGCGCTACTCCCTTGTTCGCCAATGATCAGCCATGTCGCTGATCGGCAAGATCAGCAGGTCGGCAACCGACACTTCGGCCAATCGATCTTCCCTGAACGCACCTTCGGTTTCTGTCACCCAGTCGACGAGTCGGTCATAGCGACGGTCGTAACCCTGCAGCACCGCGCGCATCGCCGGGGCTGGCAGTCGATCCTGAAACATCACATGCAACAACGTGATACCCGTGGTCTGTCCGCCTTTTGTTTCTGGCACCATGATCACCGTGCGATTGTCGCTGCGACCGCGAGCCACGAGCACTTCTTGGTCGCTGGCAACCCGACGCTTGGTGCCAACCAGTTGCGAATTTCGATCGACTCGAGAGGTCAGATTCTTTGACATTCCGCCGCGATCAATGATCGTGATCGTTGCCGCTCCTCCGACGATGTCGCCTTCAATTTGATATCGAGTAAACCCAGTCACGGCGCTCACCGCCGCATCCAAATCGGCGACGATCTTCAACACGCGATACGAAAGTCGCTCGCGCGCCACTCCTGCTTCAAGCAACGCTTTGACCAGCTTGCGATCGAACAGGCCCTCGTCACTACGCGAAATACCCACGGTCACGGTCTTAGCCTGATGCTTAATCGCATCAACAGGACGCGTCAATTCGTCAACGCCGCGCGTCAGCGCACTGGTCAAATCGTCGAGCAGCAATTCTGGTGAGGCGATCTTGCCAGAACTGCGCTGATACGCCTGAACCGGGTCGCTGGCCAGCGTGTCGCGCAACATCGTCACGATTCGCACCGCCGTGCTGGCTTCCAGGTTGCCGTCGTAATTGCCAGTGGCTAATGCATCGGTAAATCGTGTCGCTGGTGCACCCAACTCGGTGCGAATTTTTTCCAACAATTTGTTGGCATCACCACCACGTCCAACCGCGTGTTCAACAACTTCGCGCGCCTCACGCAACGGCCGCGCCAAGGCGTCAATCGCCAGTGCCGCCTCGTATCCGAACAAATGTCCGACCATCACACTCAAAATAAACGACAGGCTCGTCTCGACATTCGGCACCAACAACACCGCAGCCGCCGCATCAAAGCGCGTCTGGCCTGCTGTCGCAACGACTATCGGCAATGCCTTGTGCGCACGATAAATCGCGATTTCTTTGGCCACGTCTGACGCCGTGCCTTCGAGCAACCCGGTCGCACACACAAAAATCAACGGCTCGCAAGACAAGTCGATGTGCTTTTTATCTTCGGTTGAGTCGCTCGAAATTGATTTATAACAAAGCTCGGATAATTTAATCCGCACCTCTTGGGCCGCGATCAAATTCATCCCGTTGCCAACCACCGTCCAGTAGCGCCGCGACGAGGCAAACTGTTTCGCCGCCGCGGCGATCTCTGGTCGCGTCGCCAAAACTTCAACGAGCGCATCAGGTATCTTGCGCAAACCCGACAACAGTTCATGTCGCGCACGGTCGGAAGATTTGCCGAGTGCTTTTGACAATGCACACGCATAAAGTGCGCCGGCTGCAACTTGGGCATAAAACGCCTTGGTGCTGGCAACGCTCATCTCGACGTCGCGACCGTCAGAGGTGTACATAACACCATCTGCTTTCGCCGCGAGTTCACTTCCGCGGCGATTGACGATCGCCAGAACACTCGCACCTCGCGCCCGTGCCAAGTCAACGGTGCGATTCGTATCGGTCGTAGTGCCGCTTTGGCTTACCGCAACAACGAGCGTGTCGCTCATATCAAGTTGCAAACCAAACCCCGAAAGTTCACTGGCCAACAACGCCTCGGCGCTCAAGCCAATGCCGATCAATTCGTTCAGCAACTTGGCAAGTGCCTGACCAGCTACCGCCGCGGTTCCCTGGCCGATTACACGAACTTTCGTAATTGTGCCCGACGCCAGCCGATCACAAATTGATTGGGGCAAAACCTCTTGGCCAAGATCGGTTGCCAACACGCCGTTTACCTCGACGATTCTCCCGCGAATTGTTTTACGGAAACTCTCCGGTGCCTCGGCTATCTCTTTCGCCAAAAAGTGTTTGTGCTCGCCACGATTTATATCTCGTGTCGTTATCTCGGCAGTCATGACTTTGTCAGCGGTCAGATCAATTTTGCGTCCGTTATATGCGACCAACCCGATGCCGGACAATTCACCGGCGTTGGCTGCCGAGAGGGCAACTACTTGACCCCTGCTCGACGGATTATCGATGTCGGCGAGGGCTTCTCCGTCCATGCGCACATAGTTAAGAGTTTCTTCGACCACGCCGTATGGTTCGCTGGCAACAATGAATCGATCCTCGGCAAGACCAATGCACAATCCTTGACCACTGCCGTTCAGAGCCAGCAACAATTTGTCCGACTCTGTCGCACTCGCCGCCGCAATCGCCACCGAACCCTCGAACTGGGCGACAGTTTCGCGAAATGCATCGGTCAAATTTTGCGTCGTGGCTAGTTTTCGCGAAACCAATGCAGGGATCACTTTTGCGTCCGTTGTTATCGGTCCCGCGACACGCAAACCATATTGCACTCGCAGGTCTGCATGGTTGTCCACATCGCCATTCAATGCCGCCACCAAATATGCGCCATCATGCTTGCCTTCAAGTTCTTCGCTGTTCACGGGGTGCGCATTGGGTTCAGAGATGATTCCGACGCTCGCCCACCTGGTGTGTGCCAACACGGCGACTTGCGCATTTGGTTGAGAAATACAAAGTCGCAACAGCGCATCAGCCATCACGGCGTTGCGCATCACACGGGTGTTGTCACCAAGTTCGCCAATTTCTGCGGCGGCTTTATAAACAAACGACCATGCCTTCTCGGTTATACGCATCGCCCCAGACATGAACAATGCATCTTCGCGGCGATTCGTCAATAGCGCTTTAACTTCTTTGTCGGTTGCCTTCAGACCGTGGCTTGATACGAGCACATGAATACCCGCTGAATCTCGACCGCGGACCTCGAGCCGATCCAAACCCGAGAACGCCTGCTGAATCGAAAAATATCCACTGCGTGCCGAATCTGAGGCCCCTTGCCCGGCCAATGCATCGACGAGTTTCGCCGTGCGAATTCGATCGTTGCGCAACTCCCAAATCGCGTCTTTGGCGCGAATTATTTCGTCCAGCGCATGTTGCGAAGTTTCAGTTTGCAGACTTGCCGATTTCTCGACCGACTGTTCGTAGGCAGTGACAATCGCATCCAGTTGGTCGATCCGAGATGTCATCGCGGCAATCAACTGATGGTTGTCGGCCATGCACAACTGGCCGGCCTCGCCACGCAGAAGTTTGTCGGCAGTCGTAACGGCCAACGCCAGTTGGTCAATATCGCTCTTGGTGCCCGCGTCCAGAGCGGCATCCAGCAGGGCCAAGATCTCTTTGCTGGTCGGGGTGGCTCGTCGAGTCTTGCGGCTCAACACGCAGATAATTCCGCACATGAGTTCTAGTCTACTTTCGCATCGCTATCAGCCGAGTCGTGCCGTTATCGCATCAGCCAATGTTGCAGCCACCGTCTCGGCCACATGTTGCTGCTGTGCTTCAACCATCACCCGCACCATCGGCTCGGTTCCACTTGCCCGCACCAAAACGCGACCAAGTCCTCCAAGAGATTTTTCTGCTGTTGCGATCTCGTTTTTAAAAAGTTGATCTACGTCCACGACCCGTCTACTGACGCGAAGGTTGATCAACACCTGAGGAAAACTGGTCATTGCTTGACTGGCGATCTCACTCAGTGACTTTTTTGAACTAACGACCAACGAAGCCAGTGTCAACGCCGCGAACAAGCCGTCACCGGTTGTTGACAAGTCACGATAAATAATGTGTCCACTTTGTTCTCCGCCCAGCGAAAGCGAACCATGTTCAAGGGCGATCAAAACTGATCTGTCGCCGACCGGGGTGGTGACTACTTCGATCTCCGCTTGCTTCATCGCCTGATGAAAGCCGATGTTGGTCATGACCGTCACGACAACTTTGTTGTTGCGCAAAGTTCCCTGCCGCTTCATTTCAAGTGCGCTGATTGCCAGCAGGTGATCCCCGTCCACAATCTCGCCGTTTCCGTCTATTGCAATCAATCGGTCGCCATCACCATCAAAAGCAATACCAAAATGTGCACCGACATTTTTGACGACCGCGCTCAACATTGCGGGGTAGGTTGCTCCGCACTGCAGATTTATGTTTCTGCCATCCGGCGTCGCGTTTATCGTCGTCACCGTGGCACCAAGTTTTGTCAACACCTCGGGCGCCACGTTGCTGTATGCGCCGTTGGCGCAATCAAGGGCGACGTGCAAATTCTTCAACCCATCGGGCTGCATCGAACCAATCAGCCAGTCGCAATACTCTTGCAACAGTTCAGGTCGAACCACGCTAGTTATGCCAGCCCTTCCGAAGCCGCCCGCCATCTCGGCACCCGCCGCCAACTCGCGTTCAATGCGCTGTTGGTCAGCATCAGAAAGTTTGCAACCACCGGCAACAAAAATCTTTAATCCGTTGTCTTGATACAAGTTGTGCGAAGCGGTGATCGCAAAGGCAACTACATCGTGCTGTCGTGCGGCAAACGCGATCGCCGGCGTTGGGGCGACACCCATCAGCAAAACTTCAACACCATGCGAAGTCAGCGCCGTGGCAATGGCCGCTTCAAGCAACACACCCGATTCACGCGTATCGCGACCGATCACGACCTTCTTGCACTGCAAGACCTGCGCCACCACTTCAGCAAGCCGGGCGGCATAACTCTCGGTCAGTTCTTTGCCAAATTCTCCGCGAACCCCGTCTGTACCAAATGTCAACATCTAATCACCAATGCCTTGTCGTAACAAAGAGTGTTGCAACCAATCATTTAAATAGAAACTCGCACGGCAAAAGCCATGCGTTGCAAAGACGAATTAACGCTTTGTGTACTGTGGCGCTTTGCGCGCTTTTTTGAGACCGTATTTTTTGCTCTCTTTTCGACGCGAGTCGCGAGTCAACAAGCCTGCCTTCTTCAAGGCCAATCTTTGTGTCGGGTCTAGTTCAACAAGTGCTCTTGCGATCGCCATGCGCAACGCACCAGACTGACCAGCGATGCCACCGCCAACAATGTCGGCATCGACGTCGTAACTCGACTCGGTGTTCGTAATTCTCAAAGCTTCGGTAGACGAGTTGCGTAGCACTTCTGACGGAAAATATTCGTCAAATGCACGATCATTGATTTTCACAACACCAGTACCTGGTCGAAGTCGCGCACGGCAAACTGCATTCTTGCGTCGACCTGTTGTTTGAGTTAATGGCTTTGTTCCCACGGGTTGGTTCCTTTTTTTAATGCGACTCAACGAGCTTTTGCGTGCGGAAGTTCAAACACTTTTGGTGATTGCGCTGCATGCGGATGTTCTGCACCTGGATAAACCTGCAACTTCTTGAGCATCTGTCGACCAAGCGATCCTTTTGGCAACATGCCGCGAATCGAACGACGAATTGCGTCGCCTGGTTTGCGATCCAGCAAGTTTGCATAGGTCTCGGACTTAAGACCACCTGGGTAACCCGAGTAGTCATAAACCATTTCGCGATCTGCCTTACCCGAAGTAAGCACGATCTTTGATGCGTTGATGATTACAACGTGGTCACCGGTGTCCATGCTTGGCGTGTACATCGGCTTGTGTTTGCCCCGCAGCAACGTTGCGACTTCGGTGCAAAGACGACCGAGCACCAGGCCTTCGGCGTCAATGATGTGCCAGGCACGCTGCACGTCGGTCGTTTTTGCTGAATAGGTACGCATCGAAAGTTCCTTAAAAAAATATTGTTCTAGCCAGAATGCATTGCACACTCGTTTTAACGGCCTTGTAAGGATAGGGCCGAAAACCCTTAAATCACAATTAGCCCCGCAAAAACATGGGTTATTGCCTCAGATGACATCGCTCGGATACCCGACCTCGGTCAAAAACAAGCCCTGGGGTGGGGCCAGTGGTGACGCTTCGGCGCGATCTCCTGAGCGGATCAACCCCATCATGTCGCTACTCGGGCGCTTTCGTGCGCCGATTTCGACGAAGGTTCCAACGAGCGATCGAACCATCTGATGACAAAATGCGTTTGCCCGAATATCGAAACGAAACATTGACTCGCCGATCTCACGCCAACTGGCTTGCATCACACAACGGCGCAAAGATTTCTCGCGCACGATTTCACCCGAACCATCAGAAGTCTCCGGGCCCTCCAGATCTGGCTCAGTGTCGGGTTTTGGCCGACGACAAAACGCCGAAAAATCATGGGTGCCAATTATCGGGTCGCACGCCAACTGCATCGCCTGCAGTTTCAATGGCGCGATCACGTGCCACGAAGACGCGACCTTGAACGGGTCTGGAAAGTCGGCGTTGTAAATAAAATATTGATAGTGGCGCCAGATCGCCGAAAATCTGGCATGAAAGTCGCTCGACACCCAAGCAACATCTTTGACGATTATTTCTGGTCCTCAAAGCGAGTTCAGTTGCTTACGCAAAGTCGCCAGGTCTGCATCTGGGTCGATGTCACAACTAATAACCTGGGCTGTCGCATGAACACCGGTGTCGGTTCGACCCGCCGACACGAGCGGTATCGGGGTCTGAAAAATCTGTTGCAGTGCCCCGCCGAGCGTGCCCGCAATAGTCGCAACTTTCGGGTTGACGGCAAAACCGTGGAACGGTTCTCCGTTATAGGCAACAACCAAGCGCACTCGACGCATCGGTTTTATTTTTGACTAGATCAGTTCGATTCGCGCCATTGGTGCGTTGTCACCGTGGCGTGGACCAAGCTTCATGATTCGCAAGTATCCACCATTTCGCTCCAAATACCTCGGGGCAACGACGTTGACAAGTTTGTTCGTCATTTCTTTGTCGCGCAGGTAGCTCTGAATTTGTCGGATTCGGTGCACACGCATCGGACTTGTGCCCTGTGCTTTCTTTGCCTTGGTGATCAACTTCTCGGCGATCGGTCGAAGAGCTTTGGCTTTTGACTCGGTCGTAACGATGCCTTCGGCAGCGAACAATGACGATGCCAAGTTGGCCATCATCAATTTCTCGTGCGTTGAACTACCGCCAAAACTCGGTCCGCGGCGTGGTCTACCTGGCATAGTGAATCGTCTCCTTATTTAATTTCGTTGAATATCTCGTGCACTCAGACGCGAAGTGAAAGCCCGCGCTCATCAAGCTTCTGCTTGATCTCGTCGAGGCTCTTCTGGCCAAAGTTGGTGATGTTCATCAAATCTTCTTCTGAATGAGTAAGCAGCTCGCCGATTGTGTTGATCTGACCGCGCTTCAGGCAGTTGCGTGGACGCTCTGACAAGTCGAGATCTTCGATCGGCATGTCGAGGTCGCCCGCACCGCTTGAGTATCCAGAAACTTCGCCAAGTTCGAGGGCAACTGGCTCTGCGGTGAGGTTCGCCACAAGATCTACAAGCGATCGCAATGTCGCGCCTGCCGAGGCAAGCGAGTCAACCGGTGTGATCGAACCATCAGTCTCGATGTCGATGATCAAATTGTCATAGTTTGTCGACTGCTCGACGCGAGTCGGCACAACTTCGAAAGTCACGCGACGAATCGGCGAGAAGATCGCGTCGATCGGGATGATGCCGATTGTCTTGCGAGCACCATCACGGTCAGAAGACATGTAGCCGTTGCCGCGCTCGACGGTAAGTTCAAACACGAGTTTACCCTTGGCCGAAAGCGTGGCGATCTTTTGAGCCTTGTTGAGAATTTCTACTTCTGGTGGACACTGAATGTCACCAGCCGTGAGATCTAATGGGCCCCGCACATCGACACTCAAAACGATCGGGTCATCTGAAGTCGACTGCAACACAATGTCCTTCAAATTGAGGATAATCTCAGTCACATCTTGCGCAACACCTTCAATCGTGTCGAACTCATGCAATGCCGACTCGAACTTTACCGAGGTGATGGCCGCACCAGGAATTGACGACAGCAACATTCGGCGCAACGAGTTGCCCATCGTATGGCCAAGACCTGGCTCGAGTGGACCAACCGAAAACTTTTGACGATTGTTTTCTGGTGAGCCGATTGGTTCGACTGTTGGGCGCTGGATGACAAGCATGATTTCTCCTCTGACCGTTGTATTTTGGGGTTACTTCGAATAAAGCTCGACGATTAATTGTTCTCGCACAGGTACATCGATTTGTTCGCGAACAGGCAATTCACGCACGGTGACTTGCTTGCCCGCTTCGGCAACATCAAGCCACGCCACAACCTTGCGGTCAAGCGTGTCAATGTTGTGCTGAATGACGATCATGTTGCCGCCCTTTGTCGACAGCGTCACAACCTCACCCTTTTGCAATGTGTACGACGGAATATCCACTCGCTTGCCATCAACTTTGATCAAGCCATGACTCACAAACTGGCGTGCCTGTGGGCGTGATGCCGCCCAACCTGCGCGATAAACCACGTTGTCTAGACGCAACTCCAAGAGACGCAACAAGTTCTCACCAGTTGGGCCGGTCAAACGAACTGACCTCTTATATAAGTTACGAAATTGACGCTCAAGCAAGCCGTATATGAACTTCGCTTTTTGCTTCTCTTGCATCTGGGCGAGATATTCGCTACCGGCACCCTTGCGGCGCGAACGACCGTGGTGACCTGGCGGAAACGGACGCCGCTCAAGAGCCTTCGAACCCTTCGTGTTTTCGAAAACATTGATGCCGAGTCGACGCGAGATGCGAACTTTAGGACCTAGGTAGCGCGCCATGAGTTATGGTCGCTTTCGTTTTGGTTGACGGCAACCGTTGTGCGGTACCGGCGAGAGATCTTTGATCCCCGAAACTTCGATGCCCAAGTTTTGAATCTGACGCAAAGCGGTGTCACGTCCCGAACCCGGACCTTTTACATGAACTTCGGCACGACGAAGACCGAGTTCCATCGCCGCACGACCAGCCTTCTCGGCCGCCATCTGTGCAGCAAACGGTGTCGACTTGCGCGAGCCACTAAAGCCAACTCCGCCAGACGATGCCCACGAAATTACATTGCCTTCGGTGTCGGTGACCGAAACAATCGTGTTGTTGAAAGTGCTCTTGATGTGCACGATGCCTGATGTGACATTGCGGCGCTCGCGCTTGCGTTTGCGGGCTGGTGCTTTTGGTTCGACCATGGCTACTTCCTTACTGCGATCTTTTTGTTAGCGACTGTCTTTTTCGGGCCTTTTCGTGTGCGTGCATTCGTGTGCGTGCGTTGACCACGCACCGGCAAGCCTTTTCGGTGCCGTGTTCCCTGATACGAGCCGATCTCAATTTTGCGCTTGATGTCTGTCTGCACATTGCGACGACGATCACCTTCTACACTCAAATTATTTTCGATGAAAATACGAATCTTGTTGACTTCGGAATCGGTCAAGTCGCGAACTCGCGTGTCAGGATTGATACCAGTTTCAGTGCAAAGTTTTTTGGCAGTCGTGCGGCCGATACCGAAGATGTAGGTGAGTCCAATCTCAAGGCGCTTCTCGCGCGGAATGTCGACCCCAGAAATACGTGCCATTTTGTCTCTCTCGCTCAGCCTTGACGTTGCTTATGACGCGGGTTCTCGCAAATAACCATCACACGACTGTGCCGACGAATAACCTTGCACTTCTCGCAGATTTTCTTAACGCTGGTTCTTACTTTCACAGCACGCCTTTTTTATTTAAATCGATATGTAATACGACCTCTTGTGAGGTCATACGGTGTTAGCTCTACTTGCACTTTGTCGCCAGGAAGAATTCGAATGTAGTTCATTCGCATCTTTCCCGAAATATGAGCCAAGACCGTGTGTCCGTTCTCTAACTCAACTCGAAACATTGCATTGGGTAAGGATTCAGTAATCTTGCCTTCCAGCACGATTGCGTCTTCCTTGTTTTTGGGCAAAGTTTCTCCGAACAGATTCTTGGTTTTTACTCTTATTACCCGACAGTCCGAAGACCGTTTAGGGCGACTAGTAAGGCTATCGGCGCAGGCCAGTTTCAACCACTGTTTTTATGCGCTCAAAGACCTCGTCTGGCGAGCCCAAGCCATCTATCAAATACAACGAACCGCGACCCTGGTAATAAGCAATCAACGGTGCCGTCTGGACCTCATAGACATCCAGGCGTTTATTTATCGCTGCCGGCGTGTCATCGGTGCGTTGAACCACCGTCCCACCGCAATTCGGACACTTCCACGGATTCGGCTCGTTTCCACTGGCGGTATAACTCGCATCACATGACCGACAAACCCTGCGCGAAGACAGCCGCCCCAGGACAATTTCACGATCCACATCAAGGTCGACCACAAAACCAACTGGTCGCGTCTGGGTCAATGAGTCGAACGCCGTGGCTTGAACGATCGTGCGCGGAAATCCATCGAGCACAAAACCCGCCGTTCTTGCATCTTCTTGACCGATACGACCTTGTACCAAAGAAAGCATTAAATCATCGGCAACCAGTTCACCCCGATCTAACACGGCTTTGGCTGCACGACCGACGACAGAATCTTGCTTCACGGCATTGCGCAACATTTCACCCGTTGAAATATGTGGAACATTAAAATGTTTCGCAAGCCGGGCACTTTGCGTACCCTTGCCGGCGCCCTGGCGACCGAACATGATTATTCTCACTCCAGCGCTCATGATTTTTATTCCGATCCTGTGGCCAATAAAACGTTGTTTGTGTTTACGTCATTCGAGATTATTGCTTGAGGAAACCTTCATAATTTCGCTGCATCAACTGGCTATCAATCTGGCGCATCAATTCAAGTGCAACACCAACCGCGATCAAAACTGTTGTGCCCGCAAATGGAAATGAAGTCACGTTGCCAACCCACAACACGATGTACGGCAAGATCGCAATTACCGCCACGAATGTCGCACCAGGCAATGTGATGCGATTCACCGTTTTCGACAAAAAAGTTTCTGTCTGTTGACCAGGCCGAATACCCGGTATAAAACCACCCTGCTTGCGCAACTGGTCCGCTTGTCGAATCGGATCGAAAGCAATCGAGTTGTAAAAGTAAGCGAAGGCGACAATCAACAAGGCAAAAACCGTGACGTACAACAAGTTCTGACTATTAATCAAGTACTGATCCACGAAACGGGCGATTGAACCGCGCCAACCTTCACCGCTGCCCAGCATGTTCGACATCAAAACTGGCAACAGCAACACGGAACTTGCAAAAATAATCGGCACAACGCCAGACTGATTTACTTTCAACGGAATATATGTGTTTTGACCACCATACATTTTGCGACCAACCACACGCTTTGCAAACTGCACCGGCAGTCGTCGTTGACCTAACTCGACGCGCACCACGGCGAGAATGATTGCGATCGTGAGTGCGACCAAGATGATAAACACCAAAGTCTTGCGGGTCTGCAACAACGAGTAATAGCTATAAGGCAAATCACTCACGACGGAAGCAAAAATAACCATCGACATACCGTTGCCGATGCCCCGTTGGCTGATCAATTCGCCCAACCACATCAATAAAGCGGTGCCCGCTACGAGTGACGGAATCACCAGCAAGGCTCGTGGCATAAACGGATCAAGCAAGACAACGTCTGGCGCCTGGGTACTTGCACCAAAAAAAGCCGAGCCGCGACCCTGACCAAAGATAAAAGTGAGACCTGCACCTTGCAAAGTTGCGATGCCTATCGCCACATAGCGAGTCCATTGGGTGATTTTGCGTTGACCCGTCGCGCCTTCTTGTTGCCACTGCTCAAGCTTCGGAATGACAACAGTAAGCACCTGCATGATGATGCTCGACGTGATGTACGGCATGATCCCAAGTGCGAAAATCGAGAAACTGCCGAAGGCCCCACCCGAAAACAAGTTCAAGAAACCAAGCGCACCTTGCGACTTTGACGCTTCGCGCAACTGGCTGACTGCTTGCGCATCGACACCAGGCACCCGCAGGGAAACGCCCAGACGATAGATGAGCAACATCGCCAACGTGAACAGAATCTTGTTGCGAAGCTCTGTCACCTTGAAGATGTTGCTGATTTTTGCCACGAATTTACCCCGTTGTTTTTGCTAAAAGCAGGCCGATGCGAACTGTACTACCGGTTGGTGAACTGACTGCCCTTGGCTGGTGGTCGGACACCCTTGTATGTTGGCGGCAAGATCACTACTGAGCCGCCGGCCGCAACAATTGCTTCTTGGGCCGACTTAGAAACTGCGTGTGCAGAAACTTTGACCGCACGAGTTATTTTTCCACGACCCAAAACTTTGATCATCTGACCCTTGTGGGCAACACCACCCGAAACGAGTTTTGCTGGATCAACTTCGCTCGCACCAAGTGAATCAATCGCGTCAAGATTGACCGCGTAATACTCGACACGAAACGGGTTGTTGAAGCCCTTAAGTTTTGGCACGCGTTGCTTGAGTGGCATCTGTCCACCTTCGAAACCACGAGCAACCGTGTTGCGCGCGTATTGACCTTTTGTACCACGACCAGCTGTTTTTCCACCTTTGCCACCGGTGCCGCGACCAACGCGCTTTGGCTTCTTACGTGCCCCGTAGCGAGGTCCGATTTCGTCGACGCGCATAACTATGCTCCTTTTTTGCTTACTTCAATGAGGTGGGGCACTCGGGCAATCATGCCGCGAATCTCTGGGCGATCTGGCAATGTGTTGACATCGCCAATCTTGCGCAGACCCAAGGCACGCATCGTTGCCTTCGTCTTAGGCATGATGCCAATCTGCGAGCGCACTTGCTTGACTACGAACGTTGCACCAGTGTGCGCCTTGCGAGTCGCTTTAACGGCGACAGCTTTTTTTAGTGCAGCCTTTTTGGCCGGCTTCGCCGCCTTCTTTGCAGTTGCCATGATTATTTGGCCCCGAGACTTGAGATAGTTTTCTTGCGCTCCGTGTAGGCGCGCAACATACCTTTTGGCACGAAGTCTTCGGCTGGCAAACCACGACGCTTGGCGACTTCGTCAGGTCGTTGCAGACCCTTCAAGCCGTTGATCGTTGCTCGCGCAACGTTGATCGCGTTTGGTGAACCCAAAACTTTTGCCAAAACATCTTTGATACCGGCTTCTTCAAGAATGATTCGCGCAGCACCACCGGCGATAACACCGGTACCAGGAGCAGCCGGTTTGAGCATTACGCGACCAGCGCCATTGATGCCGATCGTTGCATGCGTGATCGTTGTGCCTGCGAGTGCAACATGGAAAATATTGCGCTTTGCTTCTTCGGTGCCTTTTTGAATTGCCAATGGCACTTCTTTTGCCTTGCCATAACCAAGACCCACACGACCGTTACGGTCACCTACTACAACTAGCGCGGTGAATGAAAAGCGTCGACCACCTTTGACAACTTTGGCAACACGATTGATGTGCACAACGCGCGAATCACCGATCTCGCCGACCTTTGCAGGTGGACGCGGCTCTCGCTTCTCGCGTGGTTCGCGACGATCACGCCGCTCGCGACGACCTGTCTCTTCGGCACCCGGTACTGCTGGAACTTGATTTACATCGCTCATTTAGAACTCCAAACCTTCTTCTCGAGCAGCTTGTGCTGCGGCTGCGATACGACCGTGATACAAGAACCCACCACGGTCATAAACAACTTTCGTAACTCCGGCCTGTTTGGCACGTTGTGCCACCGCCTTGCCGACTCGTGCCGCCGCTTCAACGGTTGACCCAGAACCTGATTTGCGAAATTCGGCCTCAAGCGAAGAAGCCGAAGCGATGGTACGGCCAGCATCGTCGTCGATCAATTGCGCCGAAAGATGTTTGTTGCTGCGAAAAACCGCCAAACGTGGACGCTCGGCAGTGCCATGAATCTTTTTGCGCACACGACGCTGACGTCGCAATCGCCCTGAATGTCTTTTTTCTGCTGTATTAGCCATAGTTGAGTTGGTCCCTTATCTACTTCTTGCCGGTCTTGCCGGCCTTGCGACGAACGCGCTCGTTCAAATATCGAACGCCCTTGCCTTTGTATGGCTCGGGTTTGCGCATGCTGCGAATGTTTGCGGCAACTTGTCCGACTGTCTCTTTGTCATTGCCCTTGATCACGATTTGAGTTTGTGCAGTCACTTCGAAAGTTACGCCCTCTGGTGCCGTGTAAACGATCGGGTGCGAAAATCCGAGTGCCAACTTAAGTTTGTTCGGTCCCTGGGCTTCCGCACGATAACCAACACCTTGGATATCAAGCGCCTTGGTGTAGCCCTGAGTTACACCAACGATCATGTTCGACAAAAGGGTGCGAGCCAAACCGTGACGCGCACGAGCATCGCGCTCGTCATCGGCGCGCTCGACAACCAAGTTATTTTCTTCGCGTCGCGCAGAAACACCAACCGGAAGTTCGCGCTTCAAGGTGCCCTTGGGTCCCTTGACCGTCACTGCGGCGCCAGAGATCGTTACTTCGACCCCTGTCGGCACTGCAAGTGCTGATTTTCCTATGCGTGACATTTTGTTTCTCCGTTCAACTCTCGAATTACCACACGAAACACATGATTTCGCCACCAACGTTGCGCTTGCGCGCTTCGCGGTCGGTCATGAGTCCGTGACTTGTTGACAAAACTGCTACTCCGAGACCGCCGAGCACGCGAGGCACTTCAGTTGCCGCACGATAAACACGCAAGCCCGGTGTTGAAATTCGCTTGATGCCCGAAATCGTTCGCTGACGATCGGTGCCGTACTTCATCGTTATCTTCAGGGCTTTACCCGAACCTTGCGGATCTTGCACGACCGCATAGTCGGCGATGAAGCCCTCGCGCTTGAGAACTTCGGCAAGAGCAGACTTCTGTTTTGACGCAGGCATTAAAACTTCATTGCGCAGCGCGACGTTTCCGTTGCGAATGCGTGTGAGCATGTCGGCGATTGGGTCAGTCATCATGATCGATTACCAACTCGCCTTCGTGATCCCAGGAATCTCACCCGCGTGCGCAAGCTCGCGGAAGCACAAACGGCACAAGCCAAATTTTTTGTAGACCGAACGAGTTCGACCACAACGCTGGCAGCGGGTATAGCCGCGTACCTTGAACTTTGGTTTTGCCTCTGCTTTGATTCTGAGTGATTTTTTTGCCATATGTTGTTGTCCTAATTAGTCCCGTGTTAGTCCTGTAAATTTATTTCTTCTTCGATTTCTTGGCTTTGGTAACAGACGCTGGTACTTCGCCCTTGCGAAATGGAAAACCAAAAGCATCCAGTAGCGCTTTTCCTGCAACATCGCTATTTGCAGTTGTAACAATCGTGATGTCCATGCCTCGAGGCACGTCCACTTGGTCGATGCGAACTTCCATGAATGCAAGTTGCTCGGTCAAACCGAATGTGTAGTTGCCGTTGCCGTCCCACGACTTGCCCGATAAACCCCTGAAGTCACGAATACGCGGAATCGCGATCGACAAAAGTCGATCGAAGAACTCCCACATACGGTCTCCGCGCATCGTCACTTTGCAACCAATCGCTTGGTTCTCGCGCAACTTGAATGACGCAATGGCGATACGTGACTTGGTCACGAGCGGCTTTTGACCACTGATCGCTGTCAAGTCGGCGACTGCGCCATCGAGTAGCGATGCTTGCTGAGTTGCCCGACCCACGCCCATGTTGATCACGATTTTTTCGATCGTTGGCACCTGCATTGGATTCGACAACTCGAGTTGCTTCATCAAATCAGTGCGCACGGCGTTCAGGTAATGCGCCTTCATGCGCGGCATGTATTTAGTTGTTGCAGCCATTAAATCTCTGTTCCAGTTTTCTTGGCGATTCTGATTTTTTTGCCTTTTTTATCCACCTTGTAACCAATCTTTGATGGCTTGCCACCTTGATTGAGCGCCACGTTCGAGACGTGAATCGGCATCGACTTTTCGAGAATTTCACTCTTGGTGTTCTTACCACGGGCGACCATGTGGCGCTTGGCCACATTCACCTTGTCGATAATCACTTTATTTTTTGCTGGGAGCACCGACGAGATGGTGCCAGTTGCACCTCTGTCTTTGCCGGCAATCACGATCACGCTGTCACCTTTTTTGAACTTCATGTCACAACACCTCCGGAGCACGCGAAATAATTCGCATGAACTTCTTTTCGCGCAACTCACGACCCACGGGGCCGAAAATTCGAGTTCCACGCGGGGTCAAGTCTTCTTTGATCAAAACTGCCGCGTTCTCGTCGAACTTGATGTAGCTGCCGTCTGGACGACGCTTTTCTTTGGCTACGCGTACGACTACGCAACGCACGACTTCACCTTTTTTGACGGCCGCACCAGGAATTGCATCTTTGACGGTGCCGATGAAGACGTCGCCGATCGATGCATAGCGACGACGAGTACCGCCGAGCACCTTGATCACGAGGACTTCACGGGCGCCGCTGTTGTCAGCAACGCGAAGTCGGGTTTCTTGTTGAATCACTTCGCACGCTCCAAAATTTCGACCACACGCCAACGCTTGAGCTTTGACATTGGACGAGTTTCCATGACGCGAACACGATCGCCCACCTTGGCATCGTTTGCCTCATCGTGTGCATAAAGCTTCTTTGTTCGGGTCACGAACTTCTCATATTTCTGGTGGCGAATGCGCTCGACGATTGCAATCACAATCGTCTTGTTCATCTTGTTCGACACGACTATGCCTTCTCGCGATTTGCGAATGTTGCGCTCTGGTGTCACTGGTGTTGCTTCGGCCATGATCTTGCTCACTTCCCTGCAGATTCTGCGGCGAGAATTTCTCGCTCTCGGATCAACATGCTGATTCTGGCGATTTGACGGCGCGCCTTGGTGATTGCTGCAGTATCGTCGAGTTGACCTGTCGCATTTCGAAAACGCAAATTGAGTGCTTCTTGTTTTGTCGCGCGCAACTCTTCAACAAGCATCACCAGATCCATTTCACGCAGTTCAGTTAGTTCGCGTGCCATGTCAGATTGCCTCGTTTCGCGAGATAATTCGGGTCTTAATCGGCAGTTTTTGTGCTGCACGGCTCAAAGCCTGGTGCGCAGTTGCAGAAGTTGGATACGAGAGTTCAAACAACACACGACCTGGTTTCACGACTGCTACCCACAACTCTGGGTTACCTTTGCCCGAACCCATGCGAGTTTCAGCAGGCTTTTTTGTGACCGACTTGTCAGGAAACACGTTGATCCAAACTTTTCCGCCACGCTTAATGTGTCGAGTCATGGCGATACGCGAAGCTTCGATCTGTCGCGCTGTGATCCAACCTGGTTCAAGCGCTTGAATGCCGTACTCGCCGAAAGCGAGTTCGTTCGCGCCCTTTGAGACCCCGGTCATACGGCCGCGGTGTTGCTTGCGGTGCTTAACTTTGCGTGGTTCTAACATGACTGTTTATACCTCTCGCTTAAAGTGAGGAGTTTCATGAGTGTCATGGCTACGACGCTGAATGTCTTCTTCTTCGTCCAACAAGCGCTCGAACTCGGGATCGGCTTCTTTCACCAGCGGGGCCAATGCGACGTCGTCCAACTCGACGGCTTTTGGTCCGGCCGATGTCACGACTTTGCGCGTCGCATCAGAGTGACCCGACGTTTCGCCAGCGGCCATCGCGGCTTCACGCGAGATTCGATCGTCGGTCTGACTCTTATACGGAAGAATCTCGCCCTTGTATAGCCAAACTTTTACACCAATACGACCGGCGGTCGTCGCGGCTTCGCGGAACCCGTAGTCAATGTTGGCTCGAAGTGTGTGTAGCGGCACTCGACCTTCGCGATACCACTCGCGACGGCACATCTCAGCGCCACCGAGACGACCCGAGCACTGAACTCGAATGCCCTGCACGCCCTGTTTTTGAGCGTTCTGAACTGCTCGCTTCATCGCCCGACGAAACGCAATTCGATTCACAAGTTGATCAGCCACACCTTGGGCAACAAGTGCCGCGTCAAGTTCGGCGTCGCGAATTTCGGTGATGTTCAACTGAACTTTGTTGTTTCCAGTCAAAGCGGTCAGACCAGCGCGAAGTTCTTCGGCTTTTTGTCCTTTGCGGCCGATAACGATGCCTGGGCGCGCAGTATGAACGTCAATTCGCAGTTTGTCACGCGTGCGCTCAATTTCGATGCGGCTCACCGCAGCATCAGCCAATTGCACTTTGAGATAATCGCGAATCTTCCAGTCTTCGGTGAGATACGCCTTGTACTCTTTGGTGCTGAACCACTTGCTCTTCCAGTCGGTGGTGATACCGAGGCGAAAGCCGTATGGATTGATCTTTTGACCCATTTAATTCTCCGTCGCTTTTTCGGCACCATCTGAAACTTCAGTCTCAGTTGTTGCGGCTTTTGATTTTTGTGCTCGCGCTCGACTCGCCTCAACGCGACTGCGACGCTGTGCAGCTTGTGCCCCGCCGCGTGATTCGCTTTGCGCCTCACGAACCGCCAGCGCAGCCTCGTTCAACTTGTCGACCACGATCGTGACGTGACTCGTGCGTTTAAAAATTGCTGCTGAACTGCCCTTTGCCCGCGGACGAAAGCGCTTCAAGGTTGGTCCGCCGTCGGCATAACAAGCTTTGATGTAAAGTTCGTCGGCGTTTTGTGCAAAGTTGTTCGTTGCATTGGCAACTGCTGAGGCCAGCAATTTGCGCACGATATGTGCCGAGTCACGATCTGTCAGGCGCAAAAGATTGTCAGCCGAACGCACGTCCATTCCGCGAACGAGGTTCAACACGACGCGAACCTTCGACGGCGACAAACGAGCGAAGCGAGCCGACGCGCGAAATCCACTTGACACGCCAGCAACGCGTGTTGCTTCGTTGAGTTTCGGACCGGTCATGGGTTACCTGGCGATGCTGTTGCAGCAGCTTCTGCGGCGGCGGCGGCTTTTTCTTGGCTCTGGTGAAATCTAAAAGTGCGAGTGGGCGAAAACTCGCCGAGCTTGTGTCCGACCATCGACTCAGTGACATAGACAGGCACGTGTTTGCGCCCGTCATGCACCGCAAATGTGTGGCCAAGCATGTCGGGGATGATCGTGCTCCGGCGTGACCAGGTCTTGATTACCTTTCGCTCGCCACTGGCGTTCATCTCGTCCAATTTTTTAAGAAGGTGTTCATCAACAAACGGACCTTTTTTAAGACTGCGTGACATTTAATTAACCTCTTGACTTTCCTGATCGGCGACGACGAACAATCATCTGCTGAGAAGACTTGTTCTTGTCGCGAGTACGACGCTCTGGTTTACCCCACGGCGATACCGGCGGACGACCACCAGAAGTTTTACCTTCGCCACCACCCAGAGGGTGGTCAACTGGGTTCATTACAACACCACGGGATTGCGGGCGAACGCCCTTCCAGCGGTTACGGCCGGCTTTACCAATTTTGATTTGCTCGTGTTCTGAGTTGCCGATTTCGCCAACAGTTGCGCGACAGTCGATTGGAATACGACGCATTTCGCTCGAAGGCATGCGCACAGTTGCGTATTGTCCCTCTTTGGCGACGAGCTGCACTGCCATGCCAGCCGAGCGGGCAATCCTGCCACCTTGTCCTGGACGCATCTCGATGTTGTGCACTGTCGTGCCAACTGGCATGTAACGAAGCGGCAACGCATTGCCAACGATGATGTCGGCCTTCGGACCACTTTCAACTTTGGCGCCAACTTCAAGACC
>SXGR01618329.1_pt1 | contig 20470 bp, 15 predicted proteins | sample 3174711 | NCBI WGS metagenome assembly SXGR01 (sample SAMN11356860, study PRJNA531348) | freshwater metagenome | isolation source: freshwater sample F1-60 | place: China: Fuxian Lake, Yuxi | collected 2017-12-25
CCAAGCCACAAATAACTCAGTTAAGTAAGCTACACCCACAATTGACCCAGTTACGATGATTACGATGTTCATGTACTCAACGTGTTTGATAGTAATGTATGCTTCTAATTTATAAACTTTACGAACGATTAACATTAACGTTAATACCATTGCAAATCCTGAGAATACCGCACCCGATACGAAGTATGGAGGGAAGATAGTTGTATGCCAACCTGGTACTACTGAAGTAGCAAAGTCAAATGATACAATGGAGTGAACCGAGAATACTAATGGAGTTGATAAACCTGCTAATACTAAAGATACTTCTTCGAAACGAGACCAGTGACGAACATTTCCGCCCCAACCAAATGATAATAAAGCATATGCTTTTTTCATTCTTGGTTTAACAACTCTATCACGAATCATTGCGAAATCAGGAATTAAACCAATGTACCAGAAAACAATTGATACAGTTGCATAAGTTGATACCGCAAACACGTCCCATAATAATGGAGAGTTAAAGTTAGGCCACAATGAACCAAATTGATTTGGTAATGGGAATAACATATAATCTAACCAAGGACGACCTGTGTGTAACGTTACGAAAATAGCCGCACATAATACCGCGAAGATAGTCATCGCCTCTGCTGAACGGTTAATCGCCATACGCCATTTTTGACGGAATAATAATAATACGGCCGAGATTAATGTACCCGCGTGACCGATACCAATCCACCAAACGAAGTTGGTAATATCCCAAGCCCAGTCAACACCGTTATTAGAACCCCAAGCTCCAATACCTACACCAATAGTGTAAGATAAACATCCAATACCCCACATAAAGCCTAATACAGAGATGGTAAATAAAATATACCATAATCTGTTTGCCTTACCTTCTATGGGCGCAATAATATCATCGGTGATATTTCGGTACGTTTTATTCCCTAAAATCAGCGGTATTCTTATCTGTGATTCTGCGTGCATATTATTTTAAATTCAGAAATTAATATTTAATTTTTTAATAATCTTATGAATGGTGTTCTTCTTTATGTCCTTCTTCTTTGTGAGCTGGAGCAGCACTGTGCCCTTCATGATGATGAATAGCTTCCTCTTGATTTCTTACTTTTAATAAGTAAGATACCGTTGGTTTAACTCCTACTTCTTCTAACAATAAGTAGTTTTTATCATCTTTTCTCCAAGTGTTAATTGCTGAAGCTTCATCATTAAGATCTCCAAACATAATAGCGTTTGTAGGACAAGCTTGTTGACATGCTGTTTTGATTGAACCATCAACGATTGGCATTTTAGCTGCTTTCGCTACTAATTTACCTGCTTGTAAACGTTGCTGACACATTGAACATTTTTCCATTACACCACGAGAACGAACTACTACGTCTGGGTTTAATACCATACGTCCTAAGTCTTGTTGTGCTGGATTTACGTTTGTGAAATCAGGGTTTTCGTTATAGTTAAACCAGTTGAAACGACGAACTTTAAATGGACAGTTGTTAGCACAGTAACGAGTACCAATACAACGGTTATAAGTCATCATGTTTAATCCTTCTGTACTGTGGCTAGTTGCTAATACCGGACAAACCGTTTCGCAAGGAGCGTGGTTACAGTGTTGGCACATCATTGGTTGGAAAGTAACCTTCGGATTTAAAGAAGGATTTTCCATGTCTAGATACATTTGCATAGCACCAACATGTTCTTCAGAAGCTTTTGCAGCTGTCATGTCAGATGTATAGTATCTATCAATACGTAACCAGTGCATTTCACGAGTTTTACCAACTTCTTCTTTACCTACTACGTGAACGTTATTTTCTACTGTACATGCTACAACACAAGCAGCACATCCAATACAAGATGTCATATCAATGGTTAAACCCCATTTGTGGTTTAAACGTGGATGAGCATCCCATAAATCAATTTCATCAACATGTTTTTTACCACCACCATGCATTGGTAACATAGCTGATGGATTCCAAATTTCTTTTTCTTTTGTTTTGTATTCGTTTAAAGAAACTTCTCTTAAAATTTGTTCCTCACGATTCATAATCGTGTGGTGAATTTGAGTTGCTGCTAATTCATATGTTTCAGAAGTAGCTTTAACAGACGCCGATAAACTAGCGTTAGTTAATGTATCGTTAGCAACCGTTACAAATTGGTAAGCGTTTTGTCCGATACCAAAAGCAACTTTCATTGTTTCTGCTGAACGACCATAACCTACTGCTAAACCAATAGTACCAGCTGTTTGTCCTGGTTGAGGATAAACGGGTAATTTAATAGTGATACCGTTTACTGTTAATTCTGCGATAGAAGCGATTTTATCTTGACGCTTCATTTCGTTTAATTTCAAGCTAGCTACATCAGCTGGATTCATTGTGATGTAGTTATCCCAAGTTACTTTAGAGATAGGATCTGGTAATTCCATTAACCATGGGTTATTACTTTGAGTTCCGTTTCCTAAACCTACTTTTTCATAAATTACTAATTCAAACTGACCACCTTTTGCAGAAGTTGCAGAGGCAGCAGCTTTATTATAATCAGGAGTTGGTAATGCAGAAGCTACTTCAACCGTTGCAGCAGCATGATGTGCAGCTGGTGTTTCGTGATGAGCAACAGGAGCAACGATGTGAGTTGTATCAGCAACTACTTCGTTGATGATAGCAGCTACACCAGCCATTAAAGGCTTACCTGTAGAATCTTTTGCCATTGGAGCAATAGGAGCATCTTTATATACAGATACTTTTAATACACCATCGTGTAAAGTATGTGCCCAGAAAGAAGCGAAATCTAAATATTTACCTTGTTGAGGGAAAATATGATTGTTCCAGTAACCTTGTAAGTAAGTTAAGTAATCAGATTTAACACCTGACCATGCTAATAATGTATCTTGTACTTGACGAGTTCCTTCGTAACGAGGAGCTGCAAATATTTGACGAATCGTTGGTTGTTGTAATGAGTAGTGACCGCGTTTTGGATTTGCATCACCCCAAGATTCTAAGTAGTTATTATCAGGACAAACAAAATCAGCTAATTTAGAAGTCTCATCTAATGATTGAGAGAAAGAAACTTTTAATGCTGCTTTTTTGTAAGCTGCTTCAAATTTTAAAGATGCAGGCGCTGTATAAACCGGGTTACAGTTGTATGTCATTAACACACCAACTTTACCAGCATTTAAATCAGCTACTAAATCTAAAAATGCTTTATCATCACCTTGTTTTAAATTGTAGTGCATGTCAACATCTACAGTTTTACCGTAGTTATCTAACATTTTATTGATACCGTTTACCAAAGTTTGGCAACCTTCATCATTAAATCCACAAACAACAATTGATTTTCCTTTATTTTCAACTAATTCTTTAGCTGCTTTAGCAATAGCTTTAGCTGCATCAGGATTAGAAACTTTAGCATCAGATACTTTTGAGTTACCAGTTGCACCTGCTACTTCATTAAATAAAGAAGCAATCACTTTACCGAACTCAGAAGCTTTAACCATGTAACGCTCATCTGCATTAGCACCAGTTAAAGATAAGTTAGCTTCGAAATGGTAGTGTTTACTCATTTCTAAATTCTCACGGTTAACTTTACGTCCTTTGCTGTATTGATTAGCAAATTCGATAGGGTTTAACCAAGTCCCTAAGAAATCGCAAGCAACACCTACAATAGTTTTTGCTTTAGAGAAATCGTAAGAAGAAACAACCGATTTACCAAATACGTTTTTATTAGCATTGATTAATGCTGAATAAGAAATCGCATCGTAAGTAACGTGTTTTGAATTTGGGTATTTTGCAGTAAATTCAGAAATAACAGCCTTAGTTGAAGGACTGATAATTGTTGAACTTAAAATAACATTAGTTCCTGAAGTTAAAGATTTAGCAACAGCATCATCTACATTTTTCCATGTAGTAGGATTTCCTTTTGCTAATGGTCCGTTTAAACGAGACCCATCATATAAACTTAAAACAGAAGATTGAACACGAGCACTAGTAGCACCGTGGCTAACTTTAGATAAGTCGTTACCTTCAATTTTAATAGGACGTCCTTCGCGAGTCTTCACTAAAACAGATGCGTAATCATGCCCATCATAAAATGTTGAAGCATAAAAATTAGCAACACCTGGAGTTACCTCTTCCGGTTTTACAACGTAAGGAATAGATTTGTTTACAGGAGTTTCGCAAGCTGCTAAAGCAACGGCTGCTGTAGAGAAGCCCATTACTTTTAAGAAATCTCTACGGCTTGTACCTTTAGAGTTAGAGTCATCACCAGTAAGGAATTCTTCCATTGGTAAAGTTTCTGCAAACTCATTGTTTTTGTTTTGTAAAAAGTCTTCGCTGTTGTTTAATTCAGGTAAACCTTTCCAGTATTTTTTCGACATAGTCATCTGTGATATTTCTTGTAATTACCGGTTTCTAACAATTAATAGTGACATTTAGCACACTCAAGTCCGCCGATTTTATCAACCGTAAACTTAACGTCATATTGTCCCTTATATTTTTCTTTTAAAGCTTTGTGCATTCTGTCGTAGTATGCATTTCCTTCCATAGCTACTTCAGTTTTTCTGTGACACTCAATACACCATTTCATAGTTAATGGATTTTTTTGTTCAACAGTTGTCATTTTCTTAACATCACCGTGGCAAGTAGCACATTCTTGTTTACCAACTACAACGTGTTGAGAGTGATTAAAGTAAACGTGATCAGGTAATGTGTGAACTTTAATCCATTTGATTGGATTTTCAGGAGCATCATAAACACCAGTTTTAGGGTTAAATCCTGATGCTGCGTAGATTTTTGCAATTTCTTTTTCTCCGTATTGAGGACCAGTTTGAATTCCTTTATGACAGTTCATACAAACATTCACTGTAGGAATTCCTGCATGACGAGATTTTTCTACTGAGTTGTGGCAATATTGACAAGCAATCTCATTATCTCCTGCGTGTAATTTGTGAGAGAATTTAATTGGTTGTTCAGGGTTGTAACCTTTTTGAGTTTCCCAATCATAATATACGCCTAAATCATAACAAGCATCCCAGCAAGATTTCATTCCGCCAAAAGCAATAATGATAACAAATACACCAACTAAACGACGGTGACCGCTAATCCATTCTTTTACTTCTTGTCCGAAAGTGCTTTCAGGAGTTTCAGCTTTACCTTCTCTACGATTGTAAGAGTTTTGTAATGAGTGACGAACACTGCGTAAAGCACCTAAAACAAGAGCTAAAATAACAATAGCACCTAATAATAAGTATAATGGATCAATTCCACCTTTTACTTCCTCAGTAGCTTCAGCACCTGCAACTGGACCAGCAGCTACATCATTTTTTGGAGGTGGAGGATTTTTCATAAATGCTAAAATTGCATCAACATCTTTGTCGGTTAATTGACCTTCAAAAACTGTCATCGCAGCTTTACCATTATCATTATAAATTTTGTTAGCGTAAGCATCGCCACCCTTAATTAACTTTTCGTTATTAAGAATCCAGTTTTTTAACCAATCTCCTTTCGGAGCACGGTCAAAAACACCAGCTAAACCTGGACCAGTTAGTTTTTGGTCAGTCAACGCGTGACAAACCGCACAGTTTTGCTTAAACAATTTAGCACCGTCTTGTGCTTTCAATCCAAAGGAGAAAGCAAAAAACAGGAAAACCGCGCCAAATAAGGATTTTAAAGAGAAATGAGACATATTATTTTGCATAGAATTATATCTAATTTTGTATGTTTTAAGGCAGTTTAATGACACTTTAATGACAAAAATTACCGTGCAAAAATAACAGAATGTTATATAAGTCGGTAGTTTTTTTTAGATTTTATTAACAGTTTATGTAATTTATATTAATTCTAAATAAGGATTCGTTTTATTGAGAAATAAGCCTCATACAGGCATCTATGTCTATCTATATAGACAAAATCATGATTTAATTCAGTAAATCTCTGTTTTTTGTCGATTAAATAATATTTGCGATTGCTAAATATCTTCCCAATAATCAATAATTAGCCCATCATTTGGACTAATTCCAATAGAACGTTTTTCTGAACCAAAATTGATGATGAGCGCATCATTTAAAAATTGTTCATCTTCTCGGCTTAATTCAAATGCTTCGATGGTTTCCCCAATAACATCTGTCCACATTTTAGTTGTGGAAGCATCGATGGGGATCATTTTGATTTTATCTCCAAATTCTTGTTTTAAATGGGCTTTTTCTGCTTCAAAATTAAAATCGTCAATCACATTGATAGCAGCAGCTTCTTCGTCGCAAGTAATCACGAGTGTGCTATCATCTGTAAACACTAATTCTACATTGTCAATTAAATCAACATGCGCATCTGGATTAAATCGGTTAACCCAAAAATAAACAATTACTTTTTTTAAGGTTTTGCCTTCGGCTGCTGTTAAAAGTTTTAGCTGATGATCGGTGAAGTGAGACATATTTAGAGATGAGTTATAAGTGATGAATGATGAGATGAGATATAAATTATAAAACTCATAAATTATATCTCATCCTTCTTAACTTTATAGAGATAGCCAAGCTTTTGCGGCAGTTCCCATGATGATTGTTTTTTCGTTATCAGAAATTGGCGCCTCACGAACTAACGTCCCTGGAACTGCTTCTCCTAATGGAAATGGATAATCAGAACCTTGTACAACTTTATCAGCTCCCACTAAATCAATAATATATTGTAACATTTTATGGTCGCATACATGCGAATCCACCCAAAACTTACCTAAGTATTTTTTTGGATTAAATTCGTTATCAATAGCTACTAAATCAGGACGACATTCCCAGCCGTGCTCAATGCGACTGATAGTTGGCAAGAAAGAACCACCACCGTGCGCAAAGCATACTTTTAGGTTTGGATATTTTTCGAAGATGCCACCAAATATCATGGAGCAAATTGCTCGGCTAATTTCGGCAGGCATACCTACTAACCATGGCAACCAATATTTAGTCATGTGTTCTTGTCCCATCATTTGCCAAGGGTGAACTAAAATAGCAGCATTTGTTCTTTCGCAAGCTGCCCAAAAATCATGAAATTGAGGTTCGCCTAAATTGATGTTATTTACATTACTTCCTATCTGAACACCTTTAAAACCAAGTTTCATGCAACGTTCTAATTCTTGCACGGCTAGTTTAGTATCTTGCATAGGCACGGTTGCCAAACCAATAAATTTATCAGGATACTGATTAACCGTATTGGCAATATCATCATTTAAAAACTGAGAAATTTCTAAACAATCATTTGGTTTGGCATCATAACTAAACATCACAGGGATCGTACAAATTACTTGCATATCTGCTTTGTGCTCTGCCATATCTTTAATACGAACTTCAGCATCCCAACAGTTTTCTACAATCTCTCTGAAACGTTTATCGCCTTGCATCATCCATGCTCTGCCTGGCGCATGATGATCTAATTGTATGAAATTTCCATAACCAAATTTTTTTGTAAAATCAGGAATGTGTTTAGGAATAATGTGAGTATGAGTGTCTATTGTGAACATAAGGTTGAATTAAAATAAATTATTTAAAATCGATTCGTCTACTAAGTTTGGTAAAGTAACTTTTAAATTTGGTGTACGTTCCATTTCGCGTTTAATGGCAAAGTTAGCTTCTTTATTACGCGCCCAACTACGGCGAGCAATTCCATTATTCACATCCCAAAACAACATGGATTTTAGTCTTCTGTCAGCATCAGCAGTTCCATCTAATACCAAACCAAAACCACCGTTAATTACTTCGCCCCAGCCAACGCCACCACCGTTGTGTAAACTAATCCAAGTAGCACCACGGAAACTATCGCCTACAAAATTTTGCACAGCCATATCAGCGGTATATTTTGAACCGTCATAAATATTAGACGTTTCGCGGTAAGGAGAATCTGTTCCACTAACATCATGATGATCTCGTCCTAAAACAACTGGCGCAGAAATTTCTTTATTAGCAATGGCTTTGTTAATCGCTTCAGCAATTTTTACACGACCTTCACTATCGGCATATAAAATACGTGCTTGCGAACCAACTACTAAATTATTTTTCATCGCGTCTCTAATCCAAACAATATTATCTTGTTATTGAGGTTTAATTTCTTGAGGAGCAGTTTTATATATTTCTTCTAAAACAGCTAATGCAATTTCATCTGTTTTGCGTAAATCGTTTTCGTTAGCACTTGTGCAAACCCAACGAAACGGCCCAAAGCCATAATCAAAACACATAGGCCCTAAAATGTCTTGCACATAAGAGTTGTATCTAAATGTAGCTCCAACATGCCCCCCTTTTAATGCTTTCTCTGTTTTATAAATATCAGCTCCTGCTCTTCCAGCTTCCAATAAAAAGGCGTTTCCATAATCAAAGAAATACATGTTTTTTGCCGTTAAGGTATTTACTGCATTTGCATGACGCACTAACGTTTTCTGAACTTCCTCTTTAAATTGATCAGGATTTTCCGCCATCATTTGGTTGCTTTCTTCTAAAGACAAACCAACTGGATAATAACCTCCCGCCCAAGGATTATGTAAAGAAGTTTGATCTGAGCCAACATCTACTTTGATATCTTCCTTTACAATACGCTCCCACAAATCAACCACATTGCCTTGATAAGCTAATGACACGGATTCTTTATTAGCTTGCGCTGTTTTGATGCGTGGAATTAATAAGTCTAAATTATCAAACACTTCATCCACCCAACCTTGAGAGTGGCGTGTATGCACTGCCTTAGGATTAATTTCAGCAGTAACAGAAACTAAGCCCGCAATTTTTGCTGCTTTAGGTTGAGCGCCACTCATGCCGCCTAAACCACAGGTCACAAATAATTTTCCAATTCTATCTTCTTCCGATTTAGACACTTTACGTGCCGCATTCATTACCGTAATACAAGTGCCGTGCACAATGCCTTGCGGACCAATATACATGAACGAACCAGCAGTCATTTGTCCGTATTGAGTTACACCTAGTGCATTAAATTTTTCCCAATCATCGGGCTTGCTATAGTTAGGAATCATCATGCCATTCGTCACAACTACACGTGGCGCATCTTTATGAGAAGGGAATAAGCCCATTGGATGTCCGCTATATAATACTAATGTTTGTTCGTCTGTCATGATCGCTAAATACTGCATAGTAAGCAAGTACTGAGCCCAGTTTTGAAACACGGAACCGTTACCGCCATAAGTAATTAATTCGTGTGGATGTTGTGCTACGGCATAATCTAAGTTATTACTTAGCATATGCATAATAGCAGCAGCCTGTATGCTTTGGTGAGGATACTCGTTAATTGGACGAGCAAAAATTTTATAATCAGGACGAAAGCGATACATGTAAATTCGTCCGTATGTTTTTAGTTCTTCTGCAAATTCTTTTGCTAAAACAGCGTGATGTTGAGGTTCAAAATAACGTAAGGCATTTTGAATGGCTAATTTTTTTTCTTCCCCATTTAAAATGTCTTTGCGTTTTGGCGCATGATTGATTGTGCTTTCGTATGTTTTTGGCTGAGGTAATACAGAAGGAATACCTTTTAATATGTGTTGTTGAAATTGTTGTAATTCCATGAGTTAATTAGGTTAATTTAGAAGTGCTGAAATTACATGATTTTTTTTAAACTTTCAGATACATTCATTGTTTAAAATTAGATGAAGCAGATATCTATATTTTGGTTTAGAAGAGATTTACGTTTAGACGATAATGCAGGTTTATACCATGCGCTTAAAAAAGGAATGCCTGTTTTGCCAATTTTTATTTTTGATAAAAACATTTTAGATAAGTTAGAAGACAAAAATGATGGTCGTGTAGAATTTATCCATCAAGCGATTTTAAGCTTAAATGACAAGCTAATAGAGTTGGGAAGTTCCATTAAAGTGTTTTATTCGACACCCGAAAAAGTATTTAAAGACTTGACTAAAGAATATACGATTCAATCTGTTTTTACAAATCATGATTATGAACCTTATGCAGATGAGCGAGATGGAGCAGTTAAAGATTATTTAAGTAAACAAAAAATAGAATTTAAAACCTATAAAGACCAGTGCATTTTTGAAAAAGATGAAGTGACCAAAGATGATGGAAAACCTTATACTATATTTACGCCATACAGTCGTAAATGGAAATTACGCTTAACCGATTTTCATGTAAAGGCTTATCCAAATAAAAAATATTTTAAGTATTTTATTCAAACAAAAACTTTTGATATTCCAACTTTAAATGAGATGGGATTTGAAAAATCAGAATTAGAATTCCCATCAACAACGATTAGCAAATCAATTGTTACTAATTACAAAGAACAACGAGATTTCCCTGCCATTAAAGGTACCAGTAAATTAAGCGTGCATTTACGTTTTGGAACAGTGAGTATTAGAGCATTAGCAAAACAAGCCTTAGTATTAAACGAAACGTGGTTAAACGAATTGATCTGGCGAGATTTTTACATGATGATTTTGTACCATTTTCCTCATGCTGCTAAAAATTCGTTTAAACCACAATATGATAGAATTGAATGGCGTAATAACGAAAGTGAATTTAAAGCTTGGTGTGAAGGTAAAACCGGCTTCCCTATAGTGGATGCTGGTATGCGTGAATTAAACGAAACAGGTTTTATGCATAACAGAGTTAGAATGATTGTGGCCAGTTTTTTAGTGAAAGATTTATTAATTGATTGGCGTTGGGGCGAAGCTTACTTTGCACAAAAATTGTTAGACTTTGATTTAAGTGCCAATAATGGAGGTTGGCAATGGGCGGCAGGAAGTGGTTGTGATGCAGCACCTTATTTTAGAGTATTTAATCCAACAGAGCAAACCAAAAAGTTCGATCCAAAGTATGAGTACATCAAAAAATGGATTCCTGAATTTAACACAGCTAAATATCCAAAGCCAATTGTTGATCATGCCTCTGCACGTTTAAGAGTATTGGCTGTTTACAAAGAAGCCTTAAGCGAGAACAAACAAACTAAGCTGTTTTAATTTCCAAAGTTATTTTTACGTTAATTAAATAAATTAGAATTAAATGTTAAAACATGTATTCTATTTAATTCATTTATTTATATTTACTTTATATTTTATATATAAACTATGAAGAAACTGTTTTATTCTAACTTTTTTAAACTTAGTGTTGTGCTTTTTGCGAGTAGTTTTTTGTTTGAATCCTGTAAACACAAAACTGATTTTGATGCGCTTGCAGATGTAAGTTATTCAGAAAGCATTGCACCAATCATAAGTTCTAATTGTGCATTTAGTGGTTGCCATGGAGATTCATTACCAGCTAGCATAAAATTAACCACTTATGCTTCTTTGATGAATGGTGGAATTGAATCAGGATCTCCACAAAAAAGCGAATTATACCAAAAATTAAAAACTTTAGGAGATGATATCATGCCTAAAAAACCATACACTGAATTAACGGAAAAACAAATTCAATTGATTTATGTGTGGATTGGACAAGGAGCAAAAAACAATTAATTAAAAACTATGAAAAAAATATATTTATCAATTTTATCATTAGGCACAATTTGTTTTTTGAACAGTTGTTATTATGATAACCACAAAGAATTGCGTCCAGAGGCGGCGTTACCAAATTCAACATCTAATTGCGATACTGTGAATGCTATAAGTTATTCATCGCAAATTGTACCAATATTATCTTCTGCTTGTTTGGGTTGTCATAATCCAGGTAGTGGAGATTTGTCAAATCATTCAAGTGTTCAGGCATATGCCTTATCAGGTGATTTATATACTCGAGTGAATACTGGAAACATGCCTCAAGGTGGCCCTAAGTTATCGGATTGTGATATTGCAAAAATAAAAAAATGGGTAGATGCAGGAGCCCCAAATAACTAATATTTTATATATATGAAAAAAATTATAGTATCTCTTTCTTTAATCATAAGTAATTCAACTGCATTTTTTGCTCAAAGTCCAGATGACTTATTAAATATGGTGGAAGAAAAACCTAAAAAAGAATTTGTTAACGCTACTTTTAAAACAACACGATTAATCAACTTCCATACAGTGGAGGTTTTAAGTAAAAGAAGTTTAGATTTCAGAATTTCACATCGCTTTGGAGATTTCAATTCTGGAGCATATCAAGCTTGGGGACTTGATGGTGGAGCAAATATTCGTTTAGCTTTAGAATACACACACGGCAGTCGTTTAATGTTTGGTATTGGAAGAACATCTGGGAAAAAAATTGCAGATGGTTTTTTGAAATACCGTTTATTAAAACAAACCACTAAGGGCGGTGGAATGCCAGTTAGCGTAACTTTATTTACAAGCGTATATCATACGTTTCAACAAAACGTGATAATTGACGGAGAAAACAAATACCAATCTATTCCTGATAGATTATCTTATTGTCATCAAATTATGCTTGGGCGAAAATTCAGTTCCCGTTTTTCGTTTCAATTAGTTGGAGCAATGGTTCATGTTAATTTAGTAGACAAAATTTCTGATAAAAATGATTGTTTTGTTTTGGGCGGAGTAACCCGTTTTAAATTTGCAAAACGCCAAGCCATAACTGTAGAATATGGATTAAGATTAAATAAATATAGCAAAGAGAAGTATTATGACAGTTTTGGCATAGGATATGATTTAGAAACAGGAGGACATGTATTCCAAATTCATTTAACAAATTCGTTTGGCTTAACAGAAGATCAATATTTTATGTATACTAATACAACATGGGAAAATTTTGGAGTACGTTTAGGATTTAACATCTCTCGTGTGTTTAGTTTACAAGGGAAAAATAAAGGAGAATAAATAATTTATAATAGAAACATATGAAAAAGGTATTAGCAGTAGCATTATTAGCAGCAGCATTAAACGGTTTCTCACAAATTTATGTGGGCGAAAAATGTAAAATCACATTTTTTAGTGAAACAAAAATGGAAAACATTGACGCCGTGAATACGGTAACTAAACCCGTTTTTAAAGCTGAAACAGGAGATTTTGCTATTAAGGCGCAGCAAAATGCTTTTGTGTTCAAGTCGGCTTTTATGCAAGAACACTATAATGAAAATTATATGGAAAGTGAAAAATTTCCTTACGCTACTTTTAAAGGAAAAATCAAAGAAAAAGTTGATTATACTAAAGACGGAGTAACTAATGTTACGATGGAAGGAACGTTAGATATTCACGGTGTTGAATTACCTCGTACCGTTTCGGGCACAATTACTGTGAAAGGTGGAGCAATTGCTATGGATGCAAAGTTTGATGTAAAGGTTGCAGACCATAAAATCAAAGTACCTTCATTATATGTCGAGAAAATCGCAGAAGTTATTCAGGTAACCTATCATGCCGATATGGTTGTACTTAAGAAGTAAATCAATATGTTATCTTAGTTTATCGAAAAAGCTGCTTCAAAACGAGGCAGCTTTTTTTATCAAATTATTTGTACCTTTGTGTTGGTGAAAAAAATGCTTCCCATATTGTTTTTATCTATTTATTTAGTTTCTGTAACTGAGTTACATGAACTTTTTAAGTTGCCGCAATTGGTAGAGCACTTTATCGAACACAAAGCTGAAGATAAACAAACAACGTTTTTGGATTTTTTAGTGCTTCATTATTCTAATTCAGATGATGGCGGTGAACATTCGAAGTTGCCTTTTAAAGCACATCATGATAATGGAAATATTATCAATTCAGGATTTGTAGCCTTTAATAGTTTCTGTCTTGTTATCAAATCAACACCTATTGAATCTAAAATTTATAAAACTCATTCTATTGATTTTATAAGTTCCTCTTACCTTTCTTCTATTTGGCAGCCGCCTAAATCTTGTTAATTACCATTTGATTTTCGAATTTCATGTATACTTAGAGTATATCTGTTTTCGATATTTAGTTCTATCAAATACACATTAACAATAAAAATATGCTAAATAAAATAATTGATTTTTCCATTAGGAATAAACTCATCATTGGGCTTTTTGTGATAGCCCTTATTGGTTATGGTACTTATGAGGTAACTAAGTTGCCTATTGATGCTGTGCCAGATATCACTAATAATCAAGTTCAAGTTATTACCGTAGCACCATCTTTTGGCGCAACAGATATTGAACGATTGGTTACTTTTCCCATTGAACAAGCAAACAATAATATATCGGGACTAAAAGAAATCAGAAGTTTTTCGCGCTTTGGTTTATCATTAGTCACCATTGTATTCGACGACGACGTTGATATTTATTGGGCAAGACAACAAGTAGCGGAACGCCTACAAAATGTACAATCTCAAATACCGCAAGGTATTGGTACTCCCGAATTAGGACCGGTATCTACTGGCTTAGGAGAAATTTACCAATATGTGGTTAGAGCCAAAGAGGGTTACGAAAAAAAATATAACGAAACCGAATTACGCACCATACAAGATTGGTTAGTGCGACGACAATTATTGGGTGTAAAAGGCGTAGCAGAGGTAAGTAGTTTTGGCGGTAAATTAAAACAATTTGAAATTGCCATTGATCCAAATAAATTGCAATCGCATAACATTACTATTCATGATGTATTTACTGCATTAGAAACTAATAATCAAAACACAGGAGGGACCTATATTGAAAAAGGTCCAACCGTTTTGTTTATTAGAAGTGAAGGTTTAATAGGTAGCATTAGTGATATTGAAAACATATCAATTAAAGCGACTAACAGCGGAAACCCTTTATTTATAAGAGATGTGGCTGAAGTTAAAATTGGCCACGCTACCCGTTATGGCGCCATGTGTTATAATGATAAAGGCGAAGTATCTGGTGCGGTAGTGATGATGCTGAAAGGAGCCAACAGTAGCGATGTGATTAAAAATGTGAAAGAACGCGTTGTTCAAATTCAAAAGTCATTACCAGAAGGTGTTGTCATCGAACCTTTTTTAGATAGAACTAAAATGGTGAACAATGCCATTGGCACAGTGGAGCAAAATTTATTAGAAGGCGCTTTGATTGTAATTTTTGTTTTGGTATTATTTTTAGGAAACTTCAGAGCAGGTTTGTTAGTTGCTTCTGTCATTCCTTTAGCGATGTTATTTGCCATTATATTAATGAACACCTTTGGCGTGAGTGGAAACTTAATGAGCCTTGGTGCTTTGGATTTTGGTTTGATTGTAGATGGCGCTGTGATTATTGTAGAGGCCGTCATGCATCAACTTACACATGGCAAAAAATTTAAACATATTGCGCAGTTAAATCAAGAGCAGATGGATAACGAAGTTAATTTATCTGCCAGCAAAATGATGAATAGCGCGGTGTTTGGACAAGTGATAATTTTAGTCGTATACCTTCCGATATTTACTTTACAAGGTATTGAAGGAAAAATGTTTAAGCCAATGGCACAAACAGTAGCCTTTGCATTATTGGGTGCTTTTGTTTTATCACTCACTTACATTCCAATGATGAGCGCTTTATTTTTAAGTAAAAAAACAAAACATAAAATCAACATTTCTGATAAATTAATGATATGGGTTGAAAGAGGCTATCAACATACTCTAGCAAAAGTATTGCGTTATCCTAAGCTTATTATTTCGAGTGTTATTGTATTATTTGTTTCTGCTATTGTTACACTTACTTTTTTAGGTGGAGAATTTATACCTGCCTTAGAAGAAGGTGATTTTGCTTTAGAAATGAGAGTATTACCTGGAAGTAATTTAAACACCAGCATAGAAAGTGCCACAAAAGCATCAGCTATTTTAAAGAGTAAATTCCCAGAAGTTATAAAAATTGTTTCTAAAATTGGTAGCGGTGAGGTGCCAACAGATCCAATGCCTATTGATGCAGGCGATGTGATGATTATTTTAAAAGATAAATCAGAATGGACTTCTGCAAAAACATTTCCTGAACTAGCCGAAAAAATGGGAAAAGAATTGGAAGTTGTTTTAGGTACCACTTTTAGTTTTCAGTTTCCTGTTCAAATGCGATTTAACGAATTGATGACAGGCGCTAAACAAGATGTGGTTTGTAAAATATTTGGTGAGAACTTAGATACACTTGCGGCTTACGCGGAAAAGTTAGGTGCTCTTGCAAATCAAGTAGAAGGCGCTAAAAATTTATATGTAGAACCAGTAACTGGAATGCCCGAAATATTAATTGAGTATAATCGAGCAGCTATTGCTCAATATCATTTGAATATTGCGGACATTAATAAAGTAGTGAATACTGCTTTTGCAGGACAAAGCACAGGACAATTATTTGAAGGTGAAAAACGATTTGATGTGGTTGTTCGTTTAAATACGGATAAGCGAAAAGATTTAGATGACATTAAAGATCTCTTAGTTCCTACTCCTCAAGGCACACAAATTCCTTTATATCAATTAGCGGAAGTAAGTATTAAAAACGGACCAAATCAAATACAACGTGAAGACGCTAAACGAAGAATTGTTGTTGGATTTAATGTGAGAGGAAGAGATGTACAAAGTATTGTTAACGAACTACAACAAAAAGTTGAGAAGCAAATTAAATTTCCTGCAGGTTATTATGTGACGTATGGCGGTGCTTTTGAAAATCTGAATGCAGCGAAACAACGATTACTAATTGCTGTTCCAGTGTCGTTAGTCATGATTTTTATTTTATTGTTTTTTGCATTTAATTCTGTGAAACAAGGCTTACTTATTTACTCTGCCATTCCTTTATCTGCTATTGGCGGAATTTTCTTTTTAGCATTAAGAGGCATGCCATTTAGTATTAGTGCAGGCGTTGGCTTTATTGCTTTGTTTGGAGTTGCCGTGCTAAATGGCATTGTGCTTATTGCAGAATTTAACCGATTAAAAAAAGAAGGCATGAATAATTTACAACGCATTGTATTGATGGGAACTAAGGTTCGTTTACGCCCAGTGATGATGACAGCCTTTGTAGCTTCATTAGGGTTTTTACCAATGGCTATTAGTAATGGGGCAGGGGCTGAGGTTCAGCGGCCTTTAGCTACCGTTGTGATTGGTGGATTAATGATTGCAACCTTTTTGACCTTGTTTGTTTTGCCAATACTTTATATTCTATTTGAAAGTGGAGTTAAAATGAAAGTAAAGAACATCTCAAAAGTAACATCCGTTATTTTAGTTTTTGGCTTCATGTCGTTTAATGCAAATGCACAAAGCCCCATTAATTTGCAAGCAGCTATTGATACAGCTCTTAAAAATAATTTGAGTGTTAAAAACGAAAAACTGAAAGCGGAGTATCAGAAAAAAATAATTAAGACTTCTGCCTCGATACCTCAAGCTAATATTGTTGGCGAATACGGACAAATTAATAGTTATTTTAACGACAATCGTTTTGGTGCATCACAGTCGTTTAACTTCCCAACCGTTTATATCAATCAAAAGCAACTGTTAAATGAAGAGTGGAATATTTCATTAATGAATGTAACCATAAAGGAAGCAGAAACTAAAAAAATGGTGCGGCAATCGTTTTATTTGTTTTTATATCTAAAACAAAAAGAAAAATTACTGTTAAAAAATGATAGCATGTATGCTAATTTTTTAGAGAAAGCAACGATGCGTTTTAATAAAGGAGAGAGCAATGTGTTGGAAAAGGCAACTGCCGAATCGCAGCGGGGAACCATTGCTATTCAATTAAAACAATTGCAGCAAGATATTGATATTGCTAAATTACAGTTTAAGTTATTATTAAATACCCTAACTGATTTTGTGCCAACAGAAACGGATTTAAAATTAAACTTAGATGTAAACGCTGATAACACGGTTATTAATCAGCACCCCTTATTGAAGATAATGGAGCAACAAAAAAAGATTTCTATGATTTCAAGAAAATTAGAGAGGTCTAAGTTGTTGCCAGACTTTAATATTGGTTATTATAATATGACGATGCAAGGTTCGGGCTCAGATAATAAAACCTACACGTCATCTACTAGATTTCAATCGGTGCAATTGGGATTAGGAATTCCTTTATTTTTTGGAGCTCAAAAAGCAAAAATGAATGCAGCAAAAATTAATCAATCTATTTCAGAGAATTTGTATCAGCTTGAAAAAAATGTTTTGCAAAATCAATATCAAAGCTTACTAATGCAACATCAAGCAAATACAATAGCGCTTACTTATTTTGAAAATACCGGATTAAAAAATGCACAATTGATTTTTGAAACAGCCAATAAGCAATTTAGCAATGGCGAAATTGATTACCTCGATTGGGTGATGCTGACTAATCAAGCCATCAATCTTCAGTCTAATTACATGGATGCTGTTAAAAGCTACAATGAAACCATTATTCAAATTAATTACTTAATCACTAAATAACATTACTAAAATGAAAAACATATTTGTCATATTAATCATTTCACTTATAGTAGCTTCTTGTGGAGGCACTAAAAGCGAAGAAACGGAAGCTGTTGCTGCTATTGAAACTACGGTAACTTTAAACGAAGCACAATATAAAAGTGCTAACATTGTCACAGGAAAACTAGAGAAGAGAGAAATCTCTACGGTTTTAAAACTGAACGGAAAAATTGATGTGCCGCCACAAAATATGGTTTCGGTAAGCACACCTTTTGGAGGCTTTTTAAAATCCACTAAATTATTGCCAGGCATGCATGTTAAAAAAGGAGAAGTGTTGGCAACGATGGAAGATCAACAATACATTCAATTGCAGCAGGAATATTTAACAGTAAAATCAAAATTAACTTATGCTGAAAACGAATACAATCGCCAAAAAGAATTAAACCAAAGTAAAGCTAGCAGCGATAAAGTATTTCAGCAAACCGAAATGGATTATAAAACTCAACGAATTTCGTTAAGTGCTTTAGCTGAAAAATTGAGATTGATTAATATTAATCCAGATAATTTAAATGAGTCTAATTTATCAAGAAGTATTAATGTCCATTCTTCTATTGACGGCTTTGTATCAAAAGTAAATGTGAACATTGGAAAGTATGTTAACCCATCTGATGTATTATTTGAATTGATTAATCCAGAGGATATACATTTGAATTTAGCAGTGTTTGAGAAAGATTTAGATAAATTATCTATTGGACAAAAACTATTAGCCTTTAATAATAATCAACCCAACAAAAAACATCCTTGTGAAATTATTTTAATTAGTCAGGATTTATCAGCAGATAGAAGCGCCGATGTTCACTGTCATTTTGAAGATTATGATAAAACTTTATTACCAGGCATGTACATGAATGCTGAGGTGGAGATTAAGTTACAAAACGCCTTGTCCGTTAATGAAGACGCTATCGTTAGCCACGAGGGGAAAGATTATGTTTTTTTAGAAAAAGGAAATCGACAATTTGAAATAGTTGAAGTAAAGAAAGGTGTTACTGAAAATGGTTTTTCGGAAATTAGCACATTAGAAGGCAAAGATATGTTGAACGCATCTATTGTTACAAAGGCGCATACGTTTTATTAATGCAATTGAAAAATAGGGCAGAAGAATAATTTCTTTAAATGATAAAAGCAGAAAGACCTAATGTTTTTCTGCTTTTATTTTTAGTTGCTACAGTTTATTTTTATGTCTTAGTAACGGGCATGTTGTTGTCCATATCCTGATTTTTATCTTTACGATTTTTCACCCATTTCCAAATCCCACCAAACGCAGCGGCTACTGCAATAAAAATTAACTTAATATACTTTGCAAACAAAGCCCATAAACCCACTTTTGCTAAAACTTTACCTGCCACTAATCCGCCGATAGACCATGCGGCTACTTCATCAACACTTGAATCGTAATCCGAGTATTGATTTCCTGGAGTAAATTTTACAGAGGATAACAAGTAATTAATAACAGGTTTTACTTCTGTTAACGATGACATTTTTCCAACGGCATTCATGGATAAAACACCTTTTCTTCCTAAAATTCTCACATCATAGTTTAATGTGTTGTCGGTGGCTTCACCAAATTTAAATTCTTTAGCCCAATGCAAAACTTTTCTGTCTTTATCATAAAATGGTGTAGAGGCCCAATTAATTAATTCTATTTTATCATATCCTTCTTTTATTCTTTCAGTATTTGATTCTGATGTTTCTTTTTTCATGGTAGTTAATAATTCTGCATAGTCCATGTCTTCTGCATCACCATCTTCCACATAACCCATTTCATCAAAACTAATGGTGAATGCCCATGAGTTTTCATCTAAAGGCGTATATTTTTCTGGGAACAACATACCAATAATGCCATTCGCATTAGGATTTCCCCACAAATCTACTAACACTGTTTTTGATTGAGCTGCATCTAAAAATCGTAATCCTTTTGGAACATCTATTGTTGCAAACCCACCATCTAAAGTTATTTGACCTGTTTGGTATTTAAATGTGCCATTAATGGAATCCAAATAATGGTTCATGACTTCTTGATACATGGCAACAGAATCTTCATGAGTAGCTTGTGAATAAGCAGAACTGAACCAAAAATTAATGGCTAGTAAACAAATGATTTTTTTCATAATTTTTGGTTTGTGATGATTAAGAGTTTAGATTTATATATAAATATATAAAAATTGTGTTAGTTCACAATACTGTAGATCAAAAAATTAGGCAGGAAACACCAAACTCACACAAGCTCCATCTTCGTTTTTAAAA
>SXGR01452049.1_pt1 | contig 20460 bp, 17 predicted proteins | sample 3174711 | NCBI WGS metagenome assembly SXGR01 (sample SAMN11356860, study PRJNA531348) | freshwater metagenome | isolation source: freshwater sample F1-60 | place: China: Fuxian Lake, Yuxi | collected 2017-12-25
GCCGACCGGGTGCAGCACATCGAAGCCCTTCAGCTTCAAATAGCGTGCCACCACATCGCCCAGCGCAAAGGCTTCGGCGTGTCCCATGTGCAGATCGCCCGATGGGTAAGGGAACATGTCGCAGACGTAACGCCGTTCCTTGCTGCCGTCATCGCTCGGCGCGAAGATCTCGGCTTCATCCCAGCGGGGCAGCCATTTCGCTTCGATCGAGGCGATGTCGTAGCTGTTGCCGTCCTGGACATCAGCCTCGGTTTGGCTGGTGTTCTGACTCATGAGTGTTGCCTTCCGTCCAATTCCTGCTGGTGACAAAGAAAAACCCCTCGACTACGCCTGAGATGAGGCCAGAGCAAGGGGAATGCCGTTCGACGGCGCCGAGATCGCGGCGCTGGCCGGACGGCTAGCTAAGCAACAGGAACGTATGCATGAAGCAACTTTAGCGCATCGCTTTCGCGCAGGCGCACAGCCGGGGCTATTCTTTACCTGGGCGCCCGCGCGCGCCCATGCCGAGGAGGAGTGCTCCCGCGGCTGATCGGCCACCCGTCTACCTCAAATCCCGGTTGTGGCCCGTCATCGATAGGTCAACGTAGACATGACTCAAACGTTTGCCCCCGCAAATCCCCGCCCTACCCAATTGGCCGATGAATCGGTTGCCCTGGTTCGGAAATGGTTGGCCACGCCGCCGTCCGAAGGGGCCAAAAAGGGTTCCCAATCAGCAGCGCTGCTGGCTGAAGTGCTCAAAGACCAACGCGGTCTGGACTTCACCATCGGCTTCGTCGACCGCGTGGTGCGGCCCGAAGACTTGGGCGTCGCGGCCCGCAATCTGGCGTTGCTGGCCAAAGAGGCACCGACCTTCCTGCCTTGGTACATGAAGGCAGGCGTCCGGATCGGCGGGATTCTCGCCCCGGCTCTGCCCGCCGTCGTGGTACCGGTCGCCCGCGCGATTCTGCGTCAGATGGTCGCCCACCTGATCGTGGACGCCCGGCCGCAACAGCTCGGCGCTTCGATCGCCAAGCTGAAACACGACCACACCCGGCTCAACATCAATTTGCTCGGCGAAGCCGTGCTGGGCGACAAGGAAGCCGATGCCCGGTTGGCCGGCACCAAGGAACTGCTGGAACGTCCCGATGTGGACTATGTTTCGATCAAGGTATCCTCGGTGGTTTCGCAGTTGAACATGTGGGCTTTCGAAGAGTCGGTGCAAAAGATCACCGACCGATTGGTGCCGCTCTACGCGAGCGCCGCAGCCGCAGCGGGCGGCCCGAAGTTCATCAACTTGGACATGGAGGAATACCACGACCTGGACCTCACAGTCGCCGTGTTCAAGCGGATTCTGGACCGGCCCGAGCTGAAGAACTTCGAAGCCGGCATCGTGCTGCAGGCCTATTTGCCGGACGCCTTGGGCGCGCTGCAGGATCTGACCGCTTGGACGCAACAACGCCAGGCCGACGGCGGGGCGAGCATCAAGGTGCGCCTGGTCAAGGGCGCGAATCTCGCCATGGAACGCGTCGACGCGGCGCTGCACCACTGGGCCTTGGCCACCGTGGAGTCCAAGCAAGCCGCCGACACCAACTCCAAGCGCTGCCTGGATTGGGCCCTGCAACCGGAGAACGCGGCTGCGGTCCGGCTCGGTGTGGCCGGGCACAATCTCTTCGACATCGCCTTCGCGCATCTGCTCGCCGAAGCCCGCGGGGTCTCGGACCGGATCGAATTCGAAATGCTGCTCGGCATGGCCGAGGACCAAGCCGAGGCGGTCCGGGCCGATGTCGGTTCGCTGCTGCTCTACACCCCGGTGGTCAAGCCGCAGCAGTTCGACGTCGCGATCAGCTACCTGATCCGCCGGCTCGAAGAGAATGCCAGCCCGGAGAACTTCATGTCCGCGGTCTTCGAACTGACCTCGAATCCGGCGCTGTTCGAGCGCGAAAAGCAACGTTTCCTGGATTCGCTCGCCGCACTGGACGCTGTGGTTCCGCAGCCCAACCGGCAGCAGCGCACCGACCGGGCGCCGCAATCCGCGCCGGGGCTTTTCCGCAACGCCGATGACTCGGATTCCTCGCTGCCGAACATCCGGGCCTGGGGCCGGGAAATCCTGGAGCGGCTGCCCGGCTCGGAACTCGGCTCGGAACTGGTCGCCGGCTCCGCGCACACCAGCCCGGAAGCCGTCGAAGCCCTGGTTTCCACCGCTTTGGCCGCTCAGCCGGACTGGGCGGGACTGGGCGGCAGCGGCCGGGCGCAGCTGCTGCGCAAAGCCGCCGTCGAACTGGCCGCCAACCGCGGCGCCCTGATCGAAGTCGCGGCCAGCGAGACCGGCAAAACCCTGGCCGAAGGCGACGTCGAAATCAGCGAGGCGATCGACTTCGCCAACTACTACGCACTGGGCGCGGAAAACCTCGACGCGGTGCAGGGCGCCCGGTTCGTGCCGGCCAAGCTCACCGTGGTGACTCCCCCGTGGAACTTCCCGATCGCGATCACCGCCGGCTCGATTCTGGCTCCGCTGGCAGCCGGCAGCTCGGTCATCGTCAAACCCGCGCCGCAGGCCAAGCGCTGCGCCGCCCAGGTGGTGCAATCACTGTGGGACGCCGGAATCCCGAAAGAGGTGCTGATCTTCGCGGACCTCGAAGAAGGCCCGATCGGGCAGAGCCTGATTGCGCACGCCGCCGTGGACCGGGTGATCTTGACCGGAGCATATGAGACCGCGAAGCTGTTCCGGTCCTGGCGCAAGGATCTGCCGCTGCTGGCCGAGACGAGCGGCAAGAATGCCATCATCGTCACCCCGAGCGCAGACCCGGACATTGCCGCCAAGGACGTCGTGCGGTCGGCCTTCGGTCACGCCGGGCAGAAGTGTTCTGCCGCCTCGTTGGTGATCCTGGTCGGTTCGGTGGCGGATTCGGCACGGTTCCGCAACCAGCTGGTCGACGCCGCCGCTTCGCTCAAGGTCGGCTTCCCGGATGATCCGGAAACCGAAATGGGCCCGATCATCGAACCCGCTTCGGGCAAGCTCAAGAGCGCGCTGACCACCTTGGGCGACGGCGAGTCCTGGCTCGTCGAACCGCGTCAGCTCGATCAGGAAGGCAGGCTCTTCTCCCCGGGCGTGCGTACCGGAGTCCGCCCGAACAGCTACTACCACCTGACCGAATTCTTCGGGCCGGTGCTCGGCATCATGACCGCCAAGACTTTGGATGAGGCCATCGAGCTGCAGAACGCTTCGGCCTATGGGCTGACCGCTGGCCTGCACACCATGGACGCCGCAGAGCTTTCGCTCTGGCTGTCGAAAGTCCAGGCCGGCAATTTGTACGTCAACCGCGGGATCACCGGGGCGATCGTGCAGCGCCAGCCCTTCGGCGGTTGGAAGCGTTCTTCGGTCGGCGCCGGTGCCAAAGCGGGTGGCCCGAACTACCTCCTGCACTTGGGCGGCTGGGAACCAGCCGCACTCCCCGAGCAGCTGCCGGCGGCCCAGGCGCGGCCCGCGGTCGAGCAGGCCGTGAAGGCGGTCGCCGCAGAACTCGCGGATGCTGATTTGGCTTCGCTCACCCGGGCCGTGGCGGATGACCAGCGGCATTGGGACGCCGAGTTCGGCGTGGCAAAAGACGTCTCCGGCCTCGGCGTGGAACGCAACGTCTTCCGCTATCTGCCAGTTCCGGTCGAAGTACGTTTCGACGGCGACCGGTCCAGCGACTTGATCCGGGTAGCTTCGGCCGGCAACCGGGCCGGCGCCCCGGTGACGGTTTCGCTCGGCGAAGCCCCGACGCCCGGTGTGCGCAACGCGCTCATCCAGTTGGGCAGCACAGTGACGATCGAAACCGAGTCCGACTGGGCCGCGCGGCTGCACAGTGCCGGCGCCCTCCGCGTGCGGTTGGTCGGCGACCGCACCCGAAGTGCCGAAGCCGCGTTGCTGGAAGCCACCGGAGGCAGCCCCGACGTCGCGGTCTATGCCGGACCGGTGACCGAAGCCGGACGGATCGAAATGCTGCCGTTCCTGCACGAGCAGGCAGTGGCGATCACGGCACACCGCTTCGGCAACCCGGACAATATTTCGCACACGGTCTTCTGATCCGCGAGGGACTCGGAACCGCCTCGGCCAGCCGCTTCACGCGCGCCGGCCGGGGCGGTTTTCAGTTGCAGGTCAGTGTGGCCGAGCGGAGGAAAGTGGCCCCGGTGCCCCGGGCGGAGGTCGAATTTTCCGGGGAGGTCCAGGATCCGTACGCCGCCGTCACGGTATAGGTCCAGGTCGCGCTGCCGCTGATGATGATGCCGCCGCTTCCGCTGAAGGAATCATTGATCGAGGTCGTCCCCGGCCCGAAGTTCCGGGTGCTCGAACCACCGCTCGACGACGAAGTCACCAAGGTGTAGCCGGTCACGCCATTGCCCGGATTGCCGGACCAGCTGATCCGCACTTCGTTCCGGCCGACCTGCGTGCAACTCACCGCGGGCGTCTCCACCGAACCGGCGCTGACCGAAATCGTGGAGCTGCTGCGCAGTCCCCAATACGCGTACCCGGCCAAGGCGGAGGATCCCAGCACCGCGGCCAGGCTCAGCGCGAGCACCGCGATGCCCCGCCGGGTCAGTTTGTTCCGGAAAGCCGTCATCGTCGCTCCTCAGTCCCGTCATCGAAAGTTTCCCGGATCCGTCGTTTCCGGGTCGCCGCGACGAATCCGAATCCCGCGACCATCGTCGCCGCGGCCAAGGACAGCCAGGGGATCATGCCGCCGGCCCCGGTCTCCGGGAGTTGGCCGATCGCATCCCGGGCGCCTTCAGCACCGGTGCCCGGGTTGTCGGACCCGGTGCAGCCATCGGGCCCTGCTGGCTGTCCGATGTCCTGGGTCAGCCCGATGTTCACCGCGAACTCGGCCGAGCTCAGCCGGGTCGCATTCGGCGCAGCGGGATCGAAGGCCGCTCCGATCACCATCGGCACGGTTTCCCCGGCGGCGATTTTCTGCGCGGGGAGCAAGGTGCGGCATTGGCCGACACCCGGCAGCAGGCCGATCTCCGCCGGGGCCGTTCCGCTGCCGTAGCTCGCCGAGACTTTCAGGAATGGCAGCAGCACGGGGTCTCCGGAAGTGGTCTGATAGCCGGACCACAGCCATGCCGGATCGCCGCTGTCGTTGCGGACCCAGACGGTACGTTGGTTTCGATCGCCGGGGACATATCGCTCAATCCCGATCAGGATCGGCCCACCCAGCCCGGATCCAAAGTTCCGTCCATCGGTGCTCAAGGACAGCTCCGGGGCTTGGGCGGCAGCGGCCTTGCCGGCGCTGCCCTGGACGAAGAACAAGGAAAGCAGCACCGCTGGCAGCAGTGCTCCGAGCAGCCAAGCGGCCCGGTTAACCGATTGCCGCATCTCTCGTCCTCTCTGCCTCAGTCGTCGTTTCCGGGTTCGCCGGGCGGTCCGCCGAATCCGCTTCGCGCGCCGCAGCTGTTTCACCGCGCTCCCGCCAGGCCCGGAAGAACATCCAGAAGCCGTAGCCGAACAGCAGGCCGACCACGATCAGGATGATCGGGCCCTTTCCGCCCACCTGGTCGAAGCCCTGGTTCAGCCAGTTGGCCGGATAGCCCAAAAGCGGCACCGAATAAAACAGTTTGCCGCGAATCTGCACCGGCATCACTGCGCGATCGTCGGGCGAGTTGTTCGCATCCCCTTGGGTGGCGAAACTGCGTTCGCCGTTCTGCGCGACGCCCAGGCCGGTGATCCGGTGCGTCACCACCTCGGGCTGTCCGGGTGCTGTCTGATAGGTGATCACATCGCCTACTGCGAGCTGGTCAGCGGCAATCGGCTTGATCACCACCAGCGTGCCCGGAGGATAATTCGGCTGCATCGATCCGGTGAGCACGGTGTAGGTCTGCGAGCCGGTCAGCATCGGGACCGCGACCAGCAGCAGCGCTGCGAACACCGCCAGCAGCAGCGCCGCGTAGGAGGCCAGCCGTCCGCCCAGGGACAGGGCTTTCCGCGCCGCGCTCACGACGCCGGTACCTGGTCTGCGCCGATCGTCACACTGATCACTGCCGAGCGGCCTTGTGCGCCGTTGGGTGCGTTGGTGGACAACGTGGTTTGAAAGCACCATTTGCTGCTGCCGTCTTTCGGCAATACTGCCGCCGGACCTCCGGTGAGAGCTTCGCCGTCGTTTCCGGCAGCGCTCATCGGGACATCCTGGTAACCCGCGGCCGCGGAACACGAGGTCGCCGCCGGCACGCCGGTAGCGACCCTGAGCGACAGGCTGCCCGCGAACGAGCGGTTCGCCGAGCTCGCGCTGTCCCGCGCGAAGGGCCGGTTCGGAATGCTCAACCGCACTGCCGCGGCATCCGCACGGGCCGTGCCCTGGTTGCCGAATCGCACTTCGTTGAACTGCGACTGACCGGGGAACAACCCGGTTGCCGGCACACCTTGGCTCAGGTTCACGCCGGCCGGCATCTGGACATTGCTGCCCGCACTGTTGGCCACGGAGACCCGGAAATCAGCGGCTTGCACCTGCTGGCCCGAACTGGTCACCGACGTGTTCCAAAAGGCATAAGTGCCTTGGCTGCCGAGCAGGCCCAGCACCAGGCCGGCGCCGATCCAGCCCCATGCTTTGAGCAGCTTCCGCCGGCGCGGGCTGGGATTGCTGATTTTCCGGGAAGCGTGACGCGGGTTCCGTCTACGCTCCCGCATCGGGCTAGAGGAGCCCGGTCTGCTGAATTTGCTGCAGCTTGAACGCGACCTTGCTGAAATCGTAGGTGGCGTTGACATCGTCCCGGTTGACCGTGGAGGACAGGAACTCGAAAGTCGTCGTCGCGGTCAAGCCGCTCGCCGAAGCGCGCAGCGGGTTGGTCACCGCATTGCCGCTGCCGTCCTTGAGCGTGATCACGCCGGTCTTGATGTTCGTCGCGGTGAACGTGCCACTGGAAGCCGGTGCGTCGACGGTCAAGTTGGCGGCGATTTTGTTGCCGACCAGGGTGACATCGAGCTTTTGCGTGTAGGTGAGCAAATCGCCCGGAACCACTTTGTAGCTGGTGATGTCCACGGCAGCGCCATTTCGATCGGTCCAGGTACCGGTTCCGTTCGCCTTCAAATCCAGATCTCCGGCAACGATGCTGCCACCGGTGCTGGCCACGTTGGCATTCCAATATGCGAAGGTTCCGCCACCGCCGAGGAGCAGTACTACACCCGCACCGACGGCGACGGCACCTTTGGACATTCTGTTCATAGTTTTCCCCCAATTGAAAAACTTTGACTTTGACAACTTTCAAGACCGCATTTGGCCCACTAACAATTCTTCCAGATGAAAAAACCACAACTCATGACCAGATTCACAGGCGGCTTTCATATTCGGCGTGGTCCCGGAAAGCGGACCAGAATTGCGGTGCACCGAAAGTCCCGCCGGAGGCCGGCCGCTCGGTACGGCATCCGGCCAATTGGGACAAAGGGGGACCGGCCTTCGAGCTGACCGCGCAACCGGGCTGCCAGCGAACCCGGGCTCGCATCGGAAGGCGGATAAAGCGTACTTAACGGCATCAACCGAGGTGACGCAAATCACAAAAAAATGTTACTGACCAGTAGCCTTGGCCGGCTCGAGGCGACCGGATCAACCTGGTCGACTGCGGTTTACCACAAATGCGCTGGAGATCCGGCGAACAAAAAGAGACAATGTGTTTCCGCAATGAATATCTATGCACTAGGTCGATTTATCTGCATATCGGAATATGTAGCCAACCTACCTGAATTTGCAATGCGAATGCAAAGCGCGCCGGATTCCGGCGCAAACGACTGCACCGCTCCCCCGGCCCGGACATCGGGCAGGAGAAGCGGTGCAGGAGTGGATTCGCCGGAGATCAGCGCTCAGCGCACGTCCTCGTCGACCCAGTCCATCGACTTGGTCACGGCCTTCTTCCACAGCCGCAGTTGCCGGTCCCGCTCGTCTGCGGGCATGGCCGGCTCCCAACGCTTGTCTTCGGCCCAGTTGGCAGACAACTCACCGAGGTCGTTCCAGAAGCCGACCGCGAGCCCGGCGGCATAGGCCGCGCCCAAAGCCGTCGTCTCGGTGACCTTCGGCCGGATCACCGGGACGCCCAAGATGTCGGCCTGGAACTTCATCAGGGCATCGTTGGCGACCATGCCGCCGTCGACCTTCAACTCGGTCAGCGGCACACCGGAATCGGCATTGACCGCGTCAAGCACTTCCCGGGTCTGGAAGGCGGTGGCCTCCAGCGCCGCACGTGCAATGTGGTTGCGGTTGACGTAACGGGTCATGCCGACAATCGCGCCACGGGCGTCGGAACGCCAATAGGGAGCGAACAGACCGGAAAACGCCGGAACGATGTAGACGCCGCCATTGTCTTCAACCGAGGCAGCGAGCGTCTCGACCTCGGGGGCGGAGGCAATCATTCCGAGGTTGTCCCGCAGCCACTGGATCAAGGAACCGGCGACGGCGATGGAACCTTCCAGCGCGTAGTGCGTGGGCGCATCGCCCAGTTTGTAGCCCACGGTGGTCAGCAGGCCGTTCTTCGAGTGCACGATCTCCTCTCCGGTGTTGAAGATCAAGAAGCAACCCGTACCGTAGGTGTTCTTGGCCTCACCGGAATTGAACGCGGCTTGGCCGAAGGTCGCCGCTTGCTGATCACCCAGAATGCCGGCAACCGGCACTTCGCGCAGCAGCTGTGAGGTGTGCACCGTGCCGTACACCTCGGACGAGGATTTGATTTCCGGCAGCATCGACGCGGGGACCCCGAAAGCGTCCAGGATCTCCTGGTCCCAGGACAAAGTCGCCAGGTCCATGAACATGGTGCGCGAAGCATTGGTCACATCAGTGATGTGCACGCCGCCGTCCACACCGCCGGTGAGGTTCCAGGTGACCCAGGAATCGGTGTTGCCGAAGAGCAGGTCACCGGCTTCGGCGCGCTCCCGCGCGCCTTCGACATGGTCCAGGATCCATTTGATCTTGGTGCCGGAAAAGTAGGTGGCCAACGGCAACCCGACTTTGTCCTTGAACCGCTCCACGCCGCCGTCGGCTGCCAGTTCGTCGACGATCGACTGGGTCCGGGTATCCTGCCAGACGATGGCGCTGGCGACCGGCTTGCCGGTGGCGCGCTCCCATAACACCGTCGTTTCCCGCTGGTTGGTGATGCCGACCGCGGCAATGTCGTGCCGGGTCAGATTGGCCTTGGACAAGGCGGTGCCGATCACCTCTCGGGTGTTGTTCCAGATCTCCGCGGCGTTGTGCTCCACCCAACCTGCCTTGGGGAAGATCTGTTCGTGTTCGAGCTGGCCAGTGGAGACGATATTGCCGTCGTGGTCGAAAATGATCGCCCGGCTGCTGGTGGTCCCCTGGTCTATTGCGATGACGTACTGCGGCATGGAAAACTCCTTCGTCGATGCCAGTGATTGCTACTGCTGTGCTGATTGCTCGAACTGATGGGCCGACTGCTACTTGACCCAGACTGCCACGATCGGGGCGATCAGGGCAGCCAGAACGCCGCCCACGATCGGACCCACAACCGGTACCCAGGAATAAGCCCAGTCGCTCGACCCCTTGCCTTTGATCGGCAGGAAGGCGTGCGCGATGCGCGGGCCCAGGTCACGCGCCGGGTTGATCGCGTAGCCGGTGGGTCCGCCGAGCGAGGCGCCGATGCCGACCACGAGCAAGGCCACCGCCAACGGGCCCAGTTGCGATGGGGTGCTGGCGAACAGGATGATCACGAAGACCAACACGAAAGTCGCGATGACCTCGGTGACGACGTTCCAGGCGTAGTTGCGGATCGCCGGGCCGGTGGAGAAGACTCCGAGCTTGTTCGCGGCGATCGGTTCGGCGTCGAAGTGCTGCTTGTAGGCGACCCAACAGAGCACTGCGCCGATGATCGCGCCGAGCAATTGCGCCACGATGTACAACGCGATGGTGCCGGCGTTGATGTCCACGCCGGGGACGAATTCGTGCTTGCCCTGCATCGCATTGTTGATCGCCACGCCGATGGTGACCGCCGGGTTCAGGTGGGCGCCGGATTTGAACGCCACATAGACGCCGGCGAAGACGCCGATGCCCCAGCCGAAATTGACCATCAGGGTGCCGCCGGCATTGCCTTTGGTGGCTTTGAGCACCACATTGGCGACCACGCCGGTACCCAGCAGGATCAGGATGGCGGTGCCGAACAGTTCAGAGAAAAAGATCTCCAGAAGATTCATCGTCATTGACTCCTCAATGTGTAGTTATTACCGGCCTCGAGTGATGGCCAGCTCTTGCTGCCAGGGCCCCCGCAACCCTTAGGCGATCAAGTTCTGCACCTGAACCCGGTGGAACCGGTCCAGAATCTTTGCGGCATGCCCGATTTCGAACTCGACTCGGGCTTCATCCCATGCCAATGGTCCGCTCAGTGCGGCGGCCAGTTCCGCCAGAAGTTCTGCGCTGACCAGACCCCGGAAGGCCAGTGACGTCCGGCGGATGAGCACGTCGACCAAGTGGCCGACCTGTTCGTTTTCCGCGATGTAAGCGACTTCCCTGGTGCTCAGCTCATGGGTCGAATGTAGTACCGAATCCGGCCCCGCATCAAGGAACCGGATGACCTCCGCAGCCCGGGTGCCGTAGCGGGTCAACAGGATCGAGGCGCGCTCGGCGCTGACCGTCGCGCTGGTATGCGCACTGATCCAGGCTTCGATTCCGGAACCGGTGCGCGGGAAGTCCACGCCGCCGCCGATCGGCAGCTTCGCGGTGGAGACCTTGCGTTCCAGGCCCAGGATCTGCAGCACTTCATTGGACAGGTGCTCGCTGAGCGCGCGGAAGGTGGTCCACTTCCCGCCGACCAGGCTGAGCACCGGAGTGGCGACGCCGGCGATCTGCCGGTCCGCCCGTTCGATCCGATAGTCCCTGGAAACGAATCCGGGCTGGGTCTCGTCGTGCTTGGGCAACGGCCGTACCCCGGAAAAGCTGTAGACGATCTGATCCCGGCTTACCACGATCTTGGGGAAGACGTGTTTCACCAGATCGAAGAAATAGTCGATCTCCGCTTCGGTGCAGACCGCGTCTTCGCGCATGTCCGCTTCCAGATCCGTGGTGCCCACCAGCACTCGGTCGCCCATCGGGTAGATCAACACGATCCGGCCGTCGGTGTGTTCGAAGAAGATCTCCCGGCCAGCACAGGCGGCGAGCAGCTCTGGGTGGTCCAGCACGATGTGCGAACCTTTCGTGCCGCCCATGAAGGAGGTTCCGGAGCCGATCGCCTGGTTCGTCTGGTCCACCCAGGCGCCGGTGGTGTTGACCACGACGTCGGCGGTGAAGCTGAAACTCTCGCCGGTGAGCTGGTCGGTGAGTTCGACGCCCTGTCCGGTGAGCGCGGTCACCGCCAGGTAGTTGCTGGCCCGAGCCGAATCCGCAGCAGCGGTACGTCCGGCGATCTCCCCGTCGCGGAGCACATCCAGGGTCAGCCGCTCCGGGTTGTGCACTGAAGCATCGAAATAGGTCGCGGCATATTTGATCCCCGGGTTGAGCGCGGGCAGAGTTTGCAGCGCCCGCTTCCGGCCGGCGAACTGGTGCTTCGGCACGGTTCCGCCATCCCGGGAAAAGGAGTCGTACAGGCTCAATCCGAGCTTGATCAAAAAGGCGCCGCGTTCTTTGGGCTTGCCCTGTTGCTTGTGGGTCAGGAAGCGCAGCGGCGCACTGAGCACCCCGGAAACCGTGGAGAAGATCGGAATCGTGGTCTGCAGCGGTTTGACGTAGTGCGGCGCGATCTTCAGCAGGCCGTTGCGCTCTTCGACGGACTCCTTGACTAAACGGAACTCGCCGTTCTCCAGGTAGCGGATGCCGCCGTGGATCATATGCGAGGAAGCCCCCGATGCCCCCTGGCAATAGTCGCCGCGCTCCACCAGAACCACATCCACGCCCTGCAACGCCAGATCCCGGAAAGTCCCGACGCCGTTGATTCCGCCGCCGATCACCAGTACCTTGGCCCGCGGGCGTTCCCGGAGCGCACGGACGGCGTCCCGCTCCTGGTCTGCTGGGAAGAAACTGGACTGCTGGCCGGTGCCGGGCATTCTGGGTGACCTTTCGGTACGGGAATCGATTTTCGAGCCGGCTCCATGCCGGAGCTCGGCGCCTTTTCCTCTATTCTTTGAAAGACCTGAAAATATAGTCAAGCTCAATGCACAAACGTGCAGAATCGAGGCCGGGATTGGCCAGACCGCAATCTTTCAGCAACTCGGAGAGCCTCCGTGCTGCACAGATGTACTACTTGCAAGACCTCACCATGGATGCGATCGCGCGCGAGCTGGGCACCTCGCGATCAACGGTCTCCCGGCTGCTCGCTTCCGCCCGGCAAAGCGGACTGGTACAGATCCAGATCCGCTCGCCGCAAGAACGCACCCCGGAATTGGAACGCCAGATCCGGGCCCGGTACCGCGTCGATGCGCACGTGGTCCCGGTGCCGGACACGCTCAACGAAGGCGAGGTCCTGGAACGCGTCGCCATGCAGGCCGCCCGGACGATCGGGCCGCTGGTCGATTCCAATGCAGTGATCGGCGTTGCCTGGGGATCCACGCTCAGTGCGGTGAGCCGGCATCTCGTGCCGAAACCAACGCATGACTGCACCATCGTGCAGCTCAATGGCGCCGGGAACACCCGCACCAGCGGTATCGCCTACGCCTCGGAGATCCTGCGCCGCTTCGGTCAGGCTTACGGCGCACGCGTGGTGCAATTTCCGGTCCCGGCATTTTTCGACCGGGCCTCCACGAAACAGGCGATGTGGGCCGAACGCAGCGTGCGCCGGATTTTGGAGCTGCAGGAAAAAATGACCATGGCGATCTTCAGCGTAGGGTCGATCGATTCCGACGTGCCGAGCCATGTCTACTCCGGCGGCTACCTCGACGACAGCGAACTCGACAGCTTGGCCCAGGGCAACGTCGTCGGCGACGTCGCCACCGTGTTCTTCCGTGCGGACGGCAAAGACCGCGGAATCCCGCTCAACGAACGAACCTCGGGACCCCCGTTGGCGCTGCTCAGTTCGATCCGGCGCAGGGTGTGCGTGGTCTCCGGACCTTCGAAGATCAACGGTCTGCTCGGCGCCCTGGCCGCCGGTCTGGCCACCGAACTGATTCTCGACGAGGCGACCGCGCGACGACTCGTCGAAGCCGACGCGGGGCGCAAACCACTGGCCGGCCCACTCTGAAACGGTAGGGTTTGACTGTGTCCTCCAAATCCGTGCCCGACCATTCCGCAGACCACCGCGCCGATCAGTCCACTCCCCGGCCGCCCGCCGCAGTCCGGCTCAATTCCGGTGCCGAGCTTCCGTTGCAGGGCTTCGGATTGTACAAAGTTCCGGCGACCGACACCGAAGCGCTCGTGCGGACCGCCATCGCCGCGGGCTACCGGTTGTTCGACACCGCCAGGTTTTACGACAACGAAGCCGCGCTCGGCAGCGCAATCCGCCGCGCCATTGCCGATGGCCTGGTGACCCGCGAAGAACTCTTCATCACATCCAAGCTGTGGAACGACGAACACGGCTTCGAAGCTTCGCAAAAAGGCTTCGCGGCATCGTTGGCGCGACTGGGCCTGGACTATCTGGATCTCTACCTGATCCACTGGCCGAGCCCGGCCCAAGACAAATACCTCGACACCTGGCGCGGCTTCGAAGCGCTCCTGGCCCAGGGCCAGGTGCGTTCGATCGGGGTCAGCAATTTCCTCCCGGAACATCTGGACCGGCTGCTCGGGGCCGCCGACGTGGTCCCGGCGGTCAACCAGATCGAGCTGCACCCCCTGCTGCAACAACGCGAAGCTCGGGCCTTCCACGAAAGCCACGGCATCGCGACCCAGGCCTGGAGTCCGCTGGCCCGGGGCAAAGCCCTGCAGGATCCGGCGCTGCTCGCGCTGGCCGCCGAGCTCGGTGCCGATCCAGCCGAATTGATCCTGCGCTGGTTGCGGGACAGCCGGATCAGCGCAATCCCGAAAGCTTCCTCGGCGGAACGGATCCGGAGCAACCTCGAACTCCCGCAGCAGGAGCTCAGCAGCCAAGTCCTGGACCGGATCTCCGGCCTCGACCGCGCACAACGGGTCGGTTCCGATCCGCGATCCGTTTCATGAACCGGCATACGCCGGAACTGAGCAGCCGGGTGATCGCCGGCACCGTCGACGTCGGCGGCTCACCGGTCCATTACTGGGAGTATCCCGCGATTCCCGGCTCCGCCGAGACCCGGACCATGCTCGTGGTGCACGGCTTCCGAGGCGACCACCATGGATTGGAACGCGTGGTCGAGGCGCTGCCCGGTCTTCGGATCCTGATGCCGGATCTGCCCGGCTTCGGCAAATCGCCAGCCTTCCCCGACCGGGAACACAGCATCGATTCCTATGCCGACACGGTCGCCGGCCTGCTCGATGTGCTCGGCCTGGACCGCAGCACCGTGCTTCTGGGCCATTCTTTCGGCTCCATCGTGGCGAGCCATTTCGTGGCCGCGCACCCGGGCCGGGTGGCCGCACTGATCCTGGTCAACCCGATTGCCGCCCCGGCCCTGGAAGGCCCGAAAGGGGTGCTGTCGAAACTGGCGCAATTCTACTATTGGGCCGCCTCGAAGCTTCCGGAACGGGCCGGGCAGGCGATCCTGCGCAGCAGCCTGATCGTCCAGGTGATGAGCGTGGCCATGGCCAAAACCCGGGATCCGGAGTTGCGCCGATTCATCCATGCGCAACACCATGCCCACTTCAGTTCCTTCGCCAACCGGACGATGCTGCTCGAATCGTTCAAGGCTTCGATCAGCGGCAACGTCCGCCAGGTGGCGGACCGGCTTCAGCTGCCCACGCTGCTCGTAGCCGGTGAAAAGGACGACGTCACCGCATTGCCCGAGCAGCGCGTACTGCTCGGCATGCTGCCAGACGGCGAGCTGCAGGTGATCGACGGCGTCGGTCACCTGATCCACTACGAGACGCCGCTCGAGGCGGCATCGGCAATTCAGAGCTTTTTGCAAGCACACCCGGCGGAGGACGCATGAAAATCGTGATGGACGCGCGGTTCACCCGCACCGATTACCATGACGGAATCAGTCGCTACGGTTCGAGTCTGATCGAAGCCACGGCAAAAATCGCCGAGGTCACGATGCTGATCAACGACGAACGCCAGCTCGCGCTGTTGCCCGACGTGCCTTGGATCAAGGTCAACAGCCCGCTCTCCCCCAGGGAACTCTTCGTGGCGCATCAGATCAACAAGCTCAACCCGGATGCGGTCTTCAGCCCGCTGCAGACCATGGGCAGCTGGGGCCGGCGCTACGGTTTGATCCTGACCTTGCAGGATTTGATCTATTACCTGCACCCGCAGCCGCCGGGATTCCTGCCGCTGCCGGTTCGGGTGCTCTGGCGGCTCTACCACTTGGCCTACTGGCCGCAGCGGCTGTTGCTCAACCGCGCGGACCTGGTCGCTACGATTTCGCGGACCTCGCAATCACTGATCGAACGCTTCCGGTTGACCCGACGGCCGATCCGGATCATCGGAAACGCTCCGCAACCCGGCAAGCCTCCGCGCGCCAGGGAACCCGAAGCCAGCCTGGTCTACATGGGTTCCTTCATGCCCTACAAGAATGTGCAGACCATCATCCGGGCGATGGAGTTCCTGCCCGGGTTCAGCCTGCACCTGCTGAGCCGGATCACCCCGGAGCGCCGGGCCGAGCTCGAACTGCTGACCCCGCCGGGTGCCACCGTGGTCTACCACAACGGGGTCACCGATGCCGAGTACGACGACTTGGTCTCCCGCGCCACCGCCCTGGTCACGCTGTCCAACGCCGAAGGTTTCGGCCTGCCGTTGGTCGAATCGATGACGCTCGGCACGCCCGTGGTCGTCGCCGATACCGAGATCTTCCGCGAGGTAGGCGGCACCGCGGCCCGTTATGCCGACGCCGAGGATCCGGCCGGCTTCGCCCGAGAGGTCCGGGCGCTCGCAGATCCGGAGGAATGGCGCCGTCGCTCCGCGGCTTCCCTGGTCCAGGCCGGGAAGTACACCTGGGAGGCCTCTGCCCGATCGCTGCTGCGGATGGCCGAAGAAGCCGCTGCGATCCATGCCCGGAAGATGCGGAACTGATCCGGCAGCAGCGCTGAGTTCCGAACCGGATCTTCAGCTCGGGTCCGCGCTGCCTGCGCATCGAAGGAAGCGAACATTTCGACCAGCCCGCGCGGTGAATCCGGCGCGAAGATGATCTCCAACCCCTGCGCCGAGTCTGCCGCCGCCTCCGCCGAACGGGCGAACATGGCAGTTTCGTACTCGCGCAATGCGCGATCCGGATCGTTCGGCGACGCTGCGATCGCCGCGCCGAGTTCGGCGGCGTCGTACATCGCCAGATTCGCACCCTCGCCGGCGAACGGCGACATCAAGTGGGCCGCATCGCCGAGCAGCGTCACACCCGGTACTGGTTGCCAGGAAAGACCTACTGGCAAGGCATTGATCCGGCGCGGGGTCAGCCCGGTATCCGCATTGGCGACCAATCCGCGCAGATCTTCGTGCCAGCCGTCGAGCACGTCCAGCATCGCGGCTTTTGCCGCAGCGGTGTCGTCGAAGTCGATGCCGTCCAGCCATTCCTCCGGTGCCCGCCGGCCCAGATAGATGTGCAGACTGCCGTCGCTTTCCCGGTGCCCCAGGATCCCGGTCTCCCCCTGCAATGCGAACAGCATGCCGTCGCCGACGACTGCGGCCTCGGCCGGATGTTTCGCATCGGCGCCGAAGAGGTCGAACTCGACGAAGGACACTCCGGTGTACTCCGGAGCCGCCGTGGAGAGCAACGGCCGGACTTTCGACCAGGCTCCGTCGGCCCCGACCAACAACCCGGCGCTGGCGCTGCTGCCATCCGCGAATTCCAGCACGTGGGTTCCGTCGCGGTCCGCCGCAGGTCGGGCGGATACCAGTTTCCGGCCCCACTGGATGGCGGATTCCGGCAGCGAGTCCAGCAGCAGCCGGCGCAGCTCGCCGCGGTCGATCTCCGGACGTTCGAACGACCCGGAGTCGGCTTCTTCGCGGTGCACCGCGCCCTGTCCGTCCAGAATTCGCATGGCTTCGCCACCTTCATGGACCAGTGCCCGGAATTCGTCGAAAAGGCCGGCGGCACGGAGTGCGCGTTGGCCGTTGTTTTCGTGGATGTCCAGCATCCCGCCCTGGGTGCGGGCTTGCCGGGAAGGCTCCAGCTCGAACAGCGTCGCCTCGATGCCGTTGACCTGGAGCACCCGAGCCAGCACCAGACCGCCCAAGCCGGCACCGATGATCGCGATCCGGTGGTGGTCCATGCTCATTGAAGTACTCCTTGCCACGGTGGGGTTCCCAATACCAGCAACCATACTCGTCCTGGCCGGCTAGTCCCGGTGCTGCGCAATAGCGCCGTCCGATGGGCGAGTCGCAGCCCTGGGCAGCCCAGAATTCCTGAGATAGTATTTCGACGATGTTGCATCGTCATGTGAAATGCATTGTTTATGGAAATAGGGGGATCCAAAGTGACCGAGGTTTATACAGGTAGTCGGCAATTGTGGTGGTTGGTCTTGTTGCGCGGCATCTTCGCCGTCTTCCTCGGACTTTACGCCTGGTTCTCACCAGGCACCACGATCATTGTCCTGATTATCGTGTTCGGGTTTTATGCAATCGTGGATGGCATTTCGGCGGTGGTCATCGCCATCGGTTCCCGCGGCAAGCAGCGGCTCTGGGGCTGGCTGATCGTGGAAGGCATCGTCTCAGTGCTGGCTGGCATCGTGGCACTCGCGTTGCCCGATTTCAGCGCATTGGCCGTGGGCTTCCTGATCGGATTCTGGGCGCTTTTGCTCGGTATTCTGCAAATCGCCGAATCGGTTATGCTCCGGCGTTCGCTCGGCAGTGTTTGGGTTTGGCTGCTCGTCACCGGCATCATCGTTTTGATTTGGGGAATTTTCGTCCTGTCGGCACCGGGTGCCGGGCTGCTCACCGTGCTGTGGATCTTCGGATTGTTCGCGGTGCTGTTCGGAATCTCGAAGATCGCCATGTCATTCCGGATCCGCTCCGCCGTCAAATCGGCCGGATGACCTGAGGTTTGCGCTGGCCCGGGAGCGTCCGCGTTCCCGGGTCACAGCACATCAAGCCCATCGCAGCGGATCTGCACCGGCGCCACCGGCCGGGACGCCGAAAGGCTCGCCTTGACCGCCCGCAGTTCGGCCAATACCCGGCTGGCAAGCGCATAAGGCACGAAGACCAGGACCCGGTATTCGGCAGCAGCGGGAGCACCGGCACCGGTCTCCAACAGCGCCGGGCCGACCTGGCGCACTTCGGCCGGCAGGTCCAGCCGCGCCATGAAGTCGGTGACCGAGTCGAGCACCCCGGTGACCGCAATCAAACGCACCGCCGGCGGCAAACCCAGTTCCCGGCGCAGTGCGAGTTCCCGCTCCGCGAAACCCGCCGGGTCCCATCGGACCAAGGCAGCCGCGGCTTCGCTCTGCGCCGCGGTGAGCACCACGACCCCACCGAGCTCGGTCGATCGGACCAAGGCGGCCGCATTGAACCAGCGCCGTGCCGCTTCCTCCGCCGCGCGCAGGTTTTCCCGCCGCATCAGGGCGTCGCCGTCGAGTAGCAGGGCTGCGGCATAACCGTTCTCGGCAACCGGTTCGGCGCCGACCGTGGCCACTACCAACGCCGGTTTGTCCGGCACCGTGTCCTTGACCTGGTCGCCGGCCGACGAGACCACCGTGACCTTGGGAAAGGCCCGGCCCAATTCTTCTGCGGTACGGCCGATGCCGGCCACGGTGCGGCGCAAGCTGGTGCCCCCGCAATGCCGGCAATGGAAGTCGTTTTCCGGGGTGCCGCACCAACCGCAACGCACCGCCGAAGCGGCCGACTTTGCCTGCGACAAAGGGCCTTGGCAGAGTGTGCAACGGGCCGACTCACGGCAACGTTCACAGGCCAGAGCCGGAGCGTAACCGCCGCGGGCCACCTGGACCAGCACCGGCCCCCGCTGCAGGCCTTCCTGTGCGCTCAACCAGGCCCGATGCGGCAATCGAGCCAACGCCGCCAAAGGATCCCGTTCGCGTTCGAAGCTGTCGCTGGTACTGATCACCCGCGGCACCGCGGCCCGGACTGCGGGGCGACGCGGATCGATGGTCTGCGCCCAGCCGCTGTCCACGAGGCGTTGCGCCTCGGTGCTCCGGCTGTGCCCGGCGAGCAGCAACGCGGTCTGCTGCTGCTCCGCGCGCAGCAGCAGCACTTCCCGGGCGTGCTGGTAGGGCGCTCGTCGCTCGATCAGCAGGTCGTCGCCGTCGTCCCAGCAGCACAAAAGGCCCAGATCGCGCACTGGGGCGAACGCCGCTGAGCGGGTGCCCAAAGCGATCCGACGCTCACCGGAAAGCAACTGCAGAAAGCCCCGGTACCTCGGCGTGGGGCCCTCCTCGGCGCTGAGCCGGACGAAACTGTCCGGGCCCAGCAACTCGGACACCGCAGCAGCCAGACGGTCCAAATCGCGTTGGTCCGGAACCACGGCGATGGCCCCACGGCCGCTGAGCGAACACACCGCTATCGCTTGCGCGATCTGCCGGTACCAGGCAGTCTTGCCGTAGCCCTTGAGCGAACCCAACACGGCGCGCGGCGATCCGCCGGCCGCCAAGTGGTCCAAGAACGGGGCCGCCCGGTCATAGCCGGACAGCGGCTCCGGATCCGGGGTGAACGGCGCCGGTTCCAGGGCATCTGCGTCCCGGACGAAACCCGGTTCCATTTTGGCCATCCGGGCCGGCACTGCCACCCGGAGCACATCGGAAACGGTGCCCGCATAGCGCGCGGCAACGGCTTGCGCCAATTGCCAGATCTCCGGAGTGAGCACCGGCACCGGGCTGACTACTTTGGCCAGCGCGGCAAGTCGGTGCGAGGTGCTCGGCAACGCCGTCCTGGCGACCAGGAATCCGGCCAGTTCACGACCGGCGAACCGGACCTTGACCCGGACACCGGGCTGCGCCGCAGCATCCAACTCGATCGGTACCCGGTAATCGAACAGCCGGTCCAAATGCGGCAACGGGGAATCGACCAGCACCTGGGCGATCGGCAGTTCCGGGCCCTCCGGCGTTCCGGCGAAGGGCAGCAAGGCGTCCATGCTCATCCGGCCCTCCCGCCTGAAACCGCTGCCATTCCGATCGACCTCAACAGTCAATCATGCAGCAACGACAATCACGCGCCGAAGAACGCGCGCAGTGCCGGCACCCGATCGGTGCGTTCCCAGGTGAACTCCGGTTCGTCCCGGCCGAAATGCCCGTGGGCGGCGGTCTTCGCATAAATCGGCCGCTTGAGGTCAAGATCGTTGATGATCGCTTGCGGACGCAAGTCGAAGACTTCCAGGATCGCTTCGCTGATTTTCGCCGGATCCACGGTCTCGGTGCCGAAAGTCTCGACGTAGGTCCCGACCGGCCGCGCTTGGCCGATCGCATAGGCGACCTGGATCTCAGCACGCCGGGCCAACCCTGCCGCCACCACGTTCTTCGCCACCCAGCGCATGGCATAAGCCGCGGAGCGGTCGACTTTCGACGGGTCTTTTCCGGAAAAGGC
>SXGR01098769.1_pt1 | contig 20444 bp, 17 predicted proteins | sample 3174711 | NCBI WGS metagenome assembly SXGR01 (sample SAMN11356860, study PRJNA531348) | freshwater metagenome | isolation source: freshwater sample F1-60 | place: China: Fuxian Lake, Yuxi | collected 2017-12-25
ATCGTTGGAGCGCCGTCCTGCAGGAGTGTCATGCCTTTCGTCCAACCTGACAGGGACAAGACACCAGGTTTTCCATCGGCTTGACCGATCAGTAAGGTTCGACCTATCATTCGGCAAGCGCAGCTACCACGACCACCATTCCCCACTGAACCATGAGGTTCGGTCTGGAGACCCCGTGATCCCCGAAGAAAACGATCCCGCCTCGTCACTGTCTGCCTACAACATGGTCGGCGAGGGAGATGCAGGCGGTCGCACTGTCATTGCCGATCCTTCCATGATTGACGAAATCGTCGTGCACTACCGGCGTGTCGGCAGGGCCCTCCGCGCCGCGGACCCCGCCGACTGGGCTTCCGGGCTGACCATGCCCCAATTGAGGGTTCTTTTCCTCCTGAGCCGTAGTGAACCCATGCCTGTTGGCAATGTCGCGCAAGCGATGCAGATCAGCCAGCCCAGTGCGACGGAGACTGTTGACCGACTTGTGCGAGCGGGGCTTGTCACGCGGACGACGTGCCAGAACGACCGACGCGTCGTACGCACCGCCTTGACCCCAGAGGGTCGCGATATTGTCGACCGACCGTGGGAGGCTCGTCGCGCCGTACTCGCCGGCGCCTTGGCGCGTGGCACCCCGGACCAACAGGACGAGATCACGCGTGGCCTCTCGACCTTGGTCCAGCTCCTCGAGGCTGAAGGCGAACCCAACACCGTGCCGTCTGGAAGCAAAGTGACTGGCAGCGCGACCACAAGGAACGTACCTGGATGAATACCCTTGCCCGTCTCCTCCGCTTCGTCCGCCCGTACTGGTGGGGCACCTTGGTGACGATGGTGCTGATCTTCGCCATCACGATTCTAAAGCTCGGACCTGCATGGCTGACGAAGCTCATCATTGACGACGCCATCCCCAAGGAAAGTCTGCCCTTGGTCGGCGTCTACCTGATCGGAATGATCGGGGTTTCCGGCGGTCTCAATTTGCTCGGTGCGGTGCAGCTCTATCTGGAGCAGTGGGTCGGACAGCGAGTCATATTCGACGTTCGGGGCGCCCTCTACGACCATTTGCAAAGCCAGTCGATGAGCTTCTACGACGCCAATCAGACTGGCCAACTCATGTCACGCGTCACCAACGACGTCTCACAGGTCCAGTTCTTCCTCACGCAGGGGTTGTCACGCCTCGTGACCACTTTCATCACCATCGCGGCAAACCTCACCGTCATGTTCTGGCTCGATTGGCAACTAACGGTTATCTCGCTCGTCGTCGTCCCGTTGATCCTCTGGTTCCAGAAGTACTCCGTCAAAGTCTGGCCACTGTTCCGAAAGCGGCAGGAATTGCAGGCTTCTCTTAATGTGGTGATCCAGGAGAATGTGGCCGGCATCAAATTGGTCAAGGCCTATGGACGTGAAGAGTTCGAAGCCGACCGCTTCAACGCAGTCAACGAGGAAATGCGGTCAGTCGCCCTGCAGTCCTGGCGCGTATTTGGTGTGACCGGCCCCGGGCAGGAGTTCGCTACCTACCTTTCGGCGATCATCATCATCACCGTGGGAGGCCAGCGTGTCATGGAAGGGCACCTCACGGTCGGCGACTTGTCGGCCTTCTACGCGTATGTCCTGACGATGTTCGCGCCGGTGCGTTTCTTGGTCTTCATCAACCAGATGGCGCTGAATGCATTGGCTTCTGGCGAACGCATCTTCGAGATCCTGGACACGCCTCTGGATGTGATGGACCGTCCCGGTGCGGTCCGACTCGAGCGCGTAAGCGGTGCAGTCACGATTGAAAACGTGTCTTTCGCCTACGGGAAGGGAGTGCCACTCCTGCGCGACATCAGCATCGACGTTCCCCCGGGGAAGACACTCGCATTGGTTGGACCCTCGGGAAGCGGCAAGACCACCCTCGTGAACCTGATACCGCGGTTCTATGACCCGACAACCGGGACGGTGCAGATCGACGGGCATGACGTCCGGGACATACAGGTCGAGGCGCTCCGGGCCCAAATGGGCATGGTGATGCAAGAGACGTTCCTCTTTAATGCATCGATCCGCGAAAACATTGCCTACGGACGTGCCGACGCGTCAATCGAGGAAATCGAAGCAGCCGCGCGTGCGGCAAACGCTCACCCCTTCATTTCCGAGATGCCGAACGGCTACGACACCGAAATTGGCGAACGTGGCACCAGACTGTCGGGCGGTCAGAGGCAGCGCCTCGCGATTGCGCGGGCAATCCTCGTCGACCCACGCATCCTCATCTTGGATGAGGCAACGAGTTCGGTCGACAACCAGACCGACTACCTGATCCGTCAGGCACTCGACTCGCTCATGGAGGGCCGCACCACGATTGTGATTGCCCACCGTTTGTCCACAGTCCAGCGGGCCCATCAGATTGCCGTCATGGAGGCCGGACGGATCACCGCCCGAGGCACGCACGCCGAATTGCTGCGAAGCAGCCCTCTTTACGCCCACCTGGCCGATATCCAGTTCCAGTTGGCAACCGAGGCCTCGGCATCTGCTGGGCCCGCGATCCAGGTGGCACAGAGATGAAGACCACTCCCCACCTCATCGCCCCCCTGTTGATGAACGTTCCCTCGTCGCTCTCCCTGAATGACGCAACGCGGGAAACGATAGCCCCCAAGCAGGAGACAAGCCGATGATGTCCGGACGCCCAATGGGACCTGGCGCGACGGCCCGCGGACGGGCCGACATGTGGTCCGGAATGGGTCCGAAGGTGGAACTTCAGTCAAGCCCGTGGAAGCTGACTGTCCGCCTCCTTTCGATGATCAAGGACTACAACTACCACCTTTTCATGGCCCTGTTCTGCCTCATCAGCATGTCCGCTCTCCAGATGACCATGCCATGGGCGTTCAAGCACATCATCGACACCACAATTCCCGAGTCGGACGTGAATGAACTGGTCTGGATCGGTGTCGCGTTACTCCTCATTCAAGCGCTCAGGTACGTATTCGGATATGGCCAGCGCTATTACATCTCCTTCGCGTCGCAGCAACTGGTCTACCGGGTCACCCGGAACTTGTTCGAGCACATTGAACGGCTGTCACTACGATTCTACGAACGGAACTCCACTGGGGAAATCATTTCGCGGATCACAAATGACATTCAGGCGATGCAGCAGGCGATCAACGGTGGCACCATCATGGCATTTGTCGGGCTGCTGAACATGTTTGCGTTCGGGGTGATCATGCTCGCCCTTCAGTGGAAGTTGGCGTTACTTGTCTTCCTTACAGTTCCAATCCTTGTCGGTGCAAGCCAGTACTCGGCGAATAAGTTGCGTGACCGGTACCTGCGCGTGCAGGAAAGGGCAGCTGACGTAAACAACGTCCTGTCTGAAAACATCTCCGGCATGCGCGTCGCCAAGGCATTTGCGCAAGAAGGCCGCCAGAGGCAACGGTTCAGCTCCGAGAACCGGGGCAATCTCGATGCCAACATGTCAACCGCATCGGTGCAGGCCGTGGCAACACCGGCAATCCAGATGATTTCCGCGGCCGGAACAGCCGGCGTCCTCGGCATCGGCACCTACTTCATTTTCGATCAGTCGATGACGGTCGGGGCACTGGTTGCGTTCAACAGTTACCTGATCCAGTTCTACCAACCCGTCGAGGACTTGATCCGCGTCAACAACACCCTGCAGCAAGCGCTTGCAGCCGCCGAACGCATCTTCGAGTATCTCGACGAGGTTCCAGACGTAGCTGATCGGCCCGGCGCGGTTGAACTTGCGCGCGCGGAGGGTGCGGTGCGCATGGAGGGAGTTACCTTCGAATACGAACCCGGAAAGCCTGTCCTCATTGACGCGAACGTTGACGTTACACCTGGCCAAGTCATCGCGCTTGTCGGTCACACCGGGTCCGGAAAGACCACCTTCGTAAACCTGCTACCACGCTTTTACGACCCGCAAGGCGGACGGATCACGCTTGACGGCCACGACATCCGTGATCTCTCACTTGCAAGCCTCCGGGCACAACTCGCGGTAGTCATTCAGGAGACGTTCCTGTTCGGTGCGACAATGCGCGACAACATCCGCTACGGGCGTCTGGACGCCACGGATGAGGAAGTCGAAGAAGCTGCGCGTGAGGCGCATGCCGACGAGTTCATACGACTGATTCCAGGAGGCTACGACGCGTGGTGTGGGGATGGCGGGGTACTAATCTCCCGCGGGCAGAGGCAACGGATTTCACTCGCCCGGGCAATCCTGAAAAACCCTCGGGTCCTCATCCTCGATGAGGCAACCTCTGACGTCGACACCGAGACGGAAGTCCTGATCCAGGCCGCTCTTGAACGGGTCATGCGCGGTCGCACTACCTTCGTGATCGCCCACCGCCTCTCGACGGTAAGGCATGCCGACCAGATCCTTGTGCTTGATCACGGGCGCATTGTCGAGCGAGGCACCCACGAGGGACTTCTGGCTACCCGTGGCGCCTATCACGCGCTTTACCACGCCCAATTTGCTGGTCAGGAAGTCGGGACCATCGTTTAACTCCGGGTCACCTATCGGGGGAGGTGTGGCTACCCAACCGATGGCCACATCCTCGCCGACCTCTGTTCCAAGTTCCGCGGCGGTTTGGCCACCGTTCTCAATGTCTTAGCCGGGACAACTTGCAATCAGGACTGCAACCATGTGCCGGCACAAATCTTGCCGGCCACACGGATTGCCTCGGCCATTGACCGGGCGTCTGCCACACCGGTGCCAGCGATCCCGAAAGCGGTACCGTGGTCAACGGACGTTCGGATGATCGGAAGCCCCAAGGCAACACTCACGCTTTCCTCAAACCCGTGAACCTTGACCGGAATATGCCCCTGATCGTGAAACATCGCGACTACCGCGTCGTACTCACCCCGCATTGCGGCCACGAACACCGAGTCGGCCGGCAGCGGTCCGCGCGCGTCGATGCCTAGGGACCGGGCATCGGCGACTGCCGGCGCGAGTTCCTCGATTTCCTCCCGGCCAAGCAGCCCACCCTCGCCACCATGGGGGTTCACCGCAGCGACTGCAATTCGTGGTGATGTGAGACCAAACTTCCGAAACGCCTCGTCGGTCGTAACAAGTCGTTGAAGGACCCGCGCACGAGTAACGCGATCCAATGCATCCCTGAGCGAGTAGTGGGTGGAGACATGTACGCACCGGAGGCGACCACTCACAAGCATCGTTGCGTGGTCGTGGACCGCATAAGCCCGCGCCAGAAGTTCCATGTGGCCAAGGTCCTTGCAACCTGCAAGTGAGGTGGCCTCCTTGTTGATCGGCGCCGTGACGACGCCTGAGACCGTCCCTTCGTCAACAAGTTCCAACGCCTTGTGAAAGTAGTCCAGCGATGCCTGACCGTGTTCGGCAGACAACCGTCCCCAATGCCACGTCTCAGGGTTGCAGTTTCCCAAATCTAGCAAGATGACCCGGTCGTCGCCGTTGTCTGTCGCGACAATCTCGCGTGGCGTGTAGACCGGATGCCACGGCACGTCCGCACCAGTTACCCGGGATGCCTCGGCCAGAACCTTTTGGTCACCGATGACCACTACTCTGGCGGAAGACCTCACTGACTTGTCCGAAAGCGCGCGAACGGTTACCTCAGGCCCGATCCCGGCGGGATCACCCATGGTCACGGCGAGCATCGGTCGGTTTTGGCTGGTCATGTCTATGCCGTAATACTGACGAAGCTTTCGGGGATCAGTGATTGCTGACTGCACCAGATAAACCACTCGCCCGGTCCCTGTGTACATGCGCTGCCTTGTCGCGCAGGGTGGAAAAGTTCGCTCACAAAAAGCCCAGAACACTTATGTGACAGCAAGCAACCCCCTCCGACGGCACCGAGGCCTCCGTCGGTTCCCGGTACGCCATGGCCCTGCCATTGTCGCAGACGGACTGGATGTTCCCATCCCCGCACCACCACCATCTGTTCAAATACGTTCAGCGTTCGCTAGGCCCTTGCTTCGGTAACGGTGGGCGAAGGCGCAGAGGCCGGCTGATCGCTAGCGCCTCAGGTACGGTGAACGATCCGGGCTTGGTCACAACAACGTCGGACGCTGTCCTGCGCACCTGAACATTTGCAGCTAGTCATTGCACGCTTCCACGGACTTCGCCAGTCCCGTGCCTCGAACGACGCACGCCGGGCTTTGTTCTCCACGCCACCACCCCCTCATTTATATACGCGCCTTCGTCTCCTCACCGCATCGCCCCCTCGCTTCCATCCGCGCGATGTCGCCATGCGTCCGAGAATAATGGCGAGGCGGGGCCCTTCCTCACCGGCTGAACGAACGACGGGATTACAAGCAGCAACAACCTCGGCGAGACGGCCCGCACCGTCACCACCACCCAGGAAGAGCACCGCTGGGTGAGCGAATTTCAGGCCACATTTTGCATATTTTATACACCTATCTTTTAAATTATCTAGACGTGTACCTCGTCCGGTTGCCCGTCACCGAGGTCCGGGAAGGTTCACGCCCCAGCCCTGTCATCGCACCTGCAATATCGACAGTTCCAACGATCTATCGGCCAAACGCGGTGTTTGTTATCAACGTGTCCACCCTTAGCGCATTGGTGACACAGTGAGCAAGGGGAGGTCGCGGGCCTCGGGGTGTCTCACAACGACCAATGTGTCGTTCACGCGCGGATCAATGAAGACGACAGCCAGGGCACGCGTTGCACGGATCGCCGCCCGAATACGCGACGCGACGATCCACCGGCACGACGTGTCATCGACGGAGCGAAACCCCGGCACGGGGCAATGTGGGATGAACCGCCCCACGCCCATGGGGCGCACACATTCAACGCAGCGTAGAGACCGACAACGCGGCCCAGAAATGCACGGCCCACACCATCTGCATTGCGTTTGGGAGCGACCAAGGGGTCGCCCTGAGCGAGCGGAACAAAATCGATGAGTTCGATACCGCGCCCGAGGGCACGTAAGGCGCTGGCCATGAGTGCGGGTGATACGCTTGGGGGAGAATCGGTGCCCAATGTCAGGACAATGTGTCTGACAGTCATCGTGGTGCACGGCACGCCGACCCGATTGTTCGGTAATCAGATTGTGGGTTCGTCATGAGCGCGAATTAGCCCCTCTCAACGGACGAACCCGCCTGGTTCCATGTAGAGTGGTACCGATGTTTCTCGTCATTTTTCACCGGCCTTCATCCAGCGCAGCGGTATGGAAGCAGGGTCGGGCGCGCTGACAGGAAAGTTCCATGACACTAAGCGTCGTTCATGCAACCGATGCCACTCGGCTTGGACCGGACCGCGAACCAGGCATGCGCGACCAAAGCACGAATGCGATCTGTCGTGTGCGTTCTGCTAAGGCGGATGACGTGCTGGAGATGGAGGCACTGATCTCCCACTTTGCGAGGCAGAACCGGATGCTGTTTCGCACCGCTCCGGACATCCTCGCGTCGATTGACGAGTTTGTGGTTGCCCGAGGAACCCTTCCCGACAACGCGCTTCGACTGCTTGATCATCCCCACCCTGATGGTGACTTCCTGCTCGGAGTGTGCGGGCTGCATCCAGTTGGCCTTGGATTGGCCGAGGTCCGAGGCCTTGCAATCCATCCAGATGTAGCCTCCCGAGGAATTGGCAGCACGCTGGTTGACGCGTGCGTCGAACGTGCCCGCGAGCTCCGCATTGCGAAGGTCTACACGATGACCCTGGTTCCCAGGTTCTTCGAGAAGCAAGGGTTCATCCAAGTGGATCGGGGCACCTTGCATCTGAAGGTCTGGTACGAGTGCTACCGGTGTCCAAAGTTCGCGAACTGCGACGAGACCGCAATGATCCGTCCGCTCGACTTGGAACAGGACCCGTAGCCAGCTTAGCCGTATCGCCTCGGAAAAAACCGAACCCCCGCCAATCACAGACGCGCCCTATACTCCCCACATGGCCTTGGGTGCGCGCGGACGCGTGACATCTGTCGAACCGGCGGTGACGTCACGGTTCGATGGAATGGTTCCCGTATCCGCCGGTGGGGGGGACACGGCTTTCCACGTGTCCGGTGAATTGAAGTTGCTGCGACCCGCATTCCCGCTACTCGGGATTGTGCTACTGGTGCTAGCACTCGTAGCGGGTGTTCCCATCCTCTACTACATGGTCTATTCGGTGTTGGCGCTTGTCCTGCTTACCTTCATCTGGACACGATCGCTGGTTCGGTGGCTATCTGTCACCCGTGTGCTTCGGACCAAGTGGTGTGTGGTGGGCGAGCCAATCATCGAGGAGTTCACCCTCCGCAACGGCGGACGGATACCAGCGCTTTGGGTCGAGGTCCGTGACGAATCGACCGTGCCGGGATATGAAGCGGGATCAGTGCAGACACTCGGTGGCTTCGAGCAGCGTCAATGGCGGATGCGCACCGTGTGCAACCGGCGCGGACTTTTCGAATTGGGGCCATTGCATATTGTCACCGGCGACCCATTTGGCATCTTTCAGGGAACGGTTACGTATCATTCGTCCACTAGCTTCATTGTCTATCCGCCACTCTTGGACCTGCCCGAAATGCCGATGCCATACGGGCGCCTGCCGGGTGCATCTCGCACTCACATCCGCTCGCTTGACGTCACAACCGATGCATCGAGCATCCGGGCTTATGCACCCGGTGACAGCCTTCATCGCATTCATTGGCTTTCAAGTGCACGCGCCGGCGAACTTCGCTCCAAGGAGTTCGACTTCGAACCGTCTGGCAACTTGTGGGCCATTCTGGATCTCGACCGAGGGGTCCACGTCGGCGAGGGTCTCGAGACGACCGAAGAATACGCTGTCAACGTGACCGGCGCCCTCATACATCGTGCACTCCGGGACAACAAGGCGGTTGGCCTCGTAGCGATCGGCCAAACGCGTGTGATCGTGCAACCCGGGAAGGGTTCGGCACACCTTTGGCGCCTCATGGAAGTGCTCGCGACGGTGCGCGCTGACGGCGTCGAACCGTTGGACCGAGTGTTGTCGGACGTGCAGTCGACCCTCGGTCGGGGACTGTCGGTGGTCACGGTTACCCCATCGACCGACCCTGCATGGCTTCAGCACCTTCACTCGGCCCGTGCCCGCGCAACAATGCCCGCAGTCATCCTGATTGACGCAGCAACCTTCGCCAGTCGTGGTGAACGCCCGGGAATGCGAGGGTCAGTCTCAGCGCGTGCGCTGCAAGCGCAACTTACGGGCGCCGGGTTTCAGACCCAAGTTGTCCAGCAGGGGCAACAATTCCACCTTGTCGGTCAACCGGCCGCGCAGGCCGCCCGTGGGCAAATGAACTGAAACCACAATGTGCACGCGCATGAATGATCACGAGGCCCGGTCGCAATGACATCCGTATCCGCATCATTGACCGACACCGTCCGGCAACCACGTGGCGACGCGCCTGGCAAGCCCTCAGGCTCATCCGTTCGGTTCCGATCTATCCTCGCCACACGGGAGGGATGGATTGCAACGGCACTGCTGTTAACGATGATCCTGAGCACGGTCGCGAGTGTCGACCGTGGACGGTGGGCCACCGGAACCGAGATAGTCTATGGCCTCGCCATAGGCGCCTTTGTCGTGGGTGGGGTGTTGCTCCACGTCCGGGTCAAGGGGCCGATCGCACTCGCATTGGGTCTCGTGCTGGGCCTCACTGTCGTTTATGTGCTGGTGGGCAGCCTTTTGCCACCCGTCGAGGACTGGTCGCGACTGGCGCGGATGACCGCCAGAGGTACGTGGATCTGGTTGACAGACCCGGTGCTGCGCAATGCTTCAGCAACCGGTGCGTCAGTGCGTTCGGCAAGCGGCGTATTGACACCGATACCACCACTCTGGACCATCGGTGGCGCGTTCGTCGCGTTCGGAAATGGCGCCGCCGACTTTGGCTACCGGATCGCATTATGGGTCCAGCAAGGCGCCTCCGGGAAGGCGGTCACCGACAATACCGTCTTCCTGATGACCATTGGAGCAATCGCCTGGGTCCAGGGCCTAGCCGGTGCATGGGGCCTCTACCGAAGGCAGGACGTTGTGCTCGCATCCTTGCCAACGGCGATCGTCCTCGGCACGAACGCCACCTACACGGGTGATGCCCGGGCGCCGTTCGCGATTTTCCTTATCACGTTGCTTCTTCTCGCGGTCACTCTGAACGTGGCATCGTTGCAGCGCCGGTGGCTCGTGCTCAACGTGGCGTTTCCGTCCGGATTGCTGTTCGATGTTACTGTGAGCAGTTTTGTGGTCATTTGTGGTCTGTCACTCCTTGCATTGGTCGGGCCACGTCTCGGTGAGAACCCGGTATCCAACGCCTTCTGGGAGTACATGGGCGAACAGTGGTCGGATATGGAAAACGCGTCGAACCGCTTCTTCTCGGGGGTGAACAATCCTCAGAAGAACTCCGGTGCCGGGCGCGACCGACTTACCTTGTCTGGTCCCGTGAAATTGACACAGCGGATTGTGATGACCATCGCAAGCGCCAAACCGGAGTACTGGCGCGGGGCGTCGTATGACGTGTGGACGGGGAAGGAGTGGATAACCTCCGACCGATCCCCGGTCACACGGTCGGACAAGCAGCCGGTTATCGCCGGTCGGTTCAACCGGCGCGAGAAGGTCACTGCCGATATCACCATTCAGCAATCCAAAAGCGATTTGCTCTATGTGCCGGATGAACCAACCACCTTGAGCGTCTCGTACCGGATGTACGCCGCGTCCCCTGACGCCGCGCTCATGGATTTCAGTGCCATTCGGGCACGCAGACCCGCAATCCCAAGCCTTCGGTACCAGGTTGACGCGTTCGCCAGTCGCGCGAGCGCCGAGGAACTCCGTGCGGCCCCTCCTGACAATCCAGAATGGGTCAAACGGTACACCCAACTACCCGACGTGCCACAAAAGGTCAGGGACCTTGCGCTGACATTGGGTCGAGGCAGGAAGACGTCATACGACCGCGCGACTACCGTGGAACAGTTCCTCCGGCGCTACCCATACACACTTGACATCAAGGCGGTTCCACCTGATCGAGATGCGGTTGAGTACTTCCTGTTCGATGCCAAGCAGGGGTACTGTGACTACTTTGCGACGTCGATGGTGGTACTTTTGCGGGCGCAGGGGGTTCCGGCACGTCTTGCAACCGGCTACGTGACCGGCTCTTTCGACGCCGTTTCGGGTCAGTACATCATCACCGAGGAAGAAGCACATTCATGGCCGGAAGTGTACTTCCCGAATTACGGGTGGATTACCTTCGAACCGTCGGGGTACCGCCCCGCAATTGTTCGACCCGAGGTTCCTGTATCCGGAAACTACGCCGAGACCCCCGACTGTTATGAGTACGGATACACCACGTTCGGCGAGTGTGGCGACAACGGCGATCCATCAGCCTTGGTAGGCCCAATCACCGACGACGAATCGGCGTCATTCGTGCCCGGATCCCTGTATTTCACGTGGTCGGCTGTGGCTGACATCGCCGGATGGATCGCGTGGGCAATCGCGGGAGTGTTTGGTGCGATCGCTGTCGGAATTGGAGCGTATCGATATGGAGGCGACTACCTTGAACGCCGTCGCCCCCCTCGAGAGGCCGTTCTCCACGCATACTGGCAATTGACGTTCTTCGCACGTCTCATCGGTGTTGGATCACCTGCGTCTCAGACGCCAATGGAGTTCGCAACCTCGCTTGAGAGACGGATGGATGACGCGTTCACCCGCCCGACGAACCGCTTCATGCGCCATCTGCGGGAGGCCATAGGTCCACCGACCGGCACGCCCGGGGTGATAGCCACGGTCTACGCACGCACCTTGTACGGGGGAGCGATCCCTACCGATCAGGAACGCAGATCAGTCGAGGAGACATGGCGGAACCTGCGTTGGCGGTTGCCATTCGCCTTTTCGACCAAGGAAAAAGCGTCCCGATAGCAGCGTGAGGATTGCTTGGCAGTCGTCCTCAGGTTGAAACCTCGAGGCTTGGGAACTCACAGGGTCTCCACTCGGCCTCAGGAATTGAAATTGCCGCCTGTGCGACTGGTCAGGTCTGGCAGTATCATTCGCCACAGCAAAGTTCGACCGGGTTTGACAGGTAATGCTTCCAAGATCCCTTTGAGCTTTGCGCCGAACGTCTGGGGAGACAGACCGTCAGGCATTCAGGGAAAATGGAAGGGTCAGGGCGTTTGCTCGAGGCCCGGATGTAGAAGTCAAACTGCAATCCCGACGGTTGCAAAGCACTCCACATCCCACGCATCGCTAGGGGGTAAGCAGCAACACACAGATGCGTTTTGGAAACATGCCTTCGAGCACTTGTTAGTCTGAACGGGCCTATCGCCGTTGGTGGTGGTTTGAGGTTGAGATGAGCGGCGCATTTACGCGGTACTTAGCCGGTCGGGTCTTCGGATTGCTCATGGTCATACTGGCCCTGAGTGTGGTTGTGTTTGTGCTCATGCATCAGGTCCCCGGAGGTCCGTTCACCTTCGAGAAGCAACCACTGCCGCCCGAGCAGATGGCAAACATCAACCGAAAATATGGTCTCGACCAACCGGTCTACATCCAGTATTTCAAGTGGCTTTGGTCGGTCCTCCACTTTGACTTCGGCATTCCGTTCCAGTCGCCCTCCGAGACTGTTGTTTCCCTGGTGCAGCGTGCGTGGCCGGTAACAATCGTAGTTGGCGTGATCACCATCACGATCTCCTACACCCTGGGGATACTTTTCGGCATTACCGCTGCCGTGTGGCAGAACTCGTGGGTAGATCGGGTAGTCACATTGGTTGCGACGTTGGGACTTACCCTTCCAAGTTTCATCATCGGGTTCCTGCTGGTCTATTTCTTGAGTGTCAAACTCCGATGGCTTCCAACCGGAGGCTGGGGCAAACCCGAGCAGCTGATCATGCCCGTGATTGCCTATGGTCTCGGACCGATGGCGGTTGTCGCCCGCTACACCCGCGCCAGCATGCTTGAAGTACTCCGGTCGGAGTACGTTCGTCTCGCACGGGCACGCGGGGTCCCGTGGCACCGGGTGATGTTCCGTTACACCTTGCGAAACGCCCTCGTACCCTTGATTACCGTCTTGGGGCCGAGCATCCCTGACGTGCTGACCGGTTCGATTTTTATCGAAGGGATGTTCTCGATCCCAGGGCTCGGGCGGTTTTTCACCTCAAGCGCGCAGTTCCGGGACTATCCCATGATCATGGCGATGATGCTTCTGGTCGCCCTACTCTGGGGGGCGACCTACATCATCAGTGACGTCCTGTATGGCCTGGCCGACCCGAGGATGCGGGTGGGAGGCGAAGTGCGATGACGTCAGTACAACTACCCACTGACACCCTTGATACCAGACAGGCTGCTTACAGGGATGAGGCGGCTAACAGTCCGATGCGCCAGTCGATCCAGCGGTTCTTCCGCAACCGACTGGCAGCGATTGGCCTGGTGTTCGTTGTGATGATCACCGGCGGAGCTCTGCTCGCCCCGGTCATTGCCACCACGGCTTACGATTATGCGGTCCTAAGGGACGCGCTCAAGTTTCCACCGTGCGCCGACCCAAAGGGTTCCCTTCCTTTCCCCGGTTGCATGTTCGCCAAGTATCCGCTTGGAACGGATGCGATCGGGCGTGACTTCTGGAGTCGGCTCATCTACGGTGCCAGAACATCGATGATCGTTGGTTTCAGTGTGCCGTTGATCACCCTGGCAATCGGCTTGCCATTGGGTGCCGCCGCTGGATGGTTCGGTGGAAGGGTCGATGCCACAGTCCTCCGTTTGGTTGAGTTCATGACTGCAGTGCCGTCGATCCTATTGGCGCTGTTCCTCCTCACCCTTTTTGGACACGACCTCCAGAATGTCATCTTGTTCCAGGGGATCACCGGATGGGTTGGGGTGTGCCGACTCGGGCGAGCACAGTTCATGTCGCTACGTGAGCGTGACTTCGTGACTGCCGCCCGCGCCTTGGGCATGAGCGAGTGGTCCATAATGTTGCGTCACGTGATGGTGAATGCGGCCGGACCGATCATCGTGATGTTCACCCTTGGCATTCCGGGAGCAATCTTCGGCGAGGCTGGCCTCAGCTTTCTGGGGTTGGGTGTGAACGATCCGATCCCGAGTTGGGGAAAGATGGTTGCCGAATCGAGCCGGTTTGCTGCCGTGTACTGGTATCTGGCCATGATCCCGACCGCCTGCATCGCGATCACGATGCTTGCGTTCAGTTTCCTCGGCGACGGGCTGCGGGATGCCCTTGACCCGCAAGGTCAACGGTGACCAAGAGTTGTTTGCGTGCCAACACGGCAGCCGTTTCGCCATGGTTCGACCCAAATCGAGGTCGGTGGTATGCTTCCGACGGCGCGCGTGGTGTTAATCAAATGGTTACGGGGTGGATACGGACGCCCGCAAACGCAAAGCAGGAGGACCCAAGACAATGGCAATGAGAGATACGCGGTTTGACCGCCGGAAGGCCATGCATGGCCTAGCGGCCGGCGCCGCCGGGCTGGCAAGCCTCTCAGGTGGACGCGCTTTTGCGTCGTCGCAGTTTCAGGTGGGACCAGATGCAGCCTCGGCCGACAAGCAGGTCATGATCTCGTCCTGGGACGGCGAAGGTCTCAAGGGCGAATGCATGGACCTCTATGAAGGGGTCTACAATCGTGCAGGCTTGTCCGACCTCTTTGCCGAGCCGCTGACCCGGATGACCAAGGACTTTGGCGTAATTCCGGGAACCGCACTCGGATGGGACTGCAGCGCCGATGGGAAGGTGTGGACCTTCCACATCGACCCAAACCTCAAGTGGAGCGATGGCACTGCGGTGACCGCGGCCGACTACGTTGAGACGTTCCGTTATTCAGCCGACCCCAAGCACGCGTGGGACTTCACGTGGTACTGGACAGGCATCATCAAGAACTACAGCGAAGCGACCAAGGGGACCGTGACGCTGGATCAGCTCGGCGTCCGGGTCGGGTCGGTTCCGACCGATTTCGAGGTTGAGACGGTTGATCCGGTGCCATACCTCCCGGCGATGATGCTGTACTCATGGCCGCTGAACAAAGTTGCCCTGAACAGGTACGGCTCCGGCAAGTACAACATCAACGTTTCAACGTCGGTAACCATGGGTCCGTATTACTTGGCCGAGTGGCAGCCAGACCGCCGTTTCGTTGTCAAGGCCAACCCTAGGTACGCAGGACCCCTGAAGCCAAACATCACCACGTTGATCGCGAACGTGGTGCGCGGGGGCAGCAACTTCCTGCGCTATCAGGCAAACGAAGTTGACAGCACTGAAGTGACCAGTCCGGCAGAAATTGCGTTGGTGAACGCTGACCAGGATCTCAGCCGTCAGTTCGCCACCAACCCGCAGGACTTCCGCACCTACTACATGTTCTTCGATGTAGATACCAAGCCATGGGACAACCTCAAGCTTCGTCAGGCACTCGCGAAAGCAGTGGACCGTGAAGGCATCATCGATGCCATCCTCCGCCCGCTCGCTATTCCGGCGTACTCATGGCTCGCTCCAGGGTTCCCGGACGCAAATCAGGAAGCGCTCAAGCCGATCCAGACGTTCGACCCTGCTGGAGCCAAGCGACTGTTGGCCGAAGCCGGTTATCCAGACGGCCGGGGCTTCCCGAAGACGACCCTCTACATCCGTGGCAGCGCGCAGGTTGACAGAGACGTGTGCCAAGCCCTCACGGCCGGGTTCAAGCAGGTCTTGAACATTGAACTGACGCTTGAAAACCTCGACCAGCCGTCGTTCATGGCGAAGTTGAATGCCAAGCCCACACAGATTGCGGTCGGCTGGCTCTCCTATGGGATGGATTACTTCGACGCCACGAACATGCTTGGTGTGTGGTTGTCCGGTGGACGCCATTCCTGGAAGAACGACGAGTTCGACCGCCTGGTCAAGCAGGGCGGCATCATGACGACCGAGCCTGACAAGCGTTCGGAAATGATGAAGCAGGCTGAGAAGATCCTGGTTGACGATTGTGTTGGCATTTTCGTCTATCACAAGCTTGCTGGGTACCTCTACAAGCCGTACCTGAAGGGTGATATCCTCACTCCTAACTCGTTCGGCTACACCGGCTTGCAGTGGCCGGGATTCGGCACGGCGACTCTGGCTATTCCTCAGCTCTACATTTCGAGCGATGTAACCAAGTCACGTTAGAGCTTGGACGCCCATCGACGCAGTTGCGAGGCCCGCACGACCAATTCAGGAAGTGCGGGCCCCGTCCTCATCGTGAGATCCATTAATGCGATCGAGCAGCGACGTAAGCGACGCATCTGGTTCATTCACCCCCCCCGCGGCGCCGGTCCTGAGGGTCCGCGACCTCCGCGTAGAGTTCGATACCCGTCGTGGGCGCGTACGTGCTGTTGACGGCGTCTCGTTTACGCTTCATGCTGGCGAGACACTAGGACTGGTGGGTGAAAGCGGCTGCGGCAAAACCGTTACCGCATTGTCCCTTCTCCGGAGCGTGCCCGCACCCGGCAAGATCGATGGGGGGTCGATCGAGTTCGAGGGGCGAGACCTCCTGTCAATTTCCGAACGCGACATCACGCGCCTGCGAGGCAAACGGCTTGCACTGATCCCACAGGATCCGCTCACGGCCCTCAACCCGGTCATGACGGTTGGAGACCACATCGTCGAAGTGCTGGAAATCCATCTAGGCATGCGCGGCGAAACCGCCCGGTCACGTGCCGCCGATTTGCTGTCAAGGGTCGGTATCCCGGATCCGAGGAAGCGCCTTGACGCCTACCCGCATCAACTGTCGGGTGGAATGCGTCAGAGGGTGATGATTGCCTTGGCTATCGCTTGCGAACCTGCAATCCTGATTGCCGATGAACCAACCACCGCCCTAGACGCGACCGTTCAGGCACAGATCCTTGAACTCCTGGACGAGATCAAGCGAGAAACCGGCATGGCGTTGCTTTTGATCACACACAACCTGGGGATTGTGGCGGGTTACTGCAATCGTGTCGCGGTGATGTACTGCGGGCGTATCGCCGAAACCGCAAGCGCTCGGGATCTCTTCAAACACCCACACCACCGTTATACGGCTGGGCTTCTGGCGTGCGTTCCGCGTCTGGACCGTCAAGGCAAAGGCATTTTCTTCACGATCCCAGGTGCACCGCCGGAACTCACTAATTTGCCGCCGGGGTGCGCCTTCGCCTCGCGATGTGACGCAGTCACCGATCACTGTCTGCGGGAACGACCAGTCCTTTCCACAGCGGACGGATCGACCGAGACTGGAATGTCGGATCACCTCATGGCATGTTGGAACCCCGCAGCGAAGGCACCTATGAATGCTGGCGCGGATCACCAGACCTCAGCACGCATGGCCGTGGTGAATACAGGCCCACGAGAGAAGTGATGCGTGACGTTCGCGATCAGTGGGTCGGTACCGCACCTGGATGCAACGGCAACCTGGCCCTAACGAAACCACGAACTCAGGGTGCCCCGAGATGACCGCGACGACTATTCCATTGCTTGCCGTCGATGACTTAAGGGTCCACTTCCACCTAGCGGGGACCGGCTGGTTCGGCAGCGGCAAACAGACCGTGAAAGCCGTTGATGGACTTTCAATTACTATCGACCGCGGACAGACCCTCGGTTTGGTTGGCGAGTCTGGTTGTGGAAAATCGACAACCGGGCGTGCCATTCTTCGGCTCACCCCAATCACCGGGGGAACAGTCAGCCTGAACGGGCGCGACCTTACAACCCTCTCGGCAGGCGAACTCCGGCCCATACGCCGACAGATGCAGATCGTGTTCCAAGATCCGTTCGCGTCCCTGAACCCGAGACACACGGTCGAACAGATCGTGGGCGAACCCCTGTGGGCACACAACCTCCGGCCTGAAACCGAGCGGGTTGGCCGGGTCCGAGAACTCCTCACACTGGTTGGTTTACCGGGGAGTGCGATGGGCCGGTTCCCACATGAGTTTTCAGGAGGCCAGCGTCAAAGGATCGGGATAGCCCGTGCCCTGGCTGCCGAACCGGATTTCATCGTCCTTGACGAACCGGTATCGGCTTTGGATGTCTCCATCCAGTCCCAGATCCTTCGGCTCCTGCTTGATCTGCAAGTCCAGTTCGGCCTGACGTACCTGTTCATTGCTCATGACCTTGCAGTTGTTGGCCAGATGAGCGACCAGGTTGCGGTGATGTACCTCGGCCGGATTGTGGAAATCGGGACGCGCGAAGCCCTGTACCAGTCGCCCCAGCATCCATACACGCAGGCGCTGCTTTCCGCAGTCCCTTACCCAGATCCGGAGATAGAGGCGAAGCGTCGACGCGTGATCCTGACGGGGGAGGTGCCAAGCCCGGCGAACCCGCCATCTGGCTGCCACTTTCATACCCGCTGTCCAATTGCCGTAGACCGATGCAGGGTCGAAGTCCCGTCACTTAGAAAAATCGGGCCAGGCCATGAGGCTTCCTGCCACTTCGCAGGTGGGCCTCCTCCCGAAAATCAAGGAGCCAAGGCAGGCACTTCGCTTTCTGCCTCACCGTAGCCCTGGCAATCTCACCAACCCTTGTTCCCGACCGCTGGTGATAGACTCCGAAGAATGGCCATCGGGCGGTCACCCACGGACAGTGCCACTGTGCACACTGCTGCAGCCGTGACGATTCGGGACCGTATCGACCTGGTGCTAGCGAGGATTCATCAGGCCGCCCAGCGTTCGGGCCGAAACGCTTCGAACGTGACGCTGATCGGTGTGAGCAAGACATGGCCAGTTGAGGACGTTGCAAACGCCATCGAGGCGGGGTTAACCGATCTTGGTGAGAACCGGGTTCAGGAAGCTATCACCAAGATTGTGAAACTTGGACAGGGGCCGGTTTGGCACCTCATCGGTGGGCTGCAGACCAACAAGGCCAAGTCAGCGGCTGAGCACTTTCACCTCGTCCACAGCGTTGACCGCTTGGAACTCGCACGTGCGTTAGCAACCAGGGCCACCGCTGCAGGACGAACGGTAAGGATTTTGCTCCAGGTAAACGTCACCGACCGGTCGTCACAAGGTGGTGCAGCCACTGGGGACCTATCATCCCTGTTCCGTGCAGTCCGTGAGCTCCCGGGGCTGAGCCTTGACGGTTTGATGTGCATTGCTCCGGACGTTCACGACCTTGGCAGCGTGGAAGAAACCCGACCCTTTTTCAAGCACCTCGCACGCTTACACTCTCAGCTGCACCCTGAGGCAATCGCAGCGGGTCACCCATGGACACACCTTTCGATGGGCATGAGTGGAGACTTTGAAGTCGCGGTCGAGGAAGGCGCGACGCTCGTACGAGTAGGACGCGCAATCTTTGGCGAACGGAGACCTTGACCGATGGAAATCCAGTATCTATTCCTTTATGCGTCCCAGTTTGTCAGTCTCCTCGTGCAGGCACTCACGAGCGCGATATTCTTGCGGGCAATCTTCTCGTGGTTCGTCCCGCCGGGAAGTGACAATGTCATCTCACGTTTCCTTCGGGACATTACCGAGCCAATCTTGGCTCCGCTGCGACGCATCCTGCCGACGATGGGAATGCTCGACCTCTCGCCCTTCGTCGCCATGATCGTCCTCCAGACCGCAGGGAACATCGCGTCGAGTGTGTTGCAGTCGGCGGCGATCACGTTTCGGTAACCTTGGGCAAGGGTGATGGTTCGGTGGAATGAGCCGATTGATAGACCGTGTAATTCGGTCACAGCTCGCCCGCAGAGGAGGTCGATGTGAGCACTGCGGACGCAATCGCCATCATTGACTACGGAGCGGGAAACCTCCGCAGCGTCGTGCACGCCGTGGCCCACGCCGGGCTTAACGCGATCGTCACTGACGATGCGTCGGTCATCCGCAGGGCGCCGGGCGTAATCCTCCCGGGCGTTGGCGCCGCCGCCGACACCATGGAGAACCTGGTGTCACGGAACCTGACCGGCATGATTGCCGAAGTCGTCTCGGCGGGAAAGCCATTCCTTGGCGTGTGCATGGGCATGCAAGCCCTTTTCACCGTTTCCGAAGAAGGTGGGTCGCACGCGTGCCTTGACATTCTTGGCGGCACGGTCCGAAGGTTTGCACCCGGTTTGAGCATTCCGCATATGGGTTGGAACCAAGTGCGCCAAGTTCATCCACATCCGATCTTTGACGGCATAGCAGACGGCTCGCACTTCTACTTCGTGCATTCCTTTTACGTTGATGCAACTGACCGCCGAGTTGTCATTGGTGACACAACATATGGCACAACGTTTCCGTCGGTGATTGCTTCGGGAAGCCTTGTGGCAACGCAGTTCCATCCAGAAAAGAGTGCAGACGCCGGGCTGCGCCTTTATGCGAATTTCGGTAGGATCGTTCGAGGCGACCTTGGCCTTGAGACAATCGGCCAAACCGGTACCGTGGGGGTGTCATGAAAGCCGGTACACACGTGGACATGGGTGCCACGTTCCTCATCCTGCCATCGATTGACTTGCGAGGAGGGCTGGTCGTCGACCTTTACCAGGGTGACTACGCCCGGGAGACGGTCTACGACGATGCAGCTGAAGCCGTCGCCAACCGGTTTCTTGGGGATGGCGCCTCGTGGCTCCATGTGGTTGACCTCGATGGCGCCCGTGATGGAGCGCCGGCGAAC
>SXGR01415413.1_pt1 | contig 20442 bp, 22 predicted proteins | sample 3174711 | NCBI WGS metagenome assembly SXGR01 (sample SAMN11356860, study PRJNA531348) | freshwater metagenome | isolation source: freshwater sample F1-60 | place: China: Fuxian Lake, Yuxi | collected 2017-12-25
AGGTGAACGCTGCGGGCATGAAGATCAGGACCGACCACTTGCCGGTGAGCGACTGCTCGATCACTTCAATGAACTCGCCGTTGCCGGAACGATTGACGACGGCGTTGGCTTTGAAGGGCGGAACGCGGGTGTTGATGAGGGACATGATTTTTCCTTTTATGTGAGGAGGAGAGACAGCTTGTTTTGTAATGTGTTCGTGGTGAATCACGGCACGGAATAAAGGATCGTTAACGTATATTGATTAGTGAAATTAATAGGTACAAGCGATTAGAGAGCTGCAGACTTATGCGGGGCCCGCACCCGTTGGTCTGCTCGGCGGGGTGGTGTACGCTGGGCTCGGCTGACAATGGCCCGGATTCAGGAGGCATACATGGCACGACTATCCGATCTAACCGAATACGAGCGCACTCACCTGCTCAAGATGTGCGAGCAGGTGCCGCGTCTGGAGCCCAAGGCGTGGGCAGGTACGCGACCTCTCTCCCAGCTTCGCGTGGCGATCATCAGCACGGCGGGCTTGCACGCGAGCAGTGACCCTGCATTCGCGCCGGGTGAGGGGGCCACCGGCTACCGGGTGATCCCCGGCGATGTGAACCCCGCGACGCTCATGATGAGTCATCTCTCGGTGAACTTCGACCGAAGCGGTTTTCGCCGTGACCCTGATGTGGTGTTTCCCGTATCGCGGCTGCGTGAGCTGGCCGAGGAGGGCGTTATCGGCTCGGCGGCCAACTTTCATTACTCGTTCATGGGGGCACCGTTTCCGCCCACCCGGTTTGAATCGAAGGCCCGCGAGATTGCTGGGCTTCTGCGTCGTGATGGGGTCGATGCAGCCGTTCTGATGCCGGTCTGACCGAATTGCACGTGCGCCGTGAGCGCCATCGGCCACTATCTGGAATCTGAAGGAATTGCCACCGCGTCGATCAGCCTGGTTCGCGAACATAGCGAGGTCATGAAGCCACCGCGTGCGCTCTGGGTCCCATTTCCACTGGGCAGGCCGTTGGGGGTCGCGCACGACGCGGCGTTTCAGCGCCGAGTGCTGAAGGCGTTGCTCGCGCTCTTTGAACGCACGTCGGGTCCGGTGCTAGAGGATTTCGCCGACGACGCGCCCGCTGACGTGATGGCGCATGCCGCCGATTCAGTCGGTGAAGCCTGTCCTGTGTTCTTTAATACGCCCGCGGCAGTACCCGATTCGGCGCGCACTGCACAGCTGCAGTCCGAAATCGCACAGCTTGCCCCCTGGCAGGCGCTTGCCACCCAGCGCCGAGGCGCAAGCGTTTTCGGATTGAGTGGCAAGTCACCGCAGGCACTGGCAGCGATGTTCGTGGGGCTGACTGAGGCAGCCTCCATCACCGCGGCCGAGTGGCAGGCGCTCAAGCTCGCGGTCGACGATCTGCGTACCTACTACGAGGAGGCGGCCGCAGCCCAACCCTCGCCGCTGCCCTCAGCCGAACTTGAACAGTGGTTCTATCGGCAAACGGTGGCGGGGTCCGTGCTGCGTGATCTGCGTGCTGTAGGACTCGCTCACGCTGACGCGACGGTCAGGCAGATCGCCGATCGGATGCTGATTCCTAGAAGGGTACTCGAGGCAGGTTAGGGAGCTGGTTTTCAGCGAGGGGCGGCACTCGCCTTCACGCCTGTCTTGTACGTCGGGTCGGCGTCGGCGATGGCCTTCGCCTTTTCAAATGATGAAGCCCTGATGATGACCATCCCGTGACCCCGGGGCTCTGCGGACTCGGCACTGAGTAGCCCAGCGCCGAATATGATGCCGCATCGCTCGAAGTCAACCTGATAAGCCAGATGCTCGGGGATCACCTTCGCGATCTCCTCCCAGGGAGCGACGGGGCGGGTGAACACAACATGGAAAGTCTTCTTCAGAAATTTGTCGGCGTTCATCACGGGAGAGTTGGAGGGGGTGGACCTATCGGTTCCTGATTTCATGTCGGGAAATATTGGCGCTTGTCTCGATATCGGCGAGTTCCATCCTTTCAGTCATAAAAACTTTGGGAGACGCTGGTGATCGTCATTCAAAAATTTCTGATCCATGCGATCTTCGGACTGCCTGTTGCATGGGCCGCTACGGTCGCAGCGGCTCAGGCTCCAGAAGCGTATCCCAACCGGCCGCTCCTGCACCAAAGCGAGAGGTCGTGATCCGAACTTGGTGCGCGGGTGTTGTGGCGCGGTGCATACGTTTATTCGAAACCGCAGCGCGACCGAAGCTCGGAAGTCGACTCAGCGGCGAGTAACGCAATGACCTGCTCTGCGAGCGCCGGCTGCGCTGCGCGCGCGCTCACCGCTGCCGTATACACCGTACCCAGCTCAAACTGCTTGGGAAGTGGTGCGACCAGGGTCACACCCGCAGTAAACAGGATCTCCGAGATCTGCGTGCAGCCGATGGCCCCGGCATCGCCCGACTCAGCCATTGCGCGCATAGTCGTTGCGCCATTGGGAAACTCTCTCAGCCGCGACTGCATGGCCTGAGCCAGACCCAGCGCCTCCAGCACTTTACGAACATGAATGCCCGCCGTTGAGCGAACAGTATCCGGAATCCAGAGGCTCGATGCCCGACCCAGCACCGCCGCCAGCGTCTGGGCGGTGCTGACGTCGGGCAGCGGCTGGCCCGCGGGAACCGCCACGCCAGTGCGCACGGTTCCAAGCGGCGTGACGCCTTCCGCGCACAACTGTCCCTCCGCCACCATCGCGCGAATCATTGCGTCAGTGAGAATCATCAGATCGCAGGCATCGCCGGCAAGAAATGCCTCTTTCATCGCACCGACTGCGCCGAAGCGGCTGGTGGTTTGAACGCCGAGGTCGTCTCGCAGCCGATCGGCGACGCCGGTGACGAGTCCCTGCGAAGCACCCGCGCAGAGGGTGGAAATCGTTTGCGACATGCTCAGTCGGCCTTGATACCAGCGCTTTTCACAACGCCCGCCCACCTGGCGATGTCATCGTTCAGAAATTTTCCGAACTCGGCCACGTTCATTGTCATGGCGGCCGTACCCTGGGCAGACCAGCGTTTGCGAAGCTCATCATCAGCCGTGACTTTGCTGATCTCGCCATTTAACTGGTTCACGATGGCGGCGGGCGTGCCTTTGGGCGCCATCACGCCGATCCAGATGGTGGCGGTGTAGCCCGGCACGCCCGATTCCGACACGGTGGGGACGTTGGGCATGATGGAGGAGCGTGCACGGCCGGTGGTGGCGAGTGCCTTGACCTTACCACCGGTGACCTGGGCCGCCATGGTGGGGATGGCATCGAACATCATGTCGACCTGGCCGCCCAGCACGTCAGTGCGGGCCTGCGAGCTGCCTTTATAAGGAACATGAACCACTTTGATGCCGGCCATCGACTTCAACAACTCGCCCGCCATGTGATAAGGCGTGCCGTTACCGGACGAAGCGTAGGTCATGCCGTCGGGCTTGGCGCGGGCGGCAGCCAGCACTTCGGTGATGCTGGAAGCGGGCAGGGCGGTACGCGCGACCAGCACCAGATCGGATTCATTGATGGGCGCCACCGGCTCGAAGTCACGCATCAGCTGAAACGGCTTGCTGGCGATCAGCGACTCGTTCACCGTATGGGTGTTTGACATGACCAGTAGTGTGTAGCCATCGGGCGGGCTTTTCGCGACCACATCGGTTCCGATGATGGAGCCCGCACCGGGACGGTTCTCGATCACGAAGCTCTGTCCCAAGGTTTCCTGCAGGCGCGTGGCGACCAGACGCCCGAAAACATCGGCAGAGCCGCCTGCAGCGAACGGCACCACCAGCTTGACGGGCCGGGCGGGCCACTCCTGAGCCGAAGCGCCAGCCGTCGCCAGCAATGCGCCCAACAAGGCGGTAGCCTGAGCCGGACGGAGGAGTTGGGGGAGGACTCGGAACAGAGGCATGGCGGCTCCTGGACACGGGGTGAAAGGAGTCTGGATGTTAAGTGTCCGGGCGCCGTACCCCAAATGCGGGGTCTTTCCCCAGCCTATACTCGGGACGTTCGATTTGGAGACCGCCGTCATGAGTTCGCCCTCCACCAAAACTCTGATCTGGGCCCAGGGTGCCACGGACCGCATTGGTCACAAGCCCTATCTTGAGCGTCTGTTGCCTCATATCGCCCGCTGCAGCGACCCCGATTTCGAGGTGAGGTTTCACACCACCACGCCATCGGTCACCACCGTGCACGCGGTGTCGGAGTTCCGGTTCTCGCGCGAGGTGATCCGCGCAGCCGTTCGGGCCGAACGCGAAGGCTATGCGGCGTTTTACATGAACCACTTTCAGGACGTGGGACTGCAGGAGGCGCGCGCCACCGTGAACATCCCTGTGCTGGGGCTGGGCGAGAGCAGCATGCTGCATGCGTGCACGCTGGGCCGTCGTCTGGGGCTCCTTGCCATTAACCCAGCCTTCGTGCCGCTCCACGCCGATCAGGTCGCGCGCTATGGTCTGCGCGACCGGGTGGCGGGTATTCGGTCGATCAACGCGAGTATCCCAGACTACATGGCGGGCTTCGCCTCGGCCGATCGGAAGGTACCGCTGCAGCGCCAGTTCGAAGACGAAGCGCGCCGCCTGATTGACGCGGGCGCAGACGTGATCGTGCCGACCGGCGGACTGCCGATGATGATGTTTGCCGAGGAAGCGGGTGCGGCGATTGACGGCGTGCCTATTGTCAATGGCGTGACCGTGCTGGTGAAGACCGCTGAAATGGCGGTGAAGCTCAGCCGGCTGACCGGCCATGTGGCAAGCCGCGCGCCGCACTCGGGCTACGTGCTGCCCTCGGCGCAAGCGCTTGAGGAGTTCCTGCAGCACGGCTGACCGCCGGCTGCGCTCGGCTTCGTGCAGTACCTGCAGCGGGATCGCATCCCCGCGGGCTAGGCCCGGATCGCGAGCTCAATACGCGTGGCACGCTCGCTCCAGGCCTGCGGCCTGCGGCGCAGCAGATTTCCACGGTCAGGGAAATTCCCGGTAGAAGCTGCAGCGGGTAACAGCGAGCTTTGGCAACCCCATCGACCTGAACATAGCCGATGTCTTCGTTGACCAGTACATCGGTGGCGGCGTCGATCCACACCATGCAGTAATGTATGGAAAGTATGTCCGGGTCTAAGGAAAGCCTTTGTATCTCAGAAATGGCGGCTCAGGGCGTTGGTTTATCGCAGGTGCCACGGCGCCGGCTCGCGCTGTCCGATCCGCCCGGCATGGCTACGGGCAAGATCGCCGACAAAGGCTATATCAATCAGCGCACAGGGCTGCAGCGTCGGGCGGCCGAGGTTGATGCACTCCACCCGCCCTTCGGCGACCCGCGTGTGATCCGGCTCTGACCAAGGTCTCCTTTTCATGGAAGCTTTCAAATGACTCAGAACACCCCCGCTCCGTTACCCGGCCTCGAACGCTTTGATCCTCCCTCGGGTCCCTTGTCCGGGCTGAATCTGCTCGGGCTTGAGCGCAGCGGCGCCATTTTTCATCTGCGCCTGAATCGCCCGGCCAAGCGGAACTCGGTCAGTGATGAAATGCTCAGACAGATCCACACCGTGTTTCTTAACCTGCCGGCCGATGTGCGCGTCCTGGTCCTCAGTGGCGAGGGCGAGCATTTCAGCGCGGGTCTCGACCTGTCGGAGGTGAGCGAGCGCACAGTCGCAGAGGGTATCCATCACTCGCGTGCCTGGCATGCGTGTTTCGAGTCGATTCAGTTCGGACCGGTGCCGGTCATTGCAGTGCTCCACGGGGCTGTGGTGGGCGGCGGGCTGGAACTCGCGGCCTCCGCCCATCTTCGGGTCTCGGAAGCGGGCACGTTTTACGCGCTCCCCGAAGGCACACGCGGGATATTTGTGGGCGGCGGCGGCTCGGTGCGCATTGCCCGGCTCACCGGCACCGCGCTCATGACCGACATGATGCTCACCGGTCGGGTGCTCGATGCCAACGAGGGACTGACGGCCTCGCTGGCCACCTATCTCGTCCCCGCCGGGGAGGGCCTTGCGAAGGCAATCGAGCTTGCTGTGCGCATTGCGGGCAATGCGCCGCTGTCCAACTATGCCATCACGCAGGCCTTGCCTCGTATCGGCGAAATGTCGCCCGCGGAGGGGCTCTTTGTGGAGTCGCTCATGTCGTCGATTGCCCAGGGTGATGAAGCGGCCAAGGAAAGGGTCCGTGCGTTTCTTCAGAAGCGTGCGGCCAAGGTCGAGCGCCGATAGCTCCCGGGGCGCGCGCCCGTGAGCAAGGCTGTTCAGGCCCCGGTCGCCGATATCGATGTATCCCGATCTGCTCGAGCGCGAAACGTGCTGACGGGGGGAACGGCCGCGCCTGCTTTCACGAGCCTTGAAGGAGCCTCGGAGTGGGCGCCAGCTGGATGCGCGGAAATCTCGGCGGAACCATGCAGGAATCAGGTGATGGCGCGACGGTTCGACGCCGCCACGCTGTCGCCTTTCAACTCAAGCCGCTGACTTCGTCGCCTTCTCCTGCGCGAGCGTCGGATAGTCGTTATACCCATCCGGCCCCCCGCCATAAAACCGCCGCGTGATTGACTTGGTATAGGGGCCGCCTACGCGGATCCGCTCGGGTAGATCTGGATTCGCGATCCAGAGCCGCCCAAACGCCACCGCATCCACGGCGCCTGATGCAATCAGCTGCTCGGCGGTATCGGGGTCAATCCCGCCATTGACCACCAGCGTTCCCCGGAACACGGGCTTCACCAGCGCAAGCATACGATCGCGGTCGAACTGCCCGCTCCAGAAGTTGGTATCGGCCAGTTCCAGCCAGCCCATGCCTCGGGCATCCAACTCTCGCACCAGGTGGCGGAACGCCGGTTCGGGGTCGGGGTCAAGCGCACCGTTGAATGTGGTGTAGGGAGAGACACGAAGGCCCACCCGATCACGCGGAAACTCGGCCATGATGGCTTCCATGGCCTCGATCGCAAAGCGCGCGCGGGCCTCGGGCGATCCGCCGTAGGCATCCGTGCGGCGGTTCAGGTAGGGCGACATGAACTGATGCGGCAGGTAGCCATTTGCGCCATGGAGCTGCAGCGCGTCGAACCCCGCCTCGCGTGCGGCGCGTGCCGCCAGACCAAATGCTTCGATCGTGGACTGGATTTCGCCCAGCGTCATCGCGCGTGATGGCACCGCTGCCATTTTTCTGAAGATGCCTTCCTCATTCCGGCCCCAGACGGTAACAGCTTCGATGTTGTCATTCACACCGGAGGGCGAGAGCGGCGGCTCCGGGTTCTCCGAGCGGTCAGCCGCCACCCGGCCACCGTGCCAGAGCTGAAGTGCAATCCGTCCGCCTGCTGCGTGCACGGCAGTGACGAGCGAGCGCCAAACCGCGATCTGTTCGGGGTAAAAGATGCCGGGCGCGCACTCCCACGCATTGGATTGCGGCGCCACATTGGTGGCCTCAGCGATGATCAGCCCCGCTGACGCACGCTGCACATAGTGCTCGGTCATCATGGGTGTGGGCACGCGGTCAGGCGTGGCGCGCGAGCGGGTGAGCGGCGCCATCCAGATGCGGTTCGATAGTGCGAGTCCGCCCAACATCAGCGGCTGAAAAAGGTGCGGGGTCACAGGCTCTCCGGAGGGGTCGGTCGCAGGGTTGAATCAGGCGTCGGGAGGTGGAGCGAGCGTGGGAATCGCCCAGGCAGTCACGCTGCAGCCATCGCGAAGCGTGCGCGCCTCGGCGTAATCCGGACTGGTCCAGAAGGCGCGGAGTGCGTCGATGTCGGGAAACTCGAGCACCACCACGCGCCGATCCGGCGCTGTGCCCTCGAAGGTTTCCAGATGCTGGCCGGTAGCGTGCAGCCGGCCGCCGTGCCGGGCGATGAGCGGCGTTACGCGGGCTTGATACTCGCGATAGCGACGGCGCACATCGGGGTCATCCGGCACATGCGCTTGAATAAAGAAGAGTGCGGACATGGCGATCAGCGTGTCGTCAGTCGAGCGGGCCGCTTAAGCCCGCCATGAGTTTTTCCTTCAGGCGACCGCGCTCGACCTTGCCCGTTGGATTGGACGGAATCTCATCAACAAAGAACCAGTGCCGCGGGCGCTTGAACGCAGCCACGTCTGGGTGACCCAGACAGAACGCTTCGAGCGCCGCCGCATTGAGCGCCGGGTCTTTCCGGATGACAGCCGCACACACCACCTGACCCCACTTTCGGCTGGGCAGTCCCACCACGGCCGCGTTGGCAATGCCCGGATGCGAGAACAGAACGTTTTCTACCTCGGACGGGTGAATGTTCTCGCCCCCGCTTTTGATCGTGTGATCCATGCGGCCCATGACGGTGATGAAGCCTTCGTCATCAGTGACGGCGGCATCGCCGCTGAAGTACCAGCCGTCGCGGATGGTCTGCGCGGTTTTTTCAGGCAGCCCCCAGTAGCCCGTGAAGAGGCTGGGGCCGCGAGCGATCAGTTGCCCGATCTCGCCCGGCTTGCAGGGGTCCTCGGGGTTGGTGCTGTCGGCACCGATGATGCGCACCTCCATCGTCTGTCCCGCCTTACCGACGCTACCCAGCTTGTTGGGGTGGCGTCGGTAGTCGCATGAGGTGACCATCAGCGCTTCGGTCGAACCGTAGATGTTGGCAAAGAAATGGGGAAAGAGCGCCATGCACTTGCGGGTAACGTCATCGGCGAGCGTCTGGCCGCCGAAGAAACCGCAGCGCAGCGTCTCGAGCTGATATTTGCTGAGGTCGGCCGCCACCATCATGACCATCTGGGTGGGTACGCCATGAAGCGTAGTGATTTTTTCTGCGCCCACCAGTGACAGCGTTTCATCGACATCGAAGCCGCGGGTGAGAACATTGGTGCCACCATTGATCACAAAGGGCATCAGCTGGATTTGCAGCTGCGCGATGTGAAAGAGCGGCTTGTTGTTCAGCAGCGTATCGTCATGCGTGAAGCCACACTCAGCCGACATGGCCATTGCACCCACCAGCTCGGCAATATGAGAACGCACCACGCCCTTAGGGCGGCCCGTGGTGCCCGAGGTGTACATGATCATGGCGGGATCGGTCCAGCTTGCGCCGATGGCCGGTTCGCGATCCGAGCCGGGGGCCACGAAATCGTCGAACCGTGCTTCGCCGGGGCCGGGCGTATCGCCCACATAAACGAATTTGCGCACGGACAATTGATCACGGATTGCCATGACTGGCACGCGCAGCGATTCCTCGAACACCAGGACCCTCGCGCCGCAGTCATCGATGATGTAGCGGATCTCGTTGGCGGCCAGGCGGTAGTTGATGGGTACCGGAATGGCGCCGATTTTCATGAGGGCGTAGAAGCCTGTGATCTGTTCGGGCAGGTTCCAGGTGAGGAAGGCAACGCGGTCGCCTCGGCCCACGCCGTTTGAGAGAAAGGCGTTTGCGGTCTGATTGACCCACCGGTTCCACTGCCGATAAGTCCAGCGCCTGCCCTCGAAAACGAGCGCTGGTTTGTCGGGCCAGCGAAGCGCGGATTGCGTGAGGGTTGAACCGAGGTTCATCGCAGCGTCTCCGAAATTCTGTGAACGATGGCAGGCCGTAAGCGGGGGGCCGAAGGCGTGGGCGGTTGGGCGGGCGGTGGGGAGGCGCTGGTCCACCAATCGAGCGTGTCGAGGTCGATGACGTCGCGCCGCCCACCTTCGTGTTCGTCGCCCGGGCGGTAAGTCGGCTCGAACCAGGTTTCGCTTGCAGGGAAGGCGTGAAGCAGACGTCGCGTCGCATCCGACCAGGATCCAGCAGCGGGTTTGCTGAGGGCGCCCGCTGGGCGCAGACGATCGGCTGGCTCGTGCCCACCCGATCCGGTGATGCCTGTCAGGCCCGCTCCGCCAACTTCTCCTGCATGAACCTTTACCGGCCGCGGTGAACCATGAAACCGTGCCCAGGCAAGGCAACCCCGGGGCGACTCGGTCAGACTTCTGACCGATCCTGCTTCGATACAGCCGTAGGCCGGGGCCACCCAGCGCTGATCATCGATCCGCAATTCGCCGTTCAGAATCACGAACTCCTCGGCCGCTTCATAGACCACTGGCTGGCTTCGCGACCATCCCGGAGGAAACCGGACAAAGGCCAGAAAATCATCGTTGCCCGACGGCAGCCGCGCGATGCTGACCGGCCCGCTGCTGTAGGGCATCGGCGCCGCCTGCCACGTGAGGGTTTGAAAGCTCGACCAGCCCATGGCGGTGGATCAGCGCTTCGAAAACCGCAGGGTGGTGAGCGCCTCGGCAATCAGCCGGTCGCCGCAGAGGAGCCGTTGTGAGAGCTGAACCTGATCGCCCGAAGCAAGCGCCTCCACTGATCGCACCTCACCCTCCGCGCGCAGCGTATCGCCGGCAAACGCCATCGACCGCATCTTCAAGCCCATGCCGGAAAGGAACGCACCGGGCCCCGCCCAGCGCGTGGCGAGCTTGGCAAAGATTGCGCCATACACCTGGCCATCGATTAACACGCCCGGCAGCTTTCGGCTCTTTGCATAGGCAAGGTCATAGTGGACCCGATGCCAGTCCCAGGTGGCTGCGCCGTAGGCGACCAGATCCACCTCGGTGAAGCGATGTTCCCAGCCGGGGAGGGGGGTGCCTGGCGCGAGTGTGGCGGGATCCACAGTCGGTTGCAGCACCACGCTGGCTTTGGTGGATGAGGGTATGGAAGCGGCGTTGATGGTCATGGGTATCGGTTGGTGGATCAGACTGGAGCGGGCGAGCGGGGGTTCAGGGCTTCGGCATCGCGCAGTTCAAGGAGGTTCATGCCGCGCGTCAGCCCGCCGTCCCAAGTGGCTGGATGACCAGCGTTTCACGGTTGGTGGCGACCAGCTTTCCCTCGGCATCGGTATAGCGCGCCACGGATTGCACGAAGAGCTGCGTGCCCCCGCGCGACGACGGCTTTTCCACCATGCTCTCCAGGGTCCAGGTGGCCGAGATCGAGTCGCTTGCGAGCACCGGCCGCTCGAAACTGTAGTCGTTACCCGCGCGGATCAGGCGGCTGTTGCCCACCGGCAGATGCCAGTCATGGCCGATGTAGCCATCGGCATCGGGTTGACGGTCGGCGGTCTGACAGGTTTCGCAGACCAGCGTTGGCGGCGCAATGACATCGGCATGCCCCGCCGCGCGCGCATAAGCCTCGTCCCGATAGACTGGATTGTCATCATCGATGGCGATGGCGAAATAGCGGATGGAGGCGCGCCCCATCGGCTCGCGCGCGGGATAGTGAACCTGCTTGCCGATCATGGCGCGCAATTCGTCGGTAAGGAGCGACATACAAAGGCCTCCTTCGGTCAGTCCAGAATTGCAAAGGGGTCGACCTCGATCTGCATCTCGGGCCGTAGCAGCGCCTCGCACACCAGACCGGTGGAGGCGGGAAAGGGCTGTGACAGGAGCCTCGCTCGCACACCCGCCACGTCGCGATAGCGCGCAAGCCCCGCAGGGGTCACATATTCAATCGTCTTCACCAGGTTCTGCGGACCGGCGCCCGTCGCCTCCAGCACCTTGATGATGTTGCCGTAGGTGTACTCGGCTTGCGCCACCACATCGCCATCGAACAGCACGCGTTCGGTGGCCGGATCAAGCGACCCCTGTCCTGACATGAAGAGCAGTTTCCCGGCGAGTGCTGCGGGGCTGTAGGTGAGCTTCTGATAGCGATCCCAGCCAGGGTTGACCGCCACCGGCAGGTCTCGCGTGGCGATGAAATCATACTGAATGAGTGCGTCCGGATGACACAGCCGAGGCATCAGGATGCCCGCCGCACCGGGGTACACGGGGCCCAAAAATTGCCGGCGAATTTTGCCGGTTGCCTTGTAGCCCGACAGCCCGGCCGGCAACAGATAGTCGACCGTTTTGACCACATGGGCAAAGGAAAGTCCGGTGGCGGCCAGCATGCGGCCCGCCTTCTCGAAAATTGCCTGCGTTTGCGCGCCGATGTCGCCCACGCCAATCACGTTGCCCTGATCATCGGTGGGAAGCACCGAGGGCAGGAACACCACGCCGGCCGATTCGCGTGCGCAGGGCAGGCCATCGCCAAAGCGTGTTTCCGCCCCCACGGGCCCTGCCGTGACCTCGATTTCGAGAAACGCTTCGGGGCGGAGCAGGCTTTTCACCGGCACTGTATGAACTGCCGGGCGATTGGCACCCAACACTTCGGTGCGTACCGCTGCGGCCTCGGCATAGCGTTCAATCCCTTCGGGACGCAGATACTCGACCACACGCACCACATCGCCATAGCCGTAACCAGCCGCCTCGAGAATGGCACCGATTTTTTTCCATGCGGTGCGAACCTGTGTGCTCATGTCGCCGCGCACCACCATCCGCTTGGTCTCGGGATCGTGCTCCGAGGCGGTGTGCCCGGACAGATAGGCGCCAGCGCCAGCTTTGAGACCTAAGGAAAACGAATAGCAGGAGTAATCGAACCAGGGAAAGTGGGCGGGTTCAATGGCGGTGGGTCTCAAGGCGGGCCTCAGAGGTCAGGGTTGGGTGGGCGTGCAGCAGCCAGGCTGGCACGCACCGGGTGAACAGCACGCGCCCGTCTGGCACCCGCCTGCGGTAGAGCACGAAGCGGGCAGACTGTCCAGGAAGCGCAGAATCGTCTCGGCCTTGCGGCCAGGCTCACCGCGCAGCGCGCGCGCGTTACCTGCCTTCGCGATCGGGTCAACGAGATGCGAGGCCAGATCATTGTGATCTGCGAGCACCACGCGCGGTTGGACGCAGGCCGCGAGTCGACCGCTCCAGGCATAGTTCACGACGGAACGCCAGGCGGCGGCATAGCTGTGCGGCTGCTTCAACACCTCACGAGCGCGCTCGGTGAGCGCCTCCGGATCGAGTCGCGAGGGACGCGGGCTCTGGAACGCTTTTTCGCGGCGAAACCAGGGCCACCAAAGCTCGGCGTCGCGCAGGTGATGCCAGGCGCGCAACAGGTGAAAGCCTTCCGGATCGGGCTCAAGCGAAGGCGCGGGATGCGAGCGAAACAGCGCCCGGTCGGCGTCATTCAGGAAAAAGGGCGAGTCGAGCAGAAGCGACGCAACCCGCTCGGGTCGACCGACGGCGAGTTCCAGTGCGACCGCTGCGCCGCCGAGGTGCCCCAACGCGTGGACCCGCGTCACCGACAGCTGATCGAGTACCGCGATCACAGTATCTGCCCAGGTGACGACGGTCTGTGGGTTCCCGGGTAACGGTTCGGATTCCCCATGGCCGGGCAGATCGATGGCAACGACGGGTACTTTCTGGCCGACCTCATTCATCAGCGATCGGTAAAGCCAGGACGCGCCCGGCGCGTGATGAATGAGAAGAAGCGGCGCCACGGGGCCGTTCAGATCTCCGACTGAGCGCACCAGAATTTGAGCGCCATGCAAATCGATAAACCGATCGGTGCTGCGGCCGGCGATCGGGGCGCACTCGGGCGCCGCAGGCGGCGTTTCGGCCGGATGCTTTGAGAGCAGGTCAAGCTCCATTTCGGAGGCCGCCTGGAATTCTCGCGGCACGTCGGCATCCCAGATGCCAGCCGGATAAAGCGGCCGGGTCTTGTACATGCTGTCACCCGGGCGGTTGCCAAAGCAAACCGGCACGTTGAGATCGGCAATGACCTCAAGCTCACGATGACGAAACGGGGCGCGATAACCGATGCGGTAGTCGTTGCCCGCCTCGAGCATCTCGATCACGCCGCGATGAAGGAAGTCGGTGTCGGGCGTGTCGGTGTCGGAACGATGCGCGTCGTCCTGCGCGTTCCAGGGCCAGAACGCATGCTGATCCCGGTAGCGGAACCACAGGCGAAGCAGATGCGCGCCGTCCCAGGCCGGGGTGATGGGTTCGAGGTAGCGCTCGAGTGCTTCGTCGGAATAGCGGCTGGTGAACACCGCATAACCATCGGCAAGTGCCATGGAACAAAGCTTCGGATGGCGGGCTGCAAACTCCACCGCAATCGAGGCACCAGTGTGCCGTCCGTAGCTCGCCACTTTCTGAATGCCGAGCGCGGTAAGGGTGTCGGCCAATGCATCGGCGAAATCTTCCACACTCGGTTGCGCGATTGGCAGTTTGTCCGACTGACCGAATCCGGGCATGTCGAAGGCGAGGCAGGTGAAGCGCCGGGCGAAGATCTGCATGAGCGGCCGCATCACCTTGGCTGAGACCGGGCACGCATGCAGCATGGCGACCGCCGGGCCGCTGCCCGCGCGCAGGTAGTGCACGCGGCGCTCGCCAACGGTCACGAAATGACGGGTGATCTTCATGGGGAGGCGTGTCCGGAGTCAGTAGCTGCGCGGCAGGCCCAGCCGCTCGCCGACGAAATTGCGCACCATCTCATTGGAGATTGGGCTGAAGGGGCCGAGCCGGGTGTCACGGAACAGCCGTTCCATCGGCGTTTCTTCGACCAGCCCGTAGCCGCCCAGCACCCGCATGCAGCGATCGGTGGCGCGCACCGCGGTTTCGGTGGCGGCGAGCTTGGCCATGGCGGCTTCGGTGGCGCAGGGTTTGCCGTGGGCGAGCATCCAGGCGGCTTTGGTGGTGAGAAGCCGGATCTGCTCGAGTTCGGTGGCCGTGTCGGCAAGCGGATGCTGCACCGCCTGGAAGCCGCCGATCGGGCGCCCGAAGGCTACCCGGTCGCGGGCGTACTGAAGTGCCTGATCGAGCGCGGCGCTGGTGATGCCCACATACATGGCCGCGCACAGAATGCGCTCTTCATCGAGCGTGGCAAGCAGGTGATACCAGCCGCGTCCGCGCTCGCCGACCACCGCATCCAGGGGCGCCCGAGCATCATCAAAAAATACTTCGCAGGTGCAGGCCGCACGCATGCCCATGAGTTCCAGTCTTCGCACCGTGACCGCCGGCTGATTGCGCGGCGTTAGCACCAACGAGAGCCCGCGTGCGCGCTTCGACTCATCAGGTGTCTCGGTGCGGCAGAGCACGAGGATGGCGTCGGCGTCATCGGCAAGCGAGGTGTAGAGCTTCTGCCCGCGGACTGACCACCCGTCAGCGTCGGACTGGGCGCGGGTTTTGAGGGCCAGCACGTCGGTGCCACCGCCCGGTTCGCTCATGCCAAAGCCCATCAGGAAATCGCCCTGAACCAGTTTCGGCAGGACCTCGCGTTTGTGTTCGTCGCTGGCCACCTCGAGGAACAGACGTGCGGTCATGGAGGTGAGCAGCCAATCGGTGGCAAGCGAGGGAAAGCGACGGGCGAGTTCCTCGCAGAAGATCGATCCCGCCATGATGTCACTGCCCGCGCCGCCATATTCCTCCGGCACGCCGATGCCCATCCATCCCTGCTGGGCAAACTGCTTCCAGATGCTGCGCGGAATACGGCGCGCGCGGTCGTATTCGCGGATCTTCGCCTCGGGAAGCTCGCGATCGAAGAAATCTCGAACGCTCTCGCGAAGCAGTTCGTGTTCGTGTTGCGCTTCAAAATCCATTATTCGGCTCCCTGTTCGATCACGGCCTCACCCAGATAGACACGCTGTACCTGCTCGCTCGCGCGAACTTCTTCCGGCTGCCCGGTGATGAGGAGCTTGCCCTGCACCAGCACTGAAATGCGCGAGGCAACTGAAAACACTACAGCCATATCGTGCTCGGTGAACAGGCAGCTGAGGCCCAGTTCGCTCGCCACCTTGTGTACCATACGAATAGACTCAAGCCGCTCCTGCGCAGCCATGCCAGCCGTAGGTTCATCCAGAAGCAGCAGTCTCGGTTCGCCCGCAAGCGTAATGGCCAGTTCCAGACGCTTCCGGTCCCCATGCGCGAGGGTCGACGCCGGCTGGTGATCGGGCACCTGAAGCCCGACCCTTGCAAGCAGCGCACGGGCATCGGCAGGGCGGTGTCCCGAGGCGGAGCGCCAGGACGCGAGCGTAAGCCGATCGTGCGCGAGCAGCGCCACCTGCACGTTTTCAAGCAGCGTCAGGTCGGGGAACACCCGCGTGATCTGAAAGGTTCGGCCCATGCCCAGCCGCACGCGCTGATGCGGCGCAAGCCCGGCGAGGTCGCGCCCTGCGAAGGTCACGCTTCCGGCATCAGGCGTAATAAGGCCCGTGAGGGTATTAAAAAACGTACTTTTACCCGCGCCGTTCGGCCCGATGATGGCGTGATACTCGCCGCGACGTACGTGAAGCGTGACGCCCGCCAGCGCCTGGACACCGCCAAAGCGTTTGGCGACCGAATCGACCGCCAGCACATCGGTGCCCGAGGTCATGGACGCCTCCGGCCGAGGAGGCCCGCGAGGCCGCGTGGCATCCCAAGCACCAGCAGCATGATGATAAGCCCCATGAAGAGCGGCCAGTACTCGGTGCTGCCGCTGATGGTGACCTCGAGCACCACATAGACTGCCGCCCCAAGCGCGGGTCCGAGGAAGCTCTGGACGCCGCCCAGTACCGCCATCACGATTGGCGTGGCGGAGGCCGTCCAGTTGAGCCAGCCCGGAAATACGTTGCCCGAGGAAAATGCAAACAGCGCGCCCGCAAGGCCTGCGAAGGCACCCGCGATCACGAATGTGATGAGCTGATGGCCTCGCACATCGACCCCGGAATATTGAACTCTGAGCGGGTTATTTCTGAGCGCCCTCAAGGTGAGTCCGAAGGGCGAGCGCACCAGCCTGTGAAGCAGGTAGGCTGAGGGCAGCACCCAGGCGAGCGCGAAGTAGTAGTAGTTGGCCGGCACGTTGAGGAGGCCAGGCGGTCGCAGCCCCGTGAGACCGTCGTCCCCGCCCGTGAGACCCGTGGCCTTGAGCGCGACGGTGTAAAGCAGCATCTGGAAGGCGAAGGTGAGCATGGCGAAATAGATGCCGGAGCGCCTGACCGAGAAAAAGCCGATGGCAAGCGCAGCGATCGCCGCCGCGGCCATGGCGCCCGGCATCACCAGCAGGAACGCGCCGAGCGAGCTAAGCCCCGCCTTCTTGACCAGCAACCCACCGGCATAGGCACCTACCCCAAAAAAGGCCGCGTGACCGAAGGACAGCATGCCGCCATAGCCCATCAGCAGATTGAAACTGATGGCATAGAGGGCAAAAGCCAGTACTTCAATCGCAATGAAAATCCAGAAATCGGAGAGCGCGAGCGGCAGCAGCAGTAAGCCCGCCACCAGCGCGAGGAGACCCATGCGCGCGCTGCTCACTCCTGGCTCCCGAAGAGGCCCCAGGGCCGGACGATCAGGACCACGGCCATGCAAAGGAAGGTGAGCACCACCGACCAGCCTGGCAGGGCCAGTACCCCCCATGCATTGACGATTCCCACGAGCAGTGAGGCCACCAGTGCGCCCAGCACGCTACCCATGCCACCGATCACCACGACTACGAAGGCATCGATGATCACCTGGACATGCAGACCGGGGCCCACCGATACGATGGGCGCGGCAAGCGCTCCGCCCAGACCCGCAAGCGCGACGCCCAGCGCGAACACCGTCGTGAACAACCGCCGTGTGTCGGTCCCGAGCGCACCCAGCATGTCGCGGTCATTGGTGGCCGCGCGGATCAGGATGCCCCAACGCGTCCGGTGCAGTAACCACCAGAGCCCCGCCGCCACCAGCAGCCCCACCGCGATCAGAAACAACCGATAGGTGGGAAACACCAGGCCCATTGCCTGGGTGGATCCTGCAAGGAGCTCAGGCATGGGGGTGGACTGGTCTTCTCTCCCCCAGATGAGCTTCACCACATCGCCAGCGATGAAGACCAGCGCGAAGGTCAGAAGCAGTTGAAATTCGTGCGGCGCGCGATAAATCCGCCGAAGGAGGGTGATTTCAATGATTCCCCCGACGATCGCAAGAATCAGCGCTGCTGCCGCCAACGCGGCGAAGAACCCCACGCTGCTACCCCCTGCCCAGGTACCGACCGTCCACGCGATGAAGGCGCCCACCATGAAGAGCGCGCCGTGAGCAAAGTTGAGCACCCGCAGTACACCAAAAATCAGCGTGAGCCCGGCCGAGATCAGGAACAACAGCATCCCATTGGAAATGCCTGCGAGGGTCTGGCGAGCCAACACCACCGGATTGGTCATCCAGGCAAGGTGCTGGGAGAAAAGTTCGGCGAGCTCGGTCATGCTGGAAGCTTAATCGCTCAATCGGCAACGCCGCACAACGCCGGGCGTTTCAGAGCCCTGGCGCATACCGGCTGGGTGGGTTCGGGCGCGGAAGGCTGTCGCTGCAGCAGATTCCGGAAGCGGGCCGAGTGTGCCAGACGCTTTCAATGCTTGACAAGCTGGAAATGCGCCCAGCAAAATCGGTCCGCCATTCGCACAGGAGATCACCGTGGCGATTACCGATCGACGTTCGGTTTTGCTTTCCGTGGGCACAGCGCTTGCAATCGCTGCGGCGCCGGCCTTTTCGCAGAACACACCCCGCGGAGAACCCATCAAACTGGGTCTTATCGACATTTACAGCGGGGGCTTTGCCTTCATTGCCGATTCCATCCGTACCGGCTATCAGATCGCTGTGGATGAGGCCAATGCGGCGGGTGGCCTCAACGGCCGGCTGTTCCAACTGGTTACCGCCGACATGGGCGCGCAGGTCGAAAAAGCGGTGACCGAAGGGCGTCGCATGATGCTGGAAGAAAAGATCCGTTACGTCACTGTGGGAATTCACAGCGGCGCAGCCGTGGCGGTGGGCAACCTGGGCCGCGAGCACAAGGCGCTAGTGGTCGGTGGCTTTGCCACCACCAAGCGACTCACCGGCGAGTCTGGTCACCCATACGTCGCCCGCGCTAACCTGTCCACGGTCGAGATTGGCAGCGTCATCGCCGAATACCTGAAAGGCCGGCCCGATATCAAGCGTATCGCCACCATCGCGCCCGACTATGAATACGGCCAGCACTTCATACAGGACTTCATTGCTGCCCTGAAGGTGGCGCGCCCGGATATCAGCGTGGTCCGCCAGGAATGGTCAAAACTCGGCGCTACCGATTTTTCTGCGCACGTTACTGCCCTTCAGGCACGGCCGGTGGATATGATCGTGAACGGCGGCTTCGGCGCCGACCTGATCAACTTCCTCAAAGCGGCGCGTGATTTCGGTCTTTTCGCTGGTGGCAAGGTCGAGTTCTTCACCCACGGCCTTGATCTGGTGAAAATGAGTTCGGTCAAAGACTCGCTGCCTGCGCGCACCGCGGGCACGGTCTGGTATCCGTTCTATGCGCTCGATTCAGCCAAGTCGAAGTCGTTTGCAGCAGAAATTGAAAAGCGCATGAAGAGCTATCCCACCGGCCCCACCACGGTGGGCTATGTGGCGGGCAAGATGATCACCGAGGCCATCCTGAAGGCGGGTACCGCGGACGATGTCGACAAAGTGGTGCAGGCCATGTCCACCGTCAGTTTCGAAGGCCCCACCGGTAAAACCACGGTTCGTGCCTGCGACAACATGGCGCTCTACAATTTCTATGTGGGCACGGTTAAGCGCGACCCGTCGCTGCCCGATGGCATTGGTGTCGGCGATGTCAGAGCCTTCAACACCGAATCGGTCGCCCGTCCCTGCGTTGAACTGCTCCGCGCACGTGGCAGCTGATCATCTCAGCCGGCGGCCCGGCTGAGATGGCCCTCCTCAGCGTGCAGGGGTTGCACGCGGCTTATGGGGACAGCCGCGTGCTTTTCGGGATCAATCTCGAGGTGGGGCAGGGTGAGGTGGTGGCGCTCCTGGGACGAAACGGAGCCGGGAAAACCACCACGCTGTCTTCCATCATGGGGCTGGTGCCCCCGCGGGAGGGCCGGATCGAATTTCGGGGCCGCGATCTCGCGGGCGCCGAACCTTTCGAAATCTGCCGTGCGGGCCTCGGTTTCATTGCCGAAGATTGTCGGCTCTTCACCTCGCTCACGGTCGCTGAAAATTTCGAGGCGGCGCGGATGGCCTCGCGCTCGGGCACCTCGAACTGGACCATTGACGCCGTGCTCGAGCTATTCCCCGATGTGCGCAATTTTCTGGATCGCCGCGCAAGCGCACTCTCCGGCGGGCAGCAGCGCATGGTGGCCATCGCCCGCACGCTCATGGGTAATCCCGATCTGATCCTGCTTGATGAGCCTTCCGAAGGGCTTGCTCCGCTCGTGGTCGATGCGCTGCTAAAGCAGATCAAGCGATTGAAGCAAGCGGGCCAGACCGTGCTTATCAGTGAGCAGAATCTGCGCTTTGCCAACGAACTCGCCGATCGGATCTACATCATCGAGAAAGGCGAGATCCCTTATCAGGGAACGCCAGCCCAGCTCGCGGCTGAGCCCGAAGTGCGGCAGAAATACCTGATGGTGTAGCGGCTGCGCTTACTTCAGCATATCGGGGGAGATCAGCCCCGGCAGGAAGAGCGATACCTGCGGCCAGATGATCACCAGCAGCAGAACCCCCAGCATGGGTACCAGCATGATCATCACGTCTTTCAGCACATCGCGCATGCGCACGTTCACGATGGCGCAGGAAATCATGAGGCAGAGCCCGTAAGGCGGTGTGACGAGGCCAAATGCGAGCGATACGATACCGATCATGGCGAAGTGCACCGGATCCATGCCAACCGACTTGGCGAGTGGTTGCAGGATGGCGCCCACAATGATGATCGCGGGAATGGCGTCGAGAAAGCAGCCCACGG
>SXGR01425163.1_pt1 | contig 20438 bp, 21 predicted proteins | sample 3174711 | NCBI WGS metagenome assembly SXGR01 (sample SAMN11356860, study PRJNA531348) | freshwater metagenome | isolation source: freshwater sample F1-60 | place: China: Fuxian Lake, Yuxi | collected 2017-12-25
GGCTTTGTTTCTGTTATATTCCAAGTTTCTCTCTAGTTTTAGGTCCCACTATTCCATCTTCCACCAAACCGTTTTTCCTTTGAAATTCCTTAACAGCCTGTTCAGTTTTAGGACCAAAATTAGTTCTTTGGGTTCCTAAATCTTTCATTCTCAATGCATCCTGGAGTTTACCGACCTCCTCAGACTTCATTCCTCTTTTTAAGACTTCTTTTCCTCCGCTGCCTGCTGACTGGACGGATCCAGATCCTCCCGAGTCCTTTCCTCCTGAGTCTTCTTTTTCAACTTCCCTAAATCCCAAGGCACCCAATAGAACTTGTTTTTGATCGGAACTTAAACTGGAAGCCCATTTTTTCAAATCTGCCTCTGTTTTGATTGACGAAGGAAATTTTATATCTTTTACTTTTTCTTCTTCTTTAGATTTTTCATCTTTTTCGCCTTTATTATCTTCTTCTGGAGTTAAAAGTTTTCTGAATTCTTCTATTTGTTTAACGATTGTTTCGGCCCAAACTTCTTTTGATGATTTGCCAAGGTCAACATTTTCCAATTCTTGCTGACCCCCTTTAGATTTTTGAGAGGACTTGAAATTGATTTTTGCTCCTTTTGCATTTAGATCCGTGACCAATTTTCCCATCATTTCTTGGGAAACTTCCACTGCCTTGTCTTTGAAAGTCGTAGAAAAAGCCAAGCCAAAAAGTTCCAATAAGTTCGATAATTGTTCGGACACAACTTCATTGTATCCTGAGAATTCCTCATCCGATAAAGCCTTACCCACCATTTCTATCAATTGGTCATAGGTAGTTTCTTCTCTTAAGGAGGTCATACTTTTAACAATCCCCCTTTCTACTGCATTCATTTCTTTCCAGATTTGGGGCCAAACCTGGAGCCAAAATTCTTTAGGCTCGATTTTAGTTTCTTCAATAATAGGCTTACCATCAAATTTGACAGACGGAATAAAGTACTTAGACACTATAGGAAAAATCTTATTGAGTGACCTTTCGATTAGAGCCTTAATAGCCACTTTATATTTGGAATCGATGTTGTCTAGGGTTTCAGTTTTGACTTCTTCGATCCAGGTATTCATAACATTGTTTGCTATCCCGTATGGTTCAACACTTTGACCGTTAATGTCGATTTTTTGCTCCATAGGTAATTCTTTGCCCTTAATTTGATAAAAGGGCGTACTCAAACGTTTTTGGCTTTCTTCTTGATCACCCAGGACTGGAGAATCCCCTCCTCTTTTTTTTCCGATTTTATCGAGTTTTTTTTCTAATCTTTCTTCCCTTCTTTGCAGTCTCCTCTCCTTTCGACTCATTTCTTCTTCTAAAATATAATCAGAGAATTTAATAATAGAGTTCATAGAATTTTTTTTTTGTATATATCCAAATGATGTACCACAAAAAAGCAGTCCGAAGACTGCTTTCTAAAATAAAGAAGAAAATTCTAAGCTGCCTTGGATTTTTGATCTTGTATATCAATTCTGATCTGCTGGGCAAGTTTTTTCAGTTCTTGCATTGCAACTCTTACCCGAGTACCAGCGGCTTTATTTCCCTTTTCAGTGAATTTCTGGAATTCGGGTTCAATTTGAGAGATGAGATTTTTAATTTCTTGAAAAGCTTCCATAATAGATAATTTTTATTTATTATAGAATAGTATAAGAAAAAGTTTCATCAAAACTAGCGATTCAAGACGTAAACTCCTTTTCTAGATCCGGGTTGCAAATGCCATTCATCACCTAGGATCGAAATTAACATAGATCTAGCGTACTCCTCGTAGTTATTCAGAACTAGATTTTGATTCATCTCATCCACTATTCTGATTGTTTTTGGGTTTTTCTCCAAGTAATTCAAAAGACATTTGCCAATCTGCTTGTAGAGTCTCGCCAATTCTCCTCCCTTAAGTTTAAATTTATTGGAGTTAGCTTCGGGTAAATTCTTGGTGTTCTCAATTGCAATGTCTTCGATCACCTCGGGCTCGATCTGGTTGAGATTAATGACGGCATAAGAATTTTTTGGACCTTCCATATTTTCAAATCTGGAGTATTTGCCAATCAAAAAAACATAACCTTGCTGGCCTCCTTTTTCTTTGTCTATCTGGAAAAAATAGTAACATAGATCCCCGTCTTTCTTAAAGAGAAAGGGCAAGGTTCCAAACCCATCGGCTTCATTTAGCTGGGTAATGAATTGAGAATAAGGAAGAATAACTTTCACTGTGGATTGTTTTATGTTATATATCTCTAGAATTTTGTTTTATTCTTTCAAAGCAGACTTCAAAATCTCGTAATTGTTTAAAACAGCTTTAGGTAACATTTTTTTGGCAGCTGTAAAATTGCCTTCCTTCAATTTTGCCCTCACCTCTGTGGCAGACATGGATCTTTTACTGACGTGAAGAGCGAAATCCGAAGGTAATTTATCGTGCAGCTCTGTTTTTTTAATGTACTCAAACTGTTTACCGTAATCATCCGCCCTGTCTTCTCCAGATCCCACCAGATGAGGGATGTAGCCCTCTTCGACCAATCTATTAACAACTGAACCCAATAGACCCAATTTGACAATCTTGTAACCGACAAAGTCTTCTGGATAAGCTTCCATCAAGGAATCCATGTACTGCTTGATAATCTCTTCATTAAATGGGGAATTTTTATTTCTGTTGTGACCTGGATAAACGACCACAACAAAAACAGGAAAATCGTTTTTTTTCTTCATCTCTTGGGCCATCTTCAAATGTCCCAGATGGAAAGGTTGGAATCGTCCGAGCATCACATTGATGTTTTTCTCCTCCTTTTTCTCCGTAGATTTTTCTTCTGCTTCTTCAACTGTGTTTTCTTCCCGTTGCTCTAGGTATTCTTCGTGTTTTTGATCGATGGTCTCTAACTTGGAAATGAATTCGTCGAAGGAAAAGAGGGGATTTTCTTCCTCTTCATTATCATCAAGTTCTTCTCTGAGATAATTTACAGAAGGAGAATTTATTTTCTTGAATTCGAGGAAGCTCGTAAAATCTTGTTTTTCTTGCTCGTTGATTTTTTTCTTGGCCACATAATCTTTGATTTTCTGAACTAGTAGATTGAATTGTTCTAAAGTACCGGCTTTTACCAGTCCCGAAGCTCGAGTCTTGATTTTTCTGAATGAATTGAGCATCAACTTGAACAAGGACTCAAAGGCCGGGTCTTCTTCGACCCATTTTATAACTCTCCTGTCCGAAATGAGTTGTTTGTTCAATCTGAATTCTTCTTTCTTCAGATAATCAGGTTCATCAAAATCAGTGCCTTTATACTTCTCCGAGTACTGACTCAGAAACTTGGCAAACACGTCCGACATATAGGAGATGTACCTTTCCTCCTCAGAATCCCCTTCTGTTTCGAAAGATTTTACCCCCTTTTGGAGAATGTAGTTCATAACGTCCAAAAGGGTCAGACCCAGAAAATCACTGGGTTTTCTTTCCATCTGTTGTTGGGTCTTTTCTTTGGCCAACTCCGTGAAGATAGGATCAACCATCTTGGCTAAAACTGTTTCGCTTTCTCTATCCGGATGACCAAACCTAAACACGATTCCCTCCACATCTTTATCCAGGTTATCGTTCAGAGCAGTTTTCTCTAAAGCTGGGTTAAGGACCGAGATGATAAACCTCACGAAACTTTGAGTGGAAAATTTTCGGGTTAGCTCTTTGAAGGGAGTAGACAAAAATTCCATCAAGGCAACTTTTTGCTCGGGCTGAAGCAGGCCCTGAAAAATAATAGGACTTCTTTCCACTCCCAAAAGATCAGCCCATTCGTCCAGCTTTTCTTTCTTTTGGAGGGTTCTGGCAACTTTGCCTCCCGGCGCCATTTGATGAATGTAAGAAAGAATCAGATTATTTTTGGGCACCCGATCATAGACTATTTCAACTGGCTGGGTATTGGCGAAATACTCTAGGCCAAATCTCCAGCCTCTGGGGATTCTTTCTATAATGTGAGGAGGAAGACTCGTGATATAAGAAATAGGTTTCTCATAGTATTTCATCAAAGTACGGTCAACTAGGGTAATTGGATTCCTTTGATCCCGGCGATAAAATTTGAAATCCCCAGTCTCTTGATCTCTCTCGAAACTAAAGGCAGAACCATCCATCTTTTCATTGATGGTAACAAATTCCCTGAAAAGAGAATTGATAAAATTTTCTCCTTTTTTATGGTAAAGATCGTATAGATGGTTAATGCCAGACATGGTGTGAATTATTTATGGGGAGGAAAACTTGTTGGAAAATTTGGAAAAAAAGATAAAGGACCGTATTCTTGAAGTTCAAAATCAACATATCCTCTGGACTCCAAAAAAAGAAGACTATTGAGAATTTTGCCAATAATTAATTTAGATTTATCGTGTAATGGTGAGTTCCAGGTCATTAAGAGCAAGGGAACATAAACGGATAAAGGAGGGGGAGAAAAACCAAAATTGATCAAATCGTAGACTGATTTTTCCAGCGTGTAGATAATTTCATCTCCAATCTGAACTTCGTAATCTCCGGTTGAATTGACCATGACAGAACCATTTAAACCCAGCACTGTCCTAAACAAAATGACCTCGGAATGTTTAAAAATGGATTCTATTCCATCCCCTTCCAGCAAGAAATCCAAAGTGGTGTAAAAAAGATTAGGGAAAACGCTCATTGCTAACCAGTTTTTTTTATTTCCCGAGGAATGTCGTGATTGGTTCTCTCTAAGTATCTGACAAAATCTTCCACTATAGATTGTAGTTTATCGGCATGGATAAAGGTCGGTTTTTTTATCAAAGACCAGACGTCCTCGAAGGTCTTAACATCGCTTGGTCTAACACCAGAACCAAAAAGTAGATCTAGCATCTTTTGAGGATCCCTGGTGACTATAAAGGTGCTATCTTCCAAAATTTTAGGTCGGGAGAGTCTTTTTGTTGCTCCCCGATAGGTCTTACGATTCTTATAAACACCATCTCCTAGTTTGAGAACATACCCAGTATAATCCATGATTTGCCCTTCTTCATCAACGGAATCTACCTCCTTCAAGGCTGAAAGAATGGCCTGAAAAAGCCAATTCCTGTGGGCAGATTTATACTTGGATTCTTTTTTTCTCTGGTCCGGAGAGTAAAAAATAAATTTAGCCCAATCCATATCCGCAATTGGAATCAGATCAAGTTGAACCGTGCCGTTCTTGATGTTCCCCTCAATGGGCCATTCAACGCTGACTATGTTGATCCCTTTAAACATTTTGATCTCCGGTTTGTAACCCAAAATGTCGGGGAGTTGGTCCTTCAGTTTCTCGGTCATTACATCCAACACCTTGGATTCAGGAACGCCCCATTTTTGGGCCAGGAAGGGTTTAGAAACCCCCAAATCCACGTCCCCAGAAGTGTCATCCGGACTTTCTTTTTTTCCAATGCTGCCAATGAGCAAAAAGTCCCTGTTTAATTTTCCATCGCCCAGCAAGGGAAAAAGGGCTTTCTCTAAGTGGGTCAAAGTTTTGGCCACTTCATCCTCTCGGATCTTTCTAGAACTGCCAATGGCAGCCCCTCCTTCATTTAATTCCATATATTGTGTGTAGTTATAAATCATGCTCAAATATCGTAAAATCTTCTGGCCCCTCTAATGTAACTTGAATACACCCTGCCTTCTTCAGAACTGGGGGAATCTAGATCAAAATCATCACCAAATGTTCTTCTGCCCCTATCGTAGGCTCTACTATAGAAATCCTCATAGTCTTCTCTTGTGTTTCTGCCACTTTTTGTAATGGTTTCACCCCATTTTTCTAGCATATCTTTCTTTTGTCTCTTAAGACTCTCCAGAGAATCCCCACCTCTAAAAGGCATTTTAAAAACATCAATAATAGATTTAGCTACCTTTTGCACGAGAGACAAACCCATTTGGATCAATCTTAAGGGAGCTCCACCTGGATCTTCTGCCATAGCCTGAAATCTGGCTCTGGCCCCTGAATCAGAAAAATCCCCAAGCCCCTTATCTGAATCTCTTCTTGAATAACGATCCTCTATCCTTCTCTCTATTTCTTCGAACTTACTCCAATCGTCCTCTTTATCAAACTTGGATCTAAACCTTCTTCTTTCTCTGTTTATTGCCTCAGAAAACATGGAAAAGTTTTTTAATCTGGAAGTCATAAATCTGATTTTTTGATTTATATATCCCAACTTGTTCACAATTTAACCTTGAAGACTTTGTATTTGAATTTCTCTTTCTTATAAATTTGCATTCGAACGTCCCCGTGTTTCATCAGGTAGTTAAGGTATTTAGGAGTAGAAAAGTCATCCACAAAATCGATTACGTTCACTTTCTCCTTGCCCTCCATTTTTCTCATGCCCCTGCCCAGACTTTGCTTGATCAAAACCTCGCTTTTGTATGATTCAACCAAGAAAATGTTATGAAGATTATTGATCGAAATTCCAGTTGAAAATGTACCAAAGGTTGCTACCAGAATCTTATTTTCTCCGTCCTTCATTCTCTCTTTGTATTCCTCCCTTAATTTTTCATCAGTGTCTCCATCCACGTAGAAAACCTCTTTCGTACTATCTATTTCTCTCAGTCTATTCCAGATTTGCTTTCCGTATTCATCCTTTACGGACTGAAAAAGCACCAGGGAGTTCTTGGATGTTTTCGAAATAAAATCAACGATATATGAAATTCTTTTTTCACTCTCTATCACCAATTTTCTTTCGATGTTGTAGATGTCGTTGCCCTCTAAATTCTGGGCAGAGAATTTCAACTGGGCAAGTTTATCCTTGATCTCTTGATCTAGCCAATCCAGGATCACAACCTTAATAGAAACAGGGGTGGCGTGGTCGTTCCGAAAAAGAAAATCAGGAGAGATCTCGACCAACACGGGGCCCAGATACTGCTGGATGGTCAGGTGATCGGCAGAAGACCGATTGGTCAAGGTTCCGGTTAGACCAAATCTCCACCCCGTGTGCATGCATTTGGATAGAATTTTTTTGATGGAAACTGAATTGGAATGGTGACACTCGTCCACAAAAACAGCATCCACGTCCTCGAAAAATTCCTTTTCCTGCTTGACCAGAGATTGAAAGGTGCCAATGATCAGATCACAGCCTTCTCTCATTTTACTGCCTCCTCCTATCTGTTGGATCTTAACCCCCAATTCATCGATCCCGTAGTCAATGAAATCGTCATTGCCCTGAAACACAAGGTTAGTACTAGGAACTACAATTAAAAACTTTTTTATCATGCCCCTCTGCTTGAGAAAGGCAAAAATCATGAAGGCAATCAGTGTCTTACCCGAAGAGGTTGCTATTTCCGACACAGAATATCTAAATTTAACAATCTTCCAGGCTGCCTCAATCTGATAGTCCCTGGGTTTCATCTCCTTATTGGCAAAAAATTCGTTGACCCAAGAGGTAAATTCCTCCAGAGTCAGGTCTGAAAAAATAAGGTCATCCAGTCCCTCAATCTCCACCTCGTAACCGTATTCTTTTCCTAATTTATGAATCTCCATCCAAAGACCCGTTGGAACTTTCCACACCGGTCCTCTTTTATCGACGAAACTGATGGAACCATCCCACAGTTTTTTCTTTACCAAGGGATGAAAGAACCAATTGTTTACCTTTCGGGTCAGAGAAATCTCAACCTGCTTTTTTTCGACTTCAGGGGTCAAAGAATTCAGTAACAACCATTGTTTATCATCTGACACTAAAAATTTTAACATGTCTTTCCTTATTTGATTGTATTACCCCTGAGGTAATCTTCCAAGGCTATTCTTTGACGGATCCCATATAGCATATGGTCTACAGTTTGAACTGTTTGATCAATGTATTTTCTATGACCCTCAACTAGTTCAATTTTCTGATTAATCTCGGCCACCTCACCCTCTATCATTGTTTTTAAATCATTAGAACCATACCGAACATCTTTGTTCTCCTGGTAATCCTTCATTTTTCTAGCCCTCTCCTGTCTTTCTTTGGAGGACAGTTTGGTAACGATGGTTGCTAACTTAAAGCCATATTCAATCAGGATTTGTCGAGTAGTAAAAAGATCGATCTGGGCTTCTGCCACAGTATGAATGTTTTTAAGACTGAGCGAAATCCCCTGAATTTTTTCTCTCCAATCGGCTCTTTCCTCTTCGAATAGTTTGACAAAATCTTTTTCTGACGACATAGTGTTAAAATAAGCCTCCTTTGCTCTTTTTATTTTTTCCTAGTTCTACCATCTGGCAGCGATTTACTTTTTTGACAGGTTTTGGCATTTGAAAGTTTTCTTCAATGTTTTCTAAATTGTCCAGATCTTGAACCTCGTGCAAGGTACAAGGAAATTTTAGTTTGGGAGGTGATTTTGGTTTCTCCTCTGGTGTGTAGTTGATGAACATTAAGTTGTAACGAACGAAACTAGATCTAGTACCTCGGAGGTAAAGTATCCATCGAATCTTTTTATTTTAATTGATTTTTCTCTCAAGTAATTAACTAAATCATTCAAATCCCATTTTCTATTTTCAGGTATAGAATTTTCTTCCAGAAATTTTTTCCAGTTAAAAACAGAATGTCCTTGCGTCAGAAGCTCCGATGTTTTCCTTCTGCCTGCATCATCCCAGTCATACCAATATCGGACATCATCAAACTCGAAAGGAAATTTGTTTTCTACGGAGCAAAGGGCAACTGAATTCTTCCAAAGCCAGGCATCCATTGGCCCCTCAAAGATGGTGATGGTGTGGTCAAAAGAAACCTGGAAGAGGTTGAACACATGGGAAACTGGATCTATCTTTGTGCATTGTTTCAAGAACTCGACATCTCTAACCCCTAAAAGCTTTTCCCAAATGCCGGACAACTTGTAAGTGTAATATTTAGATCCCCCCTTTTGCAGGGACATGTTTCTCAATTGTAGACCCACCACCTCATTATGATTGGTCAAATTAAATAGAAATAATCTCTCCTGTTTAGGGTCCCAGGCAAATCTGTGATCTGTAGGCTGATTCCTACGGCGTAAATATGATTCGACTTGAGAACCTTCTACTTCCACTAGAGAAAGTCTTTTCATCAATTCCTTTCGGGAAATGACATATTTCTTGAAATCAAGATTGAAAAGCAGAGAAAAATCAAAAGAACCATATAAAGTTTTTCTTTTTTCTTTATTTTCTCTAATGATATCTAGAATATCTTTTTTTTCTTCTTGAGTCAAATCTGAGGCCACCCCAAAATCGCGAAAAAAAGCGTACCCATCTTTGAAAACCCCACATCCTCCGTTGTAACATTTGTAGGCAAAAGTGTTGGTGTAAAAATTGCCTCTTTTCTTTCTGGCATCGTCACTATCACCACAATAGGGACAAGAAAAATTTAATCTATTACCGGCTTGAAAAATTTTCTGTTTTCCACCTTCACCCGGAAAGGCATTATGGAGTGAATGTCCAATCAGAGATTTAATTCTTTCTAGTTCCATAGATCCTGTAAATTAAAAAAGAGGAGAACCTCCCCAGGTTCTCCTCTTACCCCAACACATTAAAAATTAAAGATCTGCGTAAAGATCATCCAAAGTGGAAGCAGAGACAGGTGAAGCTGGTCTCTTGATTCCTGCTTTAGTCTTTTCTTCGGGTTCTGGACTTTTGCCCACCGAGGTTGAAGAAGCTTCTTCAAAAATGTCGTTCGTCGTAGGCTGGTAAACCGGGGAAGCTGTAGGGACCGAATATCCACCTCCAGAACTTTTAGAATCTGATTTGTTAACACCAGCCAAGATTTCGTTGACTAACCTTCCATCGGGTACTGTGTTTTTAATGACATTCATTACCCTTTGAGTTGTGTCCTCGTCCCACTCTCTATAATCGAAGGCGGTAAGATTCTTAGGACCTGTTTCCAGGTATTCAAGGATCACCCTCATATCTTCCGGTGTTTTCTTCATTTTTCTGCCATTGATTTCAATAGGACATTTATCACCTACAAAAGAACAAAGATCGTAGTTGTTCCACTCCCCAACTTTTCTAGAGTGAACAGAGAAGAGTTTACCTCCAAACAGATCAAATGGATTACAGGGTTCTCCGTATTCGGGTTTTAATTGGGCCTCCAGAGTTTCATTTAATTTTTTGCCAAATTTGAAGATCATGATTTTACCTTCAAGATCTGGATTGTTCTTGTCCTGAACAACTTGAATCAAGGAATAGTAATCTTCCTTTCGACTGAACCCTTTGGCCAATTCCTGATCGGCTGCAGAATGTGAATTCTTGAGCTTCCAGAAAATATCTTTTAAGATGGATTTTTTACCCACCGTTGATGGACAGTCAACTGAAAATCCCTCGCCAGTTTTTGGATCGGTCAAATACACATAATATTTGTGGATCTTGGATTTGGCAGGATCTGCCTGATTGGGTAAAAATCTGATGAGAGATTTGTAGACTCCATCTTTACCTGATTCTGGGTAAGGCTTGTAGAATTCAAGGTCCTTGCCCTCTTTTTCCTTAGATTTCGTAATAAAATTGTCCAAATCTAAATTAAAAATGTCTAAATTTTCCATAATTTCTTTAATTTTTTTAAGTTTGATCTTTTAATGGAGAGAATAATAAAAAGTTTCACCCCTTTTTATATATCCTTTGAAAATTTTTTTTCTGATGACATGAGGTATAGACAGATCCAGGTGGCATCGATTAGATCATCGAGAGGCTTTTGAACTACCTTACTGGATGAGATCCAAGTGGAAGCTCCTGCTCTCAATGTATCTAAGAAATTGTTCAGACCAGTCTCAAGATCTCTTTTTTCTAACAGGGCATGATAGAGCTCGTCTTTTTTACAGTTTCCCTTATAGGCATATTTTTTAATGGCAGTAGGAGAATAAACATAAAAGTTGTCGAAGCCAGTCCTCGTGATTATTCTTTCTCTGAGTAGGGCCGTAGCCATAGAAATATCAATTAACGAATTTCCGTTAGAGGCAAAGCTCAAACCCTCCATCGCAATCACTAGTTCATCTTCAGGCTCTAACTGAGAAATAAGATGATGCCACAGGGTGTCTACAATTTGGATGTAGTTCTGCATCTTTGCTCTTTCTTTTTCCGGATAAGAATCAGGAAATGACAATTTATTCAAAAAAAGCAAATGCACATCAGGCATTTGCTCTAAGACAGAATAGGGTTTGATTGCGGATTTAGTAAGAGATTGCTGGGTTCTATCTGATCTGGTAATAGATAGCCAACTATAGTTGCCGTTCTTATACAAACAATAGGCAGGAGAATTAAGGGAAAAATCTATCCCAACGTAAATTGGACTGGGCACTTAAACAGATTTAAAGGTTTGCTGGGACTGCTTCCCCAACTTTACCCGTGTAATTATAAACTTTCACCAAATTATCGTAGCATTTTTTCATCTGCTCATCAGTAAGACAATCCACTATATCATTTAAGACCCTTTGATCGTTACCCGAGGCGGCAACCAGGAGATTTTTCATATGCTGCTTCAGGTCACTTTCCCCGTACATCGGCTGACCGTATTTCATTTCATTTACTCTGGCTAGTTCTGAGAATTTTTTCATGGATGTGTTTGTTTTACTTATATATCTAATTTGTTTTCTGGACTTCTGAATTCAGTTCCATAAAATTACATTTGAAACCCACGGTAAAAGTTGAAACGGTGGGGGCATTCGCGGTGTAATTTAAATCAATGCTGGTGACTGAGGTAAGAGTTACTTCTTTAAAAAGAACTGAAATAACTACTCCCCCCTCATTATCTAAGATTCGAAGAGGTAAGATAGGAGTGAACAGGGCATCGTTTTGAAAGGCCAGTTTATCTAAGACAGTTTCCAACATGATAAAGTAATTCACAAATCCTTCACTGATCCTAAAAGAAACAGAGAAATCTCTGGAGAATAAATCCTGCACAGGGGTTGCACTCTGGTAATTAATCTGTTTGCCGAGATTTCTGGTTTGTGATACTAAATCAATGTTCATGGTCGGAAAAGAGACAGATTGAATACTGCTGTTCATATAAGAGGTCAGGGTATCGTAAGGGGTGGGCTGTTTTTTCAGATAATCAATCCACTTGGTCTCTACCGAGCCGGGAAAAAATCCTTTCGGGAAATTGAAATAAAAACTATTCGATCTGACATTTAGTATCGCCATGTTAATGCATTATAAAGTTCCTAATCCCCTATCGGGTCTGGGCCTAGGGGATCCGCCGCTCGAAGGAGGAAAGGCAGGAGATGAGCTGCCGCTATCCTGTCCGCTTTGATTGGTGGTACTACCCCCTCCGGAGGCTGGACCTCCGTTTGTTCTACCACCTCCTGTATTGCCATATTCATTCAGCAGGGCCAGATCAAAATTGTTGAAAATACCAGTGACCGCATCAGTAAAGATTTGTTTTGTAATGCCAGAGTAAATTTGGAATCCAGCTGCTCCGGGGTTGAGGAAATAATCGATAATTTCTGCCGTGGTCCAGCCAAGAGAGATCTTACCCTGAACATCAGAAGCAATAGCCGATTTAAAAGCTGCCAGGCCCAAGACAGAAAGCGAATTAGCGGAACCAGTGGTGTTTTGCCCTCCTGTGTTAGAAGAAGTTGCTGTGCTTGAATCGGTCCCTGCCGCAGGGGCAAAGTTTTGCCAAGAACTCTTGCTGTTCTGTACCACTGACGCACTCTCATTTGGATTAGATCCCCCAATTGAAATCTGAGGGTTCTTTTGCAACAGAATAGAATCTTGAACAACATTTTGACCGGTGATACCTGGGGTTGGAAGTGGTTCACCATCCTTCAGCCAATTGCCATAGTACAGGACGGAAGCAGAATTAGCAGAAATCCTGGCGGTACCTAGATTTGTGTTGGCATTCACAACCTCAGTTGCTGCCAGTTGAATATCGGAAATAGAATTGCCTAGGGCAAGAGATTTTTTGGCCAATTTGTTTTTAATACCTGTCAATTTTGGAACTGCGTTTTGACCTAGCACAGTGTTGGTTTCAGCTTGAATGGGCTGATTTGAGATGTAAAATCTTCGATTGCTGAAAGTTAAAACCTGAGTTGCCAGACTTTGATCCAACTTAAATGCCAACTCACCTCTGGCGGAATTGGCCAGATTTTTGTCTGAGATGGAAGGAGCAAAAAGTTTATTGTTCTGGTTGTCTATAAAAACAAGTTTAAAAGTGCCCGAGGAGGTGAGATCAATTAGATCAGTTGTGCCATCGGGATTTTTCTTGAAAAAAGTGAATTTGTAGTAGTTGTCAAAAGGCAGGATGGTAACGTAGGCCTGTCCTAAACCATAGGCTAGACCGTCAGTGGCACCAGCATCTGCCTGTGTGATGATGTTTCCCTTAACCACCAGATTTGTCAGAGTGGTGTTAACCAGATTCCTTTCAAAAAACACATTCTGATATTTAATGATCTCTTGGGGTGCAATAGTATTTGCAGGAACAGCAATATTAGATTGGGTGGCTAGTTTATTGTAGATCTTTTGAGTTTGAGGATAGATCGAAAGTTGAAGGGGAGCAATATAGGTTCCGTATTTGGCAGGATCGTTAGAAGTGTAGGTTGCTATTCTGACTAGTCTCGTTTGATTTAGACTGTTGACCAGGGTCATGGTGTATCTAAGGGTAAAACTGGAAGCAAGGGCTGAGTTTCTGACAATGGGTCTGTAAAGGAGAGGTAGGTCGTAGGCAGTGGTCTGAAGGGTTGAAAAATTGTCGGTTATCAGAAGAGCAGCTCCAATTTGTTCAATGGTCTCAATCTTGTGATCGATGTAGTATTGATTGCCAATAGAATTTTGAAAGAGAATAAAATTTTCAATGAAGCCTCCATCGTCGGTGGCAAAATACTCGAAGAAATCCCCCGTGTCGGCTGGAGCAATATAGGCACCCACATTTTTAAACGGGTCTTCAGTTTCAAGAGACAAAGTTGCATAAAGGTTTGAACCAAGTTTATTGTATCCGTTGACCTGGGTTGTGTCTAAAATTTGCCACACGTTGATTCTCATTGGGGCTCCATTGACATATCCCTGGCCGTTTTTACTGGTTTTTCCTGCCAAAGTGTTGGGTTTATTCTGGGCAGAGGCGACGGAAAACTGATTGTTCATATCCACAAAAGAGGGGATCTTGATCTCAAAGTACTTGTTGTAAATATTCGAACCGATAGTTAAAGGAACTGGGTTGAGAGTGTAGTTTTGTGCATTACCCGAGCTCAGTTGAACCTGAGAGAAAGTGACATAGCTACCATCTTGACCTAGATATGCAATACTTAGCACCAGACCATCGATGTTTTCTAGATTGTAGCCCTGGAGAATGTGGTACCTCACAGAGTCATAAACAACCGAGATGTTCGAAGGAAAAACTATAGGCAGGTCGGCAGTAGGTGTTAATTTAGGGTTGAAGTCGTTGTAAGGAACAATCAAATTGGGATTCAGAGAAATAAAAGAATTTTCCGATACTTGAACAACACTGTCTAAAGATGTATTCTGAGTCACGCTATAGTTTTCATCCCAGTTGTAAATCTGAACATCGTTCATGGGTGATCCCTTGTACTCCAAAATACCGTTAATTAACTTGTTGAAAGAAACTGTCGGGCTACCACTGTTAACATTGTAGGTTTCCGGATTAGGTTGGTCAGCATACATGTATTCCAGCACCAAATAAGGGGTGAGCTGAACATACTTAGAAGTTGTGGTAAAGGCCATGTAGATTATTATATTTATCTCCCGAATTGGAGGAAGGTTGGGGTGTAGGTCAGTCCGACAGTGATACCTGGACCCATGATATAACCGCTTCTTCCTGCTGCTATCGACCAACCAAAATTTATCCCCACCCCAAACTTTTTTCTGGCTTTTTTGAGAGCTTGACGAGTAGCAGAATCGTCAATCATCTCCAGAGCTTGTAGATCGGAGAAACTGATCCCCGGAAAATCTGTGGTTGCCCTGACATAAACTCTTCCTGTTTTTGGATCAGTATAAAGACCAGTGACTAGATCAATTTTTTGCTCAAAATTCAAAACAACGGGCTGAGAAACAAGTCTGAAATTCAGTTGATATGAACCATCCGGGTTAAGGACTGAATCTGTCACTATGCGATAAGGGATTTGTCCTGTGAGGGAGAGAAAGTTATTACCAGGTAATTTCGGTTGGTGTTTGAAGACTAGCTGTTTTGTGCTGTCTCTGATAATTGTTGAAGTGGGTACCGAAATTCCGGTATCTCTGTAAACTACTTCCGTTTGAATAATAACGCTTGGCTTTTTATTATTCGCCAGCTCTAGTCTGTCTATCAGATCTTTATTATCCTGAGATAATTCATCGTATTTCAGTTTGAGAGCAGATTTTTCTGCCAGCACACTCCCGAAAGAAGAGCTGAGAATACGAACCGAATCTTGCTTCGCTAAATAATTATTGTGGTTTCGAGCAGCTTCTTGTTCTGCTTCTTGGGTCAATTCGTATTGTCTCAGCAAAAAAAGACCTGCTAGAAGAAGCAAAATGAAGAAAAATAAAGATACAACGACTGTGTTAGATCCGGATTCTATTTTATTCACGGTGATAGATTAATTTGAAGGGTTCCAAAGCACCCGATCCATATTTATCGGACAATCTGGTCATAAAAGCTTTTTCTGAATTTCTTAAATTTTCAAGTTTGGTCAGGAGATGACCAGCCTCTGTTTGAAGATTCTTGATTTTACCATCCACAATAGAGATGTCTTCTAACACTCTAGAGAATTGTATTTTTAGATCTTCTGCCGAGATCATTTCATCTTGGGTCAAAGGGGTTTGCATAAAAAAAATTTAAATCCTCTGTATATATTCGGTCCAGAAAAAAACGAACTACGGGGTCAGTAATTCTGGATCTGAATAAATTCTAGTTCGGTTAGACTTAAAAAATCAGAAACTGTCATGAAATTGATCAGAAGATTTTTTTCAGAATTTGCTATCCTTTTGATGATTTTATCGTGTAAATCAACTTCAGAAAAATCAATCATAACCAAATGTTCACCAAATAAGAGGGAAGTTTTTTGTGCAGTTCGGGGGGAATCTCTATAATCAAAAACTTGAATTGTGTCCCCTATCTTTTTTTCCATTCTGCTTATTTTTACATATTTATGGGAATATTTTCCCTGCAGGGGCGGGCTAATTCTGGGAAAATTCCATTCAGAAGCTGGTGTGTTTTGATTGTGTTCAACTAGATCGGATTTGGTTGGTAAAAGACAGGCAACATTGAGATGTGAAACAGTGATATCCACGAGAAGGCAGTGTCTATTTAGAGCTAGATTGTAAAGCTTGTGGAGATCTGCAGAAATTCGTGACCAATCCGCGATATTAAAATCACAGGCCAAACCCAAATCAAGATCCCACGTCTGAAAATTTTTCCACAGGAAATGCCCGTAAATATAGACGTTTTGATATTTAGAAAAAATTTGCTGACAATCAGGATCTAATAAAAATTCTCTAGCGGATGCGTAAGTTAGCATGGGCCAAGGCCAAGTGGTGATTACCTCACCTATTTGATACCTGAATTCCTTTCCTTCTTCGTAAAAAATTTTTTCCACAACAAAAAATTAGCTACCAATTCCGCCCCCTCCAGAAACTGGATTGGTGTAAACATAAGGAATATAACCGCATCTGTTGGCAGTGCCTGAATAGTTAAACTGATAAAAGATAAACTCGTTGTTTATGAAAATTAATCTAATATGATAGCATCTGAAAGATGAATTACTAATAGATACAGAGGAACTTCCACCTGCATAAACAGTTCTAATGCCACCAAAAGAGATGTAGCCAGACGGCCAAAGTCCAGACTCATCTTCTAGGAAAATGTCGAAAATTCTCCTTGATGTATTAGAAAAAGAACTACCCACACCAGGATTTACAGGATCAACTGTTGTAATATTTTGAAACCCACTTAACTGTAAATAAATGGAATAGTATTCTCCGTTTGCGGTGGGAGTGTTTGCATCTGGAGTTAACAAGTATGCGTAATAAGCCTTAATACAAATAACATCAGAATTATTACCATTTATTTCTAATGAAGCATAATTATTCAAAAATCCATTAGCAGAAAATTGGCTTCCGCTTCTTCCATTCAGACTATATGAATCAACAACATCTATTTTCTTCACTAGGCAGCCAGAAGAGGAACCAGAGGGGCCAGTTTCACCAATCATCGTTAGATTGTTGCTTCTACTTTCTAAAATTCTATACCCCGCAGGATTTCTAAAAGTATAAATAGGGGTTCCGGTCGAAGAACCTAAAATTTGAATATTCAATCCCTGATTTCCCGAGACGTCGATCAAGGTGCTGGCATCTGCGGTCAGACCGGATGAATCGGCCAGATTCTGATACGACAAACTGTTACTAGTCAGTATCTTGTTAGCAGAATTCATCAAAATCGTAGAGGGTGTAGCCAGGGTCAAGCTGCCAGTGGCTCCCGTAGAAGATTCAAAAGTGATTTGATTTTGAGAAGTCAGTTGCACAAAAGTATTGCCGGCTAGTATCACAGATTCCCCAGATCCCCCGGTAGCAGAAAAACTACCAGTAGTTCCTAATAAAATTCTAGTTTCTCCCGGATTGCTAAAAGTGATATCATAAGATTCTGCAGTTGGAACAGTCCAATTAAAAGATGGAATGGAGACAGATCCTACAAAGGTTTTATCGAACCCTAAAATCGGATATTGAACAGTTCCAATGTCATTTAATGTAAAAGTTCTTACTGGCCTCACCAGTCTGGAATTTGATTTATTTGAAAATCCTGAGACACCAAAATTTAAAACACTAGCCAGTCCGGGGTTTAACTGTGTACTTGTCCAAAAAGTACCAGCAAAAGAAGCAGGGTCTAAAGGCTGTAGTTCTTGATACATTAAAAACATTTCATCGTAACTAGGAAGATACCAGTCGGAAAATCCATTAAGAGAAAGATCTGCACAGACGCTGGCGGCAATAGGTCTAGTAGCACACCCAAATAAAATCAAATTTGTATTTGCTGCTCCTGTACCTAAGGCTGAAGATGTACCAGAAATATTAGTTCCAGCGCATCCCCAAGCATAAGTAGTATTCAGGTTGTTTGGCGCACAGACCAAACCCCCATTACCAGCAGGATTAACATAAAAAACAACCCCTCCTGCCAAAAAAGAACCAACTTTTATATTAACCACAGGAGCCGTACTTACCATTAGTTTCGAGAGGTTCGGATTGACATTGGAGGTAGTTCCAACAGCATCAGAAATAACTAGGCTGTAATCAGAGGCCGAAGGTCCTGGGAAGACAATGCTATTATGAGTTGTGCTTCCACCTGGTCCCGATACTCCGGTGATTGCTTCAAATTCAGAGTCCTGCAGAATACTTTCTCCAGTATCAACCCAATTGGTGCCATCATAGAAATAGACACTTTGAAATCCAGTGATCCCAATATTAACCCAGATGTCATCAGTTGAAGATTCTGTGGATAATGGGGGCTCAGGAGAAAAAAACCACCTTGCTGCAGGCGAACCTGTCGCTCCAGGTAAACCGTCTAATCCCACAGGTCCAATCATACCCGTGGGTCCAAATTCTCCCAACGGTCCTGGACTTCCTATCGCATTAAAATAGATTTGGGCAAAATTAGAATTAATCTTGGACAGGATTTCGTTCTTGTCGTCCCCTGGAAAAATGTATTTTGAATTGAAAGACATGTTATGCTAATTTACCGCAGAGTCCACCACAGGTTGAATAATAAACTTGATAATCAGTATCGGAAGAGAGCCTAATGATGGTGAAATCGACAAAACTTTGACCACTGGCAAAAGTAGCCGCCGTGTTAGAACCCGCATTAATGGTTCCTGAGCCTGTCCACAAAGCAACACTTTTGACCAAATTGTTCGAGTTTGTACTAATAACTCTTAATTGGATAGATTCATAATTTCCTAGATACTGAGTCCAGCTATTAGAGACGGTACCCCCGACAGGAAGGGCTAGTCCCTTATCTGAAGGAGAGGAAGAAGTATCGAAAAGAAGAAGGTTTCCAGTCTGGATAATATTTGTTCCCAAATACCAATAATAGTAAGTTGTGGCGGAGATAGTCGCAGAATTATCATAGGTAGAGGAAAGAGATCTAAAAGCAGATCCTAATTGAGACACGAAAATCTTTCCATCCGCCCTAACTGAGAATTTACTGGATCCCCCTGAGGCAAAATTGGCCAAAAACTGACTAGTGCTGGTCGATGTTCCCGATAACAAGAGACCTGACCCTGAACCGGAGTTGTTAAAAGTCATGGCATAGCCACTTGCACTGGAGGTCAAACTCAGAGGCACAGATAAACTCAAAGAGGATGATGAAAGATTGTAGTTCTGAGAACTGAAATTCATCGGCTGGGAACCTGATGAAAAATTCATGACCGAGGCCGAGGTAACAGTCATAGTTGCAGCCGAGGTTAAAGACAAAGTATTGGCTGAAGAAAACTGAAGGGAAGAGGCGGAGCTTTGAACTAGCATCGAGCCTCCTGCTCTGAATTCCATGCTGTCTTGAGGAACAGTAAACAGCAAATTATAGTTGGAAGAGCTGGGGTTTAACCACCTAAATTGTGGGTGTCTGTTGTAGTCCTGTGGTGTACCAGCTCCAGTGGCGTTGGTTTTCGAAAATTCCAAGAGAGGATAATCAGAGGACGAGTTGGTTGAGATCAGAAGTTTCGCATAGGTGGGATTGGCGGTTTGGGGAACCGACACCGCATCACTTAAAACTAGGGTGTTTAAATTAGGGAAAGGGGAGTTGAAAACGACCGCATTCTTAGAACCGCTCGGACCTGAAATTCCGACTAAAGTAGTAAAGACCTCCGTGGATTGAAGATCGAACCCTGTATCGGTCCACCCTGCTGCAGTGTACTCAAAAATAGAATTCTGATTGAAAGTGTCTACCCAATAATCACCTTCAATCACGGGATCGGAAGTTCCACCCGCCGGAAATGAGGGTTGAACATACCAACGAGTTCCCCTCAGTCCTTGCTGACCAGGATCACCCTGAGGTCCCTGAGGACCTACTGGACCTTGAGGTCCAATCTCTCCTTGCAGACCTTGGGGTCCACCTCCATTTTGGATCAAGGACTCAAAGTTTGCATTAACCTTGTTCCTGATATCTTCTTGGGAATCCCCCAGATTTAGATTAAGAATGTTCAAAGTAGGCATGGGAAGAATGTCTTTCTGTATATATTCAGACTCTTAAAAATTAAATTTTCTGGATTCTGAAGGAGAAAGTCAAGGAATAATTTTGACCGACCGTTAGAGGATATTCGAAAGAGTAAATCAAATCGGTGATTTTAGTTAATCTGTAGTTATTTTGTTGATAGTAACCATATCTGATCCGATCTGGATTAATAAGATCTCCTCTTACCAATAATTCAGTTGTTGTTAACGCCTCTCCTGTCTTCTTGACAAACAGATCAAAAGTAATCCCTTCGTAGATAGGAACTATATTCTGGTCAATGTAGGTGTTGATATCGTCGTAGATGCTGTTGGGATTCCCCAATCCAAACTCGCTCACCATGTTGTCGACGAAAACCTGGCTAACCCCGGAATTTAACAGATA
>SXGR01200820.1_pt1 | contig 20424 bp, 17 predicted proteins | sample 3174711 | NCBI WGS metagenome assembly SXGR01 (sample SAMN11356860, study PRJNA531348) | freshwater metagenome | isolation source: freshwater sample F1-60 | place: China: Fuxian Lake, Yuxi | collected 2017-12-25
GGGCCTCCCGCCCGTGGGAGCCGTGGACAACGACATAAACCTCGCGCTGGAGGATACGGTCCAAGGTCACCCGAGTGGGCTCGTCATCGTCCACGACCAGGATGGTGGTTTGAGACATGCCGCACCTGGGAGAAAGGAAGGATTAGGCGTTCCGTTCGACGATCGCCGACGGGGTTCCGAACCGTAGGGTAACCAGGGATCCCCCCTCTACGCGCGGCGCGATGTGTAAAGATCCTTCGTGATCCTCCACGATTTGTTTTGTGATCGCCAGCCCCAGCCCAGTGCCGCTGGCTTTGCTGGAGTAGAACGGTTCCCCGGCGCGGGCGATTTCATCCTCTGAAAATCCAGTTCCATCATCTGCAATCGAAACGAACCATCCTTCGGGAGTGGGCCCCGCGGCGAGGTGCACGTGGGTGGCACCGGCTTCTCGGGCGTTGCGAAGGAGGTTGAGTAGCGCCTGCTTAAGCTGGTTGGCATCGACCACCTGCAGGCCAATGGCGCTCATAGTAACCGTCATTTCCACCTTGTCCTGTTGGAACTCCGCCGCTACGAACCGCGTCACATCGTCGATCAGAGCGCAGACATCCTCGGAGGAGAACCGGGCCGCCGGGCGCCGCGCCAGTTGTAGATAGTGGGCGGTAACTAGCGTTAAACGTTCGATCTCGCCAGAGACCGTCGCGAGGATTTCCCAGGTTTCGGCTTTGTGACTTGGGTCAAGTTTCTCGAGTTCTTCCGCTAAGAGCTCGGTGTTTAACGATAGGGCGTTCAAGGGATTTCGGACTTCGTGCGTGACCTGGGCGAGCATCTGCCCGATCAACGCGAGCCGCTCGGATCGCGCGAGCCGATCGCGGGTTCGGATTTGATCGGTGATGTCCGCGATGGTCCAGACGGAGCCGCTGGGTCCGAAGTTTGAGCGCCGAATGTCGTAGTGATGGCCCGCGACATCGAGCTCCTGACGTCCAGGCCCGTTGAGCAAAGCCGGCGGAAGTGCTGCGCCAACCTCCGCTCCCCATCGGGTGAGTGCGGCCGGGTTAGATAGAGTGATCTTACCGTCTTCCATCACGAACAGGGCGTCGTCGAGATTGTCCAACACACTCGTCAAGTAAGTTGACAATTTATTAAGCTGGTCGGCTCGCTCTTTTAGAGTTCGATCGCGCGTTTGTAAGGCCTCCAGCATGGCGTTGAACTCGGCAGCGAGATCGGCAACCTCGTCGGAACCTCGAACTTCGACACGATTGCCGATGTCGCCAGCGGCGAGGCGTTGCACCTGAGTGGTCAAGCGACCGATCGGGGCGAGCGCGAAAGAGGTGATAGCGACGAGGATACCACCAACGAGGGCTGCGAGAATTGTGAATCCCGCCGCGACGGCTGCCGTGCGGGCTTGTGCGCGCTCAGTCTCAGCGGTCAAAGACGCAAATCGTGCGTCGACGAGGCGCGTGAGGGTCTCCACCTCGTCGGCCAGGTGGGCACCTTGGCGTCCGAGCGGCTTCTGAAGATCGGCGGCAGCGCTTGAACTGTCGCTGGCCAGCGTCGCATACTCCTCGCTAAGGCGCTGCCACTCGCGAAAGGCGTCTTCAATGGAGGAGAGTTGGCTACCGACGCGGTTGAGGTAGGCCCGTTCTTCGGCGGTGGTCGCGAGCGTGCGCGCATACCGGAGGTGAATACGACCTTCCCCAATGTCTCGCTGCAAATCCTCGTTGAAAATCACCGATGCCGGCGGAGTGGAGACGGGTCTCGTTTCCCCCCGCGTGATCCGGGCCACTTCCCGCTCTGCGCGTTCGCGGTTTTGGTCGATACGGCCGACAATTTTTACGAGCGGAAGGTACCCTCGCGTGGTCAATGCAAGGGATTGTGCAATCGATTGCTGCTGAACGAGCAGGTAGCCCTGAGTTCCGGTCAGAACGAAGAGAAAGGCCACCACCGCCGCCCCGATCCGAGCGCGCACCGTGCGAAAGGGTCGAGCGCTGATCACTGGCGCTCGGCGATGAAAGCTCCCCCAGATCCGACGACCTCTGGAAGACGACCGTCGGCAAGCTGGACGATCATCACGCCACCCGGCTGAATGTTGAGCATTCCCCGAGCCCAAATCGCGGTACCCTTGGAGTCCCGCAACGACATAGGGTGTTCGCCTGGTTCGAGCTCGATGCTTTTCGAATCACCGGGAGCCAACCGGTAGACGGCATCTCCCAGGCGGAGTTGAACTGTGCCTGTGCCCGACACTCTAAACTCAGCTTTGGCGGGCCCTGTTGCCGCCGTCGCCTCAGGCTGGGAGACCGTAATCCCGGTCTTGCCGACGACGAACCAAGTCGGTTTGTCGTTTTTTATCTCGACGGAAAAAAACTGGGGCTTTCCGTCGACGAATAAGGTGATCTCGGCCAATCCCGCTGGCCTGTCGACGGAAATCCTAGACGGCACGAAGATCTGGGCGATGGGCAACCCGTTGATCGCCAACTCGGTGGGGATCTGAGCGTCAACGATGAGTTCCGCGGCGAAAGCCGATCCGAGCAAGAGTGGCCACATGGTTCCAGTCTAACCGATGCGGGCCTGAGTTCCACTGACCCGCGTTTCCGCATGGATGCAAGCGTGGTCGCGCGTCGTTCGATCGGATAGACACGGGTTCGCCTTGGGTTGCCGTCGCTCGTGCGGCACTAGCTTGGAGTTTAGATGCGTCTCCGAAATCAGCTTTTGTCGTTGGTTCTGTTCCCGGTGTTGGCGTTTGGGTGTGCAGGTCCGGCGGAGTCGACGGGTTCGACCGAGAATGGGACCACCGCAGGCGCTTCCGCCGAAGACAAGGGTGCCGTTCTGGCCGATGTCGGCGGCGTTAAGGTTTACGCCAGTGAGTTCGAAGCGGCCGCTGCCCGGAAGACCCCAGCGAATGGTGAGTCCCTGACCATCGAAGAGCGCAAGGAAGTGCTCCAGAAATTGGTGGAAGAAAAGGCTCTGTACCAGGAAGCGAAGAAGAAGGGCGTGGATGAAGATCCCAAAGTTCAAAAGGTCATGATCAACACGCTGCTGCGCCAGGAAGTCTACGCCGGCGTCCGCAATGCCGACATCTCCGATGACGAGCTGCAGAAGTACTTCGAAGAGCACAAGGCGGAATTTGTTGTGCCCGAGAAGGCGCAGATCAAGCGGATTTTCATCCGCGTTTCCGACAAGCGTCCGGATGCGGATGCCAAGAAGTTGGCGGAAGAGCTGCGTGGCAAAGTGAAGGCAGATCCTAGCAAGTTCAGCGAAGTTGCGACCGAGCACTCTGAGGATCCCTACAAGCGCCGCGGTGGCGATTTGGGCTTCATCGCGAAAGAAGGCAAGCCCGGTATTGATCAGGGCGTTGTCGACCGTGCGTTTGCCTTGGGCACCGGCGAAGTTTCCGAGGTGTTTGAAGCGGGTGGCGGTTACAACATCGTTATGGTCGAAAACCGTCGTGAAGGCGTCGAGCGCACCTTTGATCAAATGCGCAGTTCGGTGCTTCGCCGCGTAAAGAACGACAAATACCGCGAGTTGTACGACAAGTACGTTGCGGACATCGCCAAGAATTACCAAACCCAGATCTTCGAAGACGAGTTGATGAAGGTCGAGGTTCAGGCCGGCAAGAAGGGTCCAGGGATGCCTGGTCCGATGGGCGGCCCAATGGCGATTCCGGGTGGTGCGGAAGAGCCGGGTGAGCCTGGCGAGCCGCACGAAGGTGTGGCCGGTGGCGAAGGCGAAGGCCGTTAGTCACTTGGCGAGCAACCTGGTTCAGTGCGGCGCAGTTGATGCGTCGCCCGCGCACAAAATGTCGCTTGCGTCTTTTGTGGGGTATTTCTGCAAGTCAACAGCGTTGGTGGCATGTTTCGCCCCGACGCTGGCTTTTGCGGGGGTCGTCGATCGGGTTGCCGCGGTGGTGGGTCAAGACGTCGTGACGTTGTCCGAGATTTATGATCTCGGCGGCCCTTTCATCGAGCAGCGGTGCCAGTCCACATTGGACTCGACCTGCAGCACTAAGGCTGAGCTGGAGGTTTTGGATGCGCTGATTCAGCGTGCCTTGATGCGGCAGGAGTTGCAGCGGTTGGAGCTGACGATTGCGCCGGAGGACATCGACCGCGGCGTGGATGCGATGGCCCGACAATATGGCCTCGCCGACCGCGAACAGCTGAAGGCACAGGTCGAAGCCGAGGGGTTGGAATGGCAGACCTTTCGCGACCAGGTGCACGACCAACTTCAGCAAATGAAGTTCATCGAAAATGTGATTCGGCCGCGGGTTACCGTAACGAAGAATGAGATCGTCGATCTGTATCAACGCGCGGCCCGAGACTACTCGGGGCCAGCGGCAGCTGAATTGGAGGCGTTCGCGCTGACGATTCCCGACGACCTCGACGAAGCGGGTCGCCTTGCCATGTTTGAACGGGCGCTGGCGATCGTGGACGATTTGAATGCCGGCCGCCGAGAGTGGCTTGCAACCGTCAAAGAGATGGATTCCGGCACCTATGCGCCGCGCGACGGGAAGATGGGCACCTTTAAGAAGGGCGAGCTCAATCCGAGCTTTGACGCGATGGTGTTTTCAACGCCGGTGGGCCAGGTGGGACGCCCACTTCAGGTCGGCAACGCCTTGTTGATCGTGAAAGTGGCAGCGATGCGCGAGGCGGACGTGAAGCCGTTGGAGGAGATCGAGGATCAACTCCGCGAACAGGTTTTTGAGGCCAAGACGGAAGAGGCGGTGGCCCAGTGGTACCAACAAGCGCTGCGCAAGGCGTCGGTCAGGATTCTGTTGGAGAAAACGGAGGAACCGTGAGTTCTCCGGGGCGATTGATCGTTACTCCGGGGGACCCTTTGGGGATCGGCCCAGAGGTGGCGGTGAAAGCCATTGTGCAAGGCAACTTCGAAGCGCTGCTGGTTGGCGACGGTGCGGCGATTCGAGCCGAAGCGCTGAAACATGGCCTGAAACTCAAGGAAGTAGGCCGTCCGGATCGAGAGGGTGTATCGCTGTTGGATACCTCCGGCGGGCAAGAACCCGCGGAAGTCGCCGCGATTCGCTTGTCGGTTCACTGGTTGCTGGCGCATCCGGGAGCGTTGGCTACGGGGCCGATTCACAAAGCCCGCTTGGCTCGCCAGGGATTTCGACATCCAGGGCACACCGAATTTCTGGGCGAGCTTTGCGGGGTCGACAGCCCCGTGATGGCGTTTGTGGGCGGTCGTTTGATGGTGTCGCTGGTCACGGTTCACCTGCCGCTGCGTGAGGTCGCTGGAGCGTTGACGATGGAGGGGGTGCTCCGCACCATCCGTCTTTCGGCGCGCGCCCTACAGGGCCATTTCCCGAAGCGGGTGGGGCGGGTTGCGGTGTGTGGCCTGAACCCTCATGCCGGCGACGGTGGCTTGTTGGGAGATGAGGAGCAGCGCGTGATCGGGCCTGCGGTGGAGCAGGCCCAGTCGGAAGGTTGGAACGTCGTTGGTCCGATCAGCGCGGAGACGGCTTTTCGTAAAGCGGCTTTGGGAGAGGTGGATTGGGTGGTGGCCATGTACCACGACCAGGGTTTGGCCCCCCTCAAGTTGGTGGACTTTGGGAAATCGGTCAATTGGACGCTGGGATTGCCGATGGTGCGCACCAGCGTGGACCACGGCACCGCCGACGACATCGCAGGGAAAGGGATCGCGGATCCCTCAAGTATGATCGCAGCGATCGAGTGGGCCAACCAGCTTATTCGCTGAGGTCGTCGGGGCATTCCGGTACGGATTCTGGCCAATCGTAGGCGGCGCCGTCACAATCCGCGGCCTCTTGGTCCATCCAGACAACCAACCGATGAGCGACCGCTTCAGAGCAGAGGAGTTGCGAGGAAGCGCCGTTTCGGGCATCGTCTGGATCCCCGACAATGTCGAGAGTGATGCTCCAAACTTCGGAACTTTCGTCGGGTGCGGCCTGGACGAGTTTGAGGGCGTGTGCTTCGACGAGCGCGCCATCTGTTAAAAACAGGGTAGAGCCGTCGCTCCAAGCATCCAGTGCGACGGAAGCCGACCATTCGCTGAGCCCGGGATCGCAGGTTACTGCTGCGGTTTGAATGGAAGGCACCGGCGGCGCCTCCGGTGTTTGTGGGAAGGTACACGCCCACCACCACAGAATCATGTTTCTGCCTGCCGTTCGAGCGTTTGGGTTCGAAAAAGCTGACGTTCGATCCGGTCCAGCAGCACCTCAAAGCCGGCGCCCTGAAGCGCCGAAGCGGGCAAACCACCATAACGATCCTGCAATTCCCGTAGAACCTGCGGATCGGCTTCGTCCGCTTTGTTCCAGACGAGCAGAATCGGGGTTTCTTCTAGCTCCAGGTCTTTTAGAATTTCATCGACCGATCCTTTGTGATGCTCCACCTCGGGATCGGCGGCGTCCAGCACGTGCAAAAGGAGGTCGGCCTGCTCAAGCTCTTCTAAAGTTGCTTTAAAGGCCTGAATAAGGGTCTTAGGCAGGTCCTGGATGAAACCCACGGTGTCGGTGAGCAGGATTTCGCGCTCTTCAGGGAACCGAAACCGGCGGGAAGTAGGATCCAAGGTGGCGAACAGCTTGTCCTCTGCGATCACCTCGCTCTGAGTGATCCGGTTGAGAAGCGTGCTTTTCCCTGCGTTGGTGTAGCCGACGATGGAGACGACGGGTACGCCGTTGCGCTCGCGTCGTTTACGGCGAAGGGCGCGGTTTTCGGAGAGCTTCTGTAGCTCGTGTTCGAGGCGGGTCTGCCTTTCTCGGGCGCGTCGACCGTTGATTTCGAGCTTTGTTTCCCCGGGTCCTCGGCCTCCAACCCCGCCGGTGAGCCGAGACATGGCGGTGGGCATCAGCGCGAGCCGCGGCATACGGTAGCGGAGTTGTGCCAGCTCCACTTGGAGCTTTCCTTCGCGAGACTGTGCGTGTTGCGAGAAGATGTCGAGGATCAGTTGGGTCCGATCGAGCACCTTCAGCTCGGTGGTTTCAGCGACATTTCGGAGTTGGGAAGGAGAGAGCTCTCGATCGAACACCATCGTCGAGGCGCCGAGATGCATGGAGCGGATCACGAGCTCTTGGAGCTTGCCGCTGCCGATGCAGGTGCGGCCGTCCAAGGAATCCCGTTTTGCCAGAATCGTGTCCACCACGCGAAGACCGGCGGTCTTGGCGAGTTGCTGGAGCTCGTCCAGACCCCGACGCGCCCGTTTGGGGTTGCCCAAGGTGATACCAACTAGTAAAGCTGCATTACCATCTTCGATTTTTCGGAGCTGCGGACTCTTGGTGAACTGAGCTTCGAGATCGGTGATGAACGCGAGCCAATCGTCATTCCAGTCGTAGACGGAATCGACGGTTTCCACGCGCCAGATCTTGCCGCCGCGCGCTTCGTCCGGTGGAAGTTGGCAGGCGTACCACACCCGACCGGGGAGTCCATCCGGTAGAACCTGGACAGTGATCACCGCGTCCAGCTGCAGCAGGGTCAGATCGGTGAGATCCTCTTCTGTCAGCCCATCTGGGCGAAGCGACGTATGAACGAGGCGAAGCCCGCGGAAGCGATCCGCACCGGCGCGCCGGGCGCCGAGATCGGGAATGTGCACCCGGTGGGAGTCGCCCACGACGACTTTCTCGATTTCACCTGCTCGATCGATGAGCAGCCCAATTCGGCGCCCGGTTTCTTGAGACAATTCGGTCAGCGTGCGCGCTAGCGGCGCCGACACGAAGTCGGTGCGAGAAACCCGGCGTTGATACAGGCCTCGAATCGCTTTGGCATGAGCCGGTCGCAGGCCTTGGGTATTTCCATAAACGGTTTCCAGAACCGCCTCCGAACCCTCTCTCTATCCGATCCAAGAAAAAAGGGGCCGGCGGGCCCCCGGGTGCGCTGCGCGGTCGCTCAGTCTTTCCGATCGCTGAAGTTTTCCAATAGCTTTGGAAGATCGACCCCAAGCGCCCCTTTGAGCTCCTCGACGACTCGGACCGCCTTTCGGGCAGTATCTCCGCCCTCATTGGGCAGCATGGTGAGGCGGCCGATCTTGACGTCGCCGATGGTGGCGGTCATCGCCGTCATGATGTTCTGGAGCTTTTGCATCAGGAAGATGTCTCTGGCGCTTCCTCCGGCGGATTTCCAGACCGCGATCATTTCCTCCAGCACTTGAACCGTCGCGCGTCCCTCTTCCAAAATGCGCGATGAACGCCCCTTGGCATCGGCGATTCCTGCTTCCATGGCGGCGCGAGCGGGCTCGATCACATCGGCCTCCAGTCGAAGCCGGGTTTGCTCCACCTGCGCCTCCGCGGCGGAGACAGCACCTTCGGAGCGTGCAATCTCGGATTCGACTTGACCCGTTGACTCGGCGACCAACGCGAGCGAACGGGTCTTGGCGTCGCCAATTCGGCGTTGCGATTGCGCTTGCGCGATGGCCTCTTCGGATTCGATTTCGCGCAAGCGGGCCCGCTGCCGGTTTTCCGCGTCGCGGATCAGCGCGCTCGCCTTGGCTTTTGCCTCGGCGATCCTGGAGTTTTTGATAAGGTCGGCGCTTTTTTTGCGGCCGAGACTGTTGAGGTATCCACGTTCATCCTGAACATTCTGGATCTTCATGGTGTCGAGCAACAGCCCCAATTTGGACAAATCGTGCTCCGCTTCCTTTTGAAGAGCCTCGGCAAACGCGAGTTTGTCTTCGTTGACCTGTTCTGGAGTGAGTTGGGAGAGCACTCCACGAAGGTTTCCTTCCAGGACGTCCTTGGCAATTTTGACGATCTCTTCTCGGCTCTTTCCGAGCAAACGCTCCAGAGCGTTTCCGAGTTCGGGATCCCGACCAGCGATTTTGAGGTTTGCAACGCCTTGAACAGTGAGCGGAATGCCGCCTTTGGAGTACGCGTTGCTGACGGCGACGTCCACGCTGATGTTCGAAAGGTCCAATCGGTCGACCCTTTCGATGAGCGGCCAGCGAAATGCCCGTCCTCCCTTGATGACGCGGTACCCTCGTTTTCCGGCGCCTGAGCGGCCACCGGAAAACACGAGAACCTCGTTGGGTTCGCAGATGTAGAGCAGGTTCCACGCGGTGGTCAACGCGGAGATGCCGGCGCCGCCGGTGACGACGGTGAGTCCGCCGAGAATGACGAGCGCGTCCATCAGTTCACCCCCTTGGACTGGGACAAAATACCTGTGATGTCAACGCCGGTGGTCTCCTTAAACTCGCGCAGGATGGCGCCAACGGAGGCAGGCAACGAGGCAATGTGTTCGGGCAAAGCTCTGCCGTTTCCGCTGTCGATGAGGTTGACTTCGGTGATCTGCACGGCCTGGACCTTTTCAGTGACGGTTCGAAGTACGGTCTCAAGTTGTTGAATAAGGAAGATGTCTTTGGCGTCGGGCCCGGCCTTGATCCAGGTTTCGGTCATCATCCTTAGAACTTCCGCCATCGCTTGGCCGTCGGCGGCGATCACGGCTGCGTTGGCGCGGGCTTGCATTTCTCGGCTCTTGCGCTCGGCTTCCGCGGGCAACACCACCTCGGCGGATAGTCGAAGGTTTTCGAGTCGAGCGCGAATTTCCTGAAGTTTTTGCTCGGCTTTTGCGCGGGCCGCGATGCCCGCTTGTTCGGCGCGCTCTTCTTCGGATTTGGCTTGGGCCTCAAGGGTCGCTTTCACACGTCGGAGCTCATTTTCTCGCTGAAGGATCTCGGTCTCGGCTTTTTGCGCGGCAACCTGGCCCTCGCGAGTGGCTTCGGCCTGAGCCGATTCGGCGTCGGCTTTTGCGCTGGATTCGGCGATTTCGGCGTCGGCCAACACATTGGCGAGCCCCTCTCGGCCGATGCTGTCGAGGTAGGAAACATCGTCGGTTACGCTCTGTATCTTTAAAGTATCCAGGTGTAATCCGAGTTTATCGAAGTCTTCTCGCGCCTCGAACAGGAGTTCTTGCGCGAACTTCAATCGGTCTTCGTTGACTTCTTCGGGTGTCATTCGGGCGAGCACACCACGGAGGTGACCTTCCAGGGTCTCTTTGGCGACGCGTTGGATGTCGTCGGTGCTGCGGCCAAGAAAACGTTCGATCGCCTCGCCGCGAATGGCGGCATCGGAGGAGATTTTCACGTTGGCGATCGCATGAACATGAAGGGGGATGCCACCCTTCGAGTATGCGCTCTGCACTCGGGTATCAATGGGAATGGTCGTAAGCTCCATCCGATCGACCTTTTCGAGTACGGGAATTCGAAAAGCGGTACCGCCGTGGACGACGCGGTAACCTCGTTCTGAACCGTCCTCGATCCGGTGCTTTCGTCCGGAGAAGATCAGAAGTTCGTTGGGTCGGCACACATAGATGAACTGTTTGAGCATGCCCGCCAAAAAGAGAAAGCCAATGCCCCCTCCGGCGCCGAGACATGCGAATGCGATTAAGGTGTCCACCGGATCCCTCCCGGCGGGAATCATACATCAACGGTTCTCACACGGATCGTTCGCGGTCCGTTAATGTGCGGGGCGCTCGGGCGAGTGCCGTAACGTCGGCTACACCGTCCGTAATGCTCGCGATCAATACCGCTTCGCCGACTTCGAGCACCCTCCCATCCTTGGAAACAGCAGCCAGATCGAAGCGCCCTCCGGCCGTCTTGACCACGATCTTGCCAGTATCGTGCGGCCGAATCGGTAGCACTACCTGCGCCTCTTGCCCTTGTAGGCGGTCGAGGCTGGTTTCTCCCGAAACGGTGTCGGTCTGCAGGCGTTGGAAAAACCATGCCGCGCCACTGCCGATCGCCACCCCAAACACCAGAGAGATCGCTGCGGTTAGCAGAGGATTCACATCGCCCAGGGTCAAAATAAGGCCGTTTGCTCCGAATGCAGCGGTGCAGTACGACCAAAACCGGACGGACAGAAATGGTAAACGAAGCTTACTATCTGCGGCGCGGTGAGGAATGAGGTCGGTGGGACCGTGGTCGTGGTCCAAGTCGGCAGGGTCGTGGTCCAAGTCGCCGTGGTCAGGGTCCAAGTCGCCATGGTCGTGGTCCAGATCGCCGTGGTCGTGACCCAGTTCATGATCGGCGTCAGAATGACCATGGCCGCCTAAGAACATAGCGGCACTCAACAGGATTCCGCCAAACAAAAGGGCGGCCAAATAAACGCCGATCATCGCCTACCTCGGTGAAAAAGCGAGGAATAACCAGCCTAGGATGAAGCAAACGCCACCGAGCGGCGTGATTGCTCCCAACCAACGATACCCCGTGAGTGTCATCACATACAATGAGCCGGAGAAAAGCAGAATTCCAGCGACGAAGAGCCAGCCTGGGATGGCGGGTGTTTTGGGGTGCACCGCTACCAGGCAGATCGCCAAAGCGTGAAACAGATGGTATCTCGCCCCGGTTTCCCAGTTTTGGAGAAGTTGAGTGTCGAGAATGATCTTCTTTAGACCGTGGGCACCGAATGCGCCAAGCCCCACACCCAAGGCGGCGAGGCTGCCGCCGATTTTCCACCACATTCGGCCTCCCATCGGTTCATGGTTAACACGAAGCGGAGAGGCGCCCCGGCTTGCTGCCGAAGGCCTCTGTGCCCAGAATGTGTCGGCGGAGGCCGCTTGAACGTTAAAGGCGTCATTGTAGCTGCGGGGTATGGGACTCGGTTTTTGCCGGTTACGCGCTGTGTTCCAAAGGAGATGCTCCCGCTCGTGGATCGGCCCGCGATCGACTTTGTCGTGGAAGAGATGGTATCCGCTGGGATTTCAGAGATCTTGGTGATCTCCTCGCGTCGAAAAAAGGTGATGGAAGATTGGTTTGATCGTGATCCGGAGCTGGAAGGGGCGTTGACCGCTTCCGGGAAGGCGCTCGATCCGGTTCGGCCGCCGGCGGTAAAAGTAACTTTTGTACGCCAGCAACGGATGGGAGGCACTGGCGATGCGCTCCGATTGGCCCGTGAATTTGCGGGCGACGATCCCGTGGTAGTCGCCTACCCTGACGATCTTTTTCCTGATTTTAATCCCTCGCAAGCGTTGATTCGGCAAGCTGAGCGGACGGGGCGTTCGGGGTTGTGCGCGGTCGACCTCGGCGGATGCGATGTTTCGCGGTTCGGCGTTCTGGACGTAGACCCGCAGACCCAGCAATTGCGGCGGATTGTGGAGAAGCCACCCCGGGGTACAGAACCCTCGACGCTCGTTTCTTTGGGGCGGTATCTGTTTATGCCGGAGTTTTTTACCTCGTTGGAAGAGGATTTAACTCGACACACGGCTGGCGAATTTTTCCACATTGGTGCGATTCAGGCGCTGGCGGAGACGGGTCGGGTGGACGTCGTCCTCGCGGAAGGGACGCGGTACGATACGGGAACTCCACAGGGGTATTTGGAGGCGTTGGTGGATGTGGCGCTTCGGCGCGAGGATGTTGGGCCAGGGCTCCGCGCCTGGCTGGTGGAGCGGTTGCAGCGCTGATCTCGCTTGCGCGATATGTCAGGCCGGTTGCACGGGGACCGCATGTCGCTCTATGACCATCGCTCGATCGAAGCCAAGTGGCAGAAAGTGTGGGACGAACAGGGGATCTACAAAACCTCTACCGACCGGACCCGGCCAAAATACTATGTTCTCGACATGTTTCCGTACCCGAGCGGTGCGGGTCTACACGTGGGGCACCCGAAAGGCTACGTTGCAACAGATATTGTTGCTCGCGCCCGGCGTATGATGGGGTACAACGTCCTGCGCGTGATGGGTTGGGACAGTTTTGGTTTGCCGTCGGAACGTCAGGCGGAACGCGAAAATACGCATCCAGCCTTGATTACGGCTCGGAATATTCAGACGTTTAAGGACCAATTGTCCCGTCTGGGGCTTTCCTACGACTGGGACCGGGAATTGGCGACGTCAGACGCGAAATATTACAAGTGGACGCAGTGGATCTTTCTGCAATTGTACAACGCCGGTCTGGCATACCGCTCGGAGACTCCCGTCAACTGGTGTCCGGCGCTCGGCACGGTGCTGGCCAATGAAGAGGTGAAGGACGGAGTGTACGTTGAAACCGGTGATCCGGTGGAACGTCGCTCGATGACCCAGTGGATGTTCCGCATCACCGCCTATGCCGACAAGCTGCTGGCGGGTTTGGAAGATCTGGATTGGCCCGACGGAATTAAAAAGCAACAGCGCGACTGGATCGGTCGATCGGTGGGCGCCGAAGTCTCGTTTGCGGTTGCCGGGACCGGGCATTCGTTCAAGGTATTTACGACACGACCTGACACCCTGTTTGGGTGCTCTTACGCGGTGCTGGCCCCCGAACATGAATTGGTGGAGGCGATCACCACCCCAGAGCGCGCGGCGGCGGTCCACGCCTACCGCGAGCAGGTAAAACGTCGCAGCGACCGGGATCGTATGGCACAGGCTGCCGATGCGCCGAAAACCGGTGTTTGGACCGGGGCGTACGCGGTGAACCCAGTAACGGGCGAAGAAGTTCAGTTGTGGATCGCGGACTACGTTCTGGCCGGGTACGGCACGGGCGCTGTGTTCGCCTGCCCCGCGCATGACGAACGCGATCACGCTTTTGCACGCACCCATGGCCTGGCCATCCGTGAGGTTGTTGCCGGGGGTGACGTTCAAACCGCCGCTTACACCGGCGACGGCCCGCACGTCAATTCCGACTTCTTAAACGGTCTCGACATCGAGACCGCGAAAAAGGTCGTTACCAGCTGGCTGGAGGAACGAGGGTCCGGACGCGAGATGGTGCAATACCGGCTGCGGGATTGGTTGTTTGCGCGGCAACGGTATTGGGGCGAACCGTTCCCTATCTTGGAACGGCCGGATGGAACGATCGTCACGGTGCCCGAGGCCGAATTGCCGGTTGTCCTTCCTGAACTGGCCGAGTTTAAGGGCACGGGCGATGGACGTCCTCCGCTGGCGCGGGCGGAAGAATGGGTCAAGGCCAAGGATCCGGTCACCGGACTGCCCGTGCAACGCGAAACCAGCACCATGCCGCAGTGGGCAGGCTCGTGTTGGTACTATCTGCGCTTTATTTCGCCGGATCGGGACGATGTGGCCTGGGATCGCGGGGATGAGTCCTACTGGATGCCTGTCGATCTGTACGTGGGCGGCGCGGAACATGCAGTGTTGCACCTGCTTTATTCCAGGTTTTGGCATCAGGTGTTGTTTGACCTGAAGCTGGTCAGCACCCCGGAACCGTTCAAGCGCCTGTACAACCAGGGGATGATCCTCGCTAATTCCTACCGGGACGCGCGTGGCAAGTACTACTACCCGACCCAAGTTGAGGAAAAAAGCGGCACATGGTTTGTGAAGGGTACGGACACCCCGGTCGAACGAAAGCTCGAGAAAATGTCAAAGTCTAGGTACAACGTAGAGAACCCTGACGATATGTGCGATCAGTATGGCGCGGACGCGCTTCGATTGTACGAGCTGTTTATGGGTCCCCTGGAAGATACAGCGATCTGGGAGACCACCGGAGTGGCCGGTACTCGCCGGTTTTTAGAGCGCGCTTGGCGATTGGTTGTCGACCCAGAGACCGGAGAGCGTCCTTCAAAGCTTGTAGATCACGCTGTAGACGATCGCCCATTGGAGCGATCTTTGCACTCGATGCTCAAAAAGGTGTCAGAAGCGGTGGATTCGTTGAAGTTCAACACCGCGATCGCCGAGATGATGATGTTTGTGAACGAAGCGACGCGGGCCTCCGCGGTTCCGGTGGAGGCGGTCGACGCCTTCGTGCGCGTTCTCGCACCGTTTGCGCCGCACGTGTCGGAGGAACTCTGGGCGCGATTGGGGCATTCGGAGTCCGTCACCGGCGCCAGTTGGCCCTCCTTTGACGAGTCAAAGATCAAGGCGGATACCCTGACTTTGAGCGTGCAAGTAAACGGCAAGCTGCGCGCGACCATCGAAGTGGCGCCAGACATCAGTGCAGAAGACGCGATTGCAACAGCAAAACGTTCGGAATCGGTACAGAAGTTTGTCGCTGGTGGAACGATCCGGCGCGAGATCTACGTTCCAGGCCGGCTCGTGAACCTCGTCGTCAATTGACGCCCCATTTGCGCCGCGATCGCGTATCCTGTTCGAAACGGGGCGAGGCGGGCACATGCGCATGTGGTGGTTGATCGGTTTGGTAGCATGTAGTCAGAAGTTGGAGCCGGTCGGAGGACCTTCCGGCGGGGAAACCGACGACACCTCGGAAACGGTGGACACCAACGAGACCGAAGAAACCGGGGAAACGGAGGATACCGGGGACGATTCGGGCGATGACACCGGAGTCAATGAGTGGGGTGTCGACTGCGATGCTGATTACACCCCCGATCCTTTGGAGGAGGGGGAGTGTTTCGTTCAGCTGCTGCAATGTGGCGACGAAGTCACCGGGACAACGGATGGAGGAACCTCTCTTCTGGGTGACGATAACAATGAGGTCGACGAGTACACTACATGGCAGTGCTATGAGTTTCCTGCAGATGACACGAGTTATGAAGGTACAGAACGGATTTATCAGTTGGTGGGTTTAGATAGCCTGCAGCAGGCCACGATCACGCTCTCGTACTGCGATGGATTTGATGAGGAAGATGGACGCTTGTCGTTGTTTGCGGCTCGCAATGTAGACGACTGTGATGCGTTGGCTCCGGAGAACATTTCGATCAGCACCTGCGAGGGAGAGGAGGACGACAGCCCCGCGGAGGTGGGAATTACCGGCAATGGAACTGCGTGGGCGGTAGTTGTTGAGGCCCGCGATGGGCAGCACACCAACTACAAATTGAGGGTGGAGTGCGATTGATGTTGCGGAGCGCGGTGGATCCAAGGCCAATCAAGCAATACGTGAGGTTCCCTCGTTATTGGCCGCAATAGGACGGCAGTTCTGGAGAGGATGTGCTTTCGCCCGGACAGATCATCGATCGCTATGAAGTCGAAGGCGTCATTGGACGCGGCGGCACGGCGGTGGTGTACCGGGTGCGCCATCGGCAGTTAAACACGCTGCATGCTTTGAAAGTCCTGTCGATCACCAGCCCCGCCATTCGCGAGCGGATGATTCTAGAGGGTCGAGTTCAGGCTTCTCTGCGTCATTTGAACGTGGTGGCGGTCACCGACGTGTTGGAAGTCGACGGTATGCCCGGCCTTCTGCTGGAGCATATTGAAGGGCCCTCACTAGAAGATGCGCTTCGTAAGTATAAATTGACAGTGGCCGATGCCGAAGTGCTCTTTCTCGGGGTGCTGGCTGGAGTCAGGCATGCACACCATCATGGGTTGGTGCATCGCGACTTAAAACCGGCGAACGTTCTTTTGGCGCAAACCCCCGAGGGATACGTTCCGAAAGTGACGGACTTTGGTCTTGCGAAGGTTCTGCAGGGCGATGCCGAAGCACCGAGCAGTACCCGCACAGGAACCGCGATGGGAACGCCACATTACATGGCGCCGGAGCAAATTCGGGATGCGCGCCACGTGGATCAGCGCGCTGATATCTTCTCTTTGGGCTGCATACTCTACGAGTTGGTCACTGGCGAGCGCGCGTTCCCCGGTGAGGATGCATTAACGGTTTACAATGCGGTGGTGTCCGGAAACTATATTCCGACCAGGCATTTTGTACCGGATCTCCCAGAGCCGTTCGATGTGGCGATTCGCGGAAGCTTAGTCCTAGACCCCCGGCGCAGAATTCCGGATTGTGCCAAATTGCTGGAGGTGTTGAGGGGCGTTGAAACTTGGGATCCGCCTGAGCTTGAAAAGCCACCGGAGGCGATTCCCCGCGAGGCGACCTCCGAGACACAGAAAGTACTTCGTTCCATACCTTTGGCTGCTCGCGTTCCGTCGGATGGGCATACTCCACCGCCCGTGTATCGGGTATTGGATTTACCGAGCTCCCCTGGGGACGATCCGACCGCTGAGTTGGAGCCGACCGAGCAATTGGAGCCGCGACCGGCGGTAGACAATTCCCTGAGTGGTGAACCGACGGCGGAAGTGGAGCGTCGACCCGCACAAACGACCAATTGGGTTGCGCTACTGTTGGTGGCGTTCGTGCTCGTGGGGTTCGGAGTGGTGAGCCTCGCGGTCGTCCTTTCGGCGGGTTCGGGTGTGGTCGCCGTCGCGGCGCACTCCGCGGGCTCGCCGCCTGATCAAGTGGAACCACCTCCGCCAAAACCGACGAGCGAGCCTGTACCTAAACCAGCGGTAGAAGTTCCAGATACTGCGGTTGCCGTTGTCGATCCGGTTCCGGCGCCGGTCGAGGTTCCAGCTCCCAAGCCCGTGGAAAAGAAAACCGAGCCCAAACCTCCGGCTCCGAAAGCACCCGCGCCCATTCCTAAACCGCCGGTGCTGGTGAAGCTGCTTTCCGCACCCCCCAACGCCAGCGTGTCGGTCGACGGCAAGCCGTTGGCGCCCACGCCACAGAAAGTCGAGCTCACCCCGGGCAAGCATCGGGTGGATCTCGTGTCGGGGGAGGCCAAAGCGCGCTTTCACATTGAAGTACAAGAGTCGGGCGACAACAAGTGGTGCTACGACTTCGCGGGCGAGCAGCTGCATTCCGGCTCGTGTCCGAAGTAGTGGGCCGTGGACAAAATCGGCGTTGAGAGGTAGAGTGGCCGCGAGGTACTGATGATCGCGTGGCTCGCCGGGATCGCCCTTGCCGCTCCGTGTCCAGACACGTCGGACTTGGTGGAGCAGGCGCGGTCGGCATTTGATGATGCGGAAGCCGAGCATGCGGCGGAGTTGTTGGAGCAGGCGGAACTCTCGTTGTCGTGTCAGGGGGCTCCCGTTCTGACCTCCGAGCTCGTGGACCTTCGTTATTTTGATGCCATGGTCTGGATTTCGCTTCGAGACGAGGACAAAGCGGCGCTTTCGATTCGACGCGCGCTGGTGACCGACCCGGATGCGCCCCCCGCGAGCCAGTTTGGGCCTGAGGTCGCTCGAAGTTATGACGCCGCGCGTGTCACAATGCCCAGTGAGCGGGTTCGGGTGTTCCTGGAGGGGGACTCATCGGCGTGGGTTGACGGTCGATCCTTGTCTACGACGGAGCCGCTGCGAGTTGTCCCCGGTGAACACCTCCTGCAATGGCGAGCGGGGGGGAGTTTTCACTCTCAGAAGGTGTCGATCCTGACCGACCACCGCGTGTTGGCGGGTCCGTTGCTCGGCGAGGTTGTGGAAACGGAAGAACGTGTGCCAGTGCGCAAACCAAAGCGAAAACACAAGTTGAGGCCCGTGGGCATCGCGCTGGCGGGGGCGACGACGGCGGTTGGCGCGGCCGTGTTGGGAATTGGTGGTGTCCAAGAGATGGACTTCAAGAAAGATCCGTATTCAGCGCAGAGTTACGGCCGTTGTTCACTGGGCGAAACCTGCTATGATTCCGAGCGGCAAGCAGCGATTCAGAAGGATGCAGGTCGAATTCGAGCCACCTACGTGACGGGATACGTGATCACCGCCGGAGGCTTGGCGTTTTCGGCTGCGGAATTGCTGGTGATCCCTCGGCTCACGGGCGGGGCCGAACTCCGATACCAGGTGCGATGGTAGGACGTTGGTGGCGCTTCTTTGCGAACCTCGATCCAGTTCGCGTGGTTGCGGGGTACACTGAGGAATGCTCGTCGCGGGTCAGATCGTCGACCGTTACGTCGTTGAAGCGCTGGTTGGCCAGGGCGGGATGGCGATGGTGTACCGCGTCCGGCACAGTCAGCTTGGAAGTTTGCACGCCTTAAAGCTACTGAATTTGATGAAACCCCACATCCAAGAGCGGTTGCTGTTGGAGGGGCGAGCGCAGGCCGTTATTCGCCATCCCAACGTGGTTTCGGTGACCGACGTCCTCGATGTGGGCGGAACACCCGGCTTGGTCATGGAGTATGTGGAGGGACCGTCACTGGAAATGTTCCTGAAGCGGCACCGACCGACGATGAGTGAGATCGACAGCATCTTTCGGGGCATTTGTATGGGTGTATCGGTCGCCCACAGCCGTGGGTTGGTGCACCGGGATCTCAAACCGGCAAATGTGTTGCTTGCTCCCATTGAAAATGTGCACTCGATCGGCGAGTTTCCGTGGACACCCAAAGTTACGGATTTTGGAATCGCCAAACTTTTGGATTCCGATCAAGGGGACGACACACGGACGAATATGGCGATGGGAACGCCACATTACATGGCGCCCGAACAAATCCGCGATGCAAAAAGGGTGGACGCTCGCGCCGACATCTTTTCGCTGGGGTGCCTGCTCTACGAATTGGCGTGTGGGACGAAAGCCTTCGATGGAAGCGATGTGTTGGAGATCATGAACTCAGTCGCGACGGGCAAGTACCTGCCGGCGCGTCGTATGGACCCGGATCTCCCAGATCGCGTGGTGTTGGCGATCGAGGGCGCCTTGCGTGTGGACAGGGAAAACCGAATTCCCGACTGCGCTTCCTTGTTGGAGGTGTACTCGGGGAACACGACCTCCGGCGTGGAGCGCTCTACCCCGAGTGAACGCACCTTTCCAAGCGAGTCGGGTGTTGATCTGGGGTCTAGCACCGACCCCGTGGGGATTGGACCGGAAGAACGCGCCACGCCGGCCATCGTTCAAGCAGCGGGTCCACCCGCGGACCCCAATGCGGCGACGGTGCCTGCGGTCACGCGGTCTGAGGTGCCGACAGTTGAGGGGATAACGTCACGATCGTGGTTGCTCTCGGCGATTGCAGCGTTTGCGTTGGCGTTGGTGGCGGGTCTGTCGTTGGTGGTGATTGGGACGCTTGTTGAGGATCCAGCAGCGGATAGCATTGATGTTGAGCCCGAGATTGTGATGGGGGCGGCGACAGACGTTCCAAACCCCGACATTGCGCCCCCCAATCTTCCGGCGCCGGAGGAGCCCAAAAAGAGCCCCACGAAACGGCCAGCTTCCGGAGAAAGTACGGGATTGGGGTTGTTTGGGGCTGCCCCCCCGGCGACCACGGTCACGGTGTTAGGCGCTCGAAAAAGCGTGCTCCTCGCTCGTGGCGTGCAGGTGCCTCCGGGCACGGTTGCGCCGGGGCGGTACCTGGTGCGCGCCTGGGTCACGGGGATTGGAGATCCTTTTGAGATCCTGGTGGATGCGGCGCCCGGGCAAGAGCTTACGGTTGGATGCACCAAAGAGGGTTGCGCGGTCGTGCCGTAGCTCGGTCGAGAAAACGCGGCTAGAGAGGGTCGATGGCGCGTATTGAACTCCTCGGCGTAAAGAAATCCTATGGTGACACGTCGGTCTTGTCGGAGATCAACCTCGACATTGCGGACGGTGAGTATGTGGTGCTTCTGGGTCCGTCGGGATGCGGGAAGTCGACACTCTTGAGGTGTATCGCGGGTTTAGAGGAGATCTCGACCGGTGAGCTTCGCATCGCTGGCCGCCGAGCGAATGAGTTGTCGCCTCGAGACCGAGACTTGGCGATGGTCTTTCAGGGGTATGCGTTGTACCCCCACATGACGGTCCGCGAAAACATATCGTTTGCGCTTAAGATTCGCGGAGTACCCGCTACGACAATTAGTAAACAAGTTGACGAAGTCGCGGAGATGCTCGGATTAGGGGGGGTACTGGATCGTCTGCCTGGGCAGCTTTCCGGTGGCCAGCGGCAACGGGTAGCCATGGGAC
>SXGR01181549.1_pt1 | contig 20420 bp, 25 predicted proteins | sample 3174711 | NCBI WGS metagenome assembly SXGR01 (sample SAMN11356860, study PRJNA531348) | freshwater metagenome | isolation source: freshwater sample F1-60 | place: China: Fuxian Lake, Yuxi | collected 2017-12-25
CCAACACTGCCGAACGCGGTGGCCAAAACCTCGTCCACTTAGTCTTGAATTACCCCCTCTTTAGCTGACCTAAGCCTGCCGCCTGGGCGTCATCCACCCAGCCCCTCGCGCGCTCGTACTCGGTGAGAAATCCGGGCTAGCTTCGCCCCTTTAGGTGCCGGGCGAAGAACGCCCGCACTTGGACCTTGGCATCTGCCCAGGCTTCGGCCTGGCCGCCGGTCGTCGCCCCTTTGCCGGCCGGCGAATTCGGATTGTTCCGGTTGGGGCCGAAGAAGACGCGATTGGCGCTGTCGAAGGAGTGATGCGCGCCAGGATAGACCTTGATCTCGACCGGGAGGCCCTGCGCGCGCGCCGCCTCGACCATCCGTCTGCAGGGCTCGGCCGGCGTCCAGTCGTCGGCCTCGCCGATCAGGATCAGCAGCGGCGCGAGCGGCCTGTAGGCGCCGTCATAGCCGGTGACCGGGCCGCGATTGCCGTTCTCGCGGGTCACCGACCAGGCGCCGAAGCGCTGGCCGCAGGATGGATACAGCGAGACTGCGGCGGCGAAGCCGTCGCGCTTGGCGAGCGCCTGGGGATTCCGGGCGTCGCCCGGATCGAACATGCTGGCCAGCGTCGAGGAGCCGCCATGCGAGCCGCCCATGATGCCGATGCGCCTGCCGTCGACGTGGGGAAGCGTGCGAAGGAAGCCGAGCGCACCATAGGCATCGCTCGCCCTGAGATAGTGGTTCGCGGCACGGCCCCGTTCGGGCGCCTCGGTGCAGACGCCGTTCGGAAGGCCGCGTGGGGAGAAGCTATCGGGGATCAGGACGACATAGCCCTGGGCCAGCAATTCCTCGCCCCAGCGTCGAGGCGCTCCGCTCGACCGCGGCCCGAGCCCGCTGCAGTCGTGCATGATGACCACGGCCGGGAAGGGTCCGGCTCCGTCCGGCGTCAGCAGGGTCGCGGGCAGTTGATCCGAGGCGCCGACCGGCGAAAGGGTGACGGCCGTCTCGGCCGCTCTCGCCGGGCCGACGACCGAAGACCAGAGGCCGATCACCAGGAGAGTGGCAGCGGCTTGGATCATGAGCGTTGAACGTCCGGTCGGGCGCCGGAGGCTGCGCCGATCCGGCGACGGCGTCAGGTCAGGATGTTGAGGTAGCTGCCGCGCGGCGCCGCCAAGTTGATCAGCCCCTGGGCGATCATCTTGAACATCCGCATGATCTGGCCGTCGATCTCGTCGTCGCTGACGGCGGTCCGAAGGCGCTGGACCAGGCCCGGGCGCTGCTGGCCGCCTTCCGAAGGAGCGGCACGGCCGGCCTCGGTGCGACTGACGGGCGGCGGCAGCAGTTTCCGCTGCGGCGAGCCGCCGATGCGGGGATCACGGGGCGGGGTCGGGTTGACAGCCATGTCCGTCTATATGGCACGGCCCGGACGCCTATTCCAGATGTGGACCGGGATACCGCGAGCCTCCCGGGTCGGGCGCTAGGCACTCCGGCGTCGCCTCGCCGATCGACTCTTCATAGATCTTCTTGCCGATGCGGACGAAGCCCCAGTTCTTCAGCATGCGCGCATCCAGAAAATACTGGTTGATCGCCGTGAGCTCGTTCTTGAGGAGCTTGTTCAGGGTAACGATGACGTCGGCGCTCTGCTACGCTTCTTGATCTCCGAAGGCGCGATTTTACCTGCCAAAACAGCGAAATCGCGCACATGTCGCTCCTGCAACTCGCTCGCGTCACCGAACGCCTCAGACTTCCTCCGCGACAGCGCCCATGATCACCCGGAACAGGTCCGAGAGGGCCGTCGATAATGCGTCACGAGAGAACATCGTTTCGGCGTATTGACGAGCCAGACGGCCTTGGCGGGCAAGCTCGCTGGCCGGAAGGTGCATCACGTGTTCGATGCTTTGCTCGATTCCCTCAATGGACACATCCTCGATCATGACACCGAAGGTACCGTCGAGATCCAGCCCACAGTCCTTGGTCAGGATCGGCACTAACTCATACTGCAGGCCCGTGATGCAGGCAGGGGAAATTCCTTCGCTACACGAGGTACCAAGGATGGCCACGCAGCGGTCTGCGATCTCCCGGAAACGCCGCGATGACGGGAATTGGAATCCATGCAGGCGGATATTGCCTGCAGCCCGGATCAACTCGCCATAGATCGCGAGGAAATCGGGTTCCTCGCAAGCCTGGCTCACGACCTCCAGCGTCCACGAAGGGTTGCGCAGGAAGACCTCGACCGCAACATCAAGGCCTTTATGAATTGCGCCAGGCCCGAAGTGCCAAAGGACGTGCCGCGTCGCGGGCAGCTCGTGCCGGAAAGGGAGAGTGCGGGTGTCTATCGCCCCTGAAACCGGTATCTGAATCGTCTTCGCATGAAGGCTCTGGTCATACGTTCCGAGCGTATTGGCCCCACCTTGCAACAGACAGTGGTTGGCAATCACGAGGGCCTGCAGTTCGCGATCAGCGTTGGCGATCTGCCGGCGGGGGGCGCATGTTCGCCCGCGACGCCCGGCGAGGGCCGAGATCCGCTGCATCTCCCGACGGTTCTGGTAGTCGGGACTACTGCCGGTTAGCAACATGATCTTGCGTGCGTTGCGCGGCAGGCGATCGCCGACCCGCGCCAGGAAGTCGTGAAGACAAAAGACGGTATCGTAGGCCGCCACGCTGTCGGGAGGAGCCGCACCGAGCTCGATCGCATCGATGGAATAGCCAAGCCCGAGCAGCGTGCGAGCGATGCAGCGGCTCTCCCAGCGATTTGTGTGTGCGGCGAAGATCGGATGAGCGGCTGGCAGCAAGATCGCGTCGGCGTAGTATGCGAACAGTATACGCCCCCGGATCCGCTGATTTTTCGGTACGATGCTCAGTATGCCTCCATGTCGACGGACATCAACGGCACCGCCTTCCGACAGCACGAGATGCAGATGCTCCATCTGCGTGACGATCAGGACGACGATCGCAAGCGCCGCTCGGCACGCGTAGCTTTCCGGCTCTATCGCGAGGCTAGCGCGGAAGAGACTGTCGGCTCGGTCGAGACGCCCGGCGCCGACGTTGGTTACCCCCTCACGGAACAGCCCAGGCCCGTCATCAGCCGATGGCCGATCGTCGGTTTGTTCGATCAATCCTGATCTCACCAGTATCTCGAAGACCCGTGCGAGCATGTTGATGAGATCGCCTCGCTCTGGTCGGCCGTACAGGCCAAGACGGAGCGCCTCGGCGGTCACAACCAAGCTGGTGCGGGCGGCCAGCAGCTCGACGTCCTCGACCTCCCACGAGCTCGCACCGTTACCACAGGCGAGACTGCGTCTCAGCCACCGGACGGCCGCCTCTGGAAAATCCCCGTGGAGGGCGCGCGCCAAGTACCGCAGCGCTTCGCCACTGCCGGGAGACGCCGTTAGGGCATGACGATACGTCGTGAGCACAACTCTTCTTCTATGATCCCGACCGGTAATGCAAACCCAGCAACGACCGTCGAGGATTCTCTTGCATGGACGCGGGCCTAGTCTTAGGTCCAACCTTATGGAGACGGTGACCCTCGCCCTCTGGGCCGCGAATCTCGCCAGGCCGCTCGGCTCGCTCGCCGAATGGATCTCGGTCGTCGAGGCGAAGATTGCCGAGGCCGAAGCCGGCGGCGCCGACCTGCTGATGCTGCCCGAGTGGATGGCTTCGCACTGGCTTTCCTTCGCGCCGCCCGATCTCAGGAAGGATCGCGAGGTCGCCTGGATGGCCGAGCAGGCGAAGGCGGCGATCCCGATGCTGGTGCGCGCGGTCGCCGGACGACGCCTGACGCTGCTCGCCGGCTCGATGCCGGCCGCCGTTCCCGGCGGCTTCGTCAATCGCGCCCGCCTGCTGCTGCCCGACGGCACCGAGGGGCATCAGGACAAGCTCTGCCTGACCCCGTTCGAGAAGCGGGCCGATGCCTGGCTGGTTCAGCCGGGCCGAAGCTTCGCCACCTTCGAGTGGCGCGGGCTACGCCTCGCGGTCGTCATCTGCCTCGACATCGAGCAGCCGGCGCTGGCCGCCCGGCTGCAAAGCCTCGATCTCGACTTGGTGCTGGTGCCGTCGATGACCGAGTTCGAGTCCGGATATCGCCGCGTCTTCGACTGCGCCAAGGCGCGGGCGGTCGAGCTCCTCTGTCCGGTCGCCGCGGTCGGCGTCATCGGCAGCCAGGTGCTGCGCGGCGAGCCCGAGCCGGCGACCTCCGGCGCCGCGGTGTACCTCCCCTGCGAACCCGGCCTCGGCGCCAACGGAGTCCATGCCGAGATCCCGATGCTGGCCGAGGCCGAGGGCGACGGCCCGCTCATGATCGCCCGCGACGTGCCGGTCGGCGCCTGCCGGGCGCTGCGCCGGGCCGGCGCCGAGGCGTGGCCGGGCCCATGGAGCGCCCATCACGTGAAGCTGGAGCGGGTCAGCCTGGACCATCTGCGGCTGGACGCCGCCAGCCGCGCTCGCTAGGTTCCCGGCCCATGCGCATCCTGGTGGTCCAGCACGACAGGGAAGACCCGGCGGGCGTGGTCGGCGAGCAGATCGCCGCCCGCGGCGCCGCGCTGGTGCCGACCCTGCCGCACGAGGGCGAAAGCTTCCCGGAAGGACCGGAGGGCTTCGACGGCCTGGTGCTGATGGGCGGCCCGATGTGCGCCGCCGACGACGCCAGGTTCCCTTATTTCCCGCGGCTCCACCGGATGGTCCGGGGCTTCCACGACGCCAGGCTTCCGATCCTCGGCATCTGCCTGGGATCGCAGATCATCGCACGCAGCTTCGGCAAGCCGGTCTACCGCAACAAGGTGACGGAGATCGGCTTCTGCCCGGTCCGGCTGACCGAGGCCGGCCGCGCCGATCCTCTGCTCGCCGGACTCGGATCCGAGCTACGGCCGATGCAGTGGCACGAGGACACCTTCGAGCTGCCGGACGAGGCGACGCGCCTCGCCGAGAACGACGACTGCCTGAACCAAGCCTACCGCATCGGCCGGTCGACCTACGCCGTGCAGTTCCATCCCGAGGTGGACCGCGGCATGGTCAGAACCTGGGCCAAGAGCGCCAAGGCCGACGATGCTACGATATCGCGGCTCGAGGCCGAGATGAACGACCATCTCGCCGCCGCCGAGCATCTCGGCCGCACCATCGGCGACCGCTGGTTCGACCTGATCGAGCGACACGGGCAGCGGTCGGCCGCCTGATCTAGAAGGCCGCCGCCCGCCTCGTCGTTCGTTCCCTTTTCCTATTTCTTCCGAGAGACAACCCGTGTCAAAGCCACAGCCTGCCCGCGGCATGCGGGACATCCTGCCGACCGAGTCCGCGATCCGCGACTGGGTCCAGTCGAAGATCCTCGCGACATACCGACGCTTCGGCTACACGCGCATCGAGACGCCGGCGGTCGAGAACATCCAGCTGCTCACCGGCGACGATGGCGGCGAGAACGCCAAGCTCGTCTTCAAGGTGATGAAGCGGGGCGAGAAGCTCGCCCTTTCCAAGCCCGGCATCACCGAGGACGACCTCGTCGACCTCGGCCTCCGCTTCGACCTGACGGTGCCGCTGGTCCGCTTCTTCACCACCAACCGCGCCCAGCTTCCGCGCGTCTTCAAGGCGATCCAGATCGGCCCGGTGTGGCGGGCGGAGCGGCCGCAGAAGGGCCGCTACCGCCAGTTCACGCAATGCGACATCGACATCATCGGGCTCGAGGAGGGTCTCGCCGAAGCCGAGCTGCTGGTGGCTTCGGCCGAGGCGCTGCTCTCGATCGGCTTCGAGGGCTTCACGATCCGCTTCAACGACCGCCGCATCCTGACCGCGATCGCCAATGCCGCCGGCGTCGAGGCGGCACGGCACGGCTCGGTCTTCATCACGCTCGACAAGCTCGACAAGATCGGGACCGGCGGCGTGAAGAAGGAGCTGGGACAGCAGGGCTTCACCGACGCCCAGATCGACCGTCTGGCGACGATGCTCGACGGCGTCGAGGGGATCTCGGTCGAGGCCTTCGCCGAGCGCCTCGGCAACAGCCTCGGCGGCGAGGTCGTCAAGCTCGCGCGCGACGTGCTCGACGCGGTCTCGGCCGATGCCGGCAATCGCTACAAGGTCGGCTTCGACCCGACGCTGGTGCGCGGCATGGGCTACTACACCGGACCGGTGTTCGAGATCGCACAGCCGGGGTACGACTTCTCGATCGCCGGCGGCGGCCGTTACGACAAGATGGTCGGCAAGCTTTCGGGCGAGGAGGCGCCGGCCTGCGGCTTCTCGATCGGCTTCGAGCGCGTCATCACCATCCTGATGGACCAGAAGTTCGTGCCGCCGACCGAGGCGAAGCTGACCGCGCTGCTGGTGCCAGAGGGGACCGCGCTCGGCCGGGCGCTGTCCGCCGCCCAGGCGCTGCGGGCGGCGGGCGTGGCGCCGTCGTTGTTCCCGCTGGAGAAGAAGCTCGGGCGCCAGCTCGAGGGCCTGCAGGCGTCAGGCTTCACCCACTACGCGACCCTGGACGGCGATGGCCTGCCGGCCGTCAGGGAGATGAAGGCGCCGGCCCACCCGTAATGCGCCCGGGCCTGCCCGGCGCGATCCAGCGCCGGGCGAGGCCACCCAGCACCGACCCCAGCAGGACGAGCATCCGGCGCATCTCGGCGCTCCGGAGCCTGTGCGCGTGGGCGGAATAGGCCGGAATCCGGTTCCAATCGAGACGGGAGTGACTGGGTCGCATGGGAAATCTCCAGGTGATCCCAGGAGGATAGCTTATTCCCTTAAGACAATAATTGATGCTATGATCACATGATTTATGAATTTAAATCATGAATAACGCGCTCGGGGACCTGCAGACCTTCGCCCGGGCGGCCGAGCTGGGCAGCCTGACCAAGGCTGCCCAGGTGCTGGGCCTGACCCCGTCGGCGGTCAGCCGGAGCCTGCAGCGGCTCGAGGAGCGCCTGCACACACGGCTCCTCTACCGGACCACCCGGAGCGTCACGCTGACCGAGGAAGGAGCCCGGTTCCATGAGCGGGTGATTCGGGTTCTGACCGATCTCGAAGAGGCCGAAGCCGAGGCCGGGGGCAAATCGGCCGCGGTCGCCGGCCTGATCCATGTCAGCGCCGCCATCGCCTTCGGCACCCACCAGCTCCTGCCGATCCTGCCGCGCCTGCGCGAGCGTCACCCCGAGCTGCGCCTCGATCTCGACTTCACCGACCGCCGCGTCGACCTGGTCGCCGAAGGCGTCGACGTCGCGATCCGCTTCGGCACGCTCACCGACTCCTCATTGATCGCCCGCAAGATCGGCTGGACGACGCGTATCGTCTGCGCCGCTCCCGCCTATCTCGCGCGCCGCGGCGTGCCCAAGACACCCGACGACCTTGCGCGGCACGACTGCCTCATCTTCCGCGACGCGGCGGTCGCCCATCTCAATCGCTGGCCGTTCCGGACGCGGGAGGGCCGCCGCGAGGTCGACGTCACCGGCCCCTACCGCCTCGGCGACGGCGAGACCCTCTATCGGCTCGCGCTCGACGGCCTCGGCATCGCCCGGACGTCCCGCTTCGTCGCCGATGCGGCACTCAAGGACGGCCGCCTGGTGCCGCTGCTCGAGGAGTGGCAGGTCGACGACCAGACGCCGCTTCATGCGATCTATCCGCAGCGCCGCCATCTTCCGCCCAGGATCTCGACCTTCATCGACTTCCTGGTCGAGAGCTTTGGCGGCGCACCGCCCTGGGAAAGACAGACCTGATGGCCGTATTCATCTCCTTCCTGCCGATCATCGTGCTGATGATCGCGACGCGCTTCCTGCCGCGACGGATCGCGCTGCTGGTGAGCCTGGGAGCGGCCGCCGTGACGCTGGCTCCCTGGATCCTCGGCACCGGCACGGCGAAGCAATTCAGCCTCGTGCTCGCCGGGCTGATCGCCACGAGCTTGGCCTGGCACGTGGCGCACGCCGCCTCAGCCGAGCGTTGGTCAGGATTCCTGCTCTCGGCCGGCATCGCGACCTACGCCTTCGGCTCGATCGCGCTCGGCCATCCCTTCGCCGAGCAATGGGCGCACGAACGAGTCCCGCCTCATCTCTGGACCCACCCGACGACGATCCACATCGTGACCGCGATCACCGCGGTCTGGGGCACGATCTACGTCGTGATCGCGGCGGCGGGATTCCCGCGCGAGCGCTGGCAGCTGCAGCCGCAAACACGAAGCCTGATCTCGATCATGCTGGTGATCGGCGGGATCGCGTTCACCACTTGGTATCCGGGTTTCGTCACCGGACCGCGCTGACGCGAGCCTATTTGCCCTCGCGCCGCCAGGCGATCATCGCCATGCCGAGCGCCATCGCCAGCACCATCAGCGCCGGCATCAGCGAGACCTCGTCGAGGCCGACGACGGCGTAGTCGCCGTTGGTACGGAAGCCGATCCAGTCGCGGCCCGTCGCCGGGCGGCCCGGCCGCACCTTGCGCGGCTCGGGCGTCCCGTCCTGCAGCCAATGGGCCGAGCCGCCGGTGGCCTGCGCGAAGGGTGCCAGCCTGGAGTCGGTCGCCCGCACATCCGCCCATTCGAGCGGGTTCAGCGGACCGACCGCGGCGATCGCGGTCCTAAGGCCGTCGGCGAGGCGATAGAGCCCGACCTGATCGACCGCCAGCACGCCGTTGGCATGGCCGGCACCGTCCTCGGTCATCGCCACGCTGGCGGTCTGGCCGTTCGGAAGCGTCACGGTGACCGGACGGTCGTCCGGCTTGACGCTGCGGCGCTTGACCTCGAGCCGGTCGCCGCGGAGCTGGGCCGAGAGCACGTTCTCCTCGAGCTCCGGCTCCTTCATCAGCCAGTGCGCGAGCCGGCGCAGCAGCTCGGCCTGCGGGCCGCCGCCTTCGAAGCCGCGGGTCCAGAGCCAGATATGGTCGCTCATCAGCTGGGCGACGCGGCCCTTGCCGACGCGGTCGAGGATCAGCAGCGGCCGTGCGTTCGGGCCCTGCATCACCACGTCGCCGCGCTGCGCCTCGGCGTCGATGTAGCGGAACCAGCGGCCCCAGGAGGGATCGTCGCCGGCGCTGCCAGGGAGGTCGGCGGTGACGGGATGGCGGTGCCCCGCCTGGCTCAGCATCGGCTTGAAGCCCTGCTCGACCACCCGGCCGGTCGGCTCCGCCGGCATCACGCGGCCTAAAGGCGTCCGATAAAGGCTGAGCGATCCGGTGAACGGCGCGCCGGTCGCGTCCAGCAGCGCCCCGCCCTTCTCGACGTAGTCGGCGATGTTGGCGATGTAGGCGCGCGGCAGGATACCCTGGCGGCGATAGCGGTCGAAGATGATCAGGTTGAACTCGTCGAGCCCGCTGTCTGCATCCGCTTCCTTTGGCCGCGGTGGCTTACGCCCCGCAGCCAGCTTCCGCCCAGCCTGCGCCGTCACCGGTTCCCGCCACGGCGGGTTCGGTGCCAGCACCCCAAATTAGCGGTGCCGATGCTTGCGCGGTGGCGGTATCAATAACGCAACCCGATCCAGAAACTCGCTTGCGCTCAGTCAACGAATGCGCGCCTAATCCCTGCCTCAACGGTGGCACCTGCACCGACGGCGTGTACACGTTTACGTGTACCTGCGCGGCTGGCTACGGTGGCTTTGGCGGTCCGGCGCACACCCAGCGCAACATCCAAGATGTGGCGCTGGTGGTAATGGTCGAAACCCCTGAGGGCGTGGAAAATGCCCCGCCATTGCCGCTGTGCCGGGGGTGGACGCGGTGTTTGTCGGGCGTAACGATTTGGCCCACAGCATGGGCTTTGAGAACCGTTTCCGCGAGGCAGCGGTGCAGGCTGCCACTGAGCGCACGCTCAAGGCGGTGGCAGCAGCCGTTAGGTGCCCTGGCGTGCTGCCGCTCAGTCCGGAGGACGAAGACCGTTATGCCGGCTGGAGCGCGCGCTACTTTGCCACGGTCACCACGGCCATCATCACCCGCGCTTCTGAAAGAAGCCGCGCAGGGCGGGCGCAAGCCGATGAGCTACTCAGCCCCCGCGCGGGACACCCCCGCAGGGGACACTGGGAGCCCCGTTAAACTAGCTCGCACAACAAGGAGATGTGAGCCATGTACACCCCCGCCGCCAGCAGCGTCAAAGCTTTCGCATCCCAGTCTGACCTGAGCGACAAAATAAGTGCTGCCCTTGCTTTGATTTGTTCGATAAAGGGCTACCCTTTCAGGTATGTTACATCCAACGCTTTCAGCAAGGAAAAGATAAATCTGATGCGTACCTTAGGGGCCCAATTAGAAATCATTGAAAGCCCCGATGGAAAAGTATCAAAGTCAGTCATTGACGCCATGATTTCAAGGGCAGCTGAAATTGCTAAAGAACCCAACACCTTTTTCACCAATCAATTATCAAACAACGATATATTTGATGGATTTGAGCAATTGGGTAAGTAGATCATTGATCAATTGAAAGGGATTTTGATAGATTCTATTTGTGATAGTGTAGGAACGGCAGGAACCATTATGGGAATTTCACGGGTACTTATAAGCACGAACAGACCTCGGTTCATAGCTTTAGAACCTACTAGTTCCCCGGTATTGACAACGGGAGAAAAAGGTTCTAGTGGTGTGGTCGGTAAGCCCCGTCAGTGGAGGTTCCGGATTGACATGACCAATCCCTCGGGCCAAGGCCCGCTACGTGACGCGTGGACGCAGTGCGTCCTTCCTAGCGAAACAAAGCCATGAACTCCCGGGCGCGCCCGCCATCCACAGGGCCCCACCAAGCGCCACCCCGCTTGAGCGAGCTGCCGATGATGACGCCGTCTGCTAGTTCCATGAGCGCACCGACATTCTCCCTGGTGACACCGCTTCCGATCAGCAGAGGGAGCGGCGTTGCATCACGAACCTCCTGGACCTCCTCTCTAGCCGCTGCGTCCCCGGTCCGCTGGCCGGTGACTATCACTCCATCGGCGTCGAAGAACTCGACGTCGCGCGTCAATTCAGAGATGGTTCGGTCGGCAACGATGGCATGCGCGCCGTGCTTCACGTGAACATCAGCGAACACAGCCACGTCGTTGGCTCGTAGCCACGAGCGATAGCGCGTGGCCCTAGCGGCTGGTCCCTCTATGATGCCCTCGTTCGCGACGTATGCATTCGCCCACTCGTTGACACGGATGAACGATGCCCCCGCCGCCTTTGCGACAGCGAGAGCCGTGAGCGCACCATTAGCCAGCACGTTGATGCCAAGCGGAAGGCCCACTTCACGCCGGACCCGGTCGGTGATGACAGCCATCGCAGCTGCCGTCTCTTGTCCGATGTCCTCTGGCTTCGAGAAAGGAATGTCTCCATGGTTCTCGATGATGAGACCGTGAAGGCCTCCATCCGCGTAGGCTACGGCATCAGCCAAGGCACGGTCGCAGATCGTGTCGATGCTGGCACCGTCGTAGGCGGGAGATCCGGGGAGCGCGAGGCAGTGGACGACGCCGATGGCCACGCGCAGGCGCCCGAACACGACGACTAGTGCGTTGCCGCGAGAGGGCGCTACGCCCCCATCTTTCGTGCTCATGTCAACCGGTCTCCTTCGACGCGACGTGTTCCGGGGTTTCGAGCTGATAGGGGGCGTCGTGGAAGGCGATCTCCAGTTCGAGCGTGCGGCGGAACGACTCCGCAAGCCGCTCCTGCTGCCACGGCGCGAGTGACGGGCCGTACTTGTCGATTTGGCTCCTCATCCACCCGACCTGGTCAGCGAACGGCTGGTCGACGTGGAGCTTGACCCACTCGGCTGCGACTGGATCGCGAGGCCCGCGCGCATGGGCGTCACTGCACCACGTGAGATACATCCATTCGGCAGCCGTCATGCCGCTGATGATTTCCTCATAGGTCCGGTGGGCTGCGAGCGCCAGCATGCCTTCCCGAAAGGCCATGACGGTGGGCGGCCGCGAGGCCGCGTGTCGCATCTCGGGCGTCACACCGAGCTGCGCGAATACCCGGTCGAAGTAGGTCAGCTGGTCGGTCGTCAACTCTCGGATGACAAGCCCCAGCCGAGTCTGCTCGCTGATCGTCGGTGCCTTGACGAGTGCATAACCGAAGATCGTAACCGCGACCTCGACGAAGTCGTGCTCGTAGAGGAGGTAGCGCTGCAAGACACCTGGTGGCAGGCTATCGGCAGCGACATCGCGTGCGAAGCGATGGCCCACCATGCGGTCCCAGGTTTCGCTCGCCTGACTGCGCATCCATTCCGAGAAGGTGGACCCGGGGGCTGCGCCGATGAACGCCTTCTGAGCGTCACCACCGCTGGCCGATAGGCTTCGCGTGCTCAGGGCGCCCACTCCATGAGTCGGCCGATCTCGGTCGATGTGGGGAACGCTGACTGGGTACCGCGGCGAGTCACCGCCATGGTCGCAGCGCGGACAGCAAGACGTGTGGCCTTCACCACGGGATATCTCATCGCCAGCGCCGAAGCGAAGACCCCACAGAAGACATCACCCGCTCCTGTCGTGTCAACGGCGTCCACTTGCTCGGCTGGCGCCACTTCGACGCCTGCACGGGACGCGGAGATGGCTCCGCCTGGTCCCAAGGTGATCGTGACGTAGCCCACGCCTCGGTCCAGTAGGGATCGCGCGCCGGCCTCAGGGTCGACGCACCCGGTCAGATGCTCCATCTCGACCACGTTAAGGATCGCATGGTCCACGAACGCCCACAGCTCATCGAAGGGGTACTGGATCGGCGCTGGGTTAAAGATCGTCGTGATACCGCCAGCACGTGCTCGCTCGAGCGCATAGCCGGTCAGTCCCTGTGCCAGGTTGCCTTGCATAAGGACGACATCGTTGTTCGCGGCTCCCATGAGCGAGCGGTCGACGTCACTCGTGGTCATCGTGTTAGCGGCGGCGTGCGTGCTCACGATACTGTTCTCACCACCCGGCGTCACGTAGATGATGGACTGATCGGTCGGCTCATTGACTTGACGGACACGTTCGACATCGATGCCCTCATCGCAGAGTCGGTACCTGATCAGACGGCCAGACTCGTCCGACCCGACCACGGAGCAGAACGAAACCGTCACCCCGCATCTCGCTGCGGCCACAGCTTGGTTCGCGCCCTTGCCGCCGACGTCCTGCGACTGTTCGTCGGTCAGCAGTGTCTCCCCCGGCTTCGGAAATCGAGGCAGACGGAATGAGGCATCGAGAGTGCAGTTCCCGATCACCAAGACGCGGCCTTGGTCCGACATGTGCAAGGACACAACTAGGCCGACTGACTCGTGAGCGCGTCAGTTGGCTGCTTCGGATCCTTGCCTGCGACGATCATGTACAAAAGCTCATCCCCATGTGTCTCGGCGACGGGGCGCTCACCGACCAAGTGCCCGTGTTTCAGCACGACGACGCGGTCTGCTGTCGAGATGATGTCCTCGAGCCGATGCGAGATGACGATGACCGCAACGCCGTGGTTCTTCAGCTGCACGAGAGACTGGCGCACCTTCTCGATTGCGGACGCCCCGAGACTCGCGGTCGGTTCATCCATGATCACCAGCCGCGCCTCGAAGGCCGTGGCCCTGGCGATGGCGACCGCTTGCTGCTGTCCTCCGGAGATTGCCCGTACAGGCGTGTCCACCGGGGGGATCCGCAGCCCCAATCTCTCGATGAGGTGGGCCGCCCGCTCGTTCATCCGACGGTTGTCGAGGAAACGGCTGCGGAAACCCCCGCCGGTGAGCTCACGTCCAAGGAAGATGTTCTGGGTGACCGACAGCTCCGGAACCAGGGCGAAGTCTTGGTACACCATCTCGATACCGGACGCGCGCGCGTCCATCGGGCCGTCGAACTGCACTTGGTTACCGTTGAGTAGGATCTCGCCAACGTCCGGCTTAAGGACGCCGGCGAGGATCTTCATGAGTGTCGACTTCCCTGCCGCATTGTCACCGACCAAGCCGACGATCTCGGCGGCCTGGACGGTCAGCGACACATGGCGCAGCGCGACCACCGCTCCAAAAGTCTTCGTGATATCGCGCATCTCGATGAGCGGAGTGGTCATCGGTCAGGCCTCTGGCTGATCGTCGATCCGCGCGGCCCGTGCCCATTCGGTCACACGCCGGTTGACGACAGTGTTTACGAGCACGGCGAGCAGAAGGATCCAGCCAGTCACGACCTGGACCCAGTAAGGGTCGACCCCCATCAGATTGAGGCCGTTTCGGACAGCGTTCAGGAAGAGCGCGCCAGCCACGGTCCCTCCGATCGTTGCCACCCCACCGAATAAGCTGGTGCCGCCAAGGACGATCGCCGCGATCACGTCAAGCTCAAGCAACATACCCGCATTCGGCGAGCCGTTCCCGAGCCGTCCAGTCAACACGACGGCCCCAACGGCCCCCAGAGTGCCCACCGTGCCGTACACGGCCAACTTCATCCGGCCGACGTTGATGCCCATGGCGTGTGCCGCGTCCTCGCGACCTCCCACGGCCAGTGCGTAGAGACCGAAGCGGGTCTTGTTCAAGACAACCCAACCGGCGATGGATGCGATCGCCGCAAGCACGATCGGCACGTGGACTCCTGCGATGTCACCCCGACCCAACCACAGCACCAGCTCATTCCCGACGGGTGTCGCGTAGCCCCCACTGATCACGAACGCAATGCCTCGCAGGGATACGAGCGCAGCGAGGGTCACGACGAAGGGCGGTAGACCGATACGCACGAACGCACCATTCAGCAGGCCCGAGATGAGACCCACGACGAGTACCGCCGGGATGACGATCCAAGTCTGAAGGCCAAGACCGAACAACTCGACGATCAGGATCGAGATGAGGGCCACGAGTGATCCCACTGAGAGGTCGATGCCCGCGGTCGCCATCACCAGCGTCATGCCCACAGCGATGATCACGATCGGAGCTGCCTGCCGGCTCACATTTAGCATGTTCGAAACCGTCAAGAAGTGCTCGGAGGCGAAGCTCATGACGGCGATCCAGATCGCGAGCACTAGGAACAGGCCGTATCGCACGGCCAGCAGCACAAGATGTCGGCGGTCGCTCAGAAGGCGAGCGATGGGTCCTAGGGTGGCGAGGCTGCCTGTGCTCACGGTCTCATCACAACAGAAGGGCAAAGAAGGGTCCAAGCTGCCGCGAAATCGCGGCAGCTTGGACCCGCGGGCCTTTCGTTAGTCCGCTGGGACTACTTGAACTTTTCGACGTTGCCCTGGGTGACCACGTCCGGGTTGTACGTGAACCGCGCCGGGATTGTCTTGCCATTCAGGTGGTCGTTGAGCAGCGTGACGGCAGTATACCCACCGACGTCAGGCTTCTGCTTCATGAAACCGACGATGCGGCCTTCCTCAAGGGGCTTGAGGAACGGTTCCGGGATATCGTCCCATCCGAAGAAGGCGATGTCGCGACCCTGCGCGGCGGCAGCAGCCAGACCACCCTGCAGCTGGGGATCGCCTGTCGCGTAGATTACGTTGATGTCGGGGTGAGCGGTAAGCATGTCCTCAGCTTCCGCGGTGGCCCGCTCGAGAATGTTGCGTCCGTCCCCTTCGGCGACCACTTTCGCCCCCGGTACCGCGGCGAGCGCTGCTACGCAGCCGTCACGGCGCGCGAGCTGGACCTCGGTCGAGGCAAGCATGATGCCAATCTTCGCACTAGCATTGAGCTTTCCGATGATCCATCCACCCATGAACTCGCAGAACCCGTACGATGCCTCGTACTGCGGGACGCCGATCCACGTCACGATGGCCGGGCTGTCGACAGGCGTGTCGAGGGTCGCGACCGGAATGCCCTTGTCTGCGGCCTCCTTGAGGACGCCCGCGAGCGAACTCGATTCGATCGGGTCCACGATCAGTGCATCTGGCTTCATCGAGAGGCAGTCCTCAATGAGCGTGACCTGCTTGCCCGCATCAGCTTGCGGGTCTTGTACCACGAGTTTCACGCCGAGCTCGTCGGCTGCTTTCTGCGCCCCTGCGACGCTAGATTGGAAGTAGCCAATCTGCAAGCTGAACGTGGTCATGCAGATCGTTCGTGGCACGCCGGCCGAAGTGGAGCCCGCGTCCACCGGAGCGGATTGAGCCGCTGGTGCTGGCACATTACTAGCGGCTGGTGCAGCTACGCACGAAGACAGCAGTACTGCACATGCACCCACCAAAGTCACAACATAAGAGATAACACGATTACGATTCATAACATTTCCTCCTTTTTGTAATGAGCACACAATTCTTTTCAAAAAATGCTTGGCAATGTTTTATCCAAAAGGCACAAATTTTTTCTGGCTATTTGTCCTCCTCGGGCACTATTGTTACCTTCCCAGACCATACGCTAGTCAAAGCTTACTTCAAGACTTATGTACGTTTGTTAATGTGCTAGAGAGATGCGGCCAGGGGGGCTTTCTGCACATACAAGGCAATGCGGTTTTTTTGAACATATCTGAAAGCCTTTCGTCGAGTGTCTCAATATTAGCCGTGACTCGATGGTTTGTCAAGCTTGTCGAAATGCTGCATTCTGTGCCTGTCAACGCGGCATGAAGAACCAGCAGTCCGACAGTTAGTGCCGTAGAAACCAAGGAAAATAAGAATGTGTGGCGTGAATGCCATCATCAGTAAATTGTAGCACTTTTTGAAATATGTCAATGACAAACAGTACCGGGCGTAGCGCACCGAATGCAATGTTCCATGCGGATTTCCTGATCATGCCTGCTTCAGCACCTGCTGGATCAGCTGCTCCCCACGCCAGGCTTCCTCGGGCATCAGCGCGCCGATCTCCAGATCACAGGCAAACGATGCGTCGCCGGGCAGCGAGCGCAGGTTACCATCCACCTCCCCCGTGCAGGGCTCCATGCCCAGCGCATCCTGGTTAGGGGTGCGGTAGATCCAGCACACATTGTAGTCCAACTGTCTTGGGCGGTGGCGCGCCACGCTGGCGCTGCTATCGGGGTGCACCTGCAGCGTGTGCGCCCAGTCGGCCTGGTCGACACTTTAGGTCAGGAAGAGCACCATCTCCGGGTCGTAGACCAGCTCGGGGTCGAACAACAGACGCTTTTCAGGATGAACCTGCAGTTTCTGCACCAGCTCGCGGTACTCCGGCGACCCCTCCATGAAGAGCGGGACATATGCGCGCACTTTCATATTCCTTGTGTCGCACACCACGGTCTGCACTAGCCGCCAACCGTCGACCGGGCAGAAGTTGTTCATCTTCCGCCGGGTGATCAGCAGGCCGACCGCCAGCTTGGCGGCAATGGCCAGCAGCAGCGCCGCCACCATCGCCGTCAGCCCCATGGTGGACTCGGACGACAGGTCAAAGTTCCGGTGATCAGGGTGAACGCCTGGACAATCACCAACAAGCTCAATACCGCCACCCGCCACAGCGTGTTCACCATGTTGACCGGCGTCAAAAACTTGGGCTACAGCAGCGAGAAGATGACCAGCGCCACCACCTCCAGCCGGATCAGGTTATCATCCACAAACGAGAAAAAACCGCCAAATTTACCTTTGTTCATGCATCCTCCACGACTATGATTTACATGATTACCTTGATTACCATACCCACATGATCTTCATCCGGTGCAGTAACGGCACACGCGGAGGCGCTTTAGTCGGCGTGGTGCAGGCGCTGGCGTGGCGAGGTGAGTGGTGGACTGCTAGCACCAGTTTGCCGACGTTGTACAATTCGAGTTTGGAAACGCGGCTTAACCTCCATAGAATTTTGAGCAAATGTGGTCTTTTACTCGAAGTAAATTGTTGGTTGTGGTCAAGCTTAAACTTGGTAATTGACAAGAGCGTGGGCAGCGCGTAATATGTAAGGGTGCGATCGGCCTTAAAAATCCTATCCGTGACACGACACTGGTACGGTGCGGCCGCCCTCATTGCCGCAATCGGCGTTGTCGGGAATTGCTCCGTAGCCGGCGAGGCGCCCCCCGAAGCGGCACTCGAGAGGTGCTGGGCCTGGATGACCGAGGTCACGGCTGCGTTGGGCGCCGAGCCGACGCTACGCGACGAAGCCTACACGGCCATCATGTGGGGCCGGCTGGATGCCGAGGCGGCCTACGGCGCAGGAGACGGGCCATCCTGCCTCGCGGCCCTCGATCTCCCCCGTCGCGCGCTCGGGCTCGATGAGCCATCCGCTTTGCAGCCGAAACCCTAGGCCAGAAAACCTAAACAACCGCGGCCGGGACCCCCGTCATTCTCCCTACGGGACCCAGACATTCTTGACCTAGGTCGTGGAGCAGCTTCACTTTCGCCCGGCGCAAGCTGCTGGCGGTGATAGCTGACTGCCTTGAGGCAGAAGCCATTCTGGAAGCAAGTGGCTTGCGGCAGGAGCGCCGCCCTTTATTCAATCAGCTCCCTTGGATCCGCGCTTGGAGCTTTTGCCAGCGGCTTCCTTTTAGTGCCCGTTTTTGGTTTCAGAACAACTTCCGAAATTAAGGGCATGATCAACATCGGGGCTGGAACACTGCTGCTAATTCTGGCAATGCTACCCGGACACTATCCCACAGATGCAAACTAGCAGCGCCCCGCTTGGTTAATGCTGCTGGCCCTTTTTCTGTCCGGAATGGCTACATTAACTTTTCAAGTGTCGTGGATCCAGCCGATCACATCGGTCCTTCAGTCAACGGTATATGTTGTTGCACTAATTCCGACGGCATTCATGCTGGGATTGGCGCTTGGCAGCTTCCTCATACGCTTTTGGATCGATGCTGTTGGCCGGCCATTGCTGCTTTATTCAATCGTTGAATTTGGCATTGCCGCTTATGCATTGTTACTGCTTAGCTTGTTCTCATTGCTGCCCTCAGTCCTGCAGACAGTCTCCGTCATCAAAACACCTTTTCTGTATTACCTTGCTGAATTCAGCTGCATATATTTATTGCTGCTGGTACCAACCACACTGATGGGCACAACCTTCCCGATACTCGCCAAATCATATTTGGGTAGCAGCGTCGGGAAAGGCATCGGGGAGCTGTACTCCGCCAATAATCTCGGCGCAGTCACGGGCTCCCTGCTGGCAGGATTCATACTGCTGCCAAACATGGAGGTCCGTTACACCATCATTATCGGCGCCCTGCTAAATGTTGGCGCGGGAGTTTTGACCCTCTTTCACAGCCACCCGGACAAACTGAAGTTCTTCGCTCCGCCGCTGGTGGCGGTTTTCGTTGGCCTGAGTTATTGCGGTAATTACAGCCTCACCAGCCTTTATAACGGCGGGGCCTGCGGCATTTACAATGCCAACAATCTGGGCGATCAAAAATTCCTGTTTTATGAAGAAGGCGACTATGGCTACGTAACGGTGATCGGGCAGGGAAAATTTGGCGCCATAAAGCGGCTGTTGTTGAACGGCCAAGGATCAAGCAGCCTGCGCCTCAGCGATGTTAGAACCAGCACATTACTGGGGTAGCTGCCCGTTTTGGCCAATCCGCGCGCCCAAAACTCCCTCGTCATTGGATTTGGAACGGGGGCCTCCTCCAGTATTCTGAGCCGGCACACCAAGACAACCACCGTGGAAATTGAGCCGAAAGTCCTGAAAACAGCCGGCTTCTTCGAAATGATTAACGCCGGAGTCTTCAATGCCAATCACGAGATTGTTTTCGATGATGCCAGGCATTACCTGTTGAGAACACAAAACAAATACGATGTCATAGCCAATCATTCGCTGGAGCTCTACCAGTCATTCTCGTCTCTGCTGTTCACCAAAGAGTTCTTGGAAATTTCAAAAAGCAGGCTCAGCCCGGACGGGCTATATTTTCAATGGTTCCCCCTCTACGATCTAAAGCCGGAAGAATTTCAGGGGTTTTACAAAACCTTCAATTCTGTTTTTCCCCACCAGATGGTGTTCGTCAACTTACGCAAAGGGGAGAATGTTGATTATGAGATAAAAGGCGCCAATAACCTTCGAACGCAATATCTTGCAAAACAAAATAGCAACGAGCTAATAATTATCGGATCCGCAAATCCAATTGCACTCGGCTTAGCCGCACTGCGCAGCAGTTTTTCTCTCCTGAAACCTGAGGACCGGAGCTATCTGCAATTAACCAGTTTAAACTCTCCTGAAGCCATTTTCAATTTGCTGCTGTTCGAGGGCGAAGAGCTGAAAGGTTACTATGAAGCGGCCGCAATCATCACAGATGATAAGCCAAGCCTGGAGTTTTCGACCCCATTTCGCCTAGTGGAGAAGTCACCCCGGTTGGTAAATCGGGCAATGGATGATCTGTTGAATTACATCGAACTATCGCGCCCTAGTTGGAACGATCAACAGCGATTAATTGAGATACCGCCCCACCCCGCCTCCACACCGCACACACGGGCGGAAAGCTCATGGCGCACTCGCACCGGTGCCGGTGTCCAGTGCAGGGACCTTCAGTCCCCAAGCTTGCCGGTGCTTGATAATTGCACATTGCGACTTGTAAGCCCTGTAAACAACGCGAGCCCTTCACTCGGACGGGCTCGCAATTCACTCACACAGCAATACGCTCACTAAAAGATGCCGCGTACAGAACTCTCCACAAAACTCATTAATGGGCCCGGTACAATCCCAAACACCAGTGTTCCCGCAGCGGTAAGCCAGATGGTGAAGTTCAGCGCGCGCGGCAG
>SXGR01413747.1_pt1 | contig 20413 bp, 24 predicted proteins | sample 3174711 | NCBI WGS metagenome assembly SXGR01 (sample SAMN11356860, study PRJNA531348) | freshwater metagenome | isolation source: freshwater sample F1-60 | place: China: Fuxian Lake, Yuxi | collected 2017-12-25
CGGCGTTCCGCCGAGCTGGAAGGTGACGAAGGCTTCGCGCGCCACCGCGAACAGCGCCTGGCCGACCGCGCTCTGCTGCAGGCCGCGCGGATACGGGTCAGGACGCCGCGAAAACAGCCAAGGCCTTTAACGATGCACTCACGCTCACTGGGGTGGTGCTTGCCAAGGCAGATGGTGATGCACGTGGTGGTGCAGCGCTGTCTGTTCGATCGATTACCGGCAAGCCCATCAAGTTCATCGGCATGGGTGAGAAGGTTGATGGCCTCGAACCTTTCCATCCGGATCGAATCGCATCCCGAATTCTCGGCATGGGCGACATCCTCTCGCTGATCGAAGAGGCCACCCGCAAGGTCGACAAAGACAAAGCGGAAAAGCTTGCCCGCAAGATGGAGAAAGGTCGTTTTGACCTTGAAGATTTCCGCGAACAACTCAACCAGATGGCGAACATGGGTGGTATCACCAGCATGCTCGACAAGCTGCCCGGGATGAGTCAGTTGCCGAAGGCCGTGCAGGATCAGGTCGATGAGCGCCAGTTCAAACGAATGGGTGTCATTATCGACTCGATGACCCCTCACGAACGTCGTTTCCCCGACGTCATCTCTGGCTCACGCAAACAGCGCATCGCCAAAGGTAGCGGTACGGAGATCTCCGACATCAACCGGCTGTTGAAGCAGCACAAAGAAATGCAGAAGATGATGAAGAAATTCACCAAGAAGGGCGGCATCCAGAAGATGATGCGAGGCGTTCAAGCCATGCAGGGTATGGTCGGTTCACGTGGAGTTCCGGGACGACGGCGCTAACAGCTGGTTCGATCCGCCGCATGTTGCAGATCGGAGGCGCTTCATGCCATTAACCGACGACGAAAAAGAACAGTTCCATAAGCTCGGTTTTCTTATTAAACCTGGTTTTTTGTGGTCCGACCGAGTGGCGACCATCGCCGCTGACGTTGATCGTTATGTTCAGATCGAACCCCGCTTCGATGGCCGAAACGTGTGGCGATACGATCAACTCTGCAATCTCATCATTGATCCTGAAACGCTCGCCATCACGGACGACCTAATGGGCGGAGCTGCTTTCACCTTTCACCATTGCCATGCCGCTCGCCACGATCCGGGGCTCGCCGGCGTCCCATGGCATCACGACTACGAACAGATTCCACAAACCAATCGCAGCCACGTGCAGCTACACGTTCTGCACTACCTCGATGGGCTAAACGGTACGGTAGGTGATCTGTTATTGTTGCCGAAGAGCCATCGTTCGGTCATGCGGCGGGATTCGTTGTCCTTCCTGCGCGAGCAGGAATTGCCGGGAATGGTCGTGATCAACGACGTTCCTCCCGGCACCGTGGTGTTTGCCCATTCGGCGCTGCTGCATGCACGTCGTGCACAACCAGGCGGCGGTGATCGCAAGCGTTACTTCATTGATATCGCGTTCATGCAGGAAGGGGTGTTGTGGCCGTCCTATGGACGTGAGGGATGGCGAGATACCCTGGCTGCATTGGACGATAAGTTTCATCAACCTGATCGACCGAAACTGTTTGCAGCCGATGCGTTCTTCGATATTGCCGACGCGGTCTCCCGCGTTCAGGGTTCTGCAGGCAGTTTGGCGATGCGTCTGCCGGAAGTGCACGGCGCTTCGCGCCCGGTGGCTGGCGCGATTCCTATCGTGCAATGAATGTACTTCCCGGTTCATCGTTACCACCGAAGAGCGCCATCGACGATCCGTTTGCTCTCGACGCGTTGGCTGTTACCGACTTTCAGCGTGATGGTCATGTGGCGGTGCGCGGCTTGGCCAGTGCTGAAGAAATCGGACTCTATCGTCCTGCCATCGAGGCCGCCGTCGGCAAGCTCGCCTTGCGTATGCGGCCCATCGCAGAGCGCGATACTTATGGCAAAGCGTTTATTCAGGCGCACAACCTTTGGACGCGGAGTGAACTCATCAAGGCGTTCGTTTTCTCAGAGCGCTTCGCTTCCGTCGCGGCGCAGCTGCTTGGGTGCTCGGATGTGCGGCTCTATCACGACCAGGCGTTGTTCAAGGAACCCGGTGGGGGGCATACCCCATGGCATCAGGATCAGGCGTATTGGCCGCTGGATACCCGGGACACCATCACGATGTGGATGCCGCTGGTGGATGTACCTGGTGATGTCGGCTCCATGACGTTTGCCAGCGGCAGTCAACAACGTGGGGATCTCGGTCGATTCGTCATTGGCGATGAATCAGAGCTTCGCTTTGGTGAGTTGGTGGAGCAGCTTCAATTGCCAACCCGAACACATGGGGCAATGCAGGCAGGTGATGCGACCTTCCATCAGGGTTGGACCCTGCACTGCGCACCACCCAATCCGACGAGCCTGCTCCGTTCGGTGATGACGATTATCTGGTTCGCCGATGGTGCACGAGTAGCGGCGGACATTGGTGGTGCGAGAGTTTTCGATCACAAGATATGGTTGGCAGGAATTACACCCGGAGAACTTGCTGCGGGTCCCCTCAATCCGTTGTTGTGGCCTCGCGCCTGAAACATCTGGTTAGATAGTCGATTCGGCCGTGACCACTGATTGTTGCGAGTCCGGCGTTAATACATGTGAGCCATGCGCTATCCGGAACAGAGCCGGAACCGTGTAGAGGGCGATCACCGCAGAACCGAGCACACCACCCGCAATCGCAGTTGCGAGGGGTGGCCAGAATTGCCCGCCACCAAAGACCAGCGGCAAGAATCCGGCGATGATGGTAAGGGTCGTCGAAAGGATGTGCCGTGTCGCATCGACGATGACATCGGCAGTGACTTCAGCATCACCTGCGAGTGCGCGGGGCTCTGCCTTGAGAACCGATAAAACAATGATCGCACCGTTGATGGCGATACCGATCATGCCGAGCGCACCGACCAATGCCATGTACCCGAAGGGGTAGCTGAAGAGGCGAACGCCAAAGAGCGCAAGACCAAAACTCAAAACGGCAACAATGCCGATGATGGCCGTATAGCGGCGTATAGCGGAATGAGTTCATGGACAAGGTGACCACGGCCAACATGGCAAGCGCAAAGATCACGAACATGCCCGCCAGACTTCCCGATGCACCTGCGCTTTCTTCCGCTTCGCCTGCGATTTCCAGGCGATAGCCGGGTGGTACTTCGAACGCGCTTGCCTCCACCTTCTCGAGGAAGGTCGAGAGCACACCTGCGGGTAACGTAAAGGGGTAAACAAATCCCTGCACGGTGGACACCCGTTCGCCTTGGAAGCGCTCGATGCTCGCAGCTGCAGGTTCCAGGTGCCACTCACCGAGTTGATCGAGGGGCGTCAATCCCCCGTATTGATTGGCAAACGGCATGGAAGCGAGGTCGCCCGCATCGTCGCGATCCGCATTGCCAAGGCGTACTCGCACCGGAACTTCGGTGTTTCCTTCCTGCACGGTGCCCGCCGTGATGCCCATCAACGTGCCGGCAAGGTGGCGTGTGAAATCGCCGATATGCATGCCGGCTTGTGCAGCAGCAATTTCTGCCGGCGAAAACACCACCTTCGGTTCGGATGTGGTGGCCATGGCGCGGGTGTAGGTCACGCCCTCGGTGGTCGCCAGGATGCGCCGCAACTCCAGTGACAACGTGCGCAGCGTTGAAAGATCCGGGCCGACAATTCGCAGCTCAATAGGCGCGCTGACCGGAGGACCTTGCTCAAACGGTATCGCCATCACTTCTGCTTCGGGAACCTCCTCCATGAGCCGCGCTTGAAGTGTGGGCAACAGTCCGCGCGTCGCATCTGCAGACGTGGTCGTCACCCAACCCTGCGCAAAACTCGCGACACCATCACCTTGCGAGATGGCGTTGTAGTACACCCGTGGCGAACTCTGACCAATCGACCAGGAGGAGTCGACGATGTCTGCAGATTCGTGCAGCACGGACTCGATGTGGTCGACGATGCGTCGTGTCTCGTGAATGGAAGTTTGTGCCGGCAGTTGGACCTGAACCTGAAACTGGTTTCGATCGACGGCAGGAAAGAACTGGTTTGTCAGCGTTGGAAAGAGTGCAAAGCCGGTGACCGGCAGAACTACGCCAACGCCGATACCGAGCCAAGGTCGCTTCATTGTCAAAAGCAGTGTTGCGCGATAGTGCGCCGACAAGGTGGCCGACGTAAAGCCGTTCCTCCACCAGGTCTGGTCACGATGCTCTGGCCAGCGTCGGTCGACGAATCCTGCGAGCGCGGGGATCACGGTGAGCGCAAGAACAAACGAACTGCCGACGGCGAGGCTCACTGTTGAGCCGAGTGTCCCAGTGAAGTCACCGACGCCTCCAGGTGCCAGCGCAATGGGTAGAAAGGCAAGCACCGTGGTGGCCGTCGAAGCGAACAAGGGGACGGCGAGGTGCTTGATCGAGAGGGAGAGTGCCGCAGGTATCTCTAGCCCTCGGGAGCGACGCAGCTGATAGTCATCGACGATGACGATGGCATTGTCGATGAGCAGGCCGAGGGAAATGATGAGACCCGTGACGGACATCTGGTGCAGCGGAATCGACAGCAGCTGCATGCCGATGAGCACCATGGCGCTGGTGAGCGGTAGCGCTGTACCGACGATGATCGCTGAGCGCAGTCCCATGAACACCAACAAGACGACCAATACGAGCAGCAGGGAAATCACCAGGTTCCATCCCAGAGAAGAGAGGCGTGCGCTGGTGTAACTGTTCTGGTCGTAGATGATCTCAACGCCGATGGCGTCAGGGAGCTCTTGCTCAAACTGCGTGACAGTAAAGCGCGCCCGCTCGACCCATTCGCCGATGTTGAGTCCCGGCTGCATCGTCGCAGCGACCAATACAACCGAAGCACCACGGTGTAACGCGATGTCTGCTGGAGGATCGAGACGGTGTTTGGAGACGTCGGCAAGATCTGCGATGCGCAGCATTTCACCTGCTGGACCGCGCGCGACGGGAATGTTGGCAATTCGTTCAGCAGTATCCAGTTCTGCGTTGACTTCCACCAGCATGTCGGTGGTATCAGCCCGCAAACGGCCTGAAGCGTTTTTGGTATCGGCATCCCGGATCGCCGCGGCGATGGCGTCCGCGGTCAGACCCGCGCGGGCCAGTCGGTGGGGGTCAAGCGCGACCAGAACTTCTTCATCAGCGTCACCAAAACGATCGGTCTCTTCCGTACCACCGAGGTTAGCGAGCTTGAGTTCAAGCGCGCGCGCCAGGCGTGAGAGCACGCTTGCTTCTTGAGGTGTGTCACTCCGCCAGGACAGTTCCACCACCATGGTCGCTGCCAATGGACGCGACATCTCGAGTGTGGGTGCGGTCGCGCCGGGGGGTAGATCTGTGGCTGCGTCCGCCAACTTGTCACGAATTTCCGACCAGACCACGTCCACTTCACCTGGACCGACTTCGTCATAGAGTTCGATGGCGACGATGGAAAACCCAGCGCGAGAAATGGACGAGAGCTGACGCACCTCCGGTACTTCCCGAAGCTTGGCCTCGATGAGTTCGCTGACAAGCGACTCCACGCGATCTGCAGTCGCGCGAGGAATCCAGGTTTGTACGCGCGCCCAACGTTCAGTCATCGTTGGGTCTTCTTGGCGTGGCAAAGCCATGAATGCACCCACACCGAGGACCATGGTCACCAGAATGGCGAGGAAGGTCAGACGTGGGTGATCGTAGAAGAGCCCGCCGGAGCCAGGTGGGTCCAGAAGGCGCAGTTCGTCCGGTGGTTCGACGCGACTGTTCATGCACCCTCCGCGGTTTCGCGCACGATGCGGACCAACTGACCTGGCACGATGCGGTTAACGCCAGAGCTCACCAGGCGTTCACCCGGTTTCACCGTGCCCCGAACGTGGGCTTCGTTTGATTCAGAGTGCAGCACTTCGACGAGGCGTCGTTCGGTGATGTTCTCTGCATTGACGACGTATACCGACCACAAACCACGTTCCGCTTCGATGAGTGCGGAGATCGGCACTTAATAACCCTTTTGGTCGAGCCGATGCGGTAAACGAAGTTCGACCACCGCTCCAATAGGCACATCCGGTTGTTTCAGCCGGAAGATGGCGCTCTGGGTTCTCGATTGCGCGTCGACTTCAGGCAGGAGCGCCAGCAGCGAAGCAGGGATGGTGGTGTTTTGCCAACATACTTCGAAGGGCGTTTCAGGGCTTAACAAGCCAACGGACGATTCCGGCAAACCGAAGCGTGCTTCCACTTCACCGTCGCCAATCAACCGGAGTACCGATTGACCGGGCCTCACTTGCGCCCCTTAGTCCAGTAGTCAGGCCTGGATAATCCCATTGAAAGGCGCGGTGATGCTGCTTTCGTCCCGTGTGATGCGGGCGCTCTCGGCCTGTGCGTTGGCGCGTTTCACAGCAGCGATCGCGACCCCGTGCGCCGCTGTCCGGGCGCGCAGAATCGAAATCACTTCATCGTGTTGGTGGGTTGAGACGTGACTCTTGGTCTTGAGGTCTGCAAAGCGGCGTTCTGTCTTGGTCGCGATGTCGAGATCGGCTTCTGCAGCCTTGAGTGAGGCTGCTGCAACCGCGACGTCGGCGTCTGCAGAATTCACCGCGGCGTCAAAACTCGCAGGACGCAAACGCGCGAGGACTGTGCCTGCAGTGACGCGGTCACCCCAGTCGAAAAACACGGCTTGAACTTCGCCGCCGTGTTTGAAGCCGAGGTCGGCGGCCCGAGCCGCCATGGTCATGCCGCCGTAGGTGCGGTAAGTGGTACGGGGTTCGGCAGAAGACAACGTCTGCACGGTGACCGGCATTGCCCCTCGGGTTTCTGCTTGGACAGCGAATGTCCCGGCAAATGCGCTCATTAGTAGCCCGAGAAGCAGACTTTGCGCCGCGGTACGGCTCCCCGCGAATGGGCGGATTGATAGCGCTTGAGCGAGGAAGACCATTTTATGTAAGCAATGCTAACATCGATAACCGAGGCGTCAAATCGATAGCAAAAGCGTCGTGAGACCTAAGGAAACTCTGATTAATTGGATATTTTTGTCAGAGCGAGGCTGGAGGAGCGGAGGAAAATCGCGCAAATGCAGTAGCTCCGCGATTTTCTGCAGTGACGACTAACGAAGCTATGGCGGAAATAGACATTAATCAGAGATTCCCTAAGTTCCCGGTTGTGTGAGCGGCACGTACAGTGCTCCTGAATCAGCCCTACTTGGACGGGATGCAATGCCAAATTCACCGGACACTCCAGCTCGAGCGACCTACCATCACGGTGAACTGCCGGAAACGCTCATCGATCTCGGCGTCACCCAGATTCGGCAGTTTGGTATCGAAAAACTGAGCCTTCGAGCACTCGCTCGAGAAGCTGGAGTTTCACCGACGGCGCCGTACCGCCACTTTCCCACCCGACAATGCCTCCTGGCGGCCATCGCAACACGCGGGTTTCATAGCTTGACGGCACGGATGAAATCAGCGCTTGGAGAATCCAGCGACGCGCACGATCAGTTTGTGCGGTTCGGCAAAGCCTATGTCGACCTGGCTCGCGAAGACCCGGTGAGCTACGAGCTGATGTTTGGGGGTGTCATCGATTTTGAGCGTTACCCGGCGCTCTTCGAAGCGGCTGAGACGAACTTTCGCCAGGTCATCGACGTGCTTCGTGCCCATGCGGGGGGAGCCTCGGAAGACGATCTTCTCGTACTAGCCGGGACGGTTTGGGCAGGTGTTCACGGCATCGCCAGTTTGCTCATCAGCAAACTGATGGCAGCCCCTCACACGCGACCTTCTTTAGCCGTTAGCGCGATGCGTCGCCTCGGAAGTGACCCTGAAGCGGCTCTGCACCTCTTGTTTGACCCGATCATGGGCGGTAGCCAAAACAGGAACCAAAAGAGTCGCCAGACTCCAGTCAGCCTAGTCCGCATCACAGTGGCAGAGCCCTCTGCCCACATTTCGAAGGAGCCGCTATGTCAGCGTTAAAGCACGAACTGAAGCACCAGGAAGTTTTTCGCGACGCTAAGAATATCGCCGTCGAGTTGCCACTCGGGAACAAGCTCGGCGCACTCGGCGGCGGAGCGAGGTTCCCGCTTGTTAAGGATCCACGACAAACTGGTCGCACAGCGATTATCGGCATGTTTGTTCTTAGGCCCGCCGTTTCCGGATGGACCTCGCCTCTGCTCGTATCAGGGAGCCCGGACCTCAGGAAGGCAGGTGACTGGTGTTTCAACGTCCGGGGTGTGGATGGCGGTTGGTTGATCGCCGGTGGCAACCCCCTCGATGCGTATCGGTTGGCACTGCAGTACGGTCTTGCGGATGCCGTGATTGTGGGTAGCAACACCGTGGCCAAGGAGGGTGTCGACCACGGCGTTCAGCCAGGATACCTCTGGCAACCCTATGGCCCCCTGGCGTGGCCACACCTCGCAGCCATTGATTCAACTCTCGGAGAGGCCATTGCCGAGGTGCGGCGGGAGTGGCAATCCCTCGGAGTTCTGTCGACGCGTAAATGGCCGGCACAGATCGTCGTCTCGCAGTCCGGTGAACATCGACCACCTGCCAACGATCTTTTTCAGGCGCGGATCTTCAGTGCGGTGCATCCGGATGGAACGCCGGTTGAAACCTATGTACTCACCAGCGAAGCCGGTGCCGCGCGAATGCGTCAGCGGATGGGCAAGTACAACCTCAGGCAAAGCCCTGACGATGTTCTTCTGGTGGCTTCACCGAAGGGTGACCCGGAGTCCCTCGACATTGCTGCGGTACCGGCTCTGCTCAAAGCGAAGCTGGATATCCGTATCGCCAACCATGATGGTGGGCAAACGGTGTTGTCGAAGTTCAGTGAAGCGGGGGCGTTACCGCAGGTCAATCTGACCTTGATGCGTGGAGCGTCGGTCAAGGACGTTCTGGGAACGGACCAACGGCTGGATGAATCCGTGCGCCGCACCGTGTTGGCGGAATTTGATACACGTCGGCAGTTGTTTTTTTCCGGCGATCATCGCCTGCCAGAAGCACTGCAGCCGGTGAGCGTACTTTCGGATGGAGGCAACGGCGTGGTGGTGAGTTTTGATTCGCGGAAGCTTCGCGGACTCTAATGCCACATTGACTCAAAGAGAGGACCACAAAGAAAAAGGGCGCTGATGCGCCCTTTTTTTGAGCTAAAAGTAGGTCACGGTCCGCCGGACACGGAAAGCGTCTGACCGGTCATCCACGATGATGCTTCCGACGCGAGATAAACCACCGCCGGGGCGATATCGCGTGGATCGCCAACGCGACCCAGTGGAATACCGAAACGCTTACCGAGTTCCGGGATGTCTTCGGGTTTGAGCTTCAGGAACTCCATGAACACCTCGGTCGGGATCGGTCCTGGTGAAACGCCATTAACGCGAATCCCGAGGGGCGCCATCTCCGCAGCCAGGGTTTGTGTCAGGTTGTTCACGCCGCTCTTCGCGACGGCATACGGCCCGTTGTTAGGCGAAGCGCGATTGGCAGCGACGGACGAGATGTTGATGATCGTGCCGCCACCGTTGTCTTTCATGATGCGTGCGGCAGCCTGGGCACCGGTCCACACCGCTTTGAGATTCAGGTTCAGCTGAAAGTCCCACTGTTTCTCCGGCATGTCCATAAACGTCCGCGGAACCCGGTCGTCAGCGCCACCGGCGTTACTCACCCAGCAGGAGAGCTTGCCCATTTCCTTGAAGGTAGTTTCAGCAATGCGCTGAACTTCTTCGATCTTCATCACATCGGCAGTGATGGCGAGTGCCCGGCGTCCGAGCGCGCGAATCTTGGTGGCTACAGCTTCGATTTCTTTGGTGCGCCGTGCGGTGATCACCACATCTGCACCTGCTTCTGCGAGGCCGAGGGCGATACCTTCACCGATACCGCGTCCTCCGCCAGTGACCACGGCAACTTGTCCGTCAAGACGGAACCGGTCGATGATGCTCATAAGTAAACTCTCCTCTCTCACTACGGACGATCAGCGCGTGCCTTCGCGAATGAGATCGGTTACGCCGTCCCACTCGTCGTGTTCCGTTTTCCAAGATTCAAACATGGTGCGAATGATCGGCGCGTCGCCGTGTAGTTCGACGTAACAACCCATATCACGGCGGCAATCCATGTAAGCCACATAGTCTCCACCCCAAAGGGTGCATGCGGTTTCGTAGCCTGCTTCCTGGAAGCGTTTGATTTCACCCGATACATCGGAAACGAGTAAGCCGACGTGGTGAAAACCGTTCTGACCCCGTTTGTACATCTCTCGATAAATCGACGGAGTGTCGTCGTGTTGCGCTATGAACTGGATGTGAGCCGGTCCCGCTTGACCAAATGCATAACTCACATCGGCTTCGACCGGTTCACCGCGATAGAAGAACCCTTCGGCGATGTGATGGCGCACGACGTGGAACGGACCGGCGCCGACCATTTTGTTCCACTGGATGCAGGCAGCGTCGATGTCGTCGACGAAAAAAGCGTATTGCCAGATCGGATGGCGAATGAGCGGTGATTTCAGATTGATCATGTTTCCCCCTCCCGAATGAACGTGAACAAACCCCAATGAATGGGGTGGAACCATAGCAGAAGTGAAGGCAGGCAAGGCAATTTGGTACTCAACGAGTTGAGCTCACTTCTTTATGGGGCACAGTCGTGATTACAATCGAGTCATCAGGAACCGGAGGATAAGACCATGTCGATCGAAAACGGCGAGCGTTTTTTGCGATTACTCAAGAGCAAGCCTGAACTCAGAGAGCAGGTGAAGAAACACGGACCTGCAGCCTTTGAGACCATTTCAGCGGGTGCAGGTGCATCGAGCACCTCTTGGGAAGTGGTGATTGCGGCGCTTCGTGAAATTGAAGGTCAAAAAGCAAAGTAGGGTAGGGCCACGATGAGTAAGAAGTTGGTCCTGGTCGGCCTCGTAGAACCAAAGTCCGATGATTTAGTCGGCGCGTTTCGTGAGTGGTACCTCGGTAATCACATTGAAGACACCTACAACTGTCCAAGCATCAAGTCGGTGCGGTGTTTTAAAGCTGTATGTAGGTTTCTGGGTGCGCCGCCATCGGGATTTCTCACGATGTACGAATTCGAGGGTGAAGACGCGGAAGTGGCCGAAAAAGCGCTGGCTGCTTACCAGAGTGATCCAGGCTCCTGGTCCAAGCGTCTACCCAACAATGGCTCGATGTCGATCGTTGGTGCGGGCTGGTATCAGGAAGAAATCAGCTTCGGTTGAACGCAGGACTGGCCTTTGACCAGTTGAATGTGTTGCCGAGCTGGAAAGAGCGGCGGATATCTCTATAATCTTTGGCCTGCTTCGGCCAGCTCGCTCACAGCGGGCCTGCTGGCATTCATTCAGAAAATAGGAACCAGGGTAAAAGACCCATGCTGACCATTCGTCTGGCGCGTCACGGCGCGAAGAAAAATCCGTTCTTCCACATCACCGTGGCCGAAAGTACCTCTGCCCGTAACGGCCGTTTTGTGGAACGTCTCGGCTTCTATAGCCCGGTTGCCCGCAATCCGGTTGATGGTTTCCGTGTGAACCTCGAACGTTATGACTATTGGACCTCTGTGGGTGCCCAGCCCTCCGAACGAGTTTCCCTGCTGGTCAAGCGCGCCCGCAAAGCCCAGACGCCCGCTGCTGCCGGCTGAGTCCGGAGTTCTGTTGACACCGCCATCCGCAGAGTCTGATCACGCGGAAGGCGGCGCAGTCCCTGGGGCTGCCGATACCCCCATTGTCGTCGGGCGCATTCAAGCGCCCCATGGTGTTCGTGGCTGGCTGCATTTTCGAAGTTTTACCGAAGAGCCTGACATGGCCTTAACCCTCACTCCTTGGTTGATCGACGCCGGTGCACGTGAGCCGAAAGTTGTAGAGCTCGAAGAGTGGCGTACTCAGGGTGAGAATTTTCTCATCAAAATCAGAGGTGTAGATGATCGCAATGCCGCAGCGCTGTGGACTGGCAAATCCATTCAAGTCGCCGCGTCAGCGATGCCGCCTCCTGGCGAAGATGAGTATTACTGGAACGACTTGGAAGGCATGGAGGCACGTGACGGCAAGGGCGCGCGACTCGGTCGGATCGTGTCTGTCTTTGACAACGGCGCACACGACGTCCTGGTGATTAAGGACGACACGCGTGAACGACTCATCCCCTTTGTGCCGGTATATGTCCTCGACGTCGATGCTGAGAATCGTGTGATCCGCCTTGATTGGGACCCGGACTGGGACTGACATGTGGTTTGGTGTCGTCACCCTCTTTCCTGAACTCATCCAAGCCGCAACCCCGTTTGGTATTTTCGGACGAGCTGTCCGTGAAGGGCGGGTAACGATCGCCTGCTTCAATCCGCGTGACCATGCGGTCGATCGTCATGGCACCGTCGATGACAAGCCGTATGGGGGTGGTGCGGGCATGGTGATGCTCGTGGAGCCGCTGCTGGCCAGTGTGAGCGATGCACGAGCGGAGGCTGAACGCCTCGGGCTCAAGGACGTTCCGGTGGTATTGATGAGTGCACGGGGTGACTCGTTCACGCATCAGAAAGCCGCAGCGTTCAAGGCGTGCCAGGGTATCATTCTTGTTTGCGGACGCTATGAAGGTGTGGATCAGCGTTTCATCGACCTCGCTGTCACTGAAGAATTGTCCGTCGGCGACTACGTTGTGTCAGGTGGAGAAGTACCGGCGCTGCTGGTGATGGACGCCGTCAGTCGCCTCGAAGAGGGGGTGGTGGGTAATCCGGACTCCCTGACCGTCGAGTCTCACCTTGATGGTTTACTGGAATATCAGCAATATACTCGCCCCGAAATGTACGCGGGACTTAAGGTGCCGCAGGAACTGCTATCCGGTGACCATTCCCGGATCGCACTGTGGCGGCGCAAATCTGCCCTCCTGACCACTTTTGATCGCCGGCCGGAACAACTGGCGGGTTCTTCATTGCTGGAGAATCCAATGGATCGTGGCCTGCTGACAGAAGGATTGGGCGAGCGAGCTGCAGAGTCAGGGGAAGTAAAAAATCCCACCGAACGCTGAATGAAGCATCGGCTTCAAGCGTTAGACCAGAGTAGGGATGAGAGATATCAACGGTCGCAGCTCCTGAAAGAAGCTCCGGAAAGTAGGTCCGGAAAGAAGCTCTGGATGAGAGCGGTGACCAGAACCGGCACGGTGCACGGCTTCGAGAGCCCCATACCTGTCAAACGCGAGGAGTGAGCTGACTAACATGCGCAACAACAAAATTATTGAACAGATCGAGAACGAGCAGCTCACCAACCACAACACAGATTTCGGCGCCGGCGATACCGTGCTGGTGCAAGTGCGTGTCCGCGAAGGTAACCGCGAGCGCCTGCAGGCCTTTGAAGGCATCGTGATTGCCCGTCGGAACCGCGGTCTCAATTCATCATTCACCGTTCGCAAGATTTCCCACGGTGTTGGTGTAGAGCGCGTTTTCCAGACCCATAGCGGACTTATCGAATCCATCACGCTGATTCGTCGTGGCGACGTTCGCAAAGCCAAGCTGTATCACCTGCGTGAACTTTCTGGCCGCGCAGCGCGCATCAAGGAAAAGGTCGGTGCCAAGAAGTCTGGCAAGAGCGCACCGGTAGTGCCGGTGACCGCCGAAGCTGCGACCCCGGAAGTCGCCGCCGAGTGATCCTGCTGCGGTTCCGCTTGAGGAACCGCGTTGAGGTTACCGGATGTCCTTTGTACATCCGTCTCTGCATTGAGGTTCGCGAATGTCCGATGACATTGAACGGTTCCTCGAAGAGATGTGGGTCGAGAAAGCCCTCTCTGACAATACCCTGGCGGCTTATCGACGCGATCTGACGGATGTGGCGCGCCGCCTTCAAGGCAAGCGGCTCCCCGACGCATCCACCGCTGATCTCGCCGAATGTATGGCGGCGCGTTACCAGGAAGGTTTGAAAGCCCGATCCACCGCCCGTTGGCTGTCTTGTTTGCGTAGCTACTACAAACAAGCGATTCGCAAAGGGCGAATGGACTCTGATCCCAGCCGCGGCATTTCCGCTCCGAAACTCGGTCGTCCCTTGCCTGGTGTGTTGTCGGCACGGGAAGTAGATCAATTGCTCGCAGCACCCGATATCGATCAGCCGGTGGGTCTCCGTGATCGGGCGATGCTCGAGTTGCTGTATGCATCAGGGCTTCGGATCAGTGAACTGGTCACACTGCCCATCGTCGCACTCAATGTTCGTCAGGGTGTTGTGCGGGTGGTGGGGAAAGGTGACAGGGAACGGCTCGTGCCGGTCGGAGCGGTTGCCCTTGGATGGCTTCGGCGATATGTCGACAACGCTCGGCCTCTGCTCAGCTACCGACATCAGACCGCGGCGTTGTTGCTGAGCAATCGGGGTGAGGCGATGACGCGGCAGAACTTCTGGTACGCCATCAAACGCTATGCAGAGATTGCGGGTATTCACAAAGTGATTTCACCGCACACACTGCGCCACGCCTTTGCCACGCACTTGCTGGATAATGGCGCGGACCTGAGGGCAGTACAGATGATGCTTGGCCATGCCGATTTGTCGACCACACAGATCTACACTCATGTCGCGCAAGCGCGATTAAAGGCCCTGCATGCCAAACATCATCCGCGAGGTTGATCTACCTGGTCGGCTTCGGGGTCAAGGTCGGAACGAAACCCATCGGATTCACGGAGCAAACTGGATGAAAACCCTGCACTTGAGCGGTCTGTGGCGAAGCCTGATGGCACTTTTGTTCTGTCTGCCTGGCGTGGCGTTGTTCGCCGCTGAAGATGCCAGGGTGGTGGAAAAGCTTCGGGCTTTGCGGCCGGACTTGCCCATCATCTCTGTGACACCGTCACCGGTTGCGGGATTCCTCGCCGTAGAGCTCGACGGTGGTACGTTCCTGTACGCCTCCGTTGATGGGAAGTACCTCTTCGCCGGCGACCTGTACGAGCTCGATACCACGCTCGTCAACGTAACCGACAGCCGGCGCGCCGGAAAACGCCGCGATCAGCTCGCGAAAGTTCCGGAGTCAGAGTTGCTGGTTTTTTCACCACGGAAAAAACCCGTCAGGAAATCGGTCTTTGTGTTCACAGATGTGGACTGCGGTTACTGTCGCAAGCTTCACCTTGAAATGCGGGCCATCAACGACCTTGGCATCGAGGTGAAATACCTCGCCTTCCCGCGGGCGGGTGTCGGCTCCGAAGCCGCCAACAAGCTCATCACCGCATGGTGTTCGACGGATCGCAACTCAGCTTTGACGGCGTTGAAAACCGGGAAAAGCCTGCCTACGAAAACATGCCCCAACCCAGTAGCTGCGCAATACGAATTGGGCAAAGACATCGGTATCACCGGCACGCCCGCCATCGTGACGGCAGAGGGTGATCTGCTTCCAGGGTACATGCCGGCGAAGGATCTGGCCGCTGCGCTGGGTCTGAATTAAGCACGAGCCACATAAGGACTGGATGATGCGAATTGGTCTTGCCGGACTCGGAACGGTCGCACAAGGACTCCTCACACTGCTCAAGGAAAACCGGGAGCAGATCATTGCTGTCTGTGGGCAACCCATCGACGTGGTGGCGGTAGCGAGTCGCACCCGTCGCGAAGTAGATCTTGCCGGAGCGGATTTTTCACACGATGTGCTCGCGCTCGCGAAGCGCAATGACGTGGATGTGCTGGTTGAGCTCATGGGCGGAGAGGGCATCGCGCTGGAGTTCGTCGATGCGGCGCTAAACGGCGGAAAGCCGGTGATTACCGCTAACAAGGCCATCCTCGCGTCACACGGCGACCGGTTGTTTGAGCTCGCGGCGACACGAGGCGTGATGCTCGGTATCGAAGCGTCAGTTGCAGGTGGCATTCCGATCATTGCTGCGTTAACTCGATCGTTAGCCGGTAACAGCGTCGAACGTGTGACCGGCATCATCAACGGCACTTGCAACTACATTCTGAGTGCGATGAGTGATCGGGGTGAACGATTCGAGGATGCACTCGCTAAGGCCCAACAACTAGGCTACGCGGAAGCGGATCCACACTTTGATGTTGGCAGTATCGATGCCGCCCATAAACTCGCCATTCTTGCAGCGCTCGCGTTTGGCATCCCGTTTGATCGAGCCGCGGTGTATGCCGAAGGCATCACCGATGTCACGCCTGACGATATCACCTATGCCAAAGAGCTCGGCTATTGCATCAAGCAGTTGGGTATCGCACGCCGAACCGCAGCTGGTGTTGAAATGCGGGTTCACCCAACACTTGTTCCGCTGGGCACGATGTTGTCGAGTGTGAACGGCGTAATGAATGCCGTGCAGGTCAATGACAACGCCACGGGCTCATTGTTGTTTCACGGACCAGGTGCTGGCGGTCGAGCCACCGCGAGTTCTGTGCTCGCGGACCTCTTGAGTCTGGTGCGTGGTGATCGGCCTATTCGACGTCTCGCCGCCGCAACCACACAAAGAGTGTTGCCCATCGAAGCGGTTGAATCGGCGGCCTATCTGCGTATCCCTGTGATCGATCAACCCGGTGTGTTCGCGCGCATCGCTACGATCTTGAGTGAACATGGCATCAGCATCGAAGGCGCTATTCAACGTGAACGCGCCATTGCCGACCGAAAGGTACCCATCGTGGTCGTCACGCAACCGGTACGAGAAGCGGTGATGATCAAAGCTGTCGCCGCGCTGCAGGCCTTGCCTGCTGTGGTGGATCGCGTGCGACGCATTCGCGTCGAACACGCGGCGGCATGAAAGGGGTCAAGCCACCCCGTTTCGTCGAGCGCCCGGTTGATCGGCCCCTGGCTGGCGTGCACCCAGTACTTGGGCGGATTTACGGTGCCCGTGGTGTCACGTCGAAAGACCAACTCAACCACGAGTTGAAAGCGCTTCTGTCGCCTGAAGGGCTTCCAGATATCGATCGGGCGGTGGATCGCCTCGCGCGTGCTATCCGGGAAGGACAACGAATTCTATTGGTGGGAGATTTTGATGCCGATGGGGCGACGTCGGTCGCGCTCGGTGTGTCGGTGCTGCGTGCGCTCGGCGCTGAACAGGTGGATTTCGTGGTGCCGAACCGCTTCACCTACGGTTATGGCTTGTCCCCGGAAATTGTTGACCTCGCAGCCACCCATTCACCGGATCTGCTCGTCACTGTTGATAACGGGGTAGCCAGCATCGCCGGTGTCGAGCAGGCGCGAACGCTCGGTATCGATGTCATCATCACGGACCATCACCTGCCCGGAAAAACGCTCCCGCCTGCGCTCGCCGTGGTCAATCCGGTCCTCGATTCGTCAACCTTCGGCAGCCGCAATCTCGCTGGTGTTGGGGTGATCTTCTATGTGCTAAGCCGCCTGCGGTCCCGACTGGCTGCGGAAGGTTGGTTTGAGTCCAAAGGGATTCGTAATCCCAACATGGCGGAGTGCCTGGACCTCGTCGCGTTAGGCACCGTTGCTGATGTTGTGCCGCTTGATCACAACAATCGTGTTCTCGTTGCACAAGGCATCGCACGCATTCGTGCAGGTCGTGCTCGTCCAGGCATCGCAGCACTCCTGCAGGTTGCGCGCCGCGATGCGGCGAAGATCAATGCATCCGACTTAGGCTTTGCGGTTGGACCGAGACTTAACGCTGCAGGTCGGCTTGACGACATGACGATTGGCATTCGTTGTCTTCTTGCTTCGACCCTTGAAGAGGCACGCAGCCTCGCCATCGCGCTTGATCAACTCAATCGTGCCCGCCAGGAACTCGAACAAGTGATGGTGGCCGATGCCGAAATGATCGTGTCCCAGCAGGTCGCCGCTGGCGAGGGGCGTGATGGCATTTGTTTGTATGATCCAGGTTGGCATCAAGGGGTGGTGGGCATCGTTGCGGGACGCCTCAAGGATCGATTGCATCGGCCTGTCATCGCCTTTGCAGAAGCCGGGTCGAGTGCGCCAGATGAACTCAAAGGCTCTGCTCGTTCTGTCCCTGGACTGCATATGCGCGATTTGCTGGATGCGATTGCGACCAGCCATCCAGGACTTCTGCCAAGGTTTGGTGGGCATGCGATGGCTGCAGGGCTTTCGCTCAAGCGCATCCACTTCAAGCAGTTTGCAACGGTCTTCAATAAGCTGGTCTCACTCAACTTACCCGCGGAGTCGAGGGATGCGATTGTGTACACGGATGGTGCGCTCGCGCTCGACGACCTCAGTCTCGAAACGGCTGATGCCCTGGCGTCGGCGGGTCCCTGGGGTCAGGCGTTTCCTGAACCACTTTTCCAAGGGGAATTTGAAGTGATCAGCCATCGGATCGTCGGGGAAAACCACCTCAAGCTCACGGTGTCGATGACCGGTGCCGAAAGACGACGGCGTCGATTGATCGATGCCATCGCCTTTCGTCAGGCAGAGCTCGCAACAGAACCCTTTGCACGGGCATACATGACCTACCGTGTTTCACGCAACGACTATGGTGATGTGCCCACAGTGCAGTTGGTGGTGGAGCATCTGGTGCCGGTGGCATAAACTGCGACGCTTTTTCAACGGAACGCCACTTACCTCTCATGGCCGAAATCACTTCAGTTCGCGAACGTATCAAAGACCTCTCAGCGCGCGATGTCACGCTCAGGGGGTACCTTTGACTACGCCGGTAAAGAAGCTCGTTTCGAAGAAGTAGAGGCCGAGCTTGCAGAGGCAGATGTGTGGAACGATCCGGCGCGTGCACAGGCACTCGGCAAGGAACGTTCCGAACTTGCACTGATCGTTGGTGTATTGCGTAACCTGCACCAAACGCTAACGGATCTCTCGGAACTCGCCGAGCTTTCAGCCGCAGATGGCGATGGCGATTCACTCGATCAAGTGGATCAGGAGCTTGATGCCGTTACGTCTTCGCTCGAAGAACTCGAATTCCGCCGAATGTTTTCCGGCGAGATGGACTCCCACTCCGCGTATCTTGAAATCCAGGCTGGTTCAGGCGGAACCGAAGCGCAGGATTGGGCAGAGATGCTTCTGCGTATGTATCTGAAATGGTCGGAGAAACGTGGTTTCAAAGCAGAGGTGACGGAAGTCTCCGCCGGTGAAGTCGCAGGCATCAAAGGCGCAAGTGTGCATGTCCAAGGAGACTACGCATTTGGATGGTTGCGTTCGGAAACAGGCGTGCATCGCCTGGTGCGCAAGTCTCCTTTTGATTCGGGTAATCGTCGCCATACGTCCTTCGCGTCGGTGTTTATTTCTCCTGAGATCGACGATGACATCGAGATCGATCTCAACATGGCCGATGTACGCGTTGATACCTACCGTGCCAGCGGTGCTGGTGGTCAGCACGTCAACAAGACGGATTCTGCGATTCGCCTGACGCACCTACCAACGAATACCGTCGTGCAGTGTCAGACAGAACGGTCCCAACATCAGAACCGTGACAAGGCGTTTAAGCAGTTGCGCGCCAAACTCTATGAGCTTGAAGTGCTGAAACGAAAAGCGGCTCAACAGGCACTCGAAGATTCGAAGACGGATATCGGTTGGGGTAACCAGATTCGTTCTTATGTGCTGGATCAATCGCGCGTTAAAGATCTGCGAACGGGATTTGAACGCAGTGATCCGGGCAACGTGCTCGATGGCGATATTGATGATTTGATCGAAGCCAGTTTGAAGGCAGGCTTGTAAAGGAAGGTCTGATGAGTCAGACCTTCCGGTGTGGTGCATGGAAGCACCACCACTTTCCATGCGAGCGGCGCGTGCCTCGCACGCGCATTCACGGGCAAAGCCCGTGTAAACGCAGGGAAAATGCGAGGAATCCGAAGGATTCCGACTTGATCAATTCGCAGGAGCGAATTGATCAGAGTTACCTAAAGGCGGAAATGTAGATGAGCGACCAGGAACATCAGGATGTATTGGCGGTTCGTCGCGCTAAGCGTGATGCATGGCTGCGTACTGCGCGGGTTTATCCCAACGATTTTCGCCGTGATGCCTTGGCTCGCGATCTGCACAAACAGGCCGATGGACTCGATAAAGCCGCGCTCGAAACAAAGTCGCTGAAGACAACTGTGGCTGGGCGCATCATGCTGCGTCGTGTGATGGGCAAGGCCAGTTTCATCACCCTCGAAGATGTCAGTGGCCGCATTCAGTGTTACCTCACCGGCGACAGACTTGGCGCTGCCTATGAGGAGTTCAAAGAGATCTGGGACATCGGCGACATCGTCGGTGTTTCGGGTACGTTGATGCGCACCAACAAGGGTGAGCTCACTGTTGATGCCGAGCGTGTCGTGCTCCTCAACAAAACCCTCAGACCATTGCCTGAGAAGTACCACGGCCTTTCAGACACAGAGACGCGTTATCGGCAGCGTTACCTCGATCTGATCATGAACGAGGACAGCCGGCGAGTTTTCGCGATTCGTAATCAGCTGATTCGCATGTTGCGCGATTTCTTTCGTGATCGTGATTTCGTGGAGGTGGAAACACCGATGTTGCATCCCATTCAAGGCGGTGCGACGGCGAAGCCATTCACGACCCATCACAATGCGCTCGACATGCCGATGTTCTTGCGCATTGCACCTGAGCTCTATCTCAAGCGCTTGGTGGTGGGTGGCATGGAGCGGGTGTTTGAGATCAATCGCAACTTCCGC
>SXGR01217596.1_pt1 | contig 20411 bp, 21 predicted proteins | sample 3174711 | NCBI WGS metagenome assembly SXGR01 (sample SAMN11356860, study PRJNA531348) | freshwater metagenome | isolation source: freshwater sample F1-60 | place: China: Fuxian Lake, Yuxi | collected 2017-12-25
CACAATCCAACTCGCGTTTGTGGGTCGGTTTGTGGGTCGCATGGCACGGGGATTGGCACGTCTGACAGCGCTGGCAGCGGCGAAAGCCAAGGCACCAGGCGCGTACGCCGATGGCGGAGGTCTGTATCTGCAGATCACTGCGTCGGGCGTTAGATCGTGGCTCTTTCGCTTCATGCTCAACGGGCGTGCACGCGAGATGGGCTTAGGGCCCCTACACAGCGTGACCCTCGCAGAAGCCCGCCAGAAGGCCGCAGAGTGCCGTCGACTGTGCACCGAAGGTATCGACCCCATCGAAGCTCGGGATAATGCTCTGGCGGCTACGCAGCTCGAAGCAGCGAAGGCTGTTACCTTCCGGGAGGCGGCTGCCGCGTATATTGAGGCCCACAAGGCTGGCTGGCGAAGCGCCAAGCACGCCAAACAGTGGACGAGTTCGCTCAAAAAATACGTCTACCCCACCATTGGCGATCTGCCGGTGCAGGCCATCGATACCGGCCTCGTCATCAAAGTTTTGGAGCCAATCTGGAGAATCAAGACGGAGACGGGTAGCCGGATTCGCGGCCGCATCGAGATGATCCTAGATGCCTCGACTGCTCGAGGACATCGCCAGGGCGAGAACCCAGCCCGTTGGCGTGGGCACCTCGACAATTTGCTGCCTAGAAAGTCCCGGGTCCGCCAGGTCAAACACCACCCCGCTCTTCCCTATGTCCAGATAGGCAGCTTCATTGCGCTGCTTCGAGAACAGGCCGGGTTCGCAGCCTTGGCGCTCGAATTCTTGATCCTGACCGCCGCTCGCACCGGGGAAGTCATTGGAGCCCGCTGGCGAGAGGTCGATATCGCGAACAAGGTTTGGACCGTGCCCCAAGAGCGCATTAAGGCAGGCAAGGAGCATCGCGTACCGCTGACCGACCGAGCTACTCAGATCCTTGAGACGATGAAGCGCAGCCGCTTTGGAACCAAAGGGCACCCCTCGGCGCATATTTTCTCAGGGTGGAAGCGCGGGCAGGCCATGAGCGAGAACGCCATGCTCGAAGTGCTCGAGCGCATGGGGCGCACCGACCTGACAGTTCATGGCTTCCGCTCAACATTCCGCGATTGGACCGCCGAGCAAACCAACCATTCGCGCGAAGTTGCCGAGATGGCCCTTGCTCATACGGTCGATAATAAGGTCGAAGCCGCCTATCGCCGTGGCGATCTTTTCGAGAAGCGCCGCGACCTCATGGACCAATGGGCTGAGTATTGCGATGTGCCGTACGAACCGGTCCTTGAAGTGACCAAGGCGGCCTAGCCACTTGAGGGCATTCGCTCCCCCTGCACCATAGACTAGCTTGCGGTATGCAAGCCACGCGTTGGGGAAATACTGCCAAGGTATTGGTACGAATAAGGCACGGCGTAAATATTTTTCATGGGCCTTGCGGCGATCCTCTTCAGTTCCCAACGTGCACATCATGCGTGGTACCGACGATCTTATTCTCTGGTTGAATCTCTTCGCCTCTGTGTTGAAGGCTACGGACTTCAGCAAACTATCTGCCGAGCAAATCACGCAGCTTCGAGCGATCCATTCAGAGCTTGAGGCCACGCACGCCTATGTATGCAGGCTAGTGGACGACGACGCTGTCGGCCGAAAGCCGCACTGATCGCCAGAAATCCCAAAATCCCACCCGCGCAAAGTCGTAAGCCACTGGTGACAAGCCTCGATTTGACATGGGAATATATTCATGTTACATTAGATAATGCCGATAACTCAAGCTCAGAAAGGCTAACTGTGGCTGGAAAGCAGTCGAAGATGCTGAGCGACGAGCAAATCGCTCTCGCTCTGCGCAAGACACGATGGCGGCGCTATGCGCTGCGCGACCGGGCCATGCTGCTGCTGTCGCTCAAGGCTGGCTTACGCGCCGCCGAGATCGCACAGCTCACATGGCCGATGGTGCTCGACCCCCAGGGCCGCCTGGCTGACCACATTGCCCTGGCCGACCGAATCGCCAAGAAGCGGTCCGGCCGGACGATCCCGCTGAACCCCTCGCTGAAGGCCGTTCTTGAAAGACTGCGGAGGCAGTCCGACGGCGAAGGCTTCGTGATCCGGTCCGAGCGTGGCGAGGGCATGCGACCGTCCAGCGTCGTCAGTTGGTTCCGGGAGTACTACATTTCCCTCGGATTCAAAGGCTGCGCCTCTCACTCGGGACGACGCACTTTTATCACCCGCGCCGCACGACTCGTTCACAAGGTTGGCGGAAGCCTCAGAGACGTTCAAATTCTTGCAGGTCACCTTTCGTTGAATACTACGCAAAAATATATCGAGGGCGATACGGCTGCGAAGCGTCGCCTGGTTGCACTGATCTAGCTTCGCGTCTCCCGCCGCTTAGGCTGCCCCGGCGGGCCGAGACACCGGCAGCTTTCCTTTAAATCTTCCTTTGGAGAGTTCCATGCGACGACCTTCCCGGTCGCCTCGCCTCGTATCTGTTTGTCTTGCGGGGACGACGGCCAAAAGCGTTTCTGACAACAAGCGGCGGATAGACCTTCTCGCTGAGGTCATCGAGACCATCACGACGCACGTGGCGTGGCATCCTATCGATGCCGTGATTTTCCCCGGCGGCTTGTTCCGGCTCGACACGCCTATCGGTCGAAAGCCATTCGAGGAGCGGGCGAAGGCTATTGCCTCACGCCCCTTCAGCTCAGCCGTCATCAAGGCTGCATCGGCTCTAGACGAGCAGATGAAGGGAGCCCTTGTCGTGTTCGGCATGTTCGCGGAAAGCCGAGGGGCAAAGGAACGCGACGACCAAGCTTGCGTCGCTGTCAACTCGAAGGGGGTCGTGGGACTGTCGCGCAAGATATTCCCGGTCGACAGCGACACAGACGGCCGGACTTATCTGGTCCAGTCGGTCGCAGACTTCTCCTCGGCCGAACGCTTCATCAGCCTGCCCAACGGCAGCACAGCCGTCCTGTCGGCCTGCTACGACCTCTTCGGCTTGGCCGAGGATCCGGAGAAACCCACCGTCCGCACCCGGGCCGTCCGCCGTCTTTGGAACGGCAAGCAACTCGTCCAGGTCGGTGACGAGGGCTTTCGGGCACTCCGAGCCGAATGCATGGTGTCGTGGCGGCAACAGTTGGCCGACCGGAAGCCTGGGGTGGCTATAGCGACCATCCACGGGTTCGAGCGGTCCGGCCGGGACGGCTATTGGCAGCGGCATGGCATTGCGGCCGCATCTGCCGCTCTGGGCGGTGGCTTGGTCGTGGGCGCCGCCAACTTCACGCATGGTATGCCCACCGCCGACAAGTCGACGCTCGCCGCCAGGCGTGTGCCCCGATCGCACTTGCCCGACGCGCTCCACAGGCCCGCCCGAGCCTTGCAACCGATGGACAGCCTTCAGTTGCCCGCCGAGGGCGAGACGAAAGCTCTGATACGGCTGTTTACCGATCTGAGGGGGCGGCCATGACCCCCTCAGACTGCCGCTGCGAGGCCGCCCTGGGCTTGGCCGATGCCGCCGCCGATGTCATCGAAACATGGGCTGGCGGCGACCTTGCGGCCGCTGTGCAGGCCCTGGACCAGGCTCTCAAAGACTTCGACCTCGTCCATGCGGCACGGCGCGAGGGCTGTCCGGCCGTGGAGCCTTCTAGCGTCCCAATCGGACCCTGACTACCGGCCTCGAAGATAGGGGCTTCTTACACCGACAAAGCGATTTGCAGCCGGTCACCAGACCGGAACGGAGGATCTTTGCCATGAATGAAGTCAACTGCGGAACCGAGGATGGCCAGAAGCGCACAGCCCGCATACGCGAGCTGAACGATCTGTTTCGTCGGAGTTTCGTCGGGGGTCGGATCGTCTTTACGTCAGGTGTTCGAGCGCTAGGGGTCGCCAAAGTAGCCGCACTGCTCCAGCGGCTACGCACGTTCAATGAATTCTCCGCGGATAACGACCCTTACGGCGAGCATGACTTTGGGGCCTTCGATGAAGGAGGGCGGCGCTTTTTCTTTAAGATCGACTACTACTGCCTGTCTCTTCACTACGGCTCAGAAGACCCGGCCGACCCGTCAAAGACCTGCCGCGTCCTGACGTTGATGCTCGCCCACGAGTACTGACACTAGAAAAACGGCTGGCCGTTCTCCTCGATCTAGACTGCGCTGGAGCACCTCGAAGGGCATCGGGCCAGCGTAGACGAATGTCGGGAGCCATTGGCAAGGCCATAGCCGCGCCAACCCCACCAGCGAGAGCGGCACGCCAGGGCCGGGGCAACCGGAGCCTCGGCCCATCTTCTTAGCGCCGAGGGCGCCTTCCTTTTGGAAGCAGCTTCGGAGCTGGCTCTCCGGGCTTTGGAAGCAAGAACAACTCGCCAATACCGGCGTCTAGAGCTTTCGCCAAACGCGCGATCACTAGGATCGTCGGGTTCTCTATGCCTCGCTCAATCCGACTGACGTGAGTCCGATCAACGCTCGCATCTACGGCTAACGCTTCCTGCGATAGACCACGCCGAACCCGGATACGACGCAGATTCCTCGCGACGAGCTTTCGGACGTCCATATCCGAAAGCCAACAGGTTGTTGGCTATTAAACCACGGCATATGCTCACGTATTAATCTTTTGGAGTGATGCCAGTCACTGAGCCCAAGCACAAAACGCCACTAACTACGTTCATAAATAGGGGACAATCATGACGACCAAATCGCTCTACGCAGCTGCATTGATCGCAGCTGTCGGTCTTTCGGCGTGCGACCCCGACCAGAAGCCCACTGTCACCTTGGACCGAGCGCGTACGGCATCGCCTCAATTCGAGGGACAAGGCTTTATTCCGCCTCCTCGGACAATCTCTGATATCACGGCCATTCTGGACCAGCAGAAGCCGGACCCTGAGAAGACCGCGCGACTGAAGCAGATCGCCGACAGCGAGCCGCCTTCAAATTTGCCAAGAGCAGACCTTGGTCGTTGGTACTTCGAGCGCAGCCTGGCCGCCGACGGGATCGGTCGAGTTCAGCAGCGAATTTCGGATCTGAGACGGGCGGAGGAGCTCCTTAGAGGAACTCCTGGGCCACTAGGCATCCGTTCGCTACAGGAATTGTCCGTTGCTGAGCTTCGGGCGGGGCTGATCAAGTCGGCACTCGAGAATCGCCAGCGGCTCATAACAACGCTCGAGGCTCGTGGGGCACCTTCCGGTGTGCTTCTCGTCTCCTATTGCTACATGGCAACGGTTCTTTCCTACGCTGGCGAAGTCCAGAAGGCGGAAGGGCTGGTGGTTAAAGCCGAGAAGCAGCTTGTCGATCTTCAGACCACCAACAAGGCGATATTCGACATCTATCGCAATGACTGGCTTGCGAACATTCTCAGCGCCAAAGGCGCAATAGCCGAAAACTCGGGACGTTACGACGAAGCCGAAAAGGCGTTCCGGGAGACGCTAGACCAACTCAGTCAAGCGGAAGCCCTGTACCCGCGGATGCTGCAGTTGGGCGGCAACCCGCCGCCCGCAGGCACTTATGAAAACTTCCGTTATGTCGGCCATCGACTATTGGCCGCCACGCTGTTGCGCTCAGGACGACCCATTGAAGCGGAGATCGAGGCCAGGCGGTCGCTCCTCGGTATGCTCAAACTGCGCGGGCGCTACGCTGTCGAAACCGCAGACGCAGTTGGCATTCTGGCACAGGCACTGGCCGAGCAAGGCCGTCATGTTGAGGTCGAACGTCTAGCCGCCATAGCGGTCGAAATCCTCGAATCTACCGGGCATGGTGACAGCTCGTTTCGGTTGGGCAATGCACGCCGCGACCTAGCCCAGGCCCAAGCAAATCTCGGACGCTATGACCAAGCCGTGCAAACGTACAAAGCTGCCGAACGCGTTCTTTCGCAGCAGCCGCCTGAGGTTTACGAATCTTTGCTCGGTACAAACCTCAGCTACGGAGTTTCCTTGCTCCAGGCGGGGATCGCTGATGCTGCTTTAAAGGTCTTCAACGCGGCCGCTGCTCGGAATGCCCGGCTATCGGGGACCAACCATCTGACGACGGCGGAAGCGCGAGGCTTCGCAGGCGCTGCGCTGGTCCGCCAAGGAAAGCTGGCGGATGGCATAGAGGAACTGCGGCAGGCCGTACCAACTATCCTGTCGTCGCGAAGCTCTGAAGAGGATGGGGATTCAGCGGGGCGGGATAGGCGCTTAAAGCTGGTTCTCGAGAGCTACATGGGAGCTCTGGTCGACGCACAGCGTGCAGGAATGCGGCTCGGCTTCGACGTGTCGGCGGAGACCTTCCGTATAGCCGAGGCAGCCCGCTCAAGGTCAGTGCAGCGAGCCCTGACGGCATCTTCCGCCAGAGCAGCGGCAGCCGACCCGGCACTGGCTGAGTTGGTCCGACGCGACCAGGATACCCAGAAGCGAATCGATTCATTCCAGCGTGTTCTCACCTTCGTGCTGTCGACGCCTGCTGACCAGCAGGAGCCTGACGCTCTAGCCTCATTGCGCAGGCAGATTAATGAGCTGAGGGAAACGCGAGGCGCCGCCCGGCAGGAGATCGAGAAGCGCTTTCCCGAGTACGCCAACCTCGTTGACCCAGCGCCGACTACCTTGGAGCAGGCGCGGGCGGCCCTGCAGCCAGGCGAAGCATTGATTGCTACATACGTCGGAGACACCAAGACTTTCGTCTGGGCAGTACCGAAGCAAGGCCGCGTCGCTTTCGCTGCCGTACCCGTTAGCAGCGCCACCGTCGCTCAAATGGTTACGGAACTGCGTAGGTCGTTAGATCCTAACGCGCGGTCCCTTGGTGACATTCCGCCCTTCGATGTCGGTGCGGCGTACATCCTGTACTCAGCTTTGCTAGCGCCCATCGAAGCAGGCTGGGGCGACGCGAACAGCTTGCTGATTGTCCCGCATGGCCCGCTGGGACAGTTGCCGTTCTCGCTGCTGGTATCGGCACCGATACAGGTGCCGCCCGACCAGGACGGCCAAGCCCTATTTGCGAACTACAAAACCGTCCCTTTCCTCGCGCGTAAGGCGGCCATAACCCAGCTGCCATCGGTCGCGTCCCTAAGAGCACTAAGGTCGACACCATCGCCGCGCGGTGAACGGCGGGCGTTCATCGGCTTTGGCGATCCTTGGTTCAGCCCGCAGCAGGCGGCCGATGCCAAAGGCGAACACCAAGCCGCTCAACTGGTGACCCGGGGTGCAAACACGCTCGTAGCGATGCGCGGGCTGCCATTGGTCCGACGTAGCGCCCCAGCCACACAGTCTGTTGCCTCGGCCGACTTGGCGTCTTTACCGCCTCTCCCAGATACGGCTGACGAGGTACGAAGTATTGCAGCGGCACTTAACGCCGATCCAATCAAGGACGTGATGGTTGGCAGGGAAGCCAACGAGCGGCGCGTCCGATCTATGGACCTCGCAAATCGCAAGGTCGTGATGTTTGCCACGCATGGCCTTGTGCCTGGAGACCTTAACGGTCTTAGCCAACCTGCGCTCGCATTGTCGGCGCCGAACGTAGCTGATGTTGACGGGGACGGTTTGCTTACCGTCGATGAGATTCTTGCTCTCAAGCTCAATGCGGATTGGGTGGTTCTTTCCGCCTGCAACACTGCGACAGGCGACGGCGCAGGAGCCGAAGCGGTTTCGGGTCTTGGCCGTGCCTTCTTCTATGCCGGGACCAGGGCGCTGCTCGTCTCGAACTGGCCGGTCGAGACCACCTCTGCACGCGCTCTGACAACCGACTTGTTCCGGCGGCAGGCGCAGAACGCGATGCTGAGCCGCGCTGAAGCCCTTCGCCAAGCGATGCTGGCCTTGATCGATGGCCCAGGCTTCGTCGATCCGGAGACCAAGCGGCCCTTGTTCTCGTATGCGCACCCGATCTTCTGGGCGCCGTTCTCACTAGTAGGGGACGGTGGCGGATCCCGGCCGGGAAGCTGATTGGCTCGGCGATTAATCCCTAATTCCGGAGTGCCTCATGCTGCGCTTTGCTGTGCGGCAGGCCGTTGCGCCTGCCCTAGCCTTCACGCTTGTCTCTTGTGTGACTACCTCCAGTCAGTTGACGCCGACGACAGGAGCTGAGCCCTTCCCGGTTGACCAACTGATGTACGGGTCGGTGGCTGATGAAGCCCTATGCAAAAGCATACCGGATACGGTGTGGGTGATAGTCGACGGCACCGGAGACTGCATTCGCTACTACAAGTCGCTTCTCGGCCATAAGCCTGGCGGTGCGGCTTTCATCTTCTTTCATGGCGACTATCTGGGCGGAACGCGTATGCGCGGTAACCTGCGGGTTGTTGGCAACTACGGCAATCAGACGCCCGCGAGGCTTACAAACCAAGCCAATGCACTCGCAAAGGAAGCTGGAGGACCGTACTTCCTTATCGCCAGGCCAGGCGTATTTGGGTCATCAGGAGATCACGCACAGCGCCGACGGCCTCGGGAGCCGCTACTTGTGAACGCCGCGCTCGATCAGTTGAAGGTCCGCCACAACATCGGCACTTGGCACATCTCCGGGCAGAGCGGCGGCGGCACAATGGCAGCCGCCCTGATCACCCTGCGCTCCGATGTTGACTGCGTGGGCATCGCTTCTGGAGGTACGGCGATCAAGGTCAGAGCCCGCGAACTCGGCTTCACTGCTGACTCCACGGGCTATGATGACCCCTACGATCCGGTGGATCACATTTCAAAAGTTAGCCGCAGTCCTGCTCCGCGAATCTTCGTTGTGTCCGATCCGCGCGACACAGACGTTTCGTTCTCCAGCCAGAGCTACTATGTCGTGCAGCTCACAAGAGCGGGCCTTAATCCGACGCACATCATGGCTGAAGCACGCCCACCGAACTATCACGGCTTGGATCAGGTTGCGATACGAGCCACTCGTCTTTGCGCCAAAGGCGCCACGACAATTGAGATACTCAATGAACTATCTAGCAGGCACCTCAGGAGTAGCGGACACCAACATCGTAACGCTGCCGCCCGTACGGCCGAGAATGTTACACTTTCGATTCGGGACTTTCACGAAGGCAATGTGCCCAATGGTGAACTGGACAACAGTGAACGTAAGCTTCCCGGACCTGGCTGATTGCAATGATGATGAGATGGAAGCGCTCCTTCGATTCAGAGACGGCCGTTGGAGCGCCCCCGTCAAAGCAGCCCAAGCCCGATTTGGGACCACCGGCCTAGACCTCGACAGAAATTGGGCTGGCACACCAATTTTCTGGACTTGCCCGGGCTGTGGTCGCGGCAAAGCCGACTTATTTCGTGTCAACCAGGCTGGTATTTTACTTGCCCGACTTGATGTCCATCACGACCACCTTGAGGACTACATAAAAGATCAGCTGAGACAGCGGTTCGGCCAAGAATGGACACAGAAAATCCCATCAGATACGCACCACATTGAAACTTTAGGCTCTACGCTGGTGCGTCGCTTTGCTGCCACCATTATGTGCATCGACTGCAATGCCGCGGATGGCGCAGCCAAAAATCGGATAGGCGGAATACATCCGCATTTCAGCTTCCGCCCGAATGAGATCGCTGCTTTTACTGTTGTAACTCCGAATCAGCCCCACCAGGTCGATGCTGCCAAAGCATTACAAATTTGGCAGAGTGTACAATCAGAATTCCAGCAACGACTGATACTTGCTGATCTGCTGGTAGAGAAAATTTGCGATGGAGCACTAACGTGCCCACGCACCAGCATTCCTCTACTTGATCGCGGCACTGACCTCTCGCCTCTTTATTTTCTCCATGAGTGGTTCGGGCGCACTGCGCAAGATGGAGCCACAATCGTTCAACAGCGCATCGATCAAATTTGGGCCCGCTCCCTAGCAAGGGACGGCACTGCCACGCGCTCGAAAGCTCCCGCGGTTCAGAAATCTCCCGAGCCCCCTACCGAGCAAGAAGTCCTCGACTATGACGGCGGGAACTCTCCCAAGCTATGGGCACGGGCTGATGCTTCATGGCGATGCCCGGTGTGCGAGCGCTCAAAGAGCAATGTTTTGCGCCGCTCCAACAATCGGAAGCGTAGATGGTCGGGAAGCATTCATGAGCATCATGAATACACGCCATTTTGGGACGGGCCAGATGTAGAAGATGAAGCTGGGAACTCCGAGCTTCTCATTGATCATCACAGAGAGCTGCTTATTTGCTCAGACTGTGCCGCGGTCAAAGCTGAAGTAAAACGGCGTGACGCGACGCTTTCCGGCGTGACCTCCCTCCTTCAAGTTCATGACCTGAAGGCCGTGATTTCAACTCGACCGAACTCACCACACACAGTCGACTGGCCGTCTGCCATTGCTCACACAAAGTCTCGCGAAGCGTGGCGACCGGCGGTGGAGTCGTACTGGAATCTCTACCATCTCGCTCTAAGCTGTCGCTCTATCATGATTGAAGTTCTCAAGACGCACCCGTCCCCAACGTGCGCAATGGATCGTCTTGTATCTCTGCATCGTGACCAATACCCAGGCTGGTCTGACGCGAAGATTGCCGGGCATTTGAACTTTTTGCTCGAAGAGGCGGATCGCTTAGCGCCGGAAGAGGCGGGTGAATAATGACCCGCTTATCCTTCGTACTTAGCCGTAAACTCCTCATAGCTTGAAAAGGGTTTCATCCCCTTAGCTCTGTTGATTCGCGCTAGGCGCGTTTTATTGATTCGATCCTGAAGGTAAGCGAAGAGGTCATGTGCCTTTTCAATTCTGACGAGACGCCATTCGGAACCAAATTTAGAGATTATGTTCCGAGATATTGCACCGTAACTAAATCTCGTCTTTCGCTCCGCATATTCCGCCGCGAATTTGTTGTAGCGCTCGATTAAATGACTAACATATCTCGCTGCTCGCGGATCGGCGCCAATGGTCCCTGGCGGAGGATCTATTACGACCTTCCTTGTCTGGGTTTTGATAGTGAGGATCTGCGCTTGGATTGCTCCGGGACTATCAATAGCAACATTCCCGGAGTTTGCTATCACTTCAACTCGCCTCTGCTCTGCCATCAGCTTTTTCACGAGAGCGTCATCTGCGCTTCGTTCTGGTCGAGCCAGACGCTCGACTTTTATTCTCTTCATTTCAAGCAAATCGTGAACTGGAAAACGCTCCGGCTCAGCGTCAATGAGCCTGTGATGTGTCCGACACAACAGCATTAGGTTGACTTCATCATGACGCTCTTTGGTGGCTTGCGCGGGGTCAAATCTGGGCCCGCCGGGCTGCGCCGCCCGAATGTGGCAGACCTCACCGATAACGACCCTGGAGTCTGGATCCACCATGAGGGAAGCACAGCCAGGATAAGCACAGACGTTCCCAGACAGAGCAAAAAGCCGCTTGATCGTCTTGAAGGAGATTTTCGGCATTTCAGCCTGCGTGTCAGGCAACTAACGAAATATGGGCGTGAAGACGCCCGCGTTTGTATCAAGGCAAAAATCCAGCACGATTGATGCTATCGGCTGCGGGGAGGTAGTCCAAGCCGACCAATTCAGATGAATGGGCTGACCGTAGTCTATTTTAATGTCACTCTTACCGGGAGCGCCTATTACGTTGGACCAGCGAATATTCAGACGCCCGGGCGGCATTATGCCCAAGTGATCGTCGGCGCTGTCCGGCATTAGATCGACCTGAAGACAGATCGAACCCGCACTATAAATGAAGATCATGTAAGGAAGAGGGTCAGCCGGACCGAGGCGCCTTAACAGCGTGCCAACAACCAGCTGGGGCGCATTGGCAATAGAGGCAAACGACAAGCCCACCTCAAGATTTGGAAAGTCTTCATGGTCGTCGTTGCAACGCAACCATTGTCTCATTCTCGTAAAGTTCGCCAGCTCCTCACTGGGCAGCAAGGCGGTCCCCATTTTCATTAGAGCCTTATAAGCGTGACGCGGCTTAAAAGGCACTCCCGCAATGGGCATGGACAATCGGATCCGTCTGGTAAGAGGGTCCGCCGAGATGTGCTGAGCCCAATCGTTTGCCTGAGCAGCCATGAGGATGTGTGGGCGATCATCGCCCTGTCGTCGCGACAGCACGAAGTTCCCTGCGGACCGTCCTGTTTGTCTAATGTTATTTCGTTTTCCTGGTATTCCGCCGAGCGTTAAGAAGGGGCTCATGGCCTTGGCTAGCTCATTCTCATAGTTCGAGAACAGCGCATTACAACCATCACACTCGTCGAACGAGAAGACCCATTTGTTTCCCAAAGCCTCCGGAAACGTATGCGCAATCTTCCGAAACTGCCTTGGGTCTCTTTCACCGCAAAAGCGGCAAAGCCCTTTCTGTCCTAAGTGCGCTTTTTTTGTTTGGCCAACCGACCCCTTTACCTGCGCAACGAGCTGATATCGGCCGTCCATAATCACTTCGCCTAACAAGGGGCCACGGGTCATGTGCTTTCCCTATACTTACCGGCCCGCTTCGGCTTCCCGCCCAATCGTGGTCAGCTCATACCGTTCCTCACCAACTTGGCTAACCAGGTCTTCCTCGCTCCAGGAGGCCCAGCTCGTTGGAAGCCGGTTCTTCGCGGATATATTGTGAACAAATACGAAGTCGTTGCTCTTTCCGATAAAGCTTCCAATTGAGCGGCGCGACCAGATCAATCCTCCAATCTTGCTGAAGCGGTCATGAAGGAATGCATAGCGAGGAATTCCTGTGGCGGCCGACCGGCCTATTTCTTCAGAGTAGTGATAGCCGCTATCGACCTGTTCAAATGTGTCCCGGTCGAGCGTAACAAATTGATTGCCGAGCGGATAAACAGCCGTGGCAGCCGGGGTCAATCCAATCGACGCAGACTGGGCAAAGAAACGAAGCCCCGAAATAGCAACCAGGCAAACATCCTGCTCTCCAACCAATCCTCGCTCTTTGTATCGCTGAAAGGCATTGGTCTTCTGAAGCAATGCGCCGGAAATACGCAACTCCACCTGGCGGCGAGGAGCCCGCTGCGCACTTCCCCCACGGTTAATTGGGACCAGCTCGGGAACTCGGTCTAAATTGGCCAGCTCCCCAATGTCGGGAGCGATGGCCTCGAGCCAAATTGTTCGTCCACCTTCCACTATTCTTATATCCGGGCTCGCGTCGCGCACCGTAGTGGGAAGCTCCGATCGAGGCCGAACGTTCTTTCCTTGCCGTACAAGTTCGACCGTCAGGTACATCTCCCAGAATCTGCCATCTGGATCGTTGGGGAATTCACGAACGAAACCACTATCAGCAAAGGGTTGATATATCCTCCACAGTGCATCGAGATGATTTTTAATCTCCCGCTCGAAAGGACTGTTCGCTCGCCTAATGTTCTCGTAGGCGACATCAGCATTCGACACCTGCAAATCAAATAGCGATGAGGACACGTCAGAGACCTCGGCCCAAGCATCAATGGCTTTGAATCGACGGCAGCATGTCTCGAATCGGTGTCAATCCGAAGCGGCCCGTAGGTTCTACGGACCGCCCCGGGACTGCAAGCCGATGGAAACCTCTCCCCTTTTCGACCCGGGGCTGTGTCCTGTCGTACATCGGCACCGAAGAAGTTGAATTTTCCTCGGCTGCCGCATTCGCTTGAGGTCTACAACCTATCCAAGTTCACTGGCAGTGCGAAAGATTGCGCCGAAGAATTCACACACCTAGAAAGGCCAGTGGTCACGAAGCCGTAAGGCAGCTTTCAGTACGTCCCGCGCCGACTGTCGGTCACGGCGCACATGCCCGGGCAATATCTGTGAAATTTCGTCGTAGGATGCACCTATTATTCGAGCATCAAGGGCCCTCAAATACGTTGGCCACAATCTCTTATGCGCCTTGACCTTGATCAAGCGCCCGCTGTTCCAGCTACGCTGCCCCCTTTCAATTACCGGCCGCAACTCGTCGAGCTGAGCGTCAATCGGCTTTAGCAGATCAATCCTTAGAACGAGGTGATGCGGCTTCAAGTTGGAGCGGAGACGATCATCGAATTCGGCAGGCGGTGAATATCCGCTTGATAGATCACCGTCGATAAAACGTACCGTGCCGTCAAAACTGATTGGGAAAAGGGCGCCAATGTTGGCCCGGTTAGTGGTTCGCTTCTGCAGGCTCTGACGTTCTTTTTCCTGGCGCCGGATGTCGAGACAACCAAGAAGGAAATCGACTGGCTCTCGTAAGCTATAGACGCGCTCAAAGAACCGCCCCTTACTTTCATCGAGGAACTGTTCGTCCGGCTTGGAAAAATCGGCTTGGTAAACCGGCCGTCTACGGAGGAACTCCCAACGCCACTCAGACAGCATCAGGTTCTCTGATGGGTAGCACTGCGCCTTTCGCCAATCCGGCCATGATAGGTGGGGACTGGAGCGCGGATCTCTGAGTGCGTCGTCACTCCGGTTAGCTTGAGTGATTTTGCTATTATTCCGCATGGACTCGGCCTCCCTGCACCTTACGCCGCGCACTCTTCTTGTCTTCATCGATGAGACAGGGAACGAAGACTATAGCGATCCGGCCAATCCGACATTTGGCCGAGGAGGTTGTGCCGTTTTGGGGACGGATTACCAAAAGCTGATAAAACGTCCATGGCGCCGTCTTAAGCGGGACAAGCTCGGCGGAGCCTCCAAGCCATTCCACGCTGTTGACTTCGAGCAGACAAGGCCCAGTTTGGCCCAGATTGGAGCAATCAACAATTTTCTCCGCCGCCCTTTTTGGCGTTTTGCGGTTATGAGCGATGCGAGGACGGCTTTGCCTGCAGGGGTCGATGGGCACCGCGCCGTTTCATTGGTCACCGTAAAGTTCGTTACAAGGCTCGTCGCTACATACGATGTGGATACAGTCGCATTGGTATTTGAAGCGTCCAGGCGTGGCGACGATCTGGTTAGGCGCGACTTTGACCTAGCGAGCATGGTCCTAACGAACCGGGCAGGACGCCGCGTGATTGTCGATGGCTATTTCATGGAGAAGAAGCGCATGGAGCCAGGCTTGGAGGTGGCAGACTTGGTCGCTCATACAGCTGGTCGCCAGCGCCGTCATCAGATTGCCGGTAAAGCAGGTGCGACGAAGGACTTTCAACAGATGTACTGGCACAGCCCTATTCCTCCTGCCTTTATGTCAATCGACACGGTTCAGCTGAACGAGCTAGCAGCCGACGAAACTAAGTAAAGAACAGTCGTGAGCGGCCAGTGGTAGAATGTCGCATGGAATCGTTTGCTGCAAAGTTGGGCGTTCCCGAATATGAGTTTCGCGTGGTCATTGGTCGGACTCGTATCGAGTACGACGCGGAGAAGGACAAAACGAATCGCAAGAAACATGGCTACGCGCTTGAGAGCGCTGTCTACCTGCTCGAAGCGTGCTTCGCTTTCATAACCCCTCGCCGAATAATCACCAGCGATGCCTTTTTCGAGAAAGGCGAGGTACGTCACATGCACCTCGCGCAAGATGCGGATGGCACACTTGTGAAAATTGTAACGACGATGCGCCCGGGCGAAATAGTTCGTGTCCTTTCCCTAAGACGAGCAAACCGAGAAGAGCAGGCAGAATTTAGGCAGGTCCTAAGCTGCCGCGCGGGTTGACGTTGGGACCTGCCGGGCCAGCAAGCAATTTAATCAGGGAGCCGATAGGCCATGCATATTGGCATCGACACAAACGGCCTGGTGTACGAAGGGACTGGTTTCGTTGGACATCCGCTCTGGCCGACTCCAGTTGTGACAGGGGCAAAGTTAGTTTCGGCGTCGAGTCCGAGTTTTGAAGCTGTACGATCTGCTGAGAAATTTGGCTTGAGGTTTCGCGAGGATGCCTTTGATCCAGTTTCGCGAATTCGTCGTGGTCGACTCTATACGGCCGCCAACACGCAGCCATCTGAATGGACCGTACGTAAGCATCCTGTGTTAGCAGGAGAAATGCCTGCTAATCCCGGCGGTCTGTTGCGGAAGCACCTGGATACTTTTCACTCTCACTCAATTTACTCTGAGGTCAGGCTTTCACCCTCCGACCAACCTCTGCTGTTATTGGGCTTTGATGACCGCTTCACAGTGTGGATGATCATTTCCGTAGAAAGGATGTCCATTGGAGAAGAGCTAGTAACCCTCAAACTTCGACAGAGCCTCGGCACACTGCCTGTCGTTAACAGCGGACAGCTTCCAGAGAACTACAGGGCAGGTTTGTTGGAGAAGCTCGATAAGCTCGCTGACGATATTTATCGTGCCGGTCCAGAGTCTGTCATAGATAGAGCGCGTGATGTTGCGAGCTTATCTGCGATTGCCTTCTTTCGTGCCACCGGCAGCGAAGCTAAGGAGCTAGCGGCAATGGCAGAAAGGCTTGAGCGCGACTCGAAAAAGTACGTGGCAGCGAACTGCGCAAAAATTATCGCGCTCTTACATTCCCGAGCGAAGCCCACCGAGCAAATAAAGCGTGACCCTCGATCTTTGCGAGAGCAAGACGCGGAACTCGCCGTGCTGTGCGCGGGCACTCTACTCTGTGAATTCGGTTGGGCAGAGTGGAGATAGGATCGCAGAATGTCCGAAAAGTTATATTTTGAGACGCTTAAGGAGCACCAGGGCGAGTATTTCGTTGAGTATCAGCCTCCCGTTATCGGGATGCCTTTCGCCACACTCTGCCTAACTTTTCTGGGCCCAATAGACGCGGCACGCGTAGCCGATCTGATGGGCTTGGAGTTGCATCGCTGGTTGGCCCGGTACCCCGTGCCACTAATGGTCTCTGCCGTTGATGCTAAAGAGGACAGAATCGCAGTCCGAGATGATCCCGCAGAAGCTCATCTCGTTGGGTGGCTAGATCCAACCACGAAAAGAGCAGCGCAGTCCTGGAAACTCGATGATCTAACTGCCTTTACACGCTTGAACCCAAGTCCTCCAGATTGGAGAAACATATACACGGACGTCCCCGCGAGAACCGACGCTCAGGTCAAGGCCGACGCAAATAAATGGGCGGCCGAGCGCGGAAGACAGAATCAGGCTCTGAAGATCATTTTGGTGCTTTGGCTTTCCGTCATTCCTGCCTCGCTGGCCATCCTCGAGTTCTTCGGTCCTGAGTGGTTGGGAGTTGCCGTCCTGTTCTTTAGCTTATGGAAGGCGTGGCAGACAGGTCTGAAACTCGTTGGTCGACGCAAGCCTACGGCAGATGAAGTGGCAGAATCCGAGAAGCAACAAAGAATGGCTCACTACTACTATCACTGTGAGCGTAATCCAGACGCCTTTATGCGATTGAAGGTGGAGAATTTCGAGGAAGATTCACGACAACGTGTTCGCCAAGAAGCTGAGCAGCTCGCGACGATGCAGCGAGTCGTGGCAAACCACAGTAGAGAGGAATGATTTTTTGCTGAGTTGCGGTTGCTTGCGGCAAAAGCTCTCCAACTTGCGAGGAAGAACGTGCGCTATCAAGTCAAGCCGCGGGCCTCACAAACGCTCGGCTCCTACGCGCCCAGCAGATTTTTAATCACCCTTGGCTCGAGCTACAAGATTGCGTCGGCCAATGGAATGCCGCTCCAAATGTCGCGGGAGCAATTGAGCGTCTTCTTTCATGAATACATCCACTACCTACAAAACATATCGACCGTTATTGGCCTACATGAGTTCATATGCACATACAATTTGTGGCGCCTATTTCGAGAGACGTTTGACGACACACAGGGATGTCAGGGGACGAAAGCTCTTCCGCGTGAAAAGCAAAAATGGGTGAAGGAATTCCAAGACGTCGGAGCGCTTAGAGACGGCAGAACATTATCGAGCCCTCCAGCGCGGGACACCGCATCGTCATTTGAGATAAGCGATGTGTCTTCGCAATTGCTCACGAAGCAGCTAGGCGACGATCCTATCGAAGCACACAAGATCGTATTGCGCGGCAACATTTTATATCCGCGCGGTCGACCAACACCGTTCTCCTTTCAGCTCGGGACCATTGCTATTCAGGAAGGCGTCGCATTCGAGCTGGATCAAATGGTCGCGCGAACTTCAGGAAGTCGGGCAGCTCAACCTCACGATGCGCCTATCTTTCCATATACCGTGCTACGCGCTCTGCGCGAGTATTATGAGCCATCGTTGACCACGATGATGATGATTAAGCTTGCGACAATTGCCCAGCAAACAAACAACCCTGCGGGTGTCTTGATCGATGCCCTTGAAGGCATCAAGAAGAGAGTCGCGAGTGGGCGCACTGTCGCCAATTCATTTTATGAGGTCGAGAAGATTACACATCTGCAAGCACAGACATTCCTCGCTGCCGCACTTCAGGATGCGAAGAGCTACTCGGCAACGATTACAGCCGGGATATATATGAAGGAGGCTGTTCGCATCATTTGTGGAGCGTTTCATAGCAGCCTTTCTGCCAGGCAGACGAACATTTATTTCGATCTCGCTCCCTTTGATGATGATGGGAATTGCGACTTCGGCAAGCTCGAAGCCCTGATCAGACAGCACGAACCGTGCTTGGTTCTTCAGGAAGGTGACGGCGACGAGACGATCATAGGACGCGATCTGTTGCTGGCCTTTAGCCAAGCGCCTTTTCAGGGAGTCGATCCAGAAGTAGCACTGCGTATTTTCCATGCGGCGATGGCGCTGATGCTCATGCATGAGTCAAGAGTAGGCTTTGCCCCTACAAACCCATCAGTCGCTGGGAAATGCCCCTTTCTCACGAGTTGCCTACTTCCTCTACGCAGCAGTCATCCTGATATCTGCCGGTATACCCCGTGGGAAGCAGCGACTTGGACAGGGTGGACCACCGGTCAAAGCTGCAACTATGGGACGGCGTGCAGAGCCTCTGCCCGGCCGTGAACCAACCCCTCTTAGGAAGCCGTAGTTACAGATAGCGTTGCCTTCTAGATAAGGCCCCGTTCAACTGTGGCGTCGCACGAATGCTCCAAGTGCATCAAATATCTGCTCAACCATTGCCAGACAGTGGTCGATAAACGCGTCACTCATGTAGAACATCCACGGCTCTCCGCCGCTTGTCGCCTTGCTAAACCAGGCAGGATCCCACCCATTCACTTCTATAGTTTTAGCGAACGCTAAGCGTTCAGGCTCAGGCCACTCGAAGCCCAGATGAAGCATTTTGTTTCTATATCCAAACAGCGCGTCCAGGGTCGTCTTTAGGTTGGCTGGCAGAAACTCTGAAAGGCCAGTTATAGCAGCCAACTCAACCACGCCAGCTACAAGGTGCTTCCGGCCAGCTGAGGTATACCCGCAGTCCCAGTGCTGTTCCGGCAGCAGCCGCCATCTTGCATGAGCGGGGGCCGTCCAGCCGTGCCGCGTCAGCAGATCGCGTGTTCCAACAAAAGCATGGTGAAAGAGCGATTCCAGAAGCGGCGCAAGCATTCCGACTGCAGCCATGCTATGGGCGGCGTCTTGGAATATTGAATGATGCAAATGGTCGACCCATTCATCCACAGCCCGGTCATTGGCAATGCCAGATGCCTGCTTGGCAAAAGCCTCTATGGCTCTGATCTCCTTCGCTAGTTCTTCGTCAGCTTGAAGATGGAGGCGTAGCTGTCCGCGGATGGCGCGAAGCTGGGCATCGTAGTCCGGCCCACCAAGCACAAAGGCCGCAAGGAAGCGATCATCAAAGCCGGAGAGATCCACCAGACGTCCTCCAGACACACTGAGCAATAGATTTGAACTGAGAAATCCCCATTGAGGACCTCTCATTGCGAGCTTTCGAGCCCGGGATGCTCAAACGAGCAATGACTTCCGCTCGTCCTGCCTGCCAAATTTCAATCGCATCAAACGATTTTCTATCTAAGAGAACGAGGAGAACCGCATCGAATTCTCCTGAGCAATTAATCTTCGGCACCCGGCCTCGATATCGATCATCGAGAGATACAGCCCGGCCTTTGACCTGAAAGGTCTCAATACGCCCCGAGCCGTTGCGATAGGCGTCATAAAGAGCCGTTCGCGCTGGAGCCAGGCCCAAGCCGAGAAGACGAGCCGCCTCATACTCTGCGATCTCGCCCGTTACGCCCAGGGGCTTGCCGGTCAACTCATAGTAACGGACAGCGAGCTGCTTGGCCTGCCGCAACAGGTCCTTCACAGCAGCGTCATACTCAGCGCCGTTTGAAGCAACCATGCCTGATGAGCTATTTGGCATGAGCTGATATTCGGATGTCGGTTCGCCGCCAGCCAATTTTTCTTGGAACCTTCAACTGTCGTATTTGCCCAGATATCTCAGCGCAGTTCAATTCCGTTAGGCTTATTGGGTGATTTAGCGCCTCGTCAGTCCTGGCACAAATACGCCCGCATGAGACAATTACCTAAGTTCGTGTACCGACGCTCGACGCACTCGAACCAGTGATTTTCATCCGTTGATATGAGCAGTTTTATGCTGAGTTGCGGTTTCAGACGCTTTTGATCATCTGTTTCGCAGATATTTGATCAATGCGGCGATTCCAGCACCAGCACGACTAGCAGCAGCACACCGACCAGGTCCATGCCGCCCATCATCCAGCCCATTCCGCTCATCATGCCATCCATCATGTGGCCCTCCGAGCCACCGGCGATCGGGTCTCAGAACGAATGCGCATCTCCAGCGCGACGCCTTTGACCAGCGCGTAGATCGCGGGGATGAC
>SXGR01038151.1_pt1 | contig 20407 bp, 23 predicted proteins | sample 3174711 | NCBI WGS metagenome assembly SXGR01 (sample SAMN11356860, study PRJNA531348) | freshwater metagenome | isolation source: freshwater sample F1-60 | place: China: Fuxian Lake, Yuxi | collected 2017-12-25
TCCGTAGTTACCAATCCATTATGTTGGGTGAAATAAACGGAATTACTTCTTCATTTGCTCCCTTGGAGACAAGTGAAAAAGCAGTATTGATAATTATTTGTGCAGCAATCATTGTGTTTGGAGTTTTTCCAAAACCATTAAATGATTTAGCAGAAGAAGGAACAAAAGCAATTTTAACTTATATCAAATAACAAATTAATTTTCGAATTACGATTATCATAATTCATAAAGCTTAAATAACGTATGAAAGGTCTTTTTATAATTAGTGCACTAGGAATTTTAGCCATGTTGGCTGAGATTTTTAAATTCAAAAAATTGTTGTATCCAATTGTATTAGTTGGAATTTTAGGAGCATACGCTGCTAACTTTATGGAGTGGGGGCAAAATAATATGTCCATTCCAATGTTTAATAGCATGATTCATTTCAATGACATGTCGTTAGCATTTAGTGGTGTGATTTTAGTAACCGCTTTTTTCTGGTTCATTTTAGCAAATGATTATTTTGAAGAAGATCATGTTACTGACCATTTTGCATTAGTGTTATTTGCTTTAGTAGGAGCGTTGATGTTAACGTCTTTCAGAAACATGACTACTTTATTTTTAGGTGTTGAAATTCTTTCTATCCCAATGTATGTATTAGCTGCAAGTCGTAAACGTGATTTAGCATCTAATGAAGCAGGTTTCAAATATTTAATTATGGGTTCATTTGCTTCAGGATTTTTATTATTTGGTATCGCTTTAATTTACGGCGCAACAGGTAGTTTTGATTTAATGGCTATTCGTTCATTTATTAGTCACGCTAACGGCGATTTGCCAGCGTTCTTTTATGCTGGTGTATTAATGGTTTTAATTGCCATGTGTTTTAAAGTAAGCGCTGCTCCTTTCCACTTTTGGGCTCCAGATGTTTACGAAGGCTCGCCTACTGTTATTACAGCTTTAATGAGTACGATCGTTAAAACGGCTGCATTTGCAGCATTCATGCAACTATTTGTGATTGTGTTTGGTGGAATTAGCGATACATGGAGTATGGTATTAGCAGTAATTATTGCTTTATCATTAATCGTGTCAAATATTACAGCAGCTACACAACAAAGTGTAAAACGTATGTTGGCTTACTCAAGTATTAGTCATGCAGCATTTATGTTAATGGCTATTTTAGCGCATACAAAAAGTTTTGCAAGTATTAATGCCATTTTATATTACTCTTTAGCCTATTCAATTGGTTCTATTGCAGCCTTTACGGTTTTATACAATGTATCTAAAGCAAAAGGTAGTGCAAACATCGAAGCATTTAATGGCTTAGGTAAACGTCATCCATTTATGGCAGCTTGTATGGTAGTTGCTATGTTATCATTAGCAGGTATTCCAGTTACGGCAGGTTTCTTTGCAAAGTATTTTGTGTTTACGGTGATGATTGGCACTACGTTTAAATGGTTAATCATGTTGGCGATTTTAACATCAGCAGTTGGTGTTTACTATTACTTTAAAGTAATTATTGCCATGTATTTTAAACAAGAAGATTCGCATGAAGAAGTGAAGATGGAAACATCGCACGTGCTTTTGTTAGCATTAACGACTTTATTTACAATTGCATTAGGATTAGTACCTAAATATGTAATTGAAATTTTTGGATAAAATAAAATTCAGCATATTAAAGAATATTTGGATATACCATCGTTTTTAAATAAGACGAATCCGTATTTCCCAAAGCTGAAATCTTCTGATAAAGCAAAGTTTCACGACAGAGTTGAAAAGTTTATTGATAGAAAATCAATAACAGGTCGACAAAATTTTTTAGTAACACAAGAAGTTCGGGTAACTCTAGCTGCAGCAGCTGTTCAATTAACATTGGGATTAGATACGTGGGACTTAGATTATTTTAGTCAGATTTTAATTTATCCTTCCGAGTATCAAAACCCACAAACAAGACAAATGCATAAAGGCGAAACCAATATGGGTGGCTTTATGTGTTTTAGTTGGATTGATTTTTTAAGAGGAAACAAAACACCTGATGATAAAATCAATTTAGGGCTTCATGAATTTGGACATGCCCTTAGATTTAGCGGAATGCAAGGCCATGAGCCTGATTATTTTTTTGATAATTACTTTAAGCGTTGGTTAGCTTGTGCCTCTAGAGAATATACAAAAATGCGAAAAGGATACGCTAGCATTTTAAGAAAATATGGCGCCGTAAACATCAACGAATTTTTTAGTGTGGTTGTGGAAACTTTTTTTGAAAATCCCCAAGAGTTTAAAACTAATTTACCTGAGTTATATCATCACACTTCTATACTATTAAACCAAACAACCGCCATAGATGGTTCGATTGTTTTAAATTGCAGAGAGAGTTTAATGAAACTGAATATTAGTAAAGACATCAAAGAAAATAGAACACTGTTAAAGTATGTTTTGCCAAATAGTGGAGCAATATATGCCGCTTTATTATTTGTCATCTTCGGTTGTTTTTCTTTATTAGGTGATGGATACAAACATCCGCCAGCATATATATTATTTATTTTGGCAGGTTTATGTTGGTTGCATTTAGAAAGAAAATACACAAGAGCTTATTTTAAGGGTAAAGATTTGATTATTGAAAAAGGATTTTTTTTGACGAAGAACCCTCATTCTAAAACTTTGCCCATCTCTCAATTGATTTCATTTTACGCCAATTATTACGAATTAGATAATACTCCAAAAATGAATGGTTGCAATATTGTGTTTTACTATGAAGGTGATTTTTATGAGGAGAATTTGTATTTTGAGGTTACTCCATCGCATTTTGATCAACTATGCGATGCTTTGATTGCTAATTATGTTCATGTTCATATTGTTCGTCAATCATAATTTGTTAAAACCAGGTTCTAGCCATATTTCATAAATAATTAACTTAAATTTGTTACTATGTTAAATTAGTTAGTCAGTCTAAACTTGACATTCATCGAAATTTTTCTATCTTTGTCGAAAATACATCTGCTATGCTGATTAAAGAAAACGGTTCAATTTTAATTCCTATTGATTTTTCAAAACAATCATTAATTGCCATTGAGCAATCCTACAATTTAGCAAAATACACTAAATCTAAAATTATTTTAATGCATGCCTCTGTTAATGGCGGAGCTGAGCATAAAAAAGATATGGAAGAGTTAGTGGCAAAAACAGCAAAAGAATCTGGACAACCAACTGAATATATTTTACTAAAAGGTGATATTTTTGATTTAATTGATCCTAAGGCAGAAGAATTACAATGTTCTTTAATTGTGATTGGATTGGACACACAAGTTCGCTTTAGAAGTTTTATTGGTGTGACGAATGTGGGTAAATTCTTAATGAATGCGCCTTGTCCTGTTATTACGATGCGTTCTGTTGATAATCGTAACAATTGCCGTAGCATATTAATGCCAATTGATTTAAGCGCTGAGAGTCGCGAGAAAGTGGGTACAGTTGTGCAAATAGCAAAATATTATGGAGCAACCATAAAAATTGTTTCAGTATTTAGCCCTAATGACGAAAAATTTGAAAACGAATTATTGCCTTATTTAAATCAAGTTAAAAAATTCATTAAAGATAGAGGTGTAGAGTGTACTAATAAATCTATTGCCTCAAACAATGTTGTGGAAGCAATTATTGCATATGCTAATAATAACGAGTGTGATTTAATTGTACAGATGAATAAAAGCGGTTTAAGCTTAGGTGATTTATTTGTTGGGGCAGCGGCACAAAAAATTGCGGAATCTAGTAATGTACCTGTGCTTTCAATTAAACCAATGAAACGCGAAAGTATTAGCAGTGGAATTCACTAGCTAATCATTTCTTCGTTCTCAATAATAGTATTTCCTGGTTTATTTAATTTTGATTGTTTAATCATAGCACTTGCTACTTGGTTTACATGAATGGCTTTATAACGTTTTAACTTGCCGATAAACAAAATAGAAAAGAATTTCATCACTATTTTCCCGATAGATTCTCCAAATCTAAATTCGGTGCGATCTCCTAAAAGCATGGATGGCCTGAAGGTGGCAAAGGAGTTAAAAGATAAATTTTGGAGAGTTTGTTCGGTTTCTCCTTTTACTTTTAAATAAAAATTGTTGGAGCCAGCATCTGCACCTAATGAGCTTTGAAGTAAGAAACTGGAAACTCCATTTTGTTTGGCAATTTTTGCGAACTCAGTGGGATAAGTGAAATCAACTTTTTTAAATGCGTCTTGCGTACCAGCAGTTTTGATGGTTGTACCTAAACAGCAAAACACAACATCTCCTTTTATTAGATCTTTATAATTACCTAGCTGATTAAAATCAACAGCATGTTGTATGAGTTTAGCATGTTTGATGTTTAGCTCTTTTCTTAAAAATAAGATGACTTTATCAAACTGATCGTCTTGCAAAAGTTGATATAACAAGGCTTTACCCGTAAGACCAGTTGCACCTATAATAATAGCTGTTTTCATGTTTTTTATTCTATTCAGTAAAGTTAGATTAAAGTTTAACATTCTGGTAACATTGGCATGAACTTAAATTAAACTCAGTGGGCTTAATTTGTAGCGTGAAAAAGGAAATCATATTAATTTTTATATTAACGGTATTTGTTTGTGTATTAGGCTTTGCAGGCGAAATGCCTAAGCCAGTAAAAACAAAAACCATGATTTTGAGTGGTAAAATTATTGATCCTAAAAACAATGAGTATTTAGCAGGCGTTAAAATTGCTTGTGCAAATTGTCAAAAAACAGTGTATTCAGATTTAGATGGCAACTTCTTTATCTACTTAGAAGTAAATACCGATGAAAATTTAACATTGGAGTTTTCGCAAGTAGGCTATTCTTCTAAAACCCTTAATTTACAAGACTTACAAGCCAATTCGGGTAGTTTATCTATTGATTTAGTATCTGAATAGGGAAATCCCAATGTAAAGTTAAGGTTAAGCTTTTGTTACGGTTGTAACAAATAATTGTATATTTTGGTATAATTGTACTAGAAATCGATAGATGATTTTTTAGTCCCACAATTTAATACCAGAAATCATGAAAAATTTAATTCTTTTAGTGTGTTTATTCTTAGGAAACATTGCTTTTTCTCAGGATATTAGTTTTGATAATGGGTCTTATACACAAAATCAAAAGGCATACACGGGTAAACAAACGCTTTATTATGCAAGCGGAGCCGTTAAGGAAGTTTTAACGATCAAAGATGGTAAATTGGATGGAGAAACTGTGAAGTATTTTGAGAACGGCCAAAAAATGGAAGTTGGACAATACGAAAACAATTTAAAATTTGGTTTATGGACTCGCTTTAATGTAAATGGTGCTGCTATTGCAGAGGCTCGCTACAAAAACGATAAAAAAGATGGCACTTGGATGGTTTATGACGATAAAGGGAATAAATTATTTCAAATGGAGTATAAAGACGGAGAAAAAGTAGGCACTTGGACTCAGTGGGATGATGCTGGAACTGTAGTGAAAACAACCGATTACGCTTCGATGTAATTTATTTTTTATATAATAAAGAAGCCATTTGCCGACGGGTAGATGGCTTTTTTATTTTAAATGAATATTATACTGTTTTAAGTCTTCTCTGCTTAAATCCTTTTTATAATACCATCCTTCATTACAATCACAGCTTATCGAAAAAGAACGATTTTTACTCACTGCCCTTTCAAAAATTAGGAAATGACCGTTCTCATCTGTAGTTACACTAAATGAACCTTTTAAAGGTTCATCAGATCCACTCGTAAACTGACGTATTGATACCACAACATTAGGCACCGGCGTATTTCCTGTGCCTTTTTTTGAAAAGACAGTGCCTTCACTAACAACTTTTTTAATACAAGATCCAAATAAAAAAGATAGAGTAATAACTGAAAAAATAATTTGTTTTTTCATATAAACATTTAGAAAAAGTTTAAATTCTCACACCAACTACACACACGTCATCTACTTGTTCTAAATCACCTTTCCAATTATTAAAAGTAGTTTCAAGGGCTAGTTTCTGCACGTGCATAGGTTTATCAGAGTTTTCAATCAAAACATCTTCAAACTGTTTACGCATTAATTTTTTTCCTTTTGCTCCCCCAAACTGATCGGCATAGCCATCTGTAAATAAATAAATGCAATCGTTAGGCTGTAGTTGTGTTACAACATTGTCGTAAGGTAATACAACGTCGTTCATATTGCCTATAGCTTGTTTATTAGCCTTTAGTGTTTCTAAGGATTTATCCCTAACAATATAAATGGGATTATTAGCGCCAGAATAAGCTAAATTTTTGCTTTCTAAATCAATCGCTACTAATGAAATATCCATTCCGTCTCTAATTTCCACATCACCATATCCATGGTTTAGAGTTGTGATAATTTTTTGATTTAAAAAATCTAAGGCGTCTGCTGGGCTGTTAATATTTTTCTCTACTGCACTTTGATGTAAAAAGTTTGAGCCTAGTAAACTCATAAAAGCTCCAGGTACACCATGCCCTGTGCAATCAGCAACAGCCAATAATAAATAGTTTTTTGATACCCCATCAATTGGAGTTGTTTTTATTTTACGCGCCCAATAAAAATCACCACAAACTATATCTCGAGGACTATATAAAATAAAATAATTTTCTTTAAAAAAACTATCTAACAAATTCTTAGGAGGCAATAAGGCTTCTTGTAAACGCTTAGCGTACCTCAAGCTACTAATAATTTCTTCATTTTTTTCGTCTACCTCTTCTTTCTGAATTTCAATGAGCGCTTTCGATTTTTCTAATTCTAATCGACTTTTAATTTCTTTATAAGTTAAGCGATAGCGGTTTCTGATAAGGAACACACAAAATATTAATACAGTTAAAACCAGTAAACCTCCATTAGTAATAAATTCGTCAACGGTTAACGGACTATTTAAAACATAAAAGATAATATTACTAATTATGGTTGTAATCAATAGTATGATAGATAGTTTCATTTCCCAAAGCACCAACATACCAACACCAATAAATAATACCATGTAGGCAAAAGCATGTTTTTGTAAATGCGGAATATCCATCACGCTCCACATGTAAGCGTTTTGCACAGAAATGCCAAGCACTAAAACAAACAGACAATCGTAGATGCTTAACTTAAGTTTATGTTTTAGAAGTAGCAGAAATAAGGTGATACCCGAAACAGCTATTCTGAAATTTAGAAAAGGAATCCAATATTCTGGAATACTTAAATAGTCTCCTAAAAACCAGACTAAATTTAATACAATACCAATCCAACAAGCAATGATATGTGCTTTTTCGGTAGTACGTGTAAATTCTTCTTTTACTATACTTTCTGGGATTGTAGTACTAATTTCTTTCATTAAAAGACTAATGTACTAAATAATAACCAAAAAGTAAAAGAGAGGTTTAATTTTAAATTAAACGGAAGCTTCTTTAAATTTTTCCATAAAACCCATCGATGTTTTCATCATCTCTGTTGATCCTAAAAACAATGGCGTGCGTTGGTGTAATTCAGTAATATCTTGTTCCATAATACGTTTGTAGCCATCAGTAGCAACACCACCAGCTTGCTCAATAATAAAAGCTAAAGGATTGCACTCATATAATAAACGTAATTTACCTTTAGGAGATTTAGTAGTAGTTGGATAAATATAAATACCACCAGTAATTAAGTTACGGTGAATATCAGCAACACCCGAACCAATGTAGCGGCTTGAATAAGGACGATTAGTTGCTTTGTCTTCTTCTTGACAATACTTAATGTATTTTTTTACACCTTCTGGGAAGTGTAAGTAGTTTCCTTCGTTGATTGAATATGTTTTTCCATCTTTTGGCATTTGCATGTTTGGATGCGATAAACAAAACTCTCCAATACTTGGATCTAATGTAAATCCGTTAACGCCTTTACCTGTTGTGTAAACCAACATAGCGGATGAACCATAAATAATATATCCAGCAGCTACTTGCTCAGTGCCACGTTGCATAAAATCTTCGTGAGTACCTGGTCCGTTTAAACTTACACGACGGTAAATAGAAAAAATAGTTCCAATAGAAACGTTTACATCAATGTTTGAAGAACCATCTAATGGATCCATCGCAACAACGTAACGCGCGTTTTTAGAAATTTCAGAATCAATAGGAATAATATCTTCGTTTTCTTCGCTAGCAATAGCACAACACTCGCCACCTGCTTTTAAGGCTGCAATAAATTGATCGTTAGCAAATACGTCTAGTTTTTTTACACGTTCACCTTGTACGTTAGTGTCGCCTGTCTCACCTAATATTTCTACTAAACCAGCTTTTGTTACTTCACGATTAACGATTTTTGCTGCAATAGCAATGTCGCGTAATAAACGAGATAATTCGCCCTTAGCAAATGGGAAATCGTTTTGCTTTTCGATAATAAACTGACCTAATGTTTTTGCGTACATGTTAAATATGTTTTGAGTTAATAATCCTATTAAAGTACTACAATGCGTAGTGTTGCAAAGGTAAAGTTATTATTAATATAAAAATAAAAAAGTGCTTCGTTTTAGGAAGCACTTTTTAGTATATTTTAGATGAATTTATTTACTGTATTCGTCTTTTAAAAACTCTCTCCAATCACCAAGGTTTGAAATGACTTGTATTTGACGGTAATGTAAATGAAATTGCTCTTCGTTTTCTTGAGAATTTAAGATTTTTAATCTGTATTTGTCAAAGTTTGCTAGTGCAAATTTTTCTTCTGCCGTTAACGATTTCCCGCTAAATTCCTTATCGCGCAAATCGTTAATGCTTTCGGCACCACCAATATCTTGCTTGCTAAAAAAGCGTTTTGCTATGTCGTTCTTAAAGCCCATCAATTTCAAAGATATGAAATGGATTGATTAACTTAGCATTTTAAACCATACTATTGCTAACAAACCAATGTTAAAATCAAAGTATATTTTTTTTATGTGTTTGATGATTGGTTTTGTCGCAACCTTATTTTCTCAACACGAAATAAGTAAATACGAATATCGCTGGGCAATGCTTCATCCATTTGCTGCTAAAAAGGTGCAAAAACATTTGGCTGAAGCAATGGATGTTTACAAAGAAGTTAAAAATACCAAGGAATTAGATGGTTTTGAAAATGGCGGAACATTAGATGCGTTTCGACATGCCTTTACGATGGCCTATTTAGTGCGTTATGTGCAAATAGATAAACTTAGAAAGCTAGGAAAATCACATGAAAAAGGTAATGAATATTTTTTCTATAAAAATCATCAAGAATTTGGCGAAAGAGCGGATAGTTTGGCTTGCGTAATGGATTTAAGAAACAATGAATTGGGTTTTGAAATTGGCGAAAAGAGTAAAAATGTGTCAAAAGAAGAGTTGAAAAACCTCATTATAGTCCAACTTAAAGAAGGAAATGCGTGGAAATTGAAGAAAAATAGTCAAAATCAGTACATTTCTTGTCAAAATGAAGCAATTTTAATAGAAAACTATAAAGGAAAGTGGTTTTTGCCAAAATGCTTAGTAAAAAGCAATGAGTAGTTAAAAGGCTAAAAAATAGCCATTTATATATTTCAGTAAAATGCTATTGTTTTTTGCTAATTTGTTGATAAGATTGAAAAAAAGTGTATATTTGCCGTCCATTTTGGAAAATAAGCTATGGGTAAAAGTCAGTACAAAATACAGTTTGGCGGTTTATCAATGGGAGAACACCAATTTGAATTTGATATTAAAGGAAAGTTCTTTGAACAATTTAGTGAAAGTGAAATAACCGAAGCCGATATACAGGTAAAGGCTAATTTAGTAAAGCAAAATACGTTGATGCATATTTTATTTACTTTTGAAGGCACTGTAAAATTAAGCTGCGACCGTTGTTTGGTTGATTATAACTGCCCCATATTTGGACAAGAAAAATTAGTCATCAAACATGGTAATCCTGAAGAAAGTAACGATGAAATATTGGTGCTGAAAGAAGGGGTTGATGGAGCCAACTTTGCACAATACTTATTCGAATACATCGAATTATCTATTCCAAGTCGTAAAGTGCCTTGCGAAGATGAAGAGAATGATATAGATGTAGAGTGTGACGAAGAAACTTTAGCTAAATACAACGAACTAAAAATAGAAGAAGAACCGAGTGAAAATCCTGAATGGGATAAATTAAAAAATATAAAGTTTAACAATAATTAAAATTAAATACCATGCCTAATCCAAAACGAAAACTATCCAGATCACGTAGAGACTCTCGTCGTTCGACTTACAAAGCGCCAACAATGACGATTGCTAAAGATACAACAACAGGTGAAGCTCATTTATTTCACCGTGCACACTGGTTTGAAGGAAAACTTTACTACAAAGGAAAAGTAGTAATGGAAAAAGCAGTAAAAGCTTAATTTTTTTGAATACCATATATTCAAAAACCTCCTCGTGAAATCGAGGAGGTTTTTTTGTTTGATTACTTCTCAGCTAACAGGCAAATTTGCGGCCCGTTTGGATTATTTGATAAATCATCAAAAAACACATGGATGTTTTTAAATCCATTCATTTTCAAAATTTCTAAAATGGTTTCTTTTGTTAACCATCTACAATTACTATCTGCTCCTCCACAAAACCCTGCCCATCCCAAAGCAGTGGCATATTCATACTGATATTCAGTATACTTCATTCCTCTGTAAACTTGCTCTTCGGTGGATTTAATTTTTTCAGATAACACTGGATGTGTTTTTATAACTTCTGCATCTGCATAATGTGACCAAATAAAAAGTTTGTCAGATACTCTTGAGCACAACTCCAAAAACATAGCAGGTTCAGTCATGTGATATAATATGCCACTTGCTACACAAACGTCAAATTTTTCAGTGCAATCTTTTAGATAATTGATCACATCTCCAAATAAAAATTGTGCGCGGTTTAATTTATAAATCTCTTTAACAATTAAACATTTTAAAAGGGCTCTATTGTTAGCTTCTATAGCAGTAATTTCTTCTGCGCCCATTTCATGCATCATATAGGTATGCCCTGCCTCTAAAGGACCTAATTCTAGGATTTTTTTCCCTGATAATGGAACCTTATTGTTTAATGAATGTATTCTTGGATCATCAAATAAACCAGCATGTCCGCTAATAATTTGTTCATTTTTAATGGATGGTAGCGATGACGACCACTCGCCTTTAAATATATCTACCAACGCCTGTTTTGTTGGCTTTTCGTGACTATAATGATCTAAAATTGGGTATTTCGAATCCATATTGATGTTTTGTAATGTGCGCACTAGGCGATTACACGAATATAAATTAAAAAACTCGAAAAATTAAAAAACAGTTTTAAAAACCCATATAAATCCATTACTTTAGAAAACCTAAATGTCTATAACCGAGATAAAAAACAATGCTACTTGCCAACGTTGTCAGCAATCATTTGTTTGCAATCCTTCAAATATTGCTCAATGTAATTGTTCAAAAATTGAGTTGTCATTTGAAGAAACGCAATACATTGCAAAGCAATATTCAAATTGTGTTTGTAATACTTGTTTATTACATTTAAAAGATGAATTTTTAAAGCAGCAATGATTTTTACGTCTTACAATAATATAATTAGTCCCTTAGGATTTTCTACACAAGAAAATTACCAAGCCGTTTCTAATTCTCAGGTTGGAGTAAAAAAAGTGAAATTGCCTTTTTCGCAAGATGAATTTTGTGTTGCGAAAATTAGTGATGACAAAATTCAAGGGCATCTTTCTCAAATTAAAAATGCGGACACTCATACAAAACTAGAGCAGTTAAGTATTTTATCTATTCAAGATGTATTAAATCAAAGCGGGATTAATCCAAAAGATAGTCGTACCCTTTTAATTTATTCCACTACAAAAGGCAACATTGATGTCTTGTCCTTCGACTCCGCTCAGGATGACAGATATAAAGGAATAGATCCGAAAAGAGTTTATCTACCTGTCTTCGCTAAACATTTGCAATCTTATTTTCAATTGGCACATACTCCTATAGTATTGTCAAACGCATGTATTTCTGGCATTCTTGCCATTATCATTGCTAAACGTTTTATTGAGCAAGGCACTTATGATAATGTATTAGTGTGTGGTGGAGATATTTTATCTGAATTTACGATTAGTGGATTTAAATCATTCAATGCTTTGAGTAATGAGCCAAGTAAACCGTTTGATGGGAACAGAGTAGGTATTAATTTAGGTGAAGCAGTTTCTACTATTTTAATCACCAATAAAAAAGAATTAGCAACACCATACAATACACAAATTATAAGTGGTGCTTCTGCAAATGATGCGAATCATATTTCTGGTCCGTCACGCACGGGCGATGGTTTATTTCAGTGCCTTACACAAATACTAGATAAGAATACAAACGATATAGGATTTATTTCAGCGCATGGAACGGCTACTCCGTTTAACGACGAAATGGAATCCATTGCTTTTGATAGAGCAGGATTAAATACAATACCAGTAAATAGTTTTAAAGGCTATTACGGACATACATTAGGCGCAGCAGGCGTTTTAGAAACCGTATTATCTTTAGAGTCCATGAAGTATCAACGCTTAATTAAATCAGAAGGTTTTGAGACAAAAGGCTTTAGTGGAAATATCACGATGATAGAATCACATCAGGATAAATCATTTACATCGTTTATAAAAACAGCATCGGGCTTTGGCGGTTGCAATGCAGCGGCTTTATTTAAAAAAATATAATTAGGTTTAACCACATAGAAACATAGAATAGATTTTGTATAAGTTGAATAATAAGAAACACAGTAGCAGGAAGCGACGCTTCCTGTCTATGTCGCCTTTGCCGTACTTTGTATTCCTTCAAAAATCTATGTGCCTATGTGGTTGAAAAAATAACAATGAAAGAAATTATCTCATACGCGCATATCAAACATAACCAAGTTTCGGTTAATGGTGAGGTTGTATTTCAATCTAACTCATCTTTAACCTTGATAGAGTTTTTATCCGAAGCTTACAAAAATTTGGGTGCCAGTTATCCTAAGTTTCATAAAATGGATGCCCAATGTAAGCTCGGTTTTTTATGTGCAGAATTTGCTTTGAAAGGAACCAACTTTTTAACTGAAAACAATTTATCAAAAACAGCGATTGTGTTATCCAATTGCGCCTCGAGTTTAGAAACCGACAGAGTGCACCAACATTCCATCGACGATAAATCCAATTATTTTCCATCTCCAGCCGTATTTGTTTACACGCTTCCTAATATCACTATTGGCGAATTAGCTATTAAACATAAAATTACGGGTGAAAATGCCTTTTTTGTGTCGGAGCAATTAGATGCTGATTTATTAGTGAATTACACAGAAACCTTGTTTCAAGGCAACACAAAGGCCGCTATTGTTGGTTGGGTTGAGGTTGACGGAGCCAATTTTGAAGCCTTCATTTTTTTAACAGAAAACACAGAAAATATAAATAAAAGCAGTATTTTTAAACCTCTTAATAAAACAAGTGTTATAACAATATACAATCAAACCATATGGACGCATTAATCGAAAAATTAAAAGGACAAATTATTGAGCAACTTAACTTAGCTGAAGTAAAACCAGAAGAAATCAAACCAGATTCTCCATTATTTGGCGAAGGTTTAGGATTGGATTCAATTGATGCTTTAGAGTTAATTGTATTGTTAGAAAAACACTATGGTATTAAAATCCAAGATCCTAAAGATGGAAAAACTATTTTCCAATCTTTAAGAACAATGGCAGAATACATTAAATCTCAAGGTAAATCTTAAGAATTGTCTCAGCGAGTTTATATTACTGGATTAGGAATGATTTCGGCTATTGGAAACAATGTGTCTGAATCTTTTTTGTCCTTATCTCAATCAAAAACTGGTATTGGAAAAATTAACCATTTAACAACGCGTTACAAAGACGAGTTTTTAGCTGGTGAAATAAAATTATCTAATGCTGATTTAGTGGATTTGGTTAAAGACAATAATCCTGCATTAAATCGTAATTCATACATTGCTATGTTAGCTGCTAAAGAAGCGGTTATCAATTCAGGTATCGATACCAATGATGGGTTGCGCACAGGCGTTATTTCTTCTACAACAGTAGCGGGAATGGGTAAAACCGAATTGTACTATAAAGAATTATTTGAAAAAGATGATCATTTAGACGTACTTGATACACACGATTGCGGAGATAGCACCGAACGCATTGCGGATTATTTAGGTAATGTAGATTATGTAACCACTATTTCAACAGCTTGTTCATCAGCAGCAAATGCGATTATGTTAGGTTGCCGAATGATTAAGCATGGACAGTTGGATAGAGTAGTAGTTGGTGGAGTAGATGCTTTATCAAAATTTACATTCAACGGGTTTAATACTTTAATGATTTTAGATAGAGAATGGTGTAAGCCATTTGATGAAAACAGAAAAGGATTAAACTTAGGCGAAGCAGCCGCTTTTTTGGTGATTGAAGGAGAGAATGCCTTGAATTTAAGAAAAGGCAAAGCTCTAGCAGAAGTGGTTGGTTATGCCAATGCCAATGATGCTTATCACCAAACAGCATCTTCGCCCGAAGGTTACGGAGCAACATTAGCAATTACACAAGCATTAGCAATGAGTGGTTTAGCACAATCTCAAATAGATTATATCAACATGCACGGAACTGGTACTCCTAATAATGATTTATCGGAGAGCATGGCTACTAAGGCTGTATTCGGAAATCAAGTTCCTAAATTTAGTTCTACTAAAGCATTTACAGGACACACATTAGCTGCCGCTGCAAGTATTGAAGCCGTTATATCGGTTTTATCATTACAAAATAGCATGATATTCCCGAACTTAAATTTCACTACGCCGATTGCCGAAATGAATTTAATTCCTGAAACTCAATTGGTAAATACTCCTTTAAATACAATCCTTTCAAACTCTTTTGGGTTTGGCGGAAACTGTTCATCTTTAATTTTTAAGAAAGCATAATATTTTGACTAAGGCATACATAAACGGAACTGGTTGCATTTCGCCACAAAACTCAATTGATAGTGAGTGGTTTTTTGACACCATTAATCCTGCTAAAGGCGATTATTTTGATGCCATCGAACCTTCTTATAAAGAATTTATTGCCCCAAATTTATTACGCCGAATGGGTCGTGCTATTAAAATGGGGGTTGCTGCTGGTAATATAGCTATTCAACAAGCGGACGCTAAAAAAGTAGATGCTATTATTACAGGAACAGGTTTAGGTTGTTTTGAAGATAGTGAGCGTTTTTTATTGGCACTATTAAATAACGAAGAACAATTTTTAACACCAACGTCGTTTATACAATCAACGCATAACACGGTAGGCTCCCAAATAGCATTACTCATGAAATGTCATGATTATAATTTTACTTACGTGCATAGAGGTTTTTCTTTTGAAAGTACCATACAAGATGCGTTAATGTTATTTGAAGAAGGAAAAGAAACGATTTTGGTTGGTGGTATTGAAGAGCACACGCCAAATTTTGTTATCCTAAACAGAAGAGCACATAAATTTCAAGAAGTAACTTTAAACACGCCTATCTGGAAATCAACCACCCCGGGCGTTCAAATGAGTGAAGGAACGGCTTGCTTTATTTTGAATAAAACAAAGACGGACAAAAGTTTAGCCAGTGTGGATGGCATACAAACGTTATACAAACCAAAAACATCGGCTGATATTTTAAATAAGTTACACAGCTTTTTAAAATTACATAGTCTTACATTAGCGGATATAGATGTAACCTTAATGGGCTTTAGCGGCGATGTAAACTTTGATAGTAAACTACAAGAGTTATTACCTAGCATCGAAAAAGAATCTATTGCTGCATGTTATAAAAATGTGTGTGGCGAATATCACACAGCTTCAGCTTTTGCTATGTGGACTGCTACAAAGATAATTGAAAAACAAAAATTGCCACAAGTATTGGCTATTTCAGATAAAACACCTTCTCAAATAAAACACGTTCTTATTATTAATCAGTACTTAGGTATTAATTATTCGTTTACATTGTTATCACAATGCTAAAATTTTGGCCAACAACCATCACTTTTATTTTAGGCTTAATTGCCTTTTTTATTTTCCAGCCTAGCCTTCATTTAAGTTATTGGTATTTGATTATTTGGATTAAGCTATTTGCCATCATCCAATTTTGTGGCGCATACTTTATTGGATTAAATTTTCATTTAACCTCAATCAATCATTTAAATACATCTGATAAAAAAGTATTGTTGACTTTTGATGATGGTCCGCATGCCAATACAGTTAAGGTTTTGGAAGTTCTAAAAAAACATAATGTAACGGCATTGTTTTTTATTATTGGGAAAAACATACAAGGCAATGAATCTATCTTAAATCAAATTGTAGCTGAAGGACATCAAATTGGGAATCATAGCTATTCTCATCACAACTTCATTGATTTATGGTCTACAAAAAAAGTAACGGAAGATTTTGCGACTTGCCAAAAATTAATTGAACACTATCAACCACAATCAAAGTTGTTTCGTCCACCTTACGGAGTGACTAATCCTAATATTGCCAAAGCTTTAAAACAACTAAACTTGCAATCTATAGGCTGGAATGTGCGCAGTTACGATACTTCTATAAAAGATGTCGAAAAAATAAAACAACGCGTGTTATCTCAATTAAAACCAGGTGCGATTATACTACTACACGATCGTTTGGATTTTATGCCTGAATTATTGGAAGTTTTGATTCCAGCTATTAAAGAGAAGGGATATAGTTTTGCTGAAAAGGTAAACTAATAAGGACTCTGCTTTCTAATCAACTTTCCAAACAGCTTTGGAAAAAAACGTTTGATTTTTACAATTAATAATTCCTTTCCACCAATAAAAATTTCTTCTTTGTCATTCATTATCCCAGCGATAATTTGCTTGGCACATTCTTCAGCACTCATGGCATTTTCGTGACTAGGATCCATTTTGTTATGAGAATCGCCAGCTGCAGCAGCTGCATTTAAAGACACGTTTGTTTTTATTTTACCTGGGCACACCATCAATACGCTAATTCCTTTTTTCTCTGCCTCTAAACGCAAGCTTTCAAAGTAACCGTGTAAGGCATGTTTAGCTGCTGAATATGAAGAACGTAAAAAGAATCCAAATTTTCCTGCAATACTACTCACTACAACAATTTTACCATTACCATATTTTAACATCACTGGTAATGCTGCTTTGGATAAGTTAACCGCGCTGAAATAATTAATTTCCATTAATTGTCTTTCGGTTTCTGCTGAGGTTTCTATAACGGATGAACGCTGGCTTTGTCCGCCGTTATTTATTAAAATATCTATTCGCCCAAACTTTGTAATAATTTGTTGCGCATACTCTTTTGCCTGGCTCGTATCTGATAAATCAAAAGGTATAATTAAAGAATTGCTTGAGGTTAATCCTGCTGCTTTTGATACACGAAATAATTCACCTTCACGGCGAGCAGATAGAACAATTAGTGCATTTTTTTTCGCACACTCATATACTAAAGCTTCACCAATGCCTGATGAAGCGCCTGTTATCCAAATGACTTTATTGTTTAATTCACTCATTATTTATCAATTACGTTTATAACGTCCATCGTTTTAATTTCTCTAATACAATGGCAATTCATCGTTTTACGACAATCACTGCAATCTTTATTTAATACTAAGTAATTAGCTTTTACGCCAATTGGTTTCCATCGGCCTGGATGAATTGGACGCATGGGCGCAAACAAACCAATAGCTTTTTTGCCAAGTGCAGATGCAATATGCAAAGGCCCAGTACTAGCAGCTATCAATACATCACAATGATTAATAAAAGCAATAAATTGTTGTAAGGATAATTTGCCAGTTAAATTAATCACTTCGGGATGCTTGGCAATCAAATCCTTTACTAATTCTCCTTCTTGTTGTGTACCACTAATATAAATTTGATGTGTTGTTTTATCAAGTTGAGTAATGAGTTTCGAAAAATTATCTAAGCCCCATTCACGAGCACTGCCTTTTGATTTTGGATGAAGAATGACATTGATTTTTGTTTTATCAATTAAATCTAAATGTGTTTTTTCTAATGTTGGAACTTTTGTGAAGCCGTAATTCGTGGCTAATTCCTCTATGCTAAAGTCTTTGTCAATACCTAAGGGAGCTAATAGTTTAGTGTTTAACTGCGCTTCGTGTAAATCAGAATTTTTACGAGATAACTTAATTCTTACATTGCATGTAAACCAATGCCATAAACGATTGGTAGTACCAATGCGATGTTCAATGCCAGCTTTTTTTGCTAGTTGTGCAATTTCTTTTACAGGAAAAACATGAATGATATGAGTGGCGTTTAATTTCTTAAAGGCATCAATTTGTTCATTGGGATTGAGTTTTAAAATATCATCATAACTTACAAATTCATTCACATGTTCTGATAATGCAATTACATCCTTAGTGTAATTTCTTCCTAAAAAAATAATGTTGCTTTGAGGCAAAAACTGTTTAATAATGCCAGTCATAGGCAAGGTTAATACCACATCGCCAATACTATCGGTTCGGCTTATAATTATAACAGGATTATTTTGCAAGCGCTTGTTGTTTGTAAATGTCTCTGATTTTTTTGTATTTCAAATAAGTTGCATAAGCCGATATTTTAGAAATTAAATAGCCCGCTTTTCCATCTAAAAACCCTAAATGCAATAAATAGTGATCAATAAATTTAGCAATGGGATTGGCAATTAATTTATAGAACGGTGCTTTTTTTCCTGCTTCCACAAAAGCTTTGGAGGCAATATTCGTAAAATATTCTACTTGCTTGTAATGATCTTCTTGTGTGTAGTAACTGTAATGTAAAATATCTCCTTTAAGATGTTTGGTATTTTTATCACCTTCTTTTAATTCGTATTTATCATGAGGATTAATACCTGTCCAAGAACCTTTTCTGCTATCCCATAAACGCATTTTTGTGTCGGGATACCAGTTGCAATGTTTTACCCAATGCCCGCAATAATTAGTTAAGCGGTTCATATAATAACCATCATGAGTCAAATTTTTCTTAACCTCTAAAATGGAATTTTTTAAGGTTTCATCTAATGCTTCATCAGCATCCAGAGACAGAATATGGTGATGCGAAGCATAAGTAATGGCTCTGTTTTTTTGCTGGATATGCCCATCAAACGCATGTTCGTAAAATTTAACGCCAAAAGAGGCACATATTTCCTTTGTACGGTCTTTACTAAAAGAATCGAGCACCACTATTTCATCGGCAATCTCTTTCACAGATTCCAAGCAACGAGCAATGTTTTTTTCCTCGTTAAAAGTGATAATAACTACAGATAATTGTGGCATCGGTTAAAGGTAATAATTTTATATTTGTAAACATGAACCAAAAGGCATCAACTATAAACAACAAAAGTCAAAAACTTTTTTTGGCAGTTTTGTTATTGCTAGTTCCAATTGTTTATTTTAAAATTTTTGGTATCAGTTTTTTTGGGTGGGACGATAAAGATATTTTATTAAATAACGTAGACGTTCATCAGTTTAATATCAAGGCATTTTTTAGTCAACATTATGTGGGAAATTACGCTCCTGTTACTATGATTGCATTTGCCACGGATTGGCTTTTATTTCATGGAGATGCTGTATGGCAACATGCTACTAATATTTTAGGGCATACTTTAAATGTGTTTTTAGTGTACCGGTTAACGTTGTTGTTATTCTCTAATTTTCGTTACGCTATTTTGGTTGCCTTGATTTTTGCTATGCATCCCATGCAAGTAGAAACCATTGCTTGGGTTTCGGCAAAAAACAATATTATTTATACCACATTTTATGTATTGGCAGCCATTGCATACATACACTATAGTAGGGAGGGAAAGTTGAAATTTGCGGTTATTTCTTTTGTACTATTTGTTGTGGCTTGTTTGTCAAAACCATCGGCTATTGCTTTTCCTTTATGTTTGTTTGCTATTGATTATTTACTTCAAATTCCGGTTTCCAAAAAATCTATATTGCAAAAAGTGCCATTTTTTGCTGTAGCCTTATTAATGGGTTTTATTACGCTCTATACACGTACAGAAGATAAGTTTATAACCTCAGACATCGATATTCCAATTTATGAACGAATTGGTTACGCTGGCTATTGTATAGCTTTTTACTTCGTGAAATTTTTATTTCCTGTTAATTTATCTTTAGTGTATCCATACCCTGACAATAAAATAATTTGGATTGTGTTAGGGTATTTAGTTTGGTTTTTGGTTGCTATCCTTATCATTCGTTTATATAAGAAAAAGCAATTAGTCATTCTTGGAGCTATAGGTTTTATATTAGCTAATTTTTTATTGGTTATTCAATTAATTCCTTTTGGAGAAGTTATTACAGCCGATCGTTATATGTATTTGCCGTTAATTGGTTTCGGGTTTTTACTAATTAGCATTTTTAAATTTTCTGATAAACATATTAATTTCATTGTTTTTGCAACTCTTATTTATTTTGGTTCTTTGAGTTTTATGCGCA
>SXGR01290785.1_pt1 | contig 20397 bp, 17 predicted proteins | sample 3174711 | NCBI WGS metagenome assembly SXGR01 (sample SAMN11356860, study PRJNA531348) | freshwater metagenome | isolation source: freshwater sample F1-60 | place: China: Fuxian Lake, Yuxi | collected 2017-12-25
AGACCTTGGCCATCCAACGGCCATGGCAATTGCTCCGGGACAGCGGACGAATCCCCTTGCATGATTATGATTTGGTGATCAATGATTTTGAACCGGTAACGGCCTTGGCTGCGCGCCGTCAAGGATACCGTCGCCTTGTGGGGCTCAGCCACCAGGCCTCCTTCCTGTCGCCCAAGACCCCCCGTCCTGCCCTGGTCAAGGCTCCTCATGCCGAATGGCTGTTTCGCCATTATGCCCCTTGCCCCGCATCCCTCGGTTTGCATTTTGAGGCCTACGATGATTTCATCTACACCCCGGTCATTCGGCCAGGGATTCGTGCCTTGCAAGCCACCATGGACCGTAACGAAATCCTGGTGTACCTCCCGGCCTATGGAGATGATCTGCTGCATGAGTTTTTGAGGCGATATGGACCTAATCAGGACTGGGTCGTCTTCAGCAAAACAATCCGCAAATCGGTCACTATAGGCCGTTTTACCTGGCACCCTGCTGGCGATGCTTTGTTTCTCCAGCATTTGGAACATGCCTACGGGGTTTTGTGCGGGGCTGGATTCGAGACCCCAGCGGAGACCCTGTTCTTGGGCAAAAAACTCATGGTCATTCCCATGAAACATCAATTTGAGCAGGCTTGCAATGCGGAAGCCCTCCATCGAATGGGCATCCTTGTGGGACAAGGCCTGGACCCGGCCACAGGGACGATGCTGCAAAGCTGGCTAACCCATCCACCCAGACCTCCTTATGCCTGGCCAGACCATAGCCGCCAAATGGTTGACCTTTGTTTTGACATATCAGGTCAATTATCTGAAAAGCCATTGTATTAGCAGGATTTTGTACTAGATCGAAGGGGCTTTTATGGTTTTGTAGGGGCTTTTGTAGGGGGGGTCTTCAGGCTTTGCTCAGCGTATTCTGGACATTTTTGTAGGGTTCTTTGGCTCGATGCCAAGACATGATCCCTGGATGAAATTCCTGCTTTACCTAGAACCCCAACTTCTCCGAACCTTCCAATGCGAAGACCCAAGAACCCATCCAATCAAAGGCAAGAATGCAGGGACTACCTCGGAAAAACCACATAGCGATATTCCTGCTTGGATGGTTTGGATATGGGAGCACAAAGATGGCCAACCTCAAAGCATAGCCCTTCTTCAATCCACAGATAGCAAAGAAAAGGGTTTCCCAGAATTACCCCATTCCCTGAAGAACGCGGTCCCCCAGGTCTTTCTTCTTGAAAGGCCAGCGGATCCAGATTTTTTGGATAACCCGGATTGGCCATCGGGAATGAAACCCTCAGACCATCAAATTTTATTGGTTCTACAATCGAAGGGGCCAATTGCCAGGCTAACCTTGGTGCGGGGCCGCAAACAGCTCCAATTAGCAGAGGAAACAACCCCTGCCGATATCCTCAAGGCAATTAAGACTGAATTGCATTTGGCTGCGATGTACTCACGCGATTTGCGGCGTACTGCCCGCCATCGTGCTCACCAAGAGGAAGAAACCTTTCTCGCTCATTCGTTTACCCATTTGATCGAGCAACAATTCCACGACAGCCAATGTAATATACCTCACCTGGCCAAAATGCTAGGTATTAGCGGCTCTAGATTACAGCGAATCTGCCAGCAACATCATGGCATGGGCCCCAAGGCTTTCCTTGTCCAATACCGAATCCAAAAAAGTTGTGAGTTCATTCGCAAAATCCCTGAACAACGTCGTTGCGTCATGTCCAAAATTGCACAGGCTTCGGGATTTTCTTCCTCCTCCTATTTCTCTTACATTTTCCTGAACCAAATGGGAATGACCCCCACAGAGTACCGGTATCAAGAACTGCTCTCCAACAGCTTCGAGCAATAATCTAAGAAACTCTGTCGCCAGAAAGAATTCCGTTATCGGTTGGGCCCACCAAGACCAATTGCCCTTGCGGATTCTCGGCCATCAAGAGCATGCCTTGGGAAACAATGCCCCTGATTTTGCGGGGAGCCAAATTGGTCAGCATCAGTACCTGCTTGCCCACCAACGCCTCAGGCTGAAAATGCTGGGCAATGCCGGAGACGACCGTGCGTTGCTCAAATCCCAGGCTAACCTTGATCTCGAGGACCTTGTCAGCGCCCGGAACAGATTGAGCGCTCAGAATTGTTGCGATTCGCAAATCCAAGGCAGCGAATTGATCATAACTCACCTCGGGCTTCATCGCAGCTTCTGTTTGGGAGTCGTTCTTTGGTTTGGAGTCGTTCTCTAGTTGGGGGGCATTCTCTGGTTTGGGGTCGTTCATTGGAGATAATTTGTTAACCTGCGCTTGAATAAACTCATCTTCAATGGGAGTAAAGAGCAAAGCCGCTTCGCCCAAACGATGACCATTGCTCAGGTAGAAAGCTCTTGATTCGCTAGATCCAATGGCTCCGCCAAGCCCTGTATTCCACCATCCTTCTCGGTCTTGGTCGGATATTTGCCATTGCAATTGACCACCCAATCTAGCAGATGTAAATGGCAAAAAGGGCTCCAAGGCGATACACAATTCTGCGCACAGTTCCGCGGCAACCCTGAGAACACGGGATGCGGCCTCTGAATCCGTTTTGAGTAGCTTCCAAGGCTCAGTATCAGCCAGATAACGATTCCCCAAACGAGCAAGATGAATCACCCCGGCCATGGCTTCTCTTAGCCTAAACTGCTCCATGGCCAAGCGAATTTCCTTGCGGGCACTAGCCAACTCAAGGGACAAGGAACCGTGCGCTGTACTCGGATCTTCTGGCGGCAGTTCACCGCATTGTCCATTACTCAATTTGTGCGTGAGGACCATGACCCTATTCACGAAATTTCCCAAAATGGCCACCAATTCGGAATTAACTCTGAGTTGATAGTCCTGCCATGAGAAATCCGCGTCTTTGGTTTCGGGCAAATTACATAACAACGTATAACGTAGTTCGTCTTCCCTTCCGGGAACATCCTGAAGGTACTCGTGCAGCCATACCGCCCACCCCCGGGATGTGGAAAGTTTACGGCCTTCTAAGTTCATGAACTCATTGGCAGGAACCTGCCAAGGCAAAACCATTTGACCATGCGCCGCCAGCATCATGGGAAAAATCAAGGTATGAAATACAATGTTATCTTTACCGATAAAATGTATAAGCCTGGCATCTTCGGATTCCCAATAGGCTCGCCATCCTTCCGGATTCCCTTGTAATTCCATATATTCCTTGGTGGCCGATAAATAACCGATGGGCGCATCAAACCATACATAAAGCACCTTGCCCTCAGCGCCTTCTAGGGGGACCTTCACCCCCCAATCCAAGTCGCGGGTCATGCTTCGGGGTTGCAGTCCTTGTTGAACCCAAGAATTAAATTGGCCTTTAACGTTGGATTTCCATCGCGCGATCCTTTCGGTGTATCTGGCAAATTCAGGAAGGTTGAGCATTTCGTCCATCGGTAGAAACCAATTATTGGTCTCGCGCTTCTCAGGTACGGATCCGCTCAAAACAGATCGCGGGCTATGAAGTTCATCAGGACTCAAGGAGGTTCCGCATTTCTCGCATTGATCACCGTAGGCCCCGTCAAAACCGCAATGAGGGCAGGTCCCTACCAGGTAACGATCCGCAAGAAAGGTGCCCGCCACAGGGTCATAAAATTGGGAAGTCGTATTCTCCCTTAGAAATCCTTTGTTATACAAATTTAGGAAAAAGGCTTGGGCCTCTCGGTGATGAATTTCCCTGGAGGTTCTGGAAAAATGGGTGAACACGATGCCCAGGCCTTCAAAGGCCTGGTGGATGACTTTGAAATTCTTGTCCACCAATTCCTGGGGGGTGACCCCTTCTTTACGCGCTTGCAATGTAATCGCCACCCCGTGCTCATCGGTTCCGCAGATCAGAATAGCGTCTTCGCCCTTGGCTTTGAGGTAACGGTGGAACACATCCGCGGGCAGGTAGCAGCCGGCCAAATGACCAATATGGATAGGGCCATTGGCATAAGGCAACGCAGCGGTGAGTAAATAACGAGGCATGGGAACAAAAGTAGGGCAAGGCCCCAAGCCAAACAAACCTCCTTGGCCTAACCTCGTTGTAATTTGGCACGATATGCAGGATATCACCGTTTATCAGCCTCGAAACCCCGTTCGGATTGTCACCGCTGCCTCCCTTTTTGATGGGCACGATGCCGCTATCAACATCATGCGACGAATCCTTCAGAAAAGCGGCGCTGAAGTTATCCACCTGGGACACAACCGTTCGGCCGCCGAAATCGTGGATTGCGCCGTGCAAGAAGATGCTCAGGCCATCGCCATCACCTCCTACCAAGGAGGCCATATTGAGTTTTTTAAGTACCTCTACGACCTGCTACGGGAAAGGAATTGTCCGCATATCCGCATTTTTGGAGGTGGTGGTGGGACCATACTCCCCTCAGAAATTGAAACATTGCATGCCTACGGCATCAACCGGATTTATTCCCCCGATGACGGAAGGGCTATGGGGCTCCAAGGCATGATCAATGATTTGTTAGAACAATCTGATTTCTCAGTGGTCTCGGATCAAGAAAATAAGATTGCTGCTTTAGCTGATCAAATCCGTAAGGGCTTGGACCCAGCCTTGGCACGAGGTATCTCATTGGCCGAGAACGATCCTATGCTTTTTGCCCGTTTGGCGGATCACCTTGGGATTACAGCCGATATCGAAACAAATCAAATCAAGCATAATCTAACACCAACCAAAATCCCGGTCGTTGGCATCACCGGAACCGGAGGCGCGGGCAAATCTTCGTTGGTGGATGAATTGATTCGACGGTTCATCCACAGCACGGGAAATTCAAAGGATCCGCTTGATGGCCCTCGCATCGCTGTGGTTTCGGTGGATCCATCCAAGCGCAAAACCGGGGGAGCCTTGCTCGGAGATCGCATTCGCATGAATGCCATTCACCATCCCCGGGTGTATATGCGTTCGTTGGCGACCCGACAATCCAATTTGGCTTTGAGCCGGCATGTAAGGGACACCTTGTCTTTACTCAAAGCATCCCAATTTGATTTAATTATTCTCGAAACATCGGGCATTGGTCAAAGCGATACCGAAATCATCGATCACAGCGACGTTTCGCTTTATGTGATGACCCCTGAATACGGTGCGGCTACTCAGTTGGAGAAAATTGATATGCTCGATTTTGCCGACCTAATTGCAGTGAACAAATTTGATAAGCGTGGTGGTCAGGACGCGTTGAGGGACGTCAAAAAGCAATACCAACGCAACCACGGACTATGGGAAATACCACCCTCGGAAATGCCTGTCGAAGGAACCATTGCCAGCCAATTCAACGATCCTGGCATGAATCGCCTTTATGCTCGCTTGATGCACTTGCTCGCTGAAAAATGTGGATTTAACACAAGTCGCCAAAGCGTCACCGCCTCCGCAGAACTCTCCGAGAAGATTTACATTATTCCCCCATCGCGCACCCGATATCTCTCCGAGATCACCGAAAGCATACGGCGTTACAACCACGAAGCCAATGATCAATCCGAACTGGCAGGGCAGTGGTTTGCCTTGGAAGAAAGCCAACGTCTGCTGGCCCCAAGCGAGCAGGAGGCTGAATATACCCCTCGACCACACTCGGTTTCTGGACAAGATTCCTACAGCGTCCAAGACGCTATTCGCCAACGCATTCTGGTGATCAAATCGCAAATGAAAGGATCCAACCTTCGCTTGCTGGAGGCGTGGCCCTCCCTCAAAGCCGCTTACCAAGCGGAGGACTTTGTATACCGTGTTCGTGGCAAAGACCTGCGGGTGAGCACCCATACCAAAACACTGTCTGGGTTGAAATTGCCCAAAATTTCTGTGCCTCGCTATACCCATTATGGAGACCTCCTGCGATGGATCTTGCAGGAAAATGTTCCTGGCTCCTTCCCCTATACCGCTGGTGTTTTCCCCTTCAAGCGGGAACAAGAAGACCCTACCCGAATGTTCGCCGGGGAGGGCGGTCCCGAACGAACCAACAAACGTTTCCATTACGTCTCCTTGGGAATGCCGGCCAAACGGCTGAGCACGGCCTTTGATTCCGTAACATTGTACGGAAACGACCCGGATCGCCGTCCTGATATTTATGGCAAAATCGGTAATTCCGGGGTTAGCATTTGTTGCTTAGACGATGCCAAGAAGCTATATAGCGGCTTTGATCTCTGCAATCCTGCGACTTCGGTCTCTATGACCATCAACGGCCCTGCGCCGGTGCTCTTGGCCTTCTACATGAACGCGGCCATTGACCAACAATGCGAACTCTATATCCGCGAGAACAACCTTCAAGACCAGGTGCAACATCGCATCGAAGCCCTCCAAAGCAATTCATCGCATTGGCCTTCGTATAACCTGAGACACGCCTTAGGCCATCAGCCCGACATGCCCCTTCCCGAAGGAAACAACGGATTGGGATTGGCTTTACTTGGCCTCTCCGGTGATTTGGTGCTCGATCAAGAGGTTTACCAGGCGATTCGAACCAAGACCTTGACCCAGGTCCGGGGCACCGTACAAGCTGATATCCTCAAAGAGGACCAGGCCCAGAACACCTGCATATTCTCCACGGAATTTTCGTTGCGACTGATGGGGGATGTTCAGGAGTACTTTATCCAACATCAGGTACGTAATTTTTATTCGGTATCCATTTCCGGGTACCATATCGCCGAAGCCGGGGCTAATCCTATTACGCAACTGGCCTTTACCCTAGCCAATGGATTTACCTATGTAGAGTATTACCTATCGCGGGGCATGGAAATTAACCGTTTCGCACCCAATTTAAGTTTCTTTTTCAGCAATGGAATTGATGCCGAGTATGCGGTCATTGGACGAGTTGCTCGACGAATCTGGGCCAAAGCGATGCGGGAAAAATATGGCGCCGACGAGCGGTCTCAAATGCTGAAGTACCATATCCAGACTTCCGGCCGTTCCCTTCATGCACAGGAAATCGATTTCAACGATATTCGAACCACCTTACAGGCCTTGTATGCAATCTATGATAATTGCAATTCGCTGCACACCAACGCTTTTGATGAGGCAATCACCACCCCGACCGAGGGATCGGTCCGTAGGGCAATGGCGATACAATTGATCATTAACCGTGAATTGGGGTTAGCGTATAACCAGAATCCTCTGCAAGGGTCTTTCGTCATCGAAGAACTTACAGACTTGGTCGAAGAAGCCGTGATGATGGAATTCGATCGAATTACCGAAAGGGGTGGTGTGCTTGGCGCCATGGAATCCATGTACCAACGCAATCAAATTCAAGAAGAGTCCCTGCATTATGAAACCCTCAAACACAATGGGGATCTTCCCATCATCGGGGTGAATACCTTCCTCAGCAGAGAAGGCTCTCCCACGTTGATTCCAGGCGAAGTGATTCGCGCAACAGAGGCCGAAAAGGAGGCACAGATTAAAGCGCTCTACGCCTTGCATCAACGCCACCCTTCAGAGGCGCAACATTGGTTAAATCAATTAAGCCAAGCGGCCCTCCGTCAGGAAAACTTATTCGAGGTACTTATGGAGGCAGTAAAATATTGCTCCCTAGGGCAAATCACCCAAACCCTGTATGGGGTTGGTGGTCAATATCGTAGGAACATGTAAGGTATTCAATCGCTGAAAACCTTAAACAATGCTATGGAATTATTTGGCGGGTGAAGCTTCGGACAGCGCGCTTATCCGAAGAAAACGTTGCAATTCCAAGAACACAGAGTACATCTTTCGTCCTTTGCGTAAATCAGTAAACTCCAATGCATAAACAGACATGGAGGCAGGAAATTCGATACTATTTTCCGATCGAATGACGGAAACACAAGCTGTTTTGCGGCAAACAAATTTAATAACTGACTTGGGAGGGCAAGGTGCGGGGCAATTCGGGCCTACCTTGGGCTCCTCATAACGGATACGCACATCCCCCAGCCTGAAGGCCACGTTTCCTGCTTTGTGGTCTTTGCCATTGATTTTCAGGATTCCGTACTCATCCATGCGGCATTCTGGCCCAAAGACCCCTTTGAGGAATATTTCAGCATCAATGAAGTCCCTGATTCTGGTTTGTGCCCCTGCATTGTTGCCCAAAGCCAGTAGGAATAGCCCTGTAAAAGCCAGCGCTTGAAGGGCACTTTGGATTCGATTCGTCATAGTCGACTTTATTTTCATGTTCCTAAATTAGGCTACCTTTGGGATATCCACCAATTCTAGAGAATAATTCCTCTCTGCAACTACGATTAACGCCTGCCATAAAGCTTCACCAATGGATTTTTTCGAAAAATATTCCTTTTGGACGATTGGCCTTGCCTTGGTCCTTATCCCCTTCTTGCAGGCCTGTTCCCCCTCGGATCCGAACAAGGTCCGCAATGCATGTGCAACGGCAACGGCTTGCTTAGATCGTTACCATGAGGCTGCGGCAAGGGCCCAATTTCAAGATTACTTCCAATGCATGGGCGATTCATCGGTCTTCGTGGGGACCGATGCAAGCGAACATTGGACCAAAGAGGAATTCATGGCTTATGCCCAACCGCATTTCGATAGGGGCAAGGCATGGAGCATGCGTCCGCTTACGCGGCAATTTCATTTTACAGCCGACAGCAGCGTTGCATGGTTCGAAGAACTGCTCGATACGCGAATGAAATTATGCCGGGGTTCCGGTGTTATGATCTTCCGCAATGGAACCTGGAAAATTCAGCAATATGTTCTTTCGGCCACGGTCCCCAACGAGATCATGGGTGAATTGATTCTCCTCAAAGGAGCCCGAGATGATTCGTTGTTACAAAACATCGCCCGTTAATTTTTCTCATTCAAAACCTTACAAATCCAACAACCCATGCCCACTGCCCTTATTACTGGCGCGTCTGACGGAATCGGCCTTGAATTGGCCCGCATTCATGCCGCTACAGGTGACCACCTCATCCTCGTTGCCCGCAGATTGGATCGCCTCGAAGCCCTGCGCGATGAACTCCTTGACCATCATCAGCACAAGATAAATATTCATTGTTATGGATTAGACCTCAGCTTACCTGAATCTATCGAAACCCTATACCGCAGCACCAGCACGGCGGGATTGGAGGTGGATTACCTGATCAACAACGCCGGCTTTGGAGCGCACGGCCCCTTCGAATCCATACGCTGGGAAAAAGAAGCCTCCATGATCGACCTGAACGTGCGTGCAGTCGTTCACCTGACCAAATTGTATATGAAGGACATGATCCAACGCGGTAGCGGGCGCATCATGAACGTGGCATCGACAGCCTCTTTCCAACCCGGTCCTGGTATGGCGGTTTACTTTGCCACGAAGGCCTTTGTCCTTCACTTCTCGGAAGCTCTGCATTTCGAATTGCGCCGCCACGGAATTACGGTAACCTCCTTGTGTCCAGGTCCTACCCAAAGCGGCTTTGCACAGGCCATGAAGGAACCCGGGCAGGCCGACCCCGCCATGCTCAAAAGTGCCCAAATCCCCGGTTCAGCCGAAGTCGCTCAATTTGGGTACGATGCCATGATGCGCGGAAGAGCCGTGGCCGTTCATGGCTTCATGAACCGTTTTCTTGCGGCAACGACCGGGCTGTTCCCACGATCTATGGTGGTGCGCATTGCCGCATCCATTACCGGTGGTCTCCCTAAATAAAAGAGGTTTTCATCTCGGCAATATGACTAGGGAGCTCACTCCATCCTGTCCTGGGTTGATCATGCTTCGGCCCAAACATTTTGGGTGGAATTCAGAAACGGCGCCCAGCAACTCCTATCAAGGGGCCATGCCTTCGCCGTCCGAATCCCGAGAAATTGCCTTGGAGGGCCTCCGTGAATTTGACCGAATGGCCGATGCCGTTCACAACGCGGGCATCCCTTTGACCATATTAGAAGATCGCGGTGAACCTGCATGTCCGGATGCGGTTTTTCTAAATAATTTGTTTTGCACCTTGCCAGCGAACTCCGTCGAGCACCAAGATCTGGGAGATGTCGATGGGCCCAATCCTTTATCTAGTGGGGGCTCAGGTCTGGTGCATTTTCCCATGGAATCTCCCTCAAGGCGGATGGAAATAAGACTCAACCTTGCCCATGAATTGATTGAGGCAGGATTCCAAGTGGACTTTGAATCGGATTGGAGCGATTGGGCCGAAGGCGGGCAGTACCTCGAAGGCACAGGAAGCATGGTCCTCGACCATCAGCATCGTGTCGCTTATGCCGCCCTTTCGAGCCGGACCAGTCCAACGCTTTTTCGTTTATGGTGTTCGGCCTTTGGCTATGAACCTCTGTCCTTTGAAACGGAGGATCATCATGGTCTCCCCTTGTACCATACCAACGTAGTCATGAGCCTGGGGCGTCACCTTGCCTTTTGGGGTGGCGAAGCGGTGGAACCCTTTGCGAGGCGTGAAATTCACCAACGCTTGCGGGAGACCGGTAGGCTGGTCATCGATCTGAATCAGCAGCAGATCAGCGAATTTGCGGCGAATGTCTTGGAAGCCTATTCCGCAGACGGCACTACCCATTGGATAGCCTCACAACGGGCCATCGCATCATGGACCGCAGCACAACGCCGATTGATTGAGGCCCATGCCTCCCTCATTTCTGTCGAAATTCCTACGATTGAACGCATCGGTGGCGGTTCAGCCCGATACATGCTGGCTGAAAACCACCTCCCTTCCCGTCTTACCCCTCTCCAAGAAAAATCATAACGCAACCTCTACTTAAGGCACAAAAAATACATGGCCCGGGGCTATTCCCGTCGCAAACGAATCGAGTATTTGCCATTGGCTATTGAAACGATAACACTTTCCCGCCTGTACGAAATTTCCTGCATCGGTCGCGACCAAGGAACGGTCTCCGTAAGGATCCCAGGCGATATGGTAGAAAACTCTGGGGATCAGCGGTGTTCCGGGATTGACCGAAGCGTTCGGCCACGGTAAATCAAGGCGATGAAGGCCCGTATTTTGATTGGCTTCCAACTGGTACAGTACCGCATTTCCTGCGGGCATCAACACCATATCCTTGGGGTGTTGCCCAGGAAACACAAAGCTATTGGACGCTAACCCTTGCAGGGAATTCTTCGACAAGAGATGCACCGAACCCGCCGTCTCCACCCCTGCCCAGCTTGGACGCCCTCCACATAACACCACGACGTTGTTTTGCCAAGCGACCAAACTGTTGGGGCGATCCCCTACCACCAAATTGGCCATAACCGTATCGGCATTGGCATCCACCACCGATACAAAATTTGAATCACCGTTGGCTACCCACAATTGAGAACCAGTCAACAACAATGCATCCGGAAAGGGGCCCACGGGGATCTCTTTCACCTTGAGGCGGCTCACCAAATCAATCACCGATATTCGCCCGTTCCCTCCGAAACTCACCCATTCACTTACATAGGCCTTCCCGCGGACGGCATCCACGGCCACCGCCGATGGTAGAGCCAAGCCCTGCAACGTACCTTCCGAAATCATGGTTTGTAAATTGACCCACTCCAATTTCCCCGCATTGTTGACCGCAATCAAACCCTGATTTCCTTGGCCTTGCATGCTTTGGGCGATATTCCCCAAAGGCCTTTGATTGACCCTTCCGAACACATCTTGTTCCACACGGCTTCCATCGCGGGCAATCCAGGTGAGGGCTCCTGTTCCGGACCCGAAAGGACCCTCGTTCACCACCCAAAATCCACGGGCATAGTTCAAGGGTGGATTGGGCGCTTCATCCTTGGTGCAAGATGAATACAGCAGTGTAATGATTAATCCGCAAACATGCAGCGCGGCTTTCAAAGGTTTCCTAAGGTTGTTTTTCATGGCATTGAAGTAAAAAGTTGAATTAAAAACGGGTATAAAATGAAACATGAGCTTGTCTCCCTGGCTGTGGGAACCAAGGAACTTCTTCGTATAATGTATTAGCAAGATTTCGTAGACCCAAGGTGACCCTGTATCTCCGTTGCTCATAGCCAATTCCCGTGTGGCACAACGCATACGCCGGTAACGAAGCCGTACCATCCAAGGTCGTCGAACGGGGGGACACCGCAGTAATCATCCATTGCATAAAGAAAGCTCTTCGATGGTAAGTACCCTGAACCCAAGCCCTATGTACGGGAACATAAGGTAATTGTGAATTAAAACTCCGCACAGGACCGGCCCAGCTTCGATTGGCTTGGTATTCCGCGCTTATCACCCAATGTGGCTGTCGGTCCAAAGAAGAAAGTTGCAAATTTGCTTCCAAACCCATGGCATGGCTTTGATCCACGTTCGAAGGCGCCCACCAGGATTGATTGGGTTGAGGCTGCCACCAAATCTTATCCCGCACGGTTCTCGCGTAGAGCAGGCATTGACTCTTCACCTTGAACCAGCGACCCTGAGCATGTCTAGAACCACCAAGCTCCACTTGCTGCATTTTCTCAGGCCTCAAAGTCGGGTTTCCTCCGGGCACCCAAAACCGATCGTTGAAGCCGGCTGGATTCATGGCTCGGCGGTATTCCAACCACGCCAATCGGCTTTGCCCAATTCGATTCCAGCGAAATTGCAAAGCCAGGGGCAGGAGTTGGCCTTGCAGGAATTCCTTTTGGATTTGAGCTCTGAATTCCGAACGACCTCGATGCAAGGCCAATGGTAAGACAAACGCCCAACGGTTCTGCAAAATTTCTCCAACATACTGCGAAGACTGCGCTTGCTGACGATCCCATTGAACCCTTGCTTGAAGATGCCAACCTCGATTCTTGTATTCCAGACCGGTCCTGGATTGCAGCAATTCAAAGCGATGCAAACCACTAATGCCCTGAAGAGTATCCAGGTAACGGTTGAGATCCTTTTGGTATCCTTGGGCAATCCACGCATGATACCCCCTACCCAGATCATGATGCCAGGATATTTGAATTCGTAACATACTATCGTTCTGCCTAGCCGAATTGGGTCTTGAGGTCAAAGATGCTGGAATTCCACGACGATGGCCTTGGGCCCAGATTTCCATTTCCACATAGGAACGAGGTTGGTATTGGTAACGAAGGTGTTGCAGAATGCCTTTTTGATCCCAGTCTGCGCCGCTCATCACGGACCTTGGAGATCCCATAAGCGCAATATTTCGGTACGGGTAACGGTTTGGATTCACCGTTCCCACGATTCGGGTAGAACTGAACCATCGACCTTCGCTGTATCTCATTGCCAAACCAAGGGAACGCTCCCCAGAGGAACCGGTCATCAACGAAATTTCCCTAGCCCATGGAGCCTCAGGTCCTGCAAGAGCCTGCTGCGGAAGGCTGTTTTGGACGGGAGCCGGTCGAAGGTCAACCTGACTACCCATTCCATATCCCCCTGATTGCATCGCATCCGATCCATTCAAGATATTCATTGACGGAAAGAGCCAGCCTGGGATTAATTGAAGGTCCAAGGTTCGGTTCATGGGGTTATTCAGCACGAAATCTCCCCAAGTCAAATCATTTTGATTTCCACCACTACCACGGTACATCATGGTGGTCAAAGATCCTGGAACCGATGTTCGAAGGACCAAACTGCCATGAATTCCCCAAAGCTCTGCCGCCGAACGCAGAGGCATCCACTTCATCAGCGTGGAATCCGGCTTTACTGCCGCATACCCAAAACGCTCTACCGTAACCTCAACTAACACTAATTCCTTTCGCAAAGTTGGAATTGCTTGACTTTGAGCCCGCACATTGGTAAGCAAAGAAGCAGAAAGTCCTAACCAAGCAATCCCCCCCCTAATCCCAATCAAGCGATCAGATGGAGAAAATAAAAGTTGATTTTTCTTTGCCATACTTGGATTGATATCGAATTCTCGAATCTCCAAACAGAGCAAAGCGCATCATGGCGACCTTCCGCCACAACGTTCGCATTACCCTGAGTTTTTGATCCAGAAAACCCAACGGTGATGGCTTCAAGGCAGGTCTTCTGACTTAGTCCATTCCGAGCGCCTTCCCACAATAGGCATTACTCTATCGCAGTGGCCTAATGCCCGGAATTGAAGCGGACCTTACAGCAGCTGGTACTGTACCGGAATTACACCGGTTTCCCTTTTCGTCCCATGGAAATGGGAACCTCAAAGCGCTTCAAAGATACCATTCGTTTGGTACCATAGGTCGATGATTTCACAAAGCCGGTCAAAACCATCGCCCAAGGCCCCAGGACCCGGCTGCAAAATCATGGAAGATGGAATTTCATAAATTTGCCCTTTTTGAACAGCCTCCATGGAGGTCCATTCTGGGCGCGAGCGCAGGCGATCTGGCTTGAATTTCTTCCCGCACCATGAAACAAGTATGAGATCCGGGTTCAGATTCACAACCTGCATGGGATCGGCCACGATGCGATCACGCGCCAGGGCACCGTCACGATGCTGCGCAAAAATATCTTCACCACCTGCCGCTTCCACCAATTCACTCACCCAACGGATTCCGGTAATGAGGGGATCGTACCATTCTTCAAAATACACCTTGGGTTTGAGGACTCTCTTGCTATTGATCTCCAGCCTAGCCTCAAGCCTACGTCGATACTGAAGGGCTAATTCCATGGCCTCGGCGCTCTTGCCCACCAGAGCACCGATTTGCACAATCATTTTGAGGATTTCCTCAACCGAACGATGGTTGTTTATTAAAACCGTAACACCTTCTTTGATAAGAATTTGTGCAATGTCAGCCTGTATATCGGAAAAGCCTATCACCAAATCCGGTTTCAACGCTAGGATAGCCGAAATATCCGCCTCGGTGAATGCCGATACTTTGGGTTTTTGTTTGCGCGCTTGCGCTGGTCTTACCGTAAATCCCGATATGCCAACAATGCGATCGGGCTCACCCAGCTTATACAGGATTTCGGTAGGCTCTTCCGTCAAGCATACAATCCGTTGGGGGTAAAAATCACCTTGCATGCGGAGCCTTGAATCCGTAAACGCAATGCTTGCAGCCGCTTCGGCAACAATGGCCCCTCATCATGTGGTAGGTCTCCGTAAAAACCATATTCGAACCCCGCATCACGTAATGAAATCCTTCTTGCAGAGGCTCGCCCACAACGGGTACATCATGCCCCTGCACCTTATCCAGCAATGCCCTCAAGTACGCCCCACAATTTGTGCATAATATCGAATAGAATGTTTCCCTACAATATATTGGAGGAAATTGCGCCGCGAAATCCCAGCAAGATTCATGCATCACCCCCTCACCACATCGGCAGCAGGTCCTCCCTTTGGGCATTACCGTTGAGGTATCGTCGCTGCAACTGGTTTTAGAATAGCCCAGCGATTCTGCATCGCATGGTAAACCCCAAACAAGAGAGCGCTGTAAAAGAAATCTCCCAAAACGGTTCCTAGAAGAAAGGGAATCCCTGCGGCATAACATGTCATTAATCCACCGACTGTTTGAGGATACATCGTCGAACCCACCCAACATCCCAAATTACTAACCACAAAAAAGATCAAGGACCCAAGTCCCGTTACCACAAGGACGCGACCCACAGACACCTTGCGAAGGAGCAACCATCCCGACATGGCTATCAACATATAGGAACCATAAGTCCAATAGAAACCTGGAGAAATCCACGTGAACTCCGGATAAAAGCGAGCATACACCACGTTGTTAAGGAGTAAATCACTTAGCCATGTGGCCGCGATGGGCACCCCCAAAGCCATCCACCGCCGTCCAAAATGGGCCGAGCCAAACAACGCTATAGCCCCCAAAGGAGAGAAATTATGCATATGAGGAATAACCCTGCTCGTAGCAGCCAATAGGATCATGGCGGTCAAGACAAAGTATTGGAGCGCTATTTTGGATTGCATCTTGCTCATTTTGATGCAAAAATAACCCGCGACCCTCTAAATGGCACTATTGGACTTTCGGATTTGCCTTCACCATCTAAGAATCAATATCCCCACCAAACCCCACGTGACCAACGCAAGAGGAATTGCTCCCAATTCGCCCACGACTCGAACCCTATAAGGCAACAAGGCTGTACCTCGAACCAAACAAACTCAAATAAAGTATGGCATTAATTTACCAGAATGAGGGACCAATTTCGCCTTAAACACACCGAATAGTGACAACAAATTTAAAGTCACCGTTAAACCTGTCTGGACATAGGGATACTTACAAAAGCGATATAATTCAATTAAAATACATGAGTACTGTTTTCCATTTTGTAGGCGATTTTGAAGTCTTCTAAAATTACCGTAATGTTTTTGTCCTTTGATCCGAACTTGTTAAAGTCTTTTATCAATTCTAGTACGTCATAATCAATATAAATCGAGTTTTTTGCACTGATTATCACTCTAGAGTTTTTAGGTAAATGCGCAAGAGTTTTTTTGATCGCTGCCTTATTAAGGAACGAAACTTCCTGAGCTAAATCAATATGAATTTCATCTCCCACATTGTGCTTTTCATCTTTGTAAAAATAGGCCCGTTTAATGTTGCCATAAAGAATAAAAAAGATACTTACACATAAACCTGTACCCACCCCTTGGAGTAAGCCTAAAAGAACAACCCCTATTACGGTAACAATAAATGGAATAAACTGAAATTTTCCAATTTTCCACATGTGCATAAAAACCTTTGGGCTAGCTAATTTGAACCCTATCATGATTAGTATAGCTGCGAGACATGCCATAGGGATTTTGTTCAAGAATGCAGGTATAAACACTGCTGTTAAAAGCAAAAGTAAGCCGTGAAAGATGGCAGAAAATTTTGTTCTTGCTCCAGAATTTATGTTGGCAGTTGTCCTCACGATAACACTTGTTATTGGAAGACCTCCAATTAAGCCTGATAAAATATTTCCTACTCCTTGAGCCTTTAATTCCGTATTAGCGCTTGAGTATCTTTTAAGAGGGTCTAACTTATCACCAGCTTCAATGCATAATAATGTCTCAATACTCGCCACTGCGGCTAATGTAATTGCTGTTATCCATACTTTGGGATTGTTTATACTCGTAAAATTTGGCAATGTAAATTGTCCAATAAACTCGTTCACCGAATTTGCAATAGGTAGTTTTACCAAATGATTTCCTCCAATATGTAATTCAGGAAACATGAAGCGAAATATTTCATTTAATATTATACCTACTATCACTACAACTAATGCCCCGGGCAATACTTTGATTTTCTTCAGGAAAGGCAGTTTATTAAATGCTACTAAAATTCCAATCGACAAGAATGTTAATATAATAATGCCTGTATGTGCAAAATTTAGTGAATGGATAACCTCATTAAAAAGACCAATATCCGCATTATCGGTAAGGTTATAATTAAAAAAATCACCCGCGTGTTCATTGTCATATCCAATGGCATGTGGCAATTCTTTTTTGATTATAATAATACCAATTCCTGTCAACATACCTTCAATTACCCCAGATGGAATATAATTTGAAATAGATCCTGCTTTTGCAAAACCTAGTATCACCTGAAAAATTCCTGCCAAAACGATAGCTACCAGGAATGTCTCAAAGCCTAAATCTTGAATAGCAAGTAAAACAATCGAAATTAAGCCTGCTGCAGGTCCAGAAATACTCACGTTTGAGCCACTCAAATAACCTACAATTAAACCTCCAATAACACCGCTAATAATACCAGAAAATGGTGATGCTCCCGAAGCAACTGCAATGCCTAAACACAAAGGTAAGGCAACCAAAAAAACTACTAAACCCGATAGGATGTCGGTTTTGGGCGAAGAAAATATAGAATTATTTTTAATCATTTAATTTCAATATTATTTTTTATTATTGAGTTTGGGGTAATGGTTCAATAAAAGAAGTATCTGCATAATAAGTTACCTCCCCTGTTGACAAATGGTGCATTCCACCAATAATACCAATTTCTCCGCTTTTAATCATCTGTTCAAGAATAGTACTCCTCTCCAAAATGGCTTTTACAGTTCTTTTTACGTTAATAGCAGCAACATTTTCTACGAAAAAAGGATTTTTGGAGGTTCGTTCACTTTTTGTTTCCAATTCATCATCTACAGCTGGTCTTATTTTTGCAAGCAAGGCGGTTAAATTACCCATTTCAGCATGGTCGCAAGCTCCCTTTACTGCACCGCATGCACTGTGTCCCAATACCACAATTATTTTTGAGCCAGCTAATTTGCAGGCAAATTCCATGCTACCTAAAATATCTTCGTTAACGATATTTCCAGCAATTCGCACACTAAAAATATCTCCAAGTCCTTGGTCAAAAATTAGCTCAGCAGAGGTTCTACTATCAATACAGCTCAAAACAACAGCGAAAGGATATTGTCCACTTGACGTTTCATTTGCCTGTTGTAACAGGTTGCGATTTTCCTTACAATTATTAACAAACCTCTTGTTTCCTTCTTCGAGCAATTTCAAAGCAATTGCTGGGGTAATAGCTTTTTGCATTTCTTTGGTCAATGTCTTCATTTTTAAATATTTTTATCGATGTAATTTTTAAAGTTGTAGCTCATAACGGTTAGTGTCAATCCAAAGGGGGAACTTTTACTACAAAAAATAATTTGAAAACAATATCGTTAACGTGGAAATGAATTTTAACGCAAAACGTTTTAGATTATTTTACATCTTGATGAGCTTAATTTTTTACAATTGAATATTCAGCTTCGTTAATTCCAGTACAAATGCCAATTTTCTCGATTTTATAAGGGTCAGCAGATGCTTTGTCGTTGACAAGGATGAGTGTGTTTAGGTCACCTATGGACACTCTCAGCTTGCATTGGATCGCATCGCTACCGCGGTTACTACACTTGTTTGGAGGCTTCTTGATCCGGGTAAGTAGTATGCCCCCGTCCGTCATCACCAAAAGTGCGGCCTTGTGGTTCTTGCCCGACATGAGGAATATCTCAATATCCCTGGGGCTTTTTTCAAAGGACCCCCTATTAGGAATAAGGCCATAGGTGTCTTGACTGCCTGCACGCTTCCTTATTCGTCTGCCATGCCGAAGCTCTTCGGTCAGGTGTTCATAAGGTCGCTCAGTACATTTAATGCCAAGTTTACAAGACCAAATCCATGGATAAAACCAGACACGACTGATTGAACAACACCCCAAAGGCTTGCCATCCACGCTAAACAGTCTAGGGCGGGATTTTTCCACCTCCAACCAATTTACGACCTGCTGCTTCATAGGTTCTTCGGTAAGCATCACCAACTTGTACTTGTCTGAGTGGCGTTTCTTGACATTGAAAATCCAAAATTTGCTATACTCGATCAAACGACAAAATCCCATAAAAGTTTTGCCTTGGGTTTCAAAAGTTTACTCTTTTTATTGAAATGAGCGAATCAATAATAGTTGTTTGGAATTTATTTTATGGATTCTAAGAAAATAAATAGATTCAAAATCATAAAAAATACTGCTGGTAAAGATATCCAAAGGCTATCTTTTAATTTTATTCTTACTGCCAAACCACAAAACATAAGTAGCCCAAGTCCCAAAGATGATATCATTAAAATTAAATTCCATTTTATTCCTACCAATAATCCAGTAGCCCCCAAAAATTCTAATATTATTGTTAATATTCCAAATTTTTCCAAATTAAATCGTTTGAATTCGTTTTTCATATGGGGTGATATGAAATAGGAAACTACATAAGCATAAAATGATAAACTGGATATTATTATACAAATAAAGGTCAAATCCATTTCAAAAGGATTTAATTGAACCTATTGCTATAATTGCGGAAATAATCAATAGTATTAGCGATGGAAGGTGTTTGACAAATGGATTTTTAATCTTAAAATGGAAATATTGAGCCGATATCATGAACAACCCCATAAGTACGGAAGAGATTTGAACTAGGGATGGATACCAAATACCTGCAACAAGCAATGTTGCTAAAGCAATTTTGGTTGCTCCTACTAAATTGCGGGTTAGATCATTTAATCCAAATTGTCTGAATTCTTTAACAACATTATGATACCGAAAAATCCAAACATAGGCCACAGATAATGCCAAAACGATTTGTGCCAAACTAAAGAGATTTTCCATTTTATTCTTGCTAATATAGCTTTTCAAAATTTACCCCGTTTTTTATGAGGGGGTTCTGGACTCCCCTTTAAGTTGTTTTTATGAGTTGTATCGTTTTTTAACTTGCCCATAACGACCAAGGTCTTCGGGATGCGTTTGATGACACAACCTCAAAAATAGCAAAAAAACTGAAAAAATGCAGCCTACCTCAAACTGTAAGTACCCCTAAAATGCAGACTTTTAAAAGTAGAAAAATTCCTTTAATTTCAAAAACCATGAAAAATCACGATTCACCGAAGTTCATTCGTACAGGCCCTTCAAAAGCATGAATCCGGCGTAGCCACCGAGGTCAAGCCGAGAAATGGGCATCGTACCGCCACCTTTTACAATGGATGGTCAAATACGGAGGGTTGGATGTGTCCGATGTACAGAAACTAAAAAACTGGAAGAGGAGCATTCCCGCCTCAAGAGGATGTACGCTGATCTGGCGATGGATAACCAGCTATTGAGGGACCTGTTCTCAAAAAAAGGCTGGGCCCTGCC
>SXGR01596623.1_pt1 | contig 20395 bp, 16 predicted proteins | sample 3174711 | NCBI WGS metagenome assembly SXGR01 (sample SAMN11356860, study PRJNA531348) | freshwater metagenome | isolation source: freshwater sample F1-60 | place: China: Fuxian Lake, Yuxi | collected 2017-12-25
ACACCGGTGATGAAGACTTCATCGGTTTTTTCGTTTGTGTTGTTTTGCGCGGTATCCCGTGCAGAGTCATGCTCGGCACTGTGCTCGATCTCGACGGCCAGATCACCGGATTTCAGGAGCAGCAAAGGATCGACACGCGTCAGTACACCCTGCACATTGGCGTAGCGATCACAGGCGCCACTGCGACCTTCGGTAATCTGACAGAGCACCGGACAGGCATCGCACTCGATCTTGTTGCACGCCATGTCCTCGCTGCGCGGGCGCGATTTGTCGAGCACGCGCACCTCGAACTCTGTAGAGGGCAACGCCTCTGCATGATCGGTACTGTGGTTGACTCGGTTATGTCCGGTCATGCGACTGGGCCGACGGTTGATGCTGCAGGATGGCGGCGCGCACACGATCGGGTGTCGCCGGTATCGTGTGTACACGCACACCAGTGGCGTGGTGCAGTGCGTTGAGAATCGCGGGTGCTGTGGCAATCAGCGCAGGCTCACCGACACCTTTGGCCCCATAGGGCCCAAGCGGTTCGTGATCTTCGATCAGGTGGACCGTGATCCGCGGTATGTCTCCGGCTGTCGGTATGAGGTAATCATGCAGGTTGTCGGTACGTCCGCTGATGTATTCCTCCAGGAGTGCCATCCCCAGACCCTGCGCGATGCCGCCATGGATTTGTCCCTCGACTTGCGTCGGGTTCACTGCCCGGCCCACATCATGCGCTGCATGAACATGCAACACGCGCAGGGTACCCAACGCCAGATCGACTTCGATTTCGGCGAACTGCGCGGCGAACGCATAGGTGGCATACGGCACACCCTGACCATCGGCATCCAGCGGTACGGTGGGTGGATTGAAGTAACCACGACCCGTTGCCACGTCGCCACGCGGGTCACTGGGCAGAGCATGCACTTCGATCGAGCGCACCAGTTCCTTTTGGCGACCGATCAGCAGCGTTCCTTGAACCTCCAGACGCGCAGGTTCTTCCAGTTGCAGCAGTTGCAGCAATTGCCGGCGCAAGTCCTCGCCAGCAAATTTTGCGGCATTCCCCGATACGAAAGTCTGGCGAGATGCCGAGGATTTGCCGGCGTCTTCCGTCAGGTCGGTATCGCCCATTACTTGATCCACCAAAGAGAGCGGCAAGCCAACGGCATCGGCAAAGATCTGCGGCATGATGGTAGCCGTGCCCTGACCGATTTCCTGCGCGCCGTTGTACAGGAACAAGCGACCATTCGCGCGCAGTGAACCAGTCATGGTCGATGGATTGGCGATCACCGTGTTGCCTATGCCGTACCACATGCAGGCAATGCCCACACCACGTCGCAAGGTCGAATTTTTTTCGGCGCCTCGGTTGAACGCTTGCGCAGCCGCCTGCGCTTCTTGCCAGGCCAACTGCAAAGCCTCAAGACAAGCGCGCATGCCCACACTGGCTGACAGTATTTGTCCGGTCGCGGTGGCTTGACCTGCCACAATCGCGTTGCGCAGCCGGAATTCCAGGCGATCGATACCGGTTTTTTCTGCAAGCGCGTCAATCAGTGCTTCCGTCACGATGTGCGCCTGTGGCACACCAAAGCCGCGAAACGCACCGGCCACCGCATTGTTGGTAAAAATTGCGCGCGTCAGTGCGCGCAGGTGCAGCACTGCATACGGACCCGTGGCGTGCACCGGTACCCGATTAGCGACGGTACTTCCCCAACTCGCATAAGCACCGGTGTTGAAATCACCTTGAAAATCCAGCGCACTCAGCTTGCCCTCGGCATCGCACGCATAACGCGCATGAATCTGGGAGGGATGTCGCTTGGTGGTGGACACCATTGATTCGCTGCGGCTGTACACCGTACGGACTGGGCGCTTCAGTGTCCAGGCAGCGACTGCCAGCAGCGGTTGCAGTGATACATCCAGCTTGCCGCCGAAGCCACCCCCGATCTCCGAGGGCACGATATGTACCGCCTCCGGTGGCAGTTGCAGAATGCGCGCGACTTCCTCCTTGTCCATGACCGGTGTCTGCGTGCAGGCAAAAACGCGCAAGCGCTCCCGACCTTGATCGACGAATACGTCGGCATAGCCTGCCTCGGGTTCGATGTACGCGTGTTCGACGTAGTGGGTCTGGTAAGTGGCCTCGGCAATATGCGATGCCTGCTGCATCGCCTGATCAACGTCACCCTTGACCACACGACCACGGCAGAGCACGTTGTCCTGGGCGAAATCATGCAGCGGAGGCTCCGCCAACGACAAGGCCTGCTCGGGCGTCTCGGTAGCCGCCGAGAGTTCCCAGCGGATCGGCAACGCTGACTCGGGAATATTTTGCACTCCGTGCTGCTCGCCTATGATCAGCATCACCGCTTCGCCACGCATGCGCACAAAGCCATCTGCCAGTACGGGCTGATCTTTGGGCTGGGGGAATACGGCGAAACTGTTTTCGGGAACATTCTTTGCGGTGAGTACTGCAACCACTGCAGGATAACGCTTGCAGAACTCATTGATATCGGTCACTTCAAAACGGGCACGCTGATGCGGTGAGCGTACCGTGCGCATCCATAAACAACCCGGCGGAAATCGATCCGCGCCGAATTGCGCTGCACCGGTGACTTTGGGTGCCGCATCAAGACGGGCAACTCGCGCACCAACCGACTGTCCGGCATTGGGAACAGGCGCCACTGACGTCACCGAAGTGTCCGATACCGCGAGTATGGCTTCCACGATTTTTCGATACCCAGTGCACCGGCACAGTACACCGCCTATCCCGTCCAGCACCTGCTGCTCGGTCGGGTGCGGATGACGCTGAAGCACATCCGTGGCCGCCATCAGCATGCCAGGTGTGCAGATACCGCATTGCGCTGCGCCATGGTCGATGAAGGATTGCTGCAGCGGGCTCAGCTGGCCTTGCTGTGCCAATCCTTCGACGGTGGTGATCTCTCGCCCTGCACACTGCCCGGTGGCCGTGATACAGGCGCAGATCTGTTCACCATCAACCAGCACGGTACACGCCCCGCAGTCGCCGGCATTGCAACCGATCTTGGTGCCGGTCAGTCCGAGTTCATCACGCAAGGTGTCGGCCAGACGGCGCGCTGGCGTGTGGACCACGACGGGCCGGCCATTGACGGACATCGGCAAGGTCTGCCCGACCGGAACCTCATGCGGCTTATTCATGCATCGCCTCCGTCACCGCTCTGCGCACCAAGGTCAACGCCGCATCCATGCGGTAGGCAGCGGTGCCACGAATATCCTGAATCGGAGACAGACCAGCAAGATCGTCTTTGTGGATGTGGTCCATCACGGCCAAGGACGCGGGCTGGCCGATCAATTTTTTTTCCAGAGCGTGAAGGCGACGCGCCACTGCCGAACAAGAACCCACCGCGAGCGCAGCACGCGCAATGGCGCCGTGCTCAACCTCAAGCACAGCGGACACCATGACAATGGAGATCACCAGATAGCGACGATGTCCCAGTTTCAGAAAAGCCGATCGTGCGGCCGGTCGATGCGGGATGATAATCGCAGTCAGCAATTCATCCGACCGACGCGCCGTCTTGCGGCTGCCTAACAAAAAATCCGACAGCGGCAGATAGCGCGTGCCGTGCAGCGAACTGAGTTCAACCTCGGCATCGAGCGCAAGCAAGGCCGGTACGCCATCTGCGGCGGGCGAGGCGTTGCAGATATTACCTGCCAACGTACCCGCATTTTGAATTTGAATGCCTCCCACTTCGCGTGCTGCCGCCTGCAGCCCGTGCAACTGGGGTGGCAGTTGCGAGCGCACCAGAGTCGACCACGTGGTCGTCGCACCGATGCGCCAGCGATCTTCTTCTACGGTGATACCTGCAAGATAGGGAACGCCAGTGATATCCAGCAGGGAGACTGCGACCGGCTTGTCGCCGCAAGCCGGGAAGACATCGGTGCCCCCGGCCAGCACCTGACATTCGCGTGAAGCGAGGGCCTGCAGTGCATCGTTCAGGTTGGCAGGCCGAACATAATCGGGAGAGAGCATGAGCGGGGTGCTTGTGCTGGGTTAGAAAAAGATGGGGCAATCTCTGGCTAATGGCGGCTGTCCGGCATCGGTACTGGATACCCTGCAGTGTGGTTTACAGAGTCGGGGTACCGTAGCATGAACCCAATCTGCTCGCAATATTACAAATATGATAACTATAATCCACACAGCTTTGATGCAGTGTAAAAATTTCAGAGATGCGCGGCTCATGTAGGTCAACCCACTACCCTTTTGCGATAGGCAGGGACATCTTCGTACTCGATTAGCTCCCGGTGGAAAACGGGTATCCGGGTAGGCGATGGCATTTCGTATTTCTCGATAACTGCGGTTAACGGTATATAGTCGGTTTTGATACTTGCCTCGTCTATCAAAAAGCGGCGCAATCACGTATCCATTCAAATAACTTTTATCAACGGAGGCACCGATGGACAGCAGCAACCGGAATAACCAGTCACCAACGGTTGAAGACACAGACAGTTCTCGCCGCGATTTTCTGCTCACTGCAGCCAGTATCGGTGTCGCAGGGGCCTTGCCGTTGATGTCGATGCCGGTAGAGGCGAAAGGCAGAAAGAGTCGATTACAAAAAGTGCTCGATGATTCGGTTGCAGCAAATCGTTTTCCTTTTGTGGTTGGCATGACCGGCGCAGCATCGGGCGTGACATTTGCCGGTGCCTCCGGTGATGCGGCGCCCGGGAAGCCAGCGGCACCGGATACCGTGTTCCGTATTTTTTCCATGACCAAAGGCGTGGGTTCCACCGCAGCCATGATTCTCATTGATCAGGGCAAAATGGATTTCGACACACCGGTGCAGGACGTGCTGCCCGAGTTTGCCGATATTCAGGTACTCGAGGGATGGGACGGCGACACACCGCGCATGCGTGCACCGAGGGTCAAGGCCACTGCACGGCATCTCGCAACCCACACCTCCGGTCTGGAGTATGAGTTCTGGCGTGCCGAAACTGGTGAGTATCTCGGCAAAACCAAACGTCCCTCGATTCTGGCGGGCACCAAAGACGCGCTGTTTTATCCAATGATGACGGATCCCGGTACCCGCTGGGGCTATGGTCCATCCATCGACTGGTTGGGACTGATGGTTGAAAAAATCAGCGGTCAACGTGTCGATGTATTCCTCAAGGCGAATCTCTTCGAGCCACTCGGCATGAATGACACGGATGTCGAAGTCAGACCGCACATGCAGTCTCGGCTCGCGGGCGTGAAGGCGCGCGGTGAGAATGGTCAGTTCGGCGATTTTCCACTGGCACCACCCTCCAATCCTGAGGTCTATGGCATGGGGCACTGCTTGTATTCGACGCCGCAGGATTACATGCGTTTTCTGCGCATGTTCCTCAACAAAGGCAAGCTTGATGGCAAGCGCGTGATGAAGCAAGCCAGTGTCGAGCGCATGCTAATGAATCACATGGGACCACTCAAATTCGAAAAAATGGTCACTGCAGCGCCTCCCATTACAGCCGACTGCGATCCGTTCCCGGGCACGACCAAGACGCATAGTTTTGGTTTCCTGCGTAATGAAGTCGATATTCCGGGGCGGCGTCGCGCTGGTTCGCAGAGCTGGGCAGGAGTACTCAACACGCACTACTGGTTTGATATGAAGAGTAACGTCGCTGGCGTCATCATGACGCAGACCTTGCCTTTCGTAGAGCCCGCGTACATGGCAGCCTATGAAGAATTTGAAAGGGCAGCCTATAGCTAAGCATTTTTGTATCACGACGAGCGGTGAACTTCACGCCGCATCGTCTCAGGTGGGATGCACGCCACGTTCATCTCACCTGCAGTCCTGACTTGCGAACCGCATGATCAGCACTTCTCAGTACTAACCTCCCTTTTTCGCAAGGGCATGGCATCAATGAAAGTGAAAAGCTCTTTCATCGAGGTGTTGTGGGTATTGAGTTTGACTTTGCCATCCTTGCCGACCAAGACCAGTCGGAATGCTTTGTCCGTTATTGAAAATTGTTGGCTCAGCGTTTGGTAAGCAGCGGAGCCGGCGATGAGATCAATGTGAACGAGATCACGTTTTCTGAACTCACAAGAATGCTGCGCGATCTGCTGAATAATCGATAGTCGCTCGGGTGCCGATTTGTCCGACGAGAATGTGACCAGGACGCGGTGCGTCCACAGATAGTCTTTGAGTTGATCAGCGCGTGCAGAAAAGCAAACAAGAAGAAGTGCGATGATTGTTAATAGATGGTAGGCAAACCGATGCGCATTGAACGATGGTGTCCATTGTTTTGATTGACGCAACGACGTCTGAGCCTTGATATTCCACGCTGGCGCAGCGCTGGCTGGCGCTGTCTGGGCAAGCGAGGTGAATGTGCTCGGCGTTTCTCTCAATCCTGCTAACGCTCTCATAGTCTGTGAAAATCAGATCCCCGGCGACACTGCGTGACCGGTGTCAGATTGGCGGGCGCAGAATGCTTCCGGCACCTCACTCAAGCAGCTTTTACTGTTTCCGGATGATGTAGGTCACCGTGCCCCAGATGGGAAGCGGTTTGATTCCATTTTCTGGTTTGTCTGGCGAATCAGGCGCAGTCTTAGCTGATTGTAAATGGTGGCGCCCAATTATTAGCGCATTATTTGCTGAAATAATAACGAGCTGCTGGTCTGCGGGATTGACTGCTCGGTCAACAACAAGCAGATCACCGGGTCTGAGCGCATACTGATCCGCACAGGGATCACGGACTGGGAAAATGATCGTCGATGCCGGTCTGGGTATTAAAAGATCGTCAAGTGTCAGAGGTAAAGCGGCAGTATTGCCTGATTGACTGTCAATAAGCTGATCCGCAGCGGCTGTTGAGGCGCTGGGGAGAGATAAAACAAGGCTTTGGGATAAATCCGACATGGGGTGAGATTACTGTATATTTATACAGTAATCAAGCCCACCAAAATAATTATTTAATTAATAATATTTTCTCTGTTCATGATTGTATCTGTGAGAAAACAAGGGGCAACCGATATGAAACGAACGCTATGCTGTTTACTGCTCATGACTTGCTCGATGTCGTGGGCCGAATTGGAGATAACTTCAGGGGCGCCCGAGCAAGTTGTTTATCACGACAAGACAACGAAGGTCAGAGTGGGAAACATCGTTAAAATGTGGACGATGACGGATTTTCCTGAAGCCAGAGAAGATGGGTTCGGAGATTTTTTATCAATAAAGACCTATGATGCATTTGACTGCAAAAAGAGATTTCATGCGTTGGTTCAAGCGTTTTTCTACGCCGATAAACTGGCAACGGGCAATGTTATTCGCTCACTGAAGATCAAGTACGCCGAGCTGGATTGGCTGCCGATCAAGCCTGAGACGGTCGCCGAGGAAGAGCTGCAAATTGCCTGTGAAAATTAAGGAGACGCTCAATACATCCGCGTTTTACGGCGAGCCAGCGCAGCTGTGCGACGCGGGGATCATTAAGATCAAGGTCTTAGCGCCATTGATCTTGCCCCAAAAATTGCAGCATTTATTTAAGCAGCGCTTTTTTACAATGCATGCCGTATCGGGTGGTCAGCATTTTTTCTCATGATCTGGCAGACGCGCTACAAAGCCGATTCTCTTGGACTGTCCTGCCTGCGCCACTCTTGCCTGACGATCGAATTAACGAGATCGCTCCCTTCTCGCATTGGGCGAGGTGCATTTATTCAACATCCCCTATTTGGACAAAATGCGGAAATAGCCCACAATCGGCCAAGCAGCGAATAAAAGTCCTACTACTATTTTCAAAAAAATAACGAGCGTCGTCGCGTAAAAATAATCGGAACCGACGTAGCGCTGCCAAAGCCCGAGGAGACACGGTGCTATTGATGCAATTACTGTTGAGCGGCATTGCGCAAGGCTGTATCTACGGCCTGATTGCGCTGGGGTTTGTGCTGATCTACAAAGCCACTGAAACCGTCAGCTTTGTTCAGGGTGACCTGATGATGCTGGGTGCCTTTACCGGCTTGGCCCTGGTATCGGGTCTGGGACTGTCGTTCTGGCTGGCCTTGCCTATTGCGATGGTTTTGCTCGCCTTGTTTGGCATTTTGCTCGAGCGCATAACGATACGTCCTATTTTGGGTGAGCCCGCTTTCACAATTGTCATGCTGACTATCGGTGTTGGTTATTTGGCGCGCGGCATCATCACCATGGTGCCGGGTGTCGGTGCCGATACGCTGCCTCTTGATGCGCCCTACAAGGATGAGCTGATAGCTTTGGGTGAGGCGAACTTCAGTGCCGAACATCTGGTGATCATCGTGGCGACCGTCTTGCTGTGCGGTGTGCTGTTTGCGCTGTTTCGTTTCGCGCGCATCGGCATTGCGATGCAGGCTGCATCACAAAATCAGCTCGCTGCCTATTACATGGGTATTCCTGTGCGTCGTATCAATGGACTGGTCTGGGGTCTGGCAGCGTCAGTTGCTGCTGTGGCCGGCATGCTGCTCGCGCCAATCACGTTCGTGCATTCCAACATGGGCATGATCGGCTTGAAGGCCTTCCCGGCTGCCGTAGTCGGTGGCTTTGGCAGTTTGCCTGGTGCCATTGCAGGCGGGCTGGTCATTGGTATGACTGAATCCCTGTCCGGATTTTATTTGCCCGAAGGTGTCAAGGACGTGTGTGCGTACGTCGTGGTGCTGATCGTGTTGATGGTCCGTCCCAATGGCCTGTTCGGCGAGAAGCTGCGCAAGAAAGTCTAGCCAATACGATGCGCTTTCTTTTCAAAACCCGCTACGAACAGGATATTGCGCTTGCACGTCATGGTGGTCATGTATTCTGGTATGGCCTGTTGATGCTGTCGCTGCTGTTAGCGCCGTTTGTACTTCCCCAATATTGGCTTGAGCAGCTTTCCTTTGTACTAATTTACGCAACGATTGGGCTGGGGCTCATGCTGCTATCCGGATTTGCCGGCTTGTTCTCCATGGGCCATGGTGCTTTTATGGGCGTTGGCGCCTACGCGCAAGTATTTTTTGTCAATGCCGGTCTGCCGTTTCCGCTCGCGATGATGATGGCCATGCTCATCACCGCTGTGGTCGGTTTTTTGGTGGGTTTGCCAGCGTTGCGCGTCAAAGGGATCTACCTGGCGATATCCACGCTGAGTTTTGGTTTCATTCTTGAAGAAATCCTCGCGCGCTGGGAGTCGGTCACCGGTGGAAATGCCGGAGTGCATGTCAAGCCGCCGGTTGTGTTCGCAGTGAACTTCAATACGCCAGTGCTGTTTTATGGATTGTGTCTGAGCGTCACCGTACTGGCCACGCTGGGTGTGATGAATCTGTTACGCGCACCCACCGGACGCGCCTTTGTCGCCGTGCGCGATTCCGAAATATCAGCCCAGAGCACGGGTATTCATATCGCGCGAACTAAAACGCTGTCATTTGCGATTTCCGCAGCCTTGGCCGGCTTGGGTGGTGCGCTGTATGCGCACAAGCTGCAATTCATTTCGCCGGATCAGTTCAGCCTGTTGCAATCCATCGAGCTATTGATGCTTGTGGTGATCGGTGGATTGGGCTCAATTCACGGTGCTTTTTTCGGCGCGATTTTCCTGATCGTGATGCCGCAGTTGATTGCGATTGGCAAGGATTTTTTGCCAGCGATGATCGGTGAGGCGCCTGGTTTGCAAAGCGTTGTGTATGGTTTGATTCTGATTTTGTTCGTCCTGTTTGAGCCCCTTGGTATTTACGGTCGCTGGCTGAAGATACGTGCTTGGCTGGAGATTTTTCCGTTTTATCGTCAGGATATGTTCCGCCGCCAAAAGGCGTTCCTCAAGTCAGATCGTTTGAAGTGAGGGGCGTACCATGAATGATCTGCTGCTAGCGGTAAGTCATCTCTCGATGCAATTCGGTGGTGTCAAAGCCGTCAATGATGTCAGTTTTGACGTGCGCCGCGGTGAGGTATTCACTTTGATCGGGCCCAACGGCGCTGGCAAGACAACCGTGTTCAACCTGATCAGCCGCATCTATGCGGCTACGGCGGGCAGCATCGCGTATCACACAGCGCAAGGCGTGATAAATCTGAATGCAGAGGCACCCCATCGCATTGCTGCCCTGGGTATTGCGCGCACCTTTCAAAACATTGAATTGTTCGAGCAGGCCACGGTTCTGCAAAATCTGCTTATCGGACGCCATACGCATCGCCAAACCGGCTTCTGGCATGACTTGTTGTTTACGTCGCGCGCGCGAGATGCCGAAATAGCCGCTCGTCGCAAGGTAGAAGAAATCATTGAGCTGCTCGATTTACAACACCACCGCGATGTTCGCATCGGTAATCTGCCTTACGGTATACGAAAGATCGTCGAGATGGCGCGCGCATTGTGTTCGGCACCGCAATTGTTATTGCTTGACGAGCCTTCCTCAGGGCTTAACGTAGAAGAAACCGATGATATGGTGTTCTGGATCGATGACATCAAAGAGGAATTAGGTGTGACTGTGCTGATGGTGGAGCACGACATGACGCTGGTATCGAAAGTCTCGGACCGCGTACTGGCAATGAATCAGGGCGAAGTCCTTGCCACTGGCACGCCACAACAAGTACAAAGCGATCCGGCCGTGATCGAAGCGTATCTCGGTTCCGTCGATGATGTCAGCAGCTTGCGCCGGGAGCAGACATGACTGCTGCAGCCACTCCACTGCTGTCACTCACCAACGTAGAAAGTGCTTATGGCCCGATCAAGGCGATACGCGGTATCAGTCTGGACGTACTGCGCGGTCAGATTGCCACCGTGCTGGGTTCCAATGGTGCAGGCAAGTCGACGATTCTGAAAACGATTTCAGGCATCATCGATCCGCGCAGAGGGACGGTTTGTTTCAAAGGGGAAGACATCACGGCACAGGATCCGGCACAGATTGTGCGGCGTGGTTTGGTGCAGGTGCCGGAGGGACGCGAAGTTTTCCCTCTACTGTCAGTGCTGGATAACTTGCACATGGGCGGTTACACACGGAGGGACCGGGATGGATTTGCTCGGGATCTCGAGCGGGTGTTTGCGTATTTTCCGGTGCTCAAAGAGCGCAGTCAGCAGGATGCCGGTCTGCTCTCGGGTGGGCAACAGCAAATGCTGGCTATCGCCAGAGCTTTGATGTCAGCACCGGAGTTGATGTTGTTGGATGAGCCTAGTCTGGGCCTGTCACCCCGTTTGACCAAGGAGATTTTCGACATTGTGGTGCGCATCAACCGCGAGCGCGGCACGACGATTTTGCTTGTGGAGCAAAACGCCAACATGGCCTTGAACACAGCTGACTTCGGCTACGTGCTGGAAAATGGCAGGATCGTGATGGAAGATACCTGCGCACGGTTGCGCGAGAAAGAAGATATCAAAGAATTCTATCTCGGCATGAAAGAAGCCGGTGCGCGAGGCGAGCGCCGCTGGAAAAAGAAAAAGACCTGGAGATAAGGGATGCTTTGGACCGCAACACATCATGAGGTGAACACGGCAGACTTTGCGCACGGCGACACCATGTCGACGATGTTCTGGAATGCGGTGACCCAGCGGGGTGATCAGGTCTGGATGCGACAAAAGGCATTGGGTGTCTGGGAGTCGTGGACCTGGAAGCAAGTGGGGCAAGTGGTGGGCGAGATAGCCCATGGTTTATTGAGTCTGGATTTACAAGCCCATCAATGCGCTGCGATTCTCTCCAACACGCGTATGGAGTGGGTGTGGGCAGATATGGCCATACTCAGCTGTGGCGGCGTGACCAATGGCGTCTATCCGACAGATTCCAGCGAGCAGCTGCAGTATTTGTGCGAAGACTCGAGCGCAGTGGTGTTGTTTGTGGAAGATGACGAGCAGCTTGATAAGGCCTTGGCGGTGCGGGCGAATTTACCAAAGCTGCGGCATATCATTGTGGTTGACATGAAAGGTCTGCGCGACCTTGATGATGCGATGGTGATCAGTCTCGATCGCTTATGCGAGCGGGGTCGCGCATTTGCCGCGCAGTCGCCGGGGCTGCTGACTAAGCGCGTCGCGCAATGCCAGCCGCAAGATCTTGCCATTCTGGTCTATACATCGGGCACGACCGGCAAGCCCAAGGGCGCCATGCACAGTCACGCAGGGCTGGTGTATTCGTGCAGTCATGCAGCGAAGGGATTGCCGCAAGATACGCATGATCAGCGCATGTGTTTTTTACCGCTTTGTCATATTGCCGAGCGTTTGCTCGGTGCTTATGCAGCCATTCATACCGGTACTCTGCTCAATTTTGTTGAAAATCCCGATACAGTTCCGGAAAACGTGCGCGAGATTGCCCCGACTACCTTGTTTGCAGTGCCCCGCGTGTGGGAAAAATTTTATTCGGCAGTGACGATCGCCATCAAAGAGAGTACGCCACTGCAGCGTGCCGTCTATGCATGGAGTATCCAGGTAGGTGGACAGGTCGCCGATCTGTTTTTGTCAGGTCGGAACATCCCGGCCAGTCTGAAGTTGCGTTTCATTCTCGCGCGCTGGCTAGCCTTGGATAATGTTCGAAAAATGATAGGCATTCATCGCGCGCGCTACTTGACTACGGGAGCTGCGCCGATTTCACCTGAGCTGATTCGCTGGTATCTGTCGCTGGGCGTGCCTATGCTCGAAGGCTGGGCGCAGACCGAATCGTGTGCACTGGGTACCATAGTTGATCCACACGGCATCCGCTCGGGTACGATCGGTCGTGCTATGCCGGGTACGGAAGTGCGAGTCGATGCCCGCAATGGCGAGTTATTGATTCGAGGTCCGAATGTATTCATGGGGTATCTCAATCAACCAGAAAAAACCTGCGAGGCCATTGATGCCGACGGCTGGCTGCATACCGGCGACGTGGGAGCAATGGATGGGGAAGGTTATTTTCGAATTACGGATCGGATGAAGGACATCATAATTACAGCTGGTGGAAAAAACATCACCCCGAGTGAATTCGAGAATGAGCTTAAATTCTCACCTTACCTGACCGATGCTGTGGTCATCGGCGACCGGCGTCCTTATTTGGTTGCGATCATTATGACTGATCAGGAAAACGTGGAGCGGTACGCGCAGGATCATGATGTACCTTTTTCCAATTATGCGAGCCTGACAACGGCACCGGCAGTGGTGGAATTAATTCAGGCTGAGGTCGCCAAGGTGAACAAGAAGTTTGCACGAGTCGAGCAGATAAAAACTTTTTGGCTGCTGGATACCCAGCTCAGCGCCGAAGACGAAGAGCTGACGCCAACAATGAAATTGAAACGCAAATTTGTAGAAGCGAAGTATGCGCAGCAGATTGAAAAAATGTATCAAAACTAAAAAATAGATTAGGAGACCAATATGAAAAATAGCAAATTGTGGAGTGTGATCGCCGCCATGCTGCTGGTGCCATCGGCGTGGGGGCAGGTACAAGGTGTGAGTAGTAACGAGATCTTGATTGGTTCGATACAAGACTTGTCTGGTCCGATCTCATCAATCGGTAAATGGGTGCGTAATGGCATGCAGATGCGGGTAGAAGAAATCAATGCGCAGGGTGGCGTACATGGTCGCAAGATCCGGCTACTGGTAGAAGATTCAGCTTACGATCCAAAAAAATCCGTGTTGGCAGTACAGAAGCTGGTGAATCAGGACAAGGTTTTCATAGTGGTAGGACATATGGGCACAGCGCACAATAATGCGGCCATGCCGATTCAATTTGAAAAGAACATCGTTAATTTCTTGCCGACCACGGGTTCGCGCGATATGTTCGAGCCACCGCATCCATTGAAATTTGCGCTGCTGCCACCTTATTTTTCGACCATGCAGGTACAAACACCCGAGCTGTACAAGGCTAAAAAGGCCAGTAAGCCATGCATCATTTATCAAGATGATGATTATGGTGTTGAGGTCTTGGGTGGTGCCGAGGCTGGATTAAAAACGATTGGTGTCGAGTTGTTGGAGAAAACCACTTACAAGCGCGGTGCGACCGATTTTTCTTCTCAAGTCGCCAAACTCAAATCAACAGGCTGTGATTTTGTCATCATGGGTACGCTTGTTCGCGATACGGTCGCGATTCTGGGTGAGGCGCGCAAGGTGGGTATGACGGCCACCATGATGGGATCCTATGTCACCTTCACCGAGTTGATTCCCAAGCTCGGTGGTAAAGCTGCTGAGGGATTTTATGCCGTGAGCCTGTTGCAGACACCCTACGATGGTGCATCATCGCCCGCATTGCGCGAGTGGGTCGCCAAATACAAGGCAAAATTTGACGGTTCTGAGCCCACGATACAATCCGAGCTGGGTTACATGATGATTGATCTGTTTGCGCGAGCATCGCAAAAAGCGGGTCCTGCACTGGATACCAAGTCCTTCATCGCAGCGATGGAGTCGATTGGTAAAGTGGAATATCCTATGTTCGAAAGCCCCGTCTACAGCTGGAGCGCAACCCGTCGTCTGGGCAGCGCACAATCCCGTATGTCCATCGTCGAGGGCGGGCGCTGGAAAGAATTAGGCAATTACAAGTAATCCCGGAGTCAGACCTGGAAAAACCGGATGAGCGCCTAGTCGATTTACAAACAGGCTCTGACCACCTTGAATTTTTTTATTCACTTGCTTATTGAGGCAATATGACTGTACCTGTTCGTAGTTCGCCGCCAACCCTTCAGAAAATTGAATTTCCTGTGATTGGCAGTCCGCTTTTTATCATCAGTAATCCCAAGCTCGTAATCGCGCAGTGTATCGCCGGCGTTGTCGGCTCCATGCCGGCATTGAATGCGCGGCCGGCGTCCCAGCTTGATGAATGGCTTGCCGAAATCACCGAGGCTTTGGCGGCCCATGACAAGGCTCATCCCGATCGTCCTGCCGCGCCGTTTGCGATCAATCAGATCGTCCACAAGAGCAATGATCGCCTCGAACATGATTTGCAGGTCTGCGCAAAATACAAGGTACCCATTACCATCACCAGTCTGGGTGCGCGCGAAGATGTGAATCAGGCGGTGCACAGCTGGGGAGGTGTGGTTTTGCATGACGTGATCAATAACGTCTATGCGCATAAGGCGATTGAAAAGGGCGCTGATGGCCTGATTCCGGTGGCCGCCGGCGCAGGTGGTCACGCCAGCGTGAAAAGTCCGTTTGCCATGATCCAGGAAATTCGCGAATGGTTTGGCGGTCCGGTGGCGCTCTCTGGTTCAATTGCGTCAGGTGGCGCTATCCTCGCAGCGCAGGCGATGGGTGCTGATTTTGCCTATATCGGCTCAGCGTTTATCGCGACCGACGAGGCACGTGCGGTCGATGGTTACAAGCAGATGATTACAACATCCAATTCAGACGACATCGTTTACAGCAATTTCTATACGGGCGTGAATGGTAACTACCTCAAGGGCAGCATCAGAAACGCTGGCATGGATCCGGACAATTTACCCCAGAGTGACCCCAGCAAGATGAATTTCAGCAGCGGAGAAAGCGGTGCCAGCGCCAAGGCATGGAAAAATATCTGGGGCTGCGGTCAGGGCATAGGCACTGTGCGGGAAGTGGTCCCTGCGGCGGTGCTGGTTGCGCGTTTTCAGCGGGAATATGCCGAGGCCAAAGCGCGTATTTGCGGGGCCTGATGGGACTTTCCCCTGATTGCGATGCACTGCATTGCCTCGGCTAGGGGGATGTTGTTTTTCTTATCGTCGTGGCGACAGAACTGCGTCGCGTACCAATTCGAGCCTGTCATTACCAAAGTACATGTCATCATCGCCGACAAAGAAGGTCGGTGAGCCGAAGCCGCCGCGCGCAATCAGCGCATCGGTATTGGTTTTCAATTGTGCCTTGATAACCGGCTCGGCAATACCGTCAAGCAGCGTCGTGGCATCAATGCCGATCTGCTCGCACAAGCCACGCAGTACCGTCTCGCTCGAGATATCCTGATCGTGGGTCCAGTACGCTTCAAAGGCAGCGGCAGCAAACGGTTCTAGCTTGTCCTGTCGCTGCAGCCACAAACTCGCTCGCATGGCCTTGACGCTATTGACCGGAAATATCGGTGGCGGGAAAAGAATGCGTATGCCTTCATGACGCGCCCAGTCTGCAAGGTCTTTGCGCAGATAGGCTTGCTTGGCTGGGACACCGCGTTCGCGAAATTCATAGACACTGGGATTGACGCCGTTGAAGACGCCACCGACCAGAATTGGCTTCCAGTCGACGCGGGTGTTGAGCTCGGCAGCCATGCGCTGCAACCGTCTGAACGCCAGCCAGGTCCACGGACTGGAAATATCAAAGTAGTAGGTGATCATGACGTTCTCTGCACACCGAACAGATGTTTGCGGGCTTCTTCATCTATGGTTTTTTGACGGTATTCCCGGCCCACGGCAAGCCCGCGCTGTACGGCATCGCGGGCTCGTACCGGCGTTGGATGGCGGGGTAATCATCCAGGGTCAAACCTTGCGCCTTATGCGTCATGATCCACGGGAAAATCGCAATGTCGGCGATGCTGTACTCACCAAGCAGATACGCAGTACTTTGCGAGAGCTGGGTATCAAGTACCCGGTAGAGTCTTTGCGTTTCCGTCGCGTAGCGCTCGATCGCATACGGCAGCTGCTCGGGGGCATAGAGTTTGAAGTGACCATGCTGACCCAGCATAGGCCCGAGGCCACCTACTTGCCACATCAGCCACTGCTGTACGCCCAGCTTGCTGCGCCAGTCAGTTGGGTGCAGCTGACCGGATTTATCAGCGAGATATTGCAGAATCGCGCCGCTCTCGAATACCGAGACGGGTGCGCCGCCATCCGCGGGCGCGCGATTCACCACAGCCGGTATGCGGTTGTTGGGGCTGATCTGCAAAAACGCAGGGTCAAATTGCTCGCCCTTGCCCAGATTGACGGGTACAACACGATAAGCCAGCGCCAGCTCCTCGGGCGCAATCGAAATTTTCCAGCCATTGGGCGTAGGCCAATAGTAGAGATCAATTATTCAAAGTCCTCGTGCAATCACTTCGCGCATGATCTCGTTGGTACCGCCGTAAATGCGTTGTACCCGCGCATCGGCAAACATGCGCGCAATCGGATACTCGTTCATATAGCCAGAGCCGCCAAAGAGCTGCACACATTCATCCAGCACTTTACCTTGCTGCTCGGTCGCCCACATCTTGACCATCGAGGCAGTCACGGTATCGAGCTTGCCCGCGACCTGATCTTCGACACAGCGGTCGACAAAGGTCCGCGTGGCTTTGGCGATGGCGGCAATCTCGGCGAGTTTGAATCGGGTATTTTGAAAATCAAACAGTGACTTGCCAAAGGCATGACGCTCTTTGGTGTAGGCCAGTGTCATTTCCAGCGCACCCTCAATGGCTGCTGCCGCGGTAACACCGATAATGGCGCGCTCATAGGGCAGGTCCGACATCAGCTGAAAGAATCCCTGACCTTTGACACCACCTAATACGGCACTTGCTGACACCGTCACATCATCGAAAAACAACTCAGCCGTGTCTTGTGATTTCATGCCCATTTTGTCGAGTATACGGCCTACTTTGAAGCCGGCGCGGTCTTTGGTTTCTACGATCAGGATGGAGATGCCACGCGCACCTTGTTGGGGGTCGGTTTTTACAACGAGCAGTACCAGACCAGCCAGATAGCCATTCGTGATGAACGTCTTTGCACCGTTGATGACGTAAGTATCACCACGATGCTCTGCGCGAGTACGTATACCTTGCAGGTCGGAGCCGCCACCAGGCTCGGTCATGGCGATTGCACCGACGAGCTCGCCGCTGGCGAGTTTGGGTAAATAGGTACGCTGCTGTTCGGGTGTACCGTGATGCACAAAATATTGCGCGACGATGCTGTGTACCGAAGTCGCCATGCCGGTCAGACCACGACGTGCCATCTGATCGTCGAATAGCGCTTCGTGGCGAAAGTCACCGCCACCACCGCCGAATGCTTCGGGTACATTCACACACAAAAGACCAAGCTCGCCGGCACGGCGCCAGATCGCATGACCCACATGACCCTGCTTGCGCGCAGCTTCGTCCTGCGGGGCAACTTCATGATCAAGAAAGCGTGCCACGTTATCGCGGAACAGATCCAGCTCTTCGTTCATCCACGAGGGGCGTAAATCAATAGACATGTAAACCTCGTTGCGTGATGCGGCTATCAGTTTAGGTACGGGGAAATACGGGTGGACGTTTTTCAAGAAATGCGCGTACGCCCTCGGAAAACGCCGCCCCATCGATCAATTCATGCTGCCGAGCGCGTTCATAATCAAGCTGCTGCTGCAAATCGTTTTTCAGTGATTGATCAAAAATAGCCCGTGTTTCGGTTGCTGCATGCTCGGGCAAGTTCGCAAGGCGCTGGGTGATGCGCGCTGCTTCTTCAGCCAGCGCATCGTCGTCCACACAAGACCAGATCATGCCCCAGGCAGCGGCCTGCTCGGCGCTGATGCGTTGGCCCAACAAGGTCATTGCCGTTGCGCGACCCGTACCGATCAAGCGCGGTAAAAACCAGCTCGATCCCATGTCGGGCACGATGCCCAACGCCGACATGAAAGGCAGGTAGACATAAGCCGAGCGAACTGCAATCACGATGTCGGCAGCAAAGGCAATGCCCACGCTACCGCCTGCAACGGGGCCGTTTAATATCGTCAGGATGGGAAAGGGCAGGCTGCGCAAGTCGGCAATCACTTTGTTGTGACGCGTTCGCATCTGATCGTCGGTCCATTCGCCCCGAGTCTGTTCGCCCACATGCGTGGCTTGCGCATGCATGCCAGTCAGATCTGCGCCGACAGAAAAGGCTTTGCCGGCACCGGTGAGCTGCAACACGCGCACGCCAGGGCCTGCACGCAGCTGTTCGATGGTGGACATCAAGCCGTCGATCAGTCTCACCGATAACGCATTGAGCTTGGACGGTTCGTTGAAGGTGAGCGTGGCGATACCGTTGGCGATCTTGAGTTGTATGGCGTCGTGGTTGGTCATGGTTTATTCCGGATCATGAAACACAGGCGGACGTTTTTCGATATTGGCTTGAACTGCTTCCATTTGTTCTGCGCGACCGATCAGCCGGCTTTGCTCATCGGCCTCGGCAAGCAGCAAGTCGGCATCACTGGCGTTACCCCATTGATTGAGCATGCGCTTGGCCGCACGCAGCGCCAGTGGACTTCGCTCGGTCATCTCTTGTGCCATATGCAAGGCAGTGGCGAGCGGATCATCGACGACGCGCGTGGCCAGCCCGAGCTGCACCGCTTCGAGACCACCGACGATACGCCCTATGTAGATCAGATCGCGCGCCACATCAGCACGGACAAGCTGACGCATAAAGAGCATGCCGGCCATGTCGAGCACCAGTCCCCATTTGATTTCCATCACCGACATTTTGATGTCGGCAGTGACGAGTCTGAGGTCGGCGCCAAGTGCAATCTGCAAACCGCCACCAAAAGCGACACCCTGCAGTGCTGCGATCACGGGCACCGGTATATCGCGCCAGACGGTGGCAACGCGCTGAAAATTGTTGGCGTCACCATGGGTGCGTTCGATAAGTCGGGCCGGATCGATCATGTCGATGCCCGCTTTCATGTTCTCGAAATTGACCAAATAAAGACCCGCACAAAATGCACGACCTTCGCCACGCAGCACGACGGCACGTACGCCACTGTTGGTAATCAGCGATTCACCGACATCGATGACTGCAGCAAACATGGCGGACGCGAGTGCGTTCATTTTCTCGGGCCGGTTGAGGATGACTTCGGCGATGCCGCTGGTGTGGTGCACGATACGAACGAGTTCGGTCATCGAGAGTCCGTCGCTAAAATCAGATGATGCCACTGGCGCGCAAGTGGGTGATGGTCGCGTCATCAATTCCCCAGTCGCGCAGAATCGCTTCGCTGTGTTCACCCGCAGCGGCAATGGACGCGGGTGGTGCTGGCGGCGTACGAGAAAAGCGTGGTGCCGGCGCAGGCTGAGTTACACCATCAATCTCGATGAAGGTTTCGCGTGCGTGATTGTGCGGATGATGAATCGCTTCCTCCCAATCCAGCACGGGCGCAAAGCAGGCGTCGCTGCCTTCGAGCAGAGTACACCATTCGTCTCGGGTTTTCATTGCGAATAGTGCTGCAGTTTTTTCTTTCAAAGCGGGCCATGCTGCGTTGTCATTCTGCGTATCAAAGGCGGTATCGGTGGCACCGATTTTCTCGCGTAGTAGCGCATAGAACTGGGGTTCGATGGCGCCCACGCTCACATACTTGCCGTCCGCGCAGCGGTAGTTATCGTAGAAATGCGCAGCACCATCGAGGAAATTGGCATGACGTGTGTTCTTCCATGCGCCGCCGGCCTTGAAGCCGTAAAACATAGCCGATAGCAGCGCTGCGCCATCCGTCATTGCAGCATCAATCACTTGACCTTGGCCCGTTTTTTTTGCCTCGAGCAGTGCGCACACGATACCGAAGGCCAGCATCAAACCACCACCGCCAAAGTCGCCGATGAGATTGAGCGGTACGGGCGGTGGCGTACTCTCGGTTCCCATTGCGTGCAGCGCACCGGAGAGCGCCACATAGTTCAGATCATGACCTGCCG
>SXGR01318114.1_pt1 | contig 20391 bp, 19 predicted proteins | sample 3174711 | NCBI WGS metagenome assembly SXGR01 (sample SAMN11356860, study PRJNA531348) | freshwater metagenome | isolation source: freshwater sample F1-60 | place: China: Fuxian Lake, Yuxi | collected 2017-12-25
CGACACGCATGCTTGCCCGATCAACTTTAGTCAGGATGTCATCAACAAGATACGTTTGCATATCCCAGAACATCTGTTGCGTGACCGGCGCTACTCCAGGAATCTCAGCCAGGAGATGTTCCCAAAGTGCATCTTCGTTTCTGCGCAGATCTGAATGGACCACCAATTCAGGATTAGCCCACTGGGACACGAGCCTGCCGTGCAGTGCAAGCAAGGATTTTGCACTAAAAACTGCGGCAACTTTCTGCATCTTTTGTCCTGGAAGAGCCGGGCAAAGCAACTGAGGTAGGCACGGCCCCAGCAAGCGAAATACTTTATCCCATGTCTCGGATCCCGGCACAGAAAGAGCCGCTGCGCACAAACGACGGAAGGGAACCGGTATCTGCTGGAGCCGAGTCCAGAAAGTCGACACGAAAGCATAGCGATTGTACCCGGCGAACAACTCATCCCCACCGTCACCAGAAAGCGCAACCGTAACATCTCGGCTGGCAAGACGAGAAACAAGGTAAGTGGGAATCTGCGAAGCATCGGCGAATGGCTCATCGTAAATGTCAGGGATGTCCGGAATCACCGCACGCGCGTCGGCATCAGTGACGTACAACTCCGTATGCTCGGTACCAAGATGGGAAGCAACCGCTGCCGCATACCTTGCCTCGTTATAGCCGTCTTCATTGAAACCAATCGAGAACGTTTTCACCGGACGCGAACTTTGAGACTGCATCAACGACACAACGATGCTCGAGTCAATCCCCCCAGAGAGAAACGCACCAATCGGCACATCCGACACCATGTGACTGGCCACCGCCCCTCGCAGCTGCGTATCAAGTGCCGTAAGCGCATCCGCTTCCTCGACAAGCGGATGGTCTGCGCCTGCCATCACCGCGTCGTCGAGACGCCAATACGCACGAGGACCCGACAAACAACCCTCGCGAAACGTCGCGAACGTGCCTGGTGGCAGCTTGCCCACCTCTTCAAAAATACTAATTGGACCAGGCACGTAGCCAAGGCGCAAGAACTCTGTCAAGCCCTGACTGGAAACCCTTGGAAGACTCCCTCGCCAAACGACAAGTGCGCGCAACTCCGAGGCAAACACGAGTGCACCATCCATCTCGGTATAGAATAACGGCTTGATACCAACACGATCTCGAGCGAGATATAGCACCCCTTCACACATGTCCCAAATAGCAAGTGCGAACATACCAGCGAGCCGCGCCACAGTATGCTCGACACCCCAAGCGTCACATGCGGCAAGAATAATTTCCGTGTCAGACTGACTAGAAAACACGGCGCCAAGATGCTCTAGCTCAATCCTTAGATTGAGGAAATTGTAAATTTCCCCGTTGAAGGAAACGACATAGCGGCCAGAAGCAGACTGCATCGGCTGCGCCCCAGCCGAAGAGAGATCAATAATCGAAAGTCGCCGATGGCCCAACCCAACTCTTCCATCAGCCGAAATCCATATCCCTGATCCATCTGGACCACGATGGGCAAGTTGCGCTGTCATCCTCTCCAGCACTTCTCGGTTGACATGCTTCCCCGGACCAACGATTACGCCAGCGATACCACACATACGCCTGTCACGCCCGCTTTCGCGGCAAGGATGCCACCTGCTTGGCAACGTCGGCTATTTGACGTGCAATGACATCCCAGTTAAGTCTTTCCTTCACCTGACGCAATGCGTTCTGTGAGCAGCGAGCATAGAAAACTGGATCACTTAAAAAATGGCGTATCGCTTCTGCAACGGCATCTGGAGAAGGCTCTCTCGCCACATATCCATTTTCCAAATGCTGCACTTGTTCTACTAAGCCGCCAACCGGCGTTACGACAACAGGAAGGGCGGCTGAAAATGCTGCGGAAACGACCCCTGACTGGCTGGCCTCAACGTATGATGCTACCACTAGATCTGCTCGTTCAAACACAGATCCAACACTCCCCTCTGAAATCCACTGATTTTCGACGATCACATTACTAAGCTGTGAAATCAAATTTCTATAAGGAGATAAATCTCCAGATCCGATGATGGCCAGCTCAATTCCAGGATACTCCCGCTCTAACATCTGAAACGCCAGAAGTAATATATCCAGGCCCTTATATGGGAGAATCCGTCCGAAAAAAACTATTCGCATTGGGCGATCCATCGGGAATGTTCTCCCCTGCCTAGCTATCGCATAGTCAAAAACGCCATGGGGGACAACCCACGTTCGACTGCGAGGATAACCATAGACCTCACATAACTGATCCCGCACATGACTTGTAAGTGTGACGATCCCATCGGCTGCAGCAATCTCCTTAGCTAGCAACCATTTACGAATGAAATAATTATCACCAGAATGCGGAACCGCATCGTGCAACGCGAGCACATATCGTGCCCCTGCTCGTCGGATAACTGCAAGCATCACCGAATTCCAGAGATGGCTCATGGTACAAACGACAACCTCGATGCGGCGGTCGCAAAGATACTGACGAAAACTACGCCTAATAAAACCAAGCCTAAATAACGAAAATACCGCCGAGATCTTACTGGTATAGGTATTCACTACATGAACTGGCAACTCAAGCCGTTGAAACGCATCGAACATCTCGGACTGCCGTGACAACGACATATGAACATCAAGACCTCCGTGACCACGAAGTGCCCTGGCTAGCTCCAGTGTATAGCGTGGTCCACCACCACGCCGCCCCCAGTACCATAACAGCACTCTCATCATGTTGCTCCGCTACCCCGCCGAAAGTTACTAAAAACCTATTAATACGCCTTGAGTCCTGCCCTAAGATATCAGGAGCTCTAACATTCGATATATTGAGGTTAGATGGGAAAATGAACGGCCCATCCAGGGAGGTGAGTCACCATTCCTCTCACAATGGCACGTCTGGATTGCGCTCCGCTTCTACCATAAGCCGCACGACATCATTCATCCGGTGGCGTGCCTGCCATCCCAATTTGGCATGCGCCTTGGCAGAGTTTCCGCAGCTCGCAGACAGGTCAGATGCCCGCAACAGCCCGGAATCGAGCACCACATGATCGCGCCAGCTGAGATTGACTGCGGAGAACGCCGCAGCTACAAACGCTTCAAGGCTACGGCTCTCTCCCGTGGCAATAACGAAATCTTCCGGTTTGTCCTGCTGTAGCATGAACCACATCGCTTCGACATATTCCGGTGCCCACCCCCAGTCGCGTTGGATGGCGATATTCTCCAACTGCAGTTTCTCCTGCTTGCCAGCCGCAATACGACAGGCAGCGGCAACTATTTTCCTCGTGACAAAACGCTGTGGACGCAAAGGCGATTCGTGATTAAATAAAATCCCTGAGCATGCGAAAAGGCCATACGCTTCCCGATAATTCGCGACTTCCCAAAAGGCAGCTGACTTGGCAACTGCATAGGAGCTTCGGGGTGCGAAAGAGGTGGACTCATCCGCAATCCCCTTAGTATCGCCGAAGCATTTACTCGAGCCGACATTGTAGAAACGAATCGGTCGATTGGCAAAGCGGATAGCTTCAAGATAATTAAGCGTCCCCACGCTAATACTTTCGAGCGTCTCAACCGGCTGCTGGAATGACAGTCCAACTGAACTCTGTCCTGCCAAGTTGTAAATTTCATCCGGTTTAATCTTCATCAATGATTGCAGGACACTGCGAAAATCATTCACGGCCACCGACTCAAGATTCACCCTATCAAGAATCCCCAGGCGCACGAGATTGGGAAACAACGAAATTTGTGCATCGCGGGAGCTGCCGTAGACCTCATATCCACGCCCAAGCAAAATCTCGCAAGATACGCCCCGTCCTGCCCAGAGACACCAAAATAAGTGCGCGCTTCATGTAATATTACTCAAGAAGGTTTATTATTTAGCTAATTTAAAGCCATCGTCCATTGATCGTGATCGACAAAATTCTAGCCCGATGTAATATCTGCACCGAGCCCAACATGAACCTCTTCTTCACCGCACTGGGAGAGGAAAGGACGGCGAACATTCAAATCGTCGCGATGGAATCGTGCCACGCTACCCCCATTCGTCATGCCCCCTAAATAACACCGCAAAGCGCTCTCCGGTATAACGCCAAGTACTGACCTTTAATACGATCAGGAAGATATCCGCGAGCACGCTCAGCAGCACGACCACGCAAAGCCGGCCCAAATTTCAGCATGGCACAGAAACCTTCATGGAAGCGTTCCCGCGGAAACTGAAGGCCCGCATCGCCCACGACTTCGCGCATCAGATCCGTATCGAGCGTCAGCACCGGCAAGCCTGCGGCCAAGCACTCCGCTGCACCGAGTCCAAACCCTTCATTCTCAGATGGAAACAATCCATAATCAGCGCAGGCAAGCAGCCCAGGGACACGTTCGTATGGCACCGCTCCTAAAAACAAAATCTCCTCGGTCAGCCCAAGCTCCCGAACCCGTGCCATGACCGCCTGGCGCTCCGACCCATCACCCGCAAATACTACACGTATGCGGGCACGGTCAGCCGAGGTAAGACGCGCCAGCGCCTCAACCACCAACATCTGATTTTTGAACGGCCTAAATCGCGCCACATGCACAAACAGCATCCGGCCTATGCCTCGTAAAGATTGGAACTCAGGGGCGGGAACAGGCTCGACAAAAATTCCCCCAACACAATTATGAATCGTGGAAAACCGCTTGGCCATGCTCGGAAACGACCGCCGCATCGACTCAGTAACAAGCTCAGACACGCCAGTACAGGCAGCAAAAGACTCATAGCACTTCCCTAAAACAACACCCTCAATGCGCGACGGCGCAGCACGATAAAAATGGTGAGTATACACACCGCGCATTCCAGTAGTTCGACAAACCGCACAGCCCAAGACCGACGCGGGAAAACCATGGGCGTGGAGCAGATCAATTCGCTCACGTTGCAAAATGTGAAAAAGTCGCGGCAACCGGGCAAGCGTCAGGGGAGTATCCATGCCAATGGCGACCTTGCCTATGCCGTGGCCGATACTCCGCTGCCGCAGCTCATAATGACAAATGCCCATATCGTCTAAGCACTGATTGAACAGATCTGAGCGATAGACAGAAATAACGATCTCGCGTAGACCTGTACGCCGTTCCCTGAGGAGATTCACAAGTAAAGACTCGCCCCCACCAAATGAAATTGGTGCGATTAAATGCGCGACGGCTATCACATTATTTCCCCATCATACTCAATCTAGGATGGCGTAGTGGTGGGGCGCTTAGTCGCAACGATGACGGAATACGTGAATGCATCGCGGGGCCCGAAATAGTAATCGATGACGTCAAACTGAGCTTGGTCAAACAGACTTCGCACATGCCTCTCCGACTGAACCTGAGTGATCTCATCGGGATGCAACCGGACATTCTTCTTCAATATATGGTTCAGAATAAAGTGGACAGCCTTCAAAAACATAACACTAAGACCGAATTCAGGCGGCCAAAAAATTAACACCTTGCCACCAGGTCTTAGAACGCGATGAAACTCTGCGAGTATGCGCGGGATATCTTCCTCGGTGAAATGCTCCATAACCCCAAGATTGTAGAGACCGTCCTTACTCCCACTGGCGAAGGGCAATGCAAAGATATCACCGAGAACCAAACGCGGATTATCCTTGTTCACTCGCTCGTAAATGCTGAGCGCGTTGGCAGAAATATCAAGAGCAGTACCACGAAATCTGGAGTTCAAACCAGTATCTACCTGACCGCTGCCACAGCCGGCATGCACGATATCTGCACCAGCCACGAAGGGCCGATCGAAAAATAAATTCAAGCTGGGCCTGATAATAAGTTTTCGGTAGAGTGCTGCGACCAGATCATAGATCAGTCCGCTAACACGCTTCTTCTTATGCCAATATTCATCTCACCCACCATCCAACTCACCAGACTGTGAAGCTTGACGCAGAAACCGTCGCGGCGCCTCGAACGCCTCAGGGTTTACGAGCGACGTGAGATAAATATGCACCAAGCGAATTGCGCTACGGACAGCTTCACGATACGACATTTTAGAGTGCCCATAAGTACGAGCGGGAAGCGCAATCGGAATCTCGACTACGCCGTACCGATTACGAGTAATAATGTAGAGGCTTTCGAAGAAAAAGGAGTACCCGCTGGAACGAACAAGATCAAACGTCTGACGCATGATGCGGTCAAGACGGTACGCACGATAGGCTCCCGTAGCATCATATTCCATCCCCAGCAGGCGCTTAGTGAGAAAGTGCCCAAACAAAGTGAGCCCCTTTCGGAACAGATTCCACTCGCTGAGGCTTTCGTCCATCATATATCGGGAACCAATTACCACATCATGGGTTTCAGCGAGCGACAGGAACTGGGGGATATACTCGGGCGGGTGCGTGTAGTCGCAATCCATGGTAATCAAAACCTTATAGCCTTGATCGTATGCCCACTTAATGCCTGCGTAGTGAGCACTGCCAATCCCCAGCTTACCAGGACGATGCACTACGCGCACATTGGCGTGACGCATAGCAATCTTATCAAGCACCTCACCCGTTCCGTCAGGCGAACTATCGTCGACAAACACAACGTCCAGATCAATCCGTAACGCCAAAATATCCTGACATATACGCTCGACGTTCTCCCGCTCATTGTACGTCGGGATCATTACCAAAGGCCTGCTATTCATTGGATGCTTCCTTCGCCGTGAGAAGAATGCGAATCATCTCCCTTAGATCGACGCTCGGTTTCCATCCTGTAACTCGGGTAAGCTTCTGAGAATTACCGACTCGATTGCCGCGCTTGCGCACGATTATGCGTCGATCTTCAATAACGTACTGCCGCCACTCCATCCCCAGGAAGTCAAATACGATCTCAACAAATTCTTGAACTGTATGAAGAATACCGGTTGCGACAACAAAGTCGTCGGGCTTGTCTGCGCGTAGGATGCCGTGCATGGCGGCGACAAAATCCGGCGCATAACCCCAGTCCACTGCCGCAGATAGGTCACCAAAAGTCAGCCGAGAACAACGACCACGCTTAATATCGAGAGCGCCGGAAATAATTTTCTGCGTCACAAAACGGTCCCCACGGAAAGGTGACTCGTGATTATAGAGAATACCGCTGCTGGCGAACAATCCGTAATGGCTGCGATAATGCCGTACCAGATGATAGCCAGTTGCTTTGGTAATCCCATACAAGCACACAGGACTAACTGGCGCGGTCTCATCCTGGGGTGCACACTCAGGATCGCCGAAAATGAGTGACGAGGCAGCGTAGAACACACGCGCACCTGGGGCATAATGCTTCGCGCTTTGCAAAAAATTGAGCAGACCGTCGACATGGGTTTCGTGACTGCGGCGATACAGCGCAGTATCCCCAAGCGGCACGTCTTCTGATGAATGATGAAAAGCTGCCAGATAGTACACCTCGTCGGGCTTCAACCGCTGCATCAGCGCATGAACTTGGGATAGATCACGCACATCTACATGAGTTGGCAACCCAGGCAACGTGCCTCGCACTCCTATGCGCCCGATACCACATAGATCATAGCCCGCAGCAAAAAGGTGGCTATAGAGGAGTCTTCCGTCCTGGCCGTCGCAGCCGACAATCACAGCAGTCGTCATCGAGGTTCGACCTGGATATCCGGAAGAGGAAACACAAGACGGCCGCCCCCGGCTAAGTAGGCTGCCTCGCGGATGACGATGTAGTCTCTAAAATGCCACGGAAAAACCAACAGATAGTCTGGGTGACGCGATTTAGCTGCGGCTTCTGACACAATGGGGATGTGTGTACCAGGAGTCATGCAGCCGAACTTGTCCGGGTTGATCTCTGCGATACAGGGAATATCTTCAGACGAAAATCCGCAAAACTGAAGAATGACGTTACCCTTGGTAGAAGCACCATATCCAAAAACCGTTCGCCCCTCGCTTCTCGCAGCAGCGACAAAACTCACAAGTTGGTCCCGGTGGCGAAACACATCTTGACGGAACTGCTCGTAAGGCGCGAGGGTATGAAGACCCCGCACGCGCTCAGCATCAAGCATGTCCACTACAACAGGGGGGACAGCCGCAGAGGCGCCGTGGACCTTTCGCACCATCACAGAGAAACTGCCGCCATTGACGGCATTAAGCTCTACGTCAATAATCTCTAATCCGGCGCGATCGGTCATCCATTTAATCTGCGCCAAACCGTAATACTCAAGATGCTCATGGCAAACGGTGTCGTAGGCTTTCATATGAAGCATGGTCGGCATATAGCTCTGCTCGAAAACCCAAACTCCATCGTCAGCAAGACAGTCGCACACCTGCGACATAAAATCGATCGGGTCCTCCAAATCATAGAACATCGAGATCGAAGTAATGATTTTGGCCTTGCGCGAGCCGAATTGCTCTCTGACGTTACGGCTGGAGAAAAAATCAGGCACCAGTTCAATATGTTGAGGATAGTACTGAAGAAACTTTACCCCGGTGGGATCAAAGCCGATCAGGTCGATATCGGACCGATCGTACCCCTGAAGGAGAGTGCTGTCGTTGCTGCCAATATCAATAACCAGATCGCCCGTTGTAAGCGGCACGCGCGAAATAATATCGGCAACCTTGCGATGCAAGTGGGCCACCATAGTCTGGTTGAGGCCGGATCGGTAGCCGTAGTTGCTTCCGTATAGCTCACCCGGAGAATATGAATGCCGGAGCTGCAACAAACCACAGCAGTCGGCATCATTTTCTCTCGGGTGGCACTTCACGAGATCCAGCGGCCCCGATGTGACAGACTCGTTTTCGCTCCGGGGAAAGACTCCGGTCAAAACCTGGTCGCCAAGATGGAGAACAGATACCAAATTCTGGTTGCCGCAAATCCTGCATTGCGTGATTGCTTTATACATGATGGCACATACCTAAATTTCAAAAAAATAGCATTCAGTCTTCATCTACTTGCGGGCCCGACTTACATTACGACATTGACATCTTGCCACAAAATCCTGCTGATACTGCGCTGCGACAAACTTCACTCCATCAGCGGTCACTGGGTACGCAAGCTCCCCCCTTAAGAAGACACTTCCAGAGGAGAATTTCTATCTTCTTGACGTTGGCCCCATTCTGAAACGACTTTCACCTAGAGCAGGCAGCTTCTTCGGTCATGCCGATGGCCTGACGTTGTGCGACAAACTCGTTCCGGGCCAGGTGCCCGAGTGAGCTATGTGGGCGGCGCTGATTACAGTCGAGCCGCCAGTCCTCCATGATGCGTTGCGCCTCGGACATCGAAACGAATTGATGTGCGTTCAAGCATTCACCGCGCAATCGGCCCTTAAAGGATTCAATACAGGCATTCTCACAGGCTTACTCGGCCGAATGATGTCGAGCTGAATGCTCCGACGATAGGCCAATCTTCAAGCGCCCGTGGTTGGAATTTCATGCCGTGACCGACCGTAATGGAGCGTGGACCTGAGCCGTCGGCCAGTACCAGACCTAAGGCCTAGCCTACCGTCTCACCCGACATCCGAAAACCAGCCTCTAGCCTGGGCTTGGGCGACTCCAGCTATCGACGACCGTCAGGATTCGAAACGGCCGTCCAATGACCAGGGCATCATGAAACAAAATCCATGCTCCAGCGCTCAGTAGAACCGCTGGGGATCGTGGCTGGGGCACGATGCAACGCGATATGATTGCGACGTTAACCCCGCATACGGAGTTGCAAGCCATCCAGTCGATAGAGCGCCGCACCCGCTTGCGATTTACGGGCAAGCCTTCGCGGCGCAGGAGCACCCAAATCCGCAGATACCCAAATCGAGGCCGCGCATGGGCAAGATCCAGAATGCGCAAGTGTAACACAGATTAGCCCTTCGCCAGACTGTGTCGATACCACGCGGCGCGACTGGATTGGGTCAACCGACAGGCCCGCAGGCAACTGACCTGAAATGTCTCGTGAAGCCAGGCGTCCAATTCTCGACAACGTGCGGGCCTTAGACTTTTTCTGCAAGGTCTCCGACATCATGTGCCTGTCGAGCGAGAGGTCGCCAACCAACCGTTTCAACCAACTACCTTCTTCTTCCAACTGCCAAAACCAGCGCAGTTCGCTCACGCCGAGGTCCACATACTTCTTTTCACAGGCGTAGAAGGTAGCGTCACCCACTCCAAGTTGCCGGCACAGATCGCCGACCAGAGTGCCAGCGTTGCCTGTCGGATCGCGCACACAATCTGTCCCCCTGAGAACTTCGACCGCTTGATAGGTCCACTCCTTTCATCAAGGACTGCCAAAGCTGTCAGTTCACTCTAGCGTTGAATCGCCGTCGTTTTCCGGGGAAACGTCAGGTATACGTACGTAAACGAATAAGTCACCCTCGTCCGACAGTGATTGTGTTGCCAAGCGCCCAATGCGAATGCGCTCAACCAACGTAAATCCATCCAGATATGGCTCGACAAGACCCTTCTGACGTGTATCGACAACGATCACATCCAATCTCCTTGGGTCATGAAGCTGGGCGATGCAGCTCGATTCTTGGTGGGCTTGGGCAAGTGGCACAAAAAACCGATGGCGATAAGGATCAACGTTCACGAAGTACTCTGGTGCCGCAATAACGCCATCCTGAGGCAAATGCCGCAATATCATATCCTGCTGAGCAACGATCGCGTCCCAACCAGGAGACCGAATGAACATCACAAAAATTAATGCATAGAGAATAACAAACGGCATCACTACCAGTGAAGCGAGCACGCCCCTCGATCGCTCCCGAAGTAGTTCGCTTCCAGACCAAGCAATCGACACAAGCATTAGGTAGTAAAAATACACAAGATAATAACAATTGATATACGAAAAAAGAACGATGTACGCTAAAAATGCAACAATTGTGGTCAGCATCAGACCACGAGCCATCTGGCTCAGGCGACGCCACTGAAGCATTGGCAGGAGAAATCCAGCAACGATCAGCAGCTCAACCAAGTGTCGCTTGTATTTTGCTTCAAGAAAATATCGCAACAAATCATTGAGGACATGACCTCGGGTGTAGGATGAAACGGATCCTTGACCACGGTAAGTCTCCATGAGTTGCGCCAGGGTCTGTGGTGAGCCCAGATCATTCAGCAACAGGTAGGCAGCAAATGCCACCGCACACTCGACGAAGTAGAGGAGTAACACTCGCAAGCCAAAAAGGTAATATACACCCGTGGCAAGCCCGGCAAGCAGCGGCCACCCTCCGAGATGTGTATTGATTATTGTGAACCCTGTAAAGAAAAGCAGCCCCAGCGTGACCGCATCAGCCCTATCACGAGTAAGACTGTAAACTCCCGCCGCCAGTGCCAACAATACAATCGATTCAGTCCGAACCGAATGTGACATGACTAAAAACGGCTCAAGCGTGCCGAACACGATAGCGCACACGATAACTATCCAGCGGCTCTGAAGCTGTGAAATTGTCGCGAGGTAAAAAAGAAAGGTGGCGAGGAATAACGTCGCACTTAGCCCATTGATACGATAATAGGACGCGCCAACCATCTCAAGGAAAGTAAGGTGCGCATGGTAAATCCAACGATACACGGCGCCCAGCGTTGCAACAAGAAACTGATGGATGGGCCAGTTTGCACAAAGCACAAAAGACCGATTACCGGTGAAATGGTATTCATAAAGATACGAGGCCAGATATCCATCATCGCCTACATATATGTTATAGCGTGATAATAGCGCCAGATTGCCCACAATGACTAGAATAGCAATCGTCGCAAGTGCTATATAATAATTTCGGCTGGACATTGTGTAATCGTTTTCATATTAACCAATGCACAAAACCCCAAAGGCTCCGAAACTCTCCCCTAAGCTCCCCCCACACCCGTCCACACAAGCCACCGGTTAATCTCCCGTCTTATCAAGCACCTCCTGCCCAATATTCCATGAATTATGGCGGCCGCAACCTCACGCGTCACCATACCTACCCGGGTGAACAATTTATCCAACTCCTCGTGCAAAACAGCAACCCAAACAGCGCCAGGCCAGCATGATACTCGAAACAGGTAGAACCATTCCCCGCACTTTGAAACTATGAAATACAGCACATCACACCTTCCAGTGCACACGCTTCAAGTAAAACAAAACGACAGCAATCCAACGCGGCAGACCAAACTCAACCGATATCTCACGTGTTTCCTTCAGCGCTGTTAGCATGTTGAGCGAGGAAATACCCCCATCGCTCATGGCCACAAATGGTTCCGGCACGAACTTCCCCGGGTAGCGATTCACCATACGCACAGTAAAGTGATGGTCTGCCGCGATCCTGTAACTCAGGTCATACAAGCCGACCTCAAAATATTGACGCCGTGAGACAACCATAACGGGATGCGGCAGATAAGCCGACACATAGAGCTTCCACTTGCGATAGGGGAAGTCATAAACAGCCTTCTCACCATCCGCCTTATGCCGCACCATGCGAAAGTAATTGGTTCGTGCCTCATCTAAATGGGGAGCCACACGCTCGACCGCGGTAGCATCGACATAGACATCATCGGAATTAAGCAGGTGAATCCACGCTCCACTCGCCCGTGCAATACCCTTATTCATGGCATCATACAGGCCCCTATCCGGCTCGCTCGACCAATAGGTAATACACTTCTCATTACGACGAATAATATCTAGAGTGCCGTCGGTCGAGCCGCCATCGATGACGATGTACTCGATATTCAGATGGGTCTGGGTGCGGACGCTCTCAATGGTGCGCTCTAGCGTCGCAACGCTATTCAAGCAGACCGTAACAATGGAGATACGCGGCTTCATAGGCGAAGTCATTTACACTCGCCCATGCAGCCCACAGGGGTTCGCATGGCGTGAGCTACCTTGATAAGCATGCGGCACCCTTGCCCCCTATCTTGAAGATTACCAATGGCCTGGCGATTGCTGCATCAAGTTCCCACGAGCCCAATCCAAGGTATGAGCAAATCCTTCGACAATCCCTGTTTGAGCCCTCCAGCCTAACTCATGAGTGGCAACCGCACAGTCCAGAATACTTATAGGCACATCGACTGGACGCCCATGAGAAAAAATACGCTCCAATGGATTACCTAGAGCCCGTTCGATCACATCAATCACTTCCAAGAGACTTACGCCAGTACCGCTACCAATATTAAAGGTACGGGTATCGCCCTCGTGAGAGATAGAGCGATCAATCGCATCTACCACATCCCCCACGTAAATATAATCTCGAACCACTTTACCGTCCCCCCAAACCTCGAGCGGCATACCATTCACCGCACGACGCAAAAACGCAGCTACCACCCCCTGCTGTTTCTTGGCCGTTTGAAAAGGGCCATAAATATTGGAAACCCGAAGCACTCGGTAATCGAGGCCATACAGGCGTTTATAAACTTTGAGATAGTTTTCAATAGCCAACTTGGCTACACCATAGGCTGTAACGGGTAATGTTGGCGCAGTCTCTGGCGTAGGCACGATCGAGGGGATACCATACACCGTCCCTCCTGAAGAGATATAAATGACACGCCTGACACCGGCCAAGACACAACTGTCTAGCAACTTAAGCGTGCCAACAATATTGACCTGGGCATCTGCAACAATGTCGATATCAGCCGAAGCAGGCGTCGAAGCGCCTGCAAGATGAACAACCGTATCACAGCCTTTGATAGCCTTAACTACGCTCTGTCCGTCTGTTATGTCCCCAACGATCCAATTAAATCCCTGCAATGCATCTGGGAACGAACACCGCCTACCGAAACAACGCAGCTCTCGAACACGTGTCGCCAAATAGCGGGCGACGTTAATACCCAAGAAACCACCTGCACCCACTACTGCAACAGCGCTGGCACCAAAGGAATGGTGCCGAAAAGTACTTATCATCAGACCTTCAGCCCCTCTATAACGAAAACTGTACAGCTTAAGACTTCATCTGATAGGCAATGAGCCTTCACCGAGTTTACGCCACTAAGATTTTCTCTTTCGCCAACGACACACTATCCTCAAACGTATGCATCGGCGTCTTGCAATAACACCAACGACCTTGATGTGAGCACTGCTGGCTATATTCCTCCATCCACGCATCAAGATCAGCCTGCAACTCCACCAGCGTCCGATTGATCTTCTTCTGGAACGTCACGCGGTAGAACTCGTTCAACATGGCTTTGTGGAAGTGCTCACAGATGCCGTTCGTCTGGGGATGCCGCGTCTTCGTTCCAGTGTAATCAATGTTCTCCACGGCTAGGTTGAGTTCGTACTCGTGGCGCTCGGGTGCCCACACAGTACTCGGTCCCACGATCGGTAAGCACACGATTTAGCAGGATCGCGTCCGCCTCGAAGAACGGCGGCACCAGACCGTTCAGGAGATCGGCAGACGTAATCGGCACCTTCCGGTCGTACAGATTCGCGAAACAGACGTGGCTATAAGTGTCGAGAACGTCTATTGATAGCTGCGCCAGACGCCCTTGAGCGTCCCCACATAGAAGGTGTCTTGGTCACCACAGTAGCCCGGACACTCACTCTCTAATTCGCCGTGGGTTTCTTTGTCCGCTGTCGCCTTCTCCAGCGCCACGTATTGGGGCTCGGTGATCACCAGCCCCTCTTGGGCGACCTGCGCCTCCAGCGCCTTCAGCCGTTTCCGCATCGATTCAAAATCATACCGGAGCCAGATACACCGGACACCCGCAAGGGAGATCGTAAGGGCCTGCTTGTGGAGTTCGCTGGCAACCCGCAGTTGGCCCCAGGCTGGTTACGCGATCGCCATCTGTACAATGGCCGCTTCCACTTCCGCTGACACGCGATTCTTCAGGAGCGGTTTCTGGCGGGAGACCTCCTGGAGAGCCGCCTCACCGCCGGCTTCATAGAGCTCCTTGAACCGATAAAAGCTGTCTCGGCTATACCCCATCAGCTGACAGGCCTTCGAGACACTGCCCAACTGCTTCACCAATTCCAACACGCCGACCTTTGCCACGATGATCTTCTGTTCGGTGCTCATCGTCCACACTCCTTCCGTGAAGGAGAGAACGCTGCCTGACTGTCAGATTAAGCTCTAGCCTCTGCAGGAAAAACCGAATCGATTTGCTAGTGCCCGCACAAATAAACTCTCATATCTCAGCGCCTAGGTGTGTTGCGATAACGTTGGGCAACAGCATTAGGCCCTGAGCACCGCTAAATGCATACACCTCGCTCGTTTCACCATCGGCTACTCCCTTTCATCGCCCAGCAGGGCCATCAACGAGAAAAGACCATCCACACATCTGCTCATTCAAACTTCTCGTGCCATTTCCTCACTAAATAGGTGCCGAGCTTGAATGATCGCCCCTGAAATCCACACGAAGATGTTCACTGTATATTCGAACAAGTTACGAGATCCGCATAGAGTGCTGCATATTGACGCGCCACCTCCTCCTGCGAAAAGTACCTCAGCGCGCTAACTCTGCAAAAGCTCGACATACTGCCCCTCCTTCCTTCCAACCCAAGAATCGATTCGATCCCCATTGCCAGATCATCAGGATCAAACGGTTTAGCCAAATATCCAGACTGATTATGTGATATCAAGTCAGGCATTCCTCCGATATTGAAAGCAACCACGGGAGTGCCGCAAGCCAATGATTCAACCACCACATTCGAGAGATTCTCCTGGAGTGATGGCGCAACAAGCACATCGGCTGCAGAATAAAGAGCCACTTGACTATACTCATCCCTAAGAATGGGAATGCGATGCACGGTGAATGGCAGAGTCGTAATGCTTGCACTCACTGAGACCCCAAGCAGAACAACCTCAACTTTATCAGCCCATCCTCTGGACGCGATCAATCGCAATGCATCAATTAATAAATGTAGGCCCTTCCTCCTGTCCTTATCTGCATTGCCAGCCGAAAAAAGCAATATCGCCTTAGATTGCGAGAGCCCAAACAGCTGCCGTGCAGCACTTCTATTTATCGATTTATATTTATCTGTATCAACACAGTTTGGAATTAACTCGATACGATGGTGCTTAAACAGCGAGCTACTCTTTGCGCAATCAAAGAGCCACTTGCTCGTCGCCACTAAGGTAATCGGCAACCCCGCCCATGCTGCCGCCTTTCGCTTCCAAACATGACGAGAAAGATCCCATTCATGCTTCGAGTTCAGTGCTGGGCATTGCCCACAAGTAGCAGCATACTTCCCGCACTCATTGTCGTAATGACATCCACCAGTAAACGGCCACATATCATGCAATGTCCACACAATCGGGCGCGTGACTTTTCTTAGCGATTCGATTCTTAGAAATCCTGCCGTCACCCAGAAGAGATGAAGAACGTCAGGATTGTACTTTTCAAGAAGGCCGCTGAGATTGTCGGGAACCCATGCTGGAGAAAACGGCCCAAATTGACGCTCCCGATAACAGCGAACGGGCAGACTATCTAAACACGTCAAAAGCTTTGTAATTCCGTCGCCGGTCCAACCGGTTCTACCCGCTACGGTCGTATCGTCCGAGTCCTTCGAAGCGACTACTAATTGTGTGCTTACGCCAAATCGCCTTAATGCACGATCAATTCTGAACGTAGCAATCGCAGCACCACCTCGTGCGTCGAACGAGTTAAGAATAAGTGAATTCATGCGAGATCACACCCAAATAATTCGATCATCTACTCGCCACGACTTGGCATATTTGCGCTCGACCGCACGGATTATATCCAGTGAATTGTGCGAAAATTCAAAAATTTAGCAGGCCTCCAAACCCATCGAGCACTCTAATACTGATCAGCCGGCGACCTTAGGCGGCATGCCAGTTCGTCCTGACATGCCATTGCCATATGAACATGAAACCCACGTGCAAGACCAAACACTCGCGCAAACTCCACGCCACACCGAATATCAGAACAGAGCCTAAGCATAAAATCCCAGGCTTGCGCTTCATGATTCGCCACGACATCCCGTCACAATTGCAACGCACCACGATCATTTAATAGCTTAATGACTTTACTCACATTCACATCCACGCTGTCATTTTCACTGTCCAGCATAATATCAGGGCAATCGGGCTCTTCATAGGGCGCCGAGATCCCGGTAAAATTCTTAATCTCACCTGCCCTTGCCATCCGATATAAGCCCTTCACGTCTCGGCGCTCACAGATGTCCAGCGGGCACCTGCAGAACACTTCCAGAAAATGCTCTTCACCCACGAGATTGCGAACCCATTGGCGATCTTTTCGTTGAGGTGAAATAAAAGCTGCCAGAACGATCATTCCAGCATCAATAAAGAGTTTCGCCACTTCCCCAATTCGCCTGATATTTTCAGTCCGATCCGAGAGGGAAAACCCGAGATCTGAGCACAAGCCTGAACGAATCCTATCCCCATCAAGAGTGTATACGCGACGTCTGTCTCGAAACAGTACTTCCTCGACAGCATGAACAATTGTGGACTTTCCACACCCTGAAAGCCCAGTAACCCACACCACTATGGCACGATGTCCGTTTGATGCCTCTCGCAGGGTACGAGTAACTCGTCCATCTGGAACCCACGAAACCTGCGATCGAGCCCGTTCCCTATCCGCCATAAATCATCCTGCTATTTCCTAGTTCTGACGTCGCTGCCACAATGAAATAATTCGTAATGAGAGCAGATGGATTATTCAGCGGCCCAAATCACCAACGTTGCCCAACAAAATTTCTTACATCGATGCCTGAGCAAGCTGAGAGGGCATAGCCAAACCGCCCTAATCCACAGCGCCTTTTTCAACTGCCAGAGCCAACTCAGTTCGCCTACACATAAGCACATCTACATTAGCTAACATGGCGGCACTTGCTCGGAACTCTAGTCAAGTGACCCAACTGGACAAACTCAGCTTCCCAGATCACGCACACATTCAATTGCTCAGCGAGCTTGAATTGGCTCCTAAGCCAGCTCCTTTAATCAGGGGCGGTTAAAGTCGGTAGTTTATATCAGCTGTGACTTAGCGTCGTCTCTCCGCGTGACATCACCCTTCACATTTATGCCTGGCAATTCGAAATAGTCTTCCTCTCCAGATGTAATCCACGAGGCGATATCACGAATATCGTCGCACTTCTCGATTTGCCGCTTGGCTTTCTCCGACATGCTTGTAACAAGCTCCGCTCGCGAATCTTTGCGGAATTCAAGCGTGAGCGATTCAAGCTTGGCAGTCCGACACAGGAAAACGCCATATGCATATCGCCGCGCCAGTTCGATTTGACTCGCAGTCATCGAAGGGAGAAAAGGAAGCGATTCGAGCTGTGAGATGTATGCCTCCCTGCTAACGAAATCATGAGTGAAGCCAAGCCGGTCGTAACGCCCCGTCCCGGCGGTCAAGACTGGTATCCCGAAACATGCGGCCTCAATACCAATAGTTCCACGTACAGTAAGGCAATAGTCCATGATCTGATGAATTGAAAACGTGCTTATATCGGTATCTGCGCCAAGCAGTCGGATATGTGATGGCAATGGCCCTACCGACTTATCAATCGCGGAGACCTCAGAGCACTCCCCAAGAAATTTGTCACGGACATTTTTTACTAGATTGGCAGGATGGACCTTAATAATCCAGTTAAGCTTTGTATTCTTACATGCAGCCTTCACCACTTCAATAAACCAGGTCTCATAGTCGCCCCAAAGATCCTCACCCCAAAAAAATGTCGAGTCCCAAAAAATGTGAGGGAATATCACTGCCGTCTTCTTATCTACTTCAAGGCTAAGACGCTGAAGCAGGTCCGCACGAGAAATGAACTTTTTATTCAACTGAGTACCGACCTCCCCATACCACTCTCCTGACCGATAGGAATCAAACAGTTCCCCACGAACCATTTTCCAATGTGCATCTGTCCATTCGAGGGCTCTTAACTTTCCCCAGCTTGCTTTCGACAGTGATGACGGATGAACATCCTCATTGTGAGCCGTATAGCGCTTCAATGTTACAACATTATTCCGATGCGCTGCATTCCAAGTGTATGCCGGGATGCCCTTCTGAATGCACGCATCAAACAACTCCCCCGATGGGGAATATCCACGATCAACGCACACAAGTGCGTCTGGCTTGATTGCCTCGATTAGTTGCTCGGCAGCAATCGCAAAATCAATCGACGTGGCAACTGCATCGGCCGCGATGCGGCGCATGTCAAGGGACTGAAAATTAAAACTTCCTGACCGTATCGTGCGCATGAGCGTAGATGCGGCATACTTCCCGCAACGGATGCCCCTAAAGGACAATGCCAGCATCTCAGAAAGACTCCTGAATGGGCCGACACGAGCCTTTCGGCATGGCAGTAACGGCTCAAACTCATCGATAAACACCAACTCCTGCTGACCCAGATTTTCGTACGCTTCTTTAACGATTCTCTTTTTAGGAATAAGCACAACTGGGCAATACCCAGCGAGCTCGAAACTTTTCCGAAAGAAAGTCTCCAAATAGACCATGCTAACTTGCCCTGACCCAATAAATAGCACCCGTTTTGGGTTGCACCCATAAAGTGGACCAATCGCGGCTCCAGAAACCTCTGCCCGAATCCTCCGCAAATCACGCAATTCCTTCAGCCACCCCTCACGCTTCGCCGGGATTAACATCTCGACAACATCTCGCAGCCACTCGGAATAAGGGATCCGCCTCATTAGCCGCAAACCAATCAATTTCATGAATACTTTCAAGCTGCGACGATACATTAGTTAAATCCCCACGTCCAACAGCTCAAAGCTCTGGCATCTATCGAATTAACGAATAAACTAAAATCAGGATCCATTGATTATAGCCAGAAGATAACGATGGTAACCTTCCCCCATTTATTACACCACAGCCAGCGAAAATGACACCGGTGCCAGATAGACCACAGTTTGACAGTTGTGAATGAATTCCTGGAATACCACATCCCCAATGGTGCTATGCGTCCGTTCCTCATTATATTCCCGTCGCCAAGCTTCAATCACAAGCTGCGCTTCCTGTAGAGGCAGAAGCCAGTGTTCGTTCAAACATTCATCCCGAAACTTGCCATTGAAGCTCTCGATGCAGGCGTTCCGAACCGACTTCCCTGGCTGAATAAAGTGCAGATGTACGCCTTGCTGCACCGCCCAGGCATCCAAGGCCGTCCCGGCGAATTCAAGGCCGTTGCCCAGGATCAAGGTGTCCGGCAATGGCCATGTGGTGAACAGCCGGTCCAGAATCCGACAAACCCTGGCGCCGCCGATCGAGACATCGACATCAATCACCGGCACCGCGTTGGAGCAGGGATCCGTCATTGTCAAACACTTGAACCGGCCCATGACGAGCCGGTCATGGACAAAGTCCATCGCATAACAGCGGCCTGGTTGCGTGAGCGTTGGCAAGGTGGGCTGCTGCAGTTTCCTTGATACCACCCTATGCTAATTCTGCCTGCCGTTCGAACTCCATCGGACTCAGATAGCCCAACGTCGAGTGCCGCCGCCTGGGATTATAGAAACACTCGATGTAATCAAACACATCGGCTTTCGCCTGGTCACGCGTGCGGTACATTTTGTTCGCCGTCCGTTCAGTTTTCAACGAGGAGAAGA
>SXGR01452839.1_pt1 | contig 20368 bp, 14 predicted proteins | sample 3174711 | NCBI WGS metagenome assembly SXGR01 (sample SAMN11356860, study PRJNA531348) | freshwater metagenome | isolation source: freshwater sample F1-60 | place: China: Fuxian Lake, Yuxi | collected 2017-12-25
CATGTTGCGATTCACGTAGACGTTGCCAGCGCTCGATTCGGCATAACCGATCTCGCGCGGGCCCTCGAGTCGCGTTTGTATGCCTAGTGTCAGGCCATAGCCGTTGGCCTGTAGATCCGCCAGCACTTGCAGCAAGTCGCGCGCTGCGTAGCGCAGCACGTGCAGAATCGGTCCGAAGGCTTCGCGGCCGAGATCGCGCGCCGCAGGGCGTTGCGCACGATGGGCTCGGTGACGCGCTGACTGAGACCACGCAGCCAACCCCCGGCGTCGGTCGTGATGTCGCGCGGCAGATCCACCAGTTTGCCGGTGAGCATCAGGCCCCAGGTCGAAGCGTTGACGAACAGCGAGCCTGAGCGACGCGCATGAGCATCCCAATGACCGCTCGCGATCTTTTCGGCGATCAGACGATCTGCGGTCTCATCGTCGGGAATGCGCAGCAGGGCCTCGGTGAGGCACATGAGCGCGATACCCTCGTGAGTTGGAGAGTCCGAATTCCTGCAAGAACGCGTCGAGATACGGGCGTTCGTCGGCGCGCCGCCGAGCGCCACGTACCAACGTGCATCTCGTGGCGAGGGCTGCAGCGCGCTCCTCCGCCGTCAGCGCGGGCAACAGGGCGTGAACGTCGGCGGCTTCATCGCGTAGGGCGGGGGAAACAAATGTCGTGGCCAATATTATGCGGCCGGGTACAATATGTCGTCTCTACGTCCAGACAGGTTGACGATGTCGCACACCGCAAATCCGACCGAAGCCACCCCGGGTAATCGCAAGGCGTTGTTGCTCGTCTTCGAGAACGCCGGTTACCTTCGGCCTTTCGTCGCTTTGGGCATTGATCTCGCGCTGTTCGCCGGCGGTCTCGCGCTGGTGCTCGTCGAATCGGCGATCTGGCTCAAATTTCTGGGTTCGGTGTTGATCACTGCAGCGATCGTGCGGCTCTTTCTGATTGGCCACGACGCCTGTCACGGCTCGTTCTTCAAGAATGATGTGCTCAACCACATTTTCGGTCGCATCGCGTTTCTGCCGTCGATGACGGCCTTCAGTCTTTGGGACGTCGGCCACAACGTCGCCCACCACGGCTTTAACAATTTGAAGGGTCGCGATCAGGTCTGGGCGCCGTTCTCCAAAGAAGAGTTCGATGCCTTGCCGCGGTATCGTCGCGTGCTCGAGCGCATCTATCGCAGCGGCGCCGGCTGGGGGCTGTACTACTTTCTCGAACTCTGGTGGAAGAAGCTCTACTTCGCGACTCGCAAGCAGATCGGTGCGCGCCGCGCCAAATATCATTGGGACAGCGCGCTCGTGACCGTGGCGATGGGTCTCTGGATCACGCTCGTGGTGGCGGTCGCCATCGAAACCGAGCAGAACGTCTGGGTGCTGCTGGCACTTGGCATCTTAGTGCCCTTCGCGCTGTGGAACGCCATCATGGGTTTTATCGTGTTCGTACATCATACGCACCCGGCGATCGCCTGGTTCCAGAAGCGTCACGAGTGGCAGCGTTACCGCGCCTATCTCACTGCGACCGTGCAGGTGCGTTTTCCGTTCGGCATCGATCGGGTGATTCACAACATCATGGAGCACAACGCGCACCATCTGAATCCGCGTATTCCGATGTACTCGTTGCGTCGCGCCCAGGCCGTGCTGACCGAGAGGTTTAGCGATCAGTTCCAGGCCTATCGCATGACCTGGCAGAGCTATCGTGATTGCGTGCGGCGCTGCAAGCTGTATGACTTTACGAATCACACCTGGCTCGACTTCCGCGGTCAGGTGACCTCGCGCGTGCCGCTGTCGAGCGCAGCGGGTTAATCCCGCAACTCGACCGTCACCTCATCGCCGATGCGGAGCAGGCTGCCTGCGCCGCTCGTCACGCGCGCGTTCTGGCCAAAAGTCACGCCGCGCAGGTTTTCGTCGAATCGAAACTGCTGTAACACCGGCAAAGGGTCGACACCCCGCTTGCCGGTCAGCTGGTCGATGCGCGTCATGACGCAACGCGTGCAGAGCCTCACCAATTTCATCCGCAGGCTGCCGATACGCAGTTCGCGGATGTGATCTTCCTGCCAGGCGGCGGCGCCCGCGAGCACGATGTTCGGGCGAAATCGGCTCATCGGCAGCGCTTCGGGCAGTCGACGATTCAGATCGTCGAGTGAGGTCTGCGTACAGACAAGGAGCGGATAGCCATCGGCGAAATGATCCGAGCCACCGGCGACGATGCGTGCGGGCTCGCCGATGAGCGCACTGGCGAATTGCGCGGCGCGCTCACCAGCATCGATCGCCTCGATCTCGCGCTTCCAGACCGTGACGCGTCTCCAATCGGCAGGCTGTGTACTCATGTGCTGCGGCGCCTCGATGCGCAGCTCGCCCGCCCGCGGATGATCGAGCGTGATACCTTGCGAATCGGGCGTCGCGCGCAGCAGAGCAAGCGTCGGGTGACTGCGCTGCGTGACGAAGCGACCTGCGGCGGTGATCAGCATCCACTCGCGATCGTGCTCCAAACCACGCGGACCGACGCGTGCGACGTCGAGATCGATGGCGCGACAGGACTTGACCGGATGGATGTGTAAAGACTGGATGCGCAGCACGCCCGTACTCCTGCCGGGCATGGTAACCAACTTCGTGGCCGCCAACTTCGCCAAAGCCTGTGGTGGACGGCAAGGGGGCTCGCCACCCACAATCGATCTCAATGAATCGGGATCTTGCGCAAGTCGAGTTCGAAGCCAGCGTGGTTGCGGCACTTCCGGGAGATGCCGACGATAGCAATCGCCCGCGCGCCGTCGCCGATGCGGCCTACACGTACGTGATGCCGACGCCCGTCGCAGCGCCGCGCCTGCTCGCCTGGTCCGATGATCTCGCAGCGACGCTCGGGCTTGAGAGGCCGGCCGTCACCGGGCCCGCGGTCGAGATCCTCGCGGGTAATGCACTCGCTCCCGGCATGCGCCCGTATGCGGCTCGCTACGGCGGTCATCAGTTCGGCAATTGGGCAGGACAGCTCGGCGATGGTCGTGCGATCACGCTTGGCGAGCTGATCACGCCCGCCGGCGAGCGTCACGAACTGCAGCTAAAGGGCGCGGGGTCGACACCTTATTCGCGATTCGCCGATGGGCGCGCCGTGCTGCGCTCTTCGCTGCGTGAATTTGTTTGTAGCGAGGCCATGCATCATCTCGGGGTACCGACCACGCGCGCGCTGTCTTTGGTTGCGATCGGGGAAAACGTGGTCCGGGACATGTTCTACGACGGCAACGCGCAAGCCGAGCCCGGCGCGATCGTCTGTCGCGTAGCGCCAAGTTTTATTCGTTTCGGCAATTTCGAAATTCACTCGGCGAACGAAGAGGTCGAATTGCTGCGGCGATTGACGGATCACGTGATCGCGGCTCACTATCCGGATCATCGCGGCGGCGCACCGCGTGACTACGCGCGCTGGTTCAGCGAGATCTGTCGCCGCACGGCAGTCATGACTGCGCACTGGATGCGCGTCGGTTTCGTGCACGGCGTAATGAATACCGACAATATGTCGATCCTCGGCTTGACGCTCGATTACGGGCCGTACGGCTGGCTCGAAGGCTACGATCCGGCGTGGACTCCGAACACGACGGATGCGGCGGGCCGTCGCTACGCCTATGGCAATCAGCCGCAGATCGGCATGTGGAATCTCGCGCGTCTCGCCGGGGCCTTGTTGCTGCTGATCGGCGACAAAGAATTGTTGCAAGAGGGCCTCGAGCGCTATCGCAGCACCTACACCGAAACCTGGCGAGCGATGCTTGCGGAGAAGCTCGGTCTCGAGGCGCTCGGGCGCGAAGGTGACGAGGCCTTGATCGATGAGTTGTTCGCGCTGCTCGCGATCGTCGAAACCGACATGCCGATTTTCTTTCGTACGCTCGACGCAGCCGCCCTCGAGGCCACGGATGAATCGCTGCCACGGCCGGTCGCCGCCGCGCTTTACGACGGCGCCGTGCTCGATGCGGCGCAGCGTGAGCGCTGGTGTGCGTGGTTTCGGCGCTGGCAGGAGCGCGGCGCACGTTGCGGCCTCGACGTCGGCGAGCGCCGCCGCCGCATGCATGCCGTCAATCCGCTGTATTTGCCGCGCAATTACCTCGCGCAGCAGGCGATCGACGCCGCCACCGCCGGCGATCTCGCACCGTTGCAGCGTTTGTTGCAGGTCATTCGCCATCCCTATGAGCTGCAAGACGGATGCGAATCTTTTGCAGCGCGACGACCCGAGTGGGCGCGTCATCGTGCGGGTTGCTCGGCGCTCTCCTGCAGTTCCTGATTGCAGGGCTTGATCGCAGGCCTTGATCGTTTCGCCAAGCGGTCACCTCTGCATTGACGCTGACCCGCGGGTGGGCGTAGCCTTCCTACCGTTCTTGAGGTGCCTGCGGTGCGATGGTCGCGTCGCGGGTGAAACGGGAAGTCGGTGAGTGCGCTATGGCGCGCGATTCCGGCACTGCCCCCGCAACGGTAAGCGAGGCAGGGCGATCTTCGGCCACTGACTCCACTGCAACGGTGGAGATGGGAAGGCGACCGCCCCAGCGCTGCATGCAGCGCCACTCGCAAGTCCGGAGACCGGCCTCTCGATTCCAACCCGCGCTCGGGTGAGAAGCGCGCAAGGAGTGTCTATGAAAATCCGGGTTCCGGCCCTCGTGGCTCCGTTGACGATCATTTCTTTGTCGGTGTCTGCCGTGCTCGCAGCGACCCCCGCGGGGACTGCGACCACCTCGAGCGCCAAGTCGAGCGACGAGCTCTACGTCATCACCGCCGATCGCACGCGCAAAAAACTCGACGAGACGCTGTCCTCGGTGACCGTCATCGAGCGTGAGGACATCGAACGCTCCCAGGCGCGCACGCTGGACGAATTGCTGGTGGCCGTCGAGGGCGTGGCGATCGCGCGGCAGGGTGGTATCGGTCAGCCGACGTCGGTTTACGTTCGCGGTGGCGAGTCCGACCACGTGCTCTGGATGATCGACGGCGTGCGCATCGGTTCGGTGACCACTGGCATCCCGGCGCTGCAGGATCTGCCGCTCGATTCGGTCGAGCGCATCGAAATCGTGCGCGGACCGCGCTCCAGTCTTTATGGCGCCGATGCCATCGGTGGCGTGATCCAAATCTTCACGCGTCGGGGTGGCAACGGCGCTGCGTCGCTGCGCGCTACCACCGGTTCCAACGGCACTCGCCAGCTCACTGCGGCTGCAGGCTTGGGCGATGAGGTAGCCTGGCTCGATCTCAAGGTCTCGCATCTCGAGACCGACGGCATCAACTCCTGCCTCGGGCGGCCTTTTCCGCCGGGCGGCGGTTGTTTTACCTCCGAACCCGATCGCGATCCCTATCGCAACGCGAGCGTCAATGTGGCTGCGGGTTATCGCGCCGACACCGGCGCGACCTTTGAGGCCTTCGCGCAACGCGCCGATGCGCGCGTTGCCTTCGACTCGTCGTTTCTCAATCAATCGGATTTGATCAATCAGGCGGCGGGCGTCAAATGGGTGAGCGAGCCGGCGTCGGGGTGGCGCAGCACGGTCTCGGCGGGTCGTTCTTGGGACGAGTCCACGAGTTTCCGCAACGGCTCCACGACCCGCAGCGTGTTCGATTCGTCGCGCGATTCCTTCAGTTGGCAGAACGAGTTGCAGTTCGCGGGCAGCGGCGCGTTGATGCTGGGTGCGGATTGGCTGCGCGATCGGGTCGACAGCGACTTGCGCTACGATCGCGCCGCGCGTGACAACCGCGCGGCATTCGCGCAGTACTCGTGGGCCGCAGGGGCGCAGAGCCTCGCGGTCGCTGCCAGGCTCGACGACAACGAGCAGTTCGGCTCCAACGCGACGGGCAGTTTCGGCTGGGGCTGGCGCTTTGCGAATGGGGTGCAGGCCTACGCCAGCGTCGGTACCGCCTTCAAGGCGCCGAGTTTCAACGAGCTTTATTACCCCGGCTTCAGCAATTCCAAGCTCGATCCCGAGCGTGCGACGACGCGCGAGTTCGGCTTCAAGCAGAGACTGGTCGCGCTGCGCTGGTCGGTGAGTGCTTACCAGACCCGCGTCGACGATCTGATCGCCTTCGACGTCGCAACCTTCAAACCGCAGAATATCGCTAAGGCGGATCTGCAGGGCCTCGAGGGTAGTGTCGAGTGGCAGCGTGGCCCGTGGCGCCTTGAACAGACCCTCGCGTGGTTGTCGGCCGAAGATCGAGGTAGCGGCGCGAATCGCGGTCGGGAGTTGCCGCGACGTCCGGGTTTGACGGGCCGGACCGCCCTCGAGTGGGCGGACGAGCAGTTCGATGTGGGTGCGAGTGTGCAGTTCGTCAGTCGCAGGTATGATGACCTCGCCAACATTCGGCGTCTCGGCGGCTATGCCGTCGTCGATGTCACGGGAGCGTGGCGCCTGTCGGCGCGCACCGAGCTGCAACTGCGGCTCGCCAATGCGCTCGATAGACGCTACGAGACGGCAACACTGTACCCTGCGCTTGGCCGCGAGGTGTTCTTGACGCTGCGGCATCGGGCACCGCGTTGAGGGTGACGGGGGATCAGGAGCGTTTTTCGGAGATCAAGACATGAACGACAAAATGATGCAGATGGGACGGAGCCTCGAGTCGGCGGATCGCCGCTTCTGGGTATTGGCGGCAGCGCTGGCGCTGATCATGGCGGTCACGCGTCTCGGCCACTTCGGCGAATACGGCGGGCCGGTCGATGCCTCTTGGGCCATGTTCTTTCTAGCCGGTCTCTGGTTGCGCGATCTGCGCATGTTTCCGGGTTTTTTCCTGCTGGCCTGGGTGACCGATCTGGTAGCCTTCGCGCTCGGCACGCCTACCAATTGCTACTCGCCCGCCTACTTCTTCTTGATTCCGGCGTATGGCGCACTGTGGGTGGCCGGCCGCTGGGTCGCCGACGGTGGCTACGGCCGCATCGCACTCGGCGTTGCGGCTAGCGCGCTCGTGACTTTCTTCATCGCCAACGTCGGCATGTATTTCTTTGTTGCATCGCCCGCGGCGGCGACGCCGTCGGCATTAGCCGTAGCGGTCGCCGGGTATTTTCCGGGCTACCTGCTGACCATGGCTCTGTACACCGCGTTCGGTGTGCTCGCCGAGGTAGCGTTCGGTCTGCGGCGTCGCGTGTTGGCCTGAGTGGGGCCGCGTTCGATCGAGCGCTGATCAATTGGTCAGCGCTCGACTTGAAAAAAAGCGCCGGGGTTTCGCCCCGGCGCTTCGTTTTTGGGGTCTCGCCGCGGCGAGACCAGGCTAATGCTCGACTTACTTGCCCCAGGGCAGCGTGGTCGCGACCGCGAACACCACCTTCGCATCGGAGGTGAAGACGTCGGCCGGCGCTTTCTGCGCAGACTGCAAGTCGCTGCCATCGACCCACTTAAGTGACACCGCAAAGTTGCCGACCGTCTTCGCGACACCGATCGAGTAGTCGAGATAGTTTTCGGTCCAGTATTCGCCGCTGCTGTAGCCGCCGTGCAGGGTCAGGCTGAAATCATTGGGCAGCGGTACGGCGCTGTTGAGTTCGAAATAGGAGGCGGCGCTGCCGGTGTTGCCGTAATCCCAGGCGTAGGAATACTTCGCGGTGACGGCCTTGAAAGTGAGACTGCCGTAGGCTTCGGCGAAGTCGACCTTGTCACCATTCGGCTGATAGGCGTATTGGATGGCGCCGACGTCGAACGACAGGTCGTCGGTGAAGCTGCCGCGGAATCCGGCATAGACGTCGATTTCGACATCGGCGTCGGTGCCCTTGCCGAAATCGACGTTGCTGGCCCATGCGCCGACGTAAAGGCCCGACTCGTTCGCCCAGTCGAGGCTCGCCTGCAGAGCGGGGTCGCGCGCTGTCTGGGTCAGGCCACGGAAGTCGTAGTCGGAGGTGAGCGTGATGGTCGATGACACTTCGGCTTGTGCAACGGACGCTGCAGCACCAAGTGCGAACACGGCGAGTGCGGGGGCGATTTTCATGTGCGTTGGTCCTCGAGGAGTTGTACGTCGGCTTCATTAGAAGCAAGGCACATGCCAGCGCATGAGGTGCCTCGTTCCGGCCGATTGCCGCCATTTTAGCCGGAAATCGGCCGGATGCCTGCACTCTATTGGTGCGGCGGGTCCGTCTGTTGCCGGCCGACGGTGCATCGGCTGCTAAACTGATCTCCGTGCAGACCGCGCTCACGACATCCTCTGCCGACCTCTCGGCTGGCGCGATCGCATTCGTCGACGTCGAGACCACCGGGGGTCATCCGGCCTGGCACCGCATTACCGAGATCGCCATCGTCTCCATGCGCGACGGGGTGATCGAGTGGGAATGGAGTTCGCTCGTCAATCCCGGCGTGACGATCCCGCCCTCGATCCAGCGGCTGACGGGCATCAGCAATGAAATGGTGTTGGCGGCGCCTTCGTTCGATGCGCTCGCCGATGAAGTCGAAAGTCGGCTGGCGGGGCGCCGCTTCGTCGCCCACAATGCGCGCTTCGATTACGGCTTCGTGCGAGCCGAACTGCGCCGCTATGGTCGGCGCTTCAGTGCGCCGCTCACCTGCACGGTGCGTTTATCGCGCGAGCTCTATCCGGAAGCGGTCAAACACAACCTCGACTCGATCATCGAGCGACACGGCCTCGAGTGCGGTTCGCGTCATCGTGCGTTGCCCGATGCGCAGGTGCTCGCGCAACTTTGGCAGCGGCTGCGCAGTACGTGGCCGGCCGAGGCTCTCGATGTGGCGATTGAGCGGGTGGGTCGTCGGCCCTCGCTGCCTGCGTATTTGTCGGCGGATCTGATCGATGATTTACCCGAGGTGGCGGGGGTGTATCGTTTTTACGGCGAGGGCGATGCGCTCATCTACGTCGGCAAGGCCAAAAATTTGCGCGAGCGCGTGCTCGGCCATTTCACGGGCGCCACGCGGGATTCAAAATCGCAGCGCCTCGCGGCGCAGACGCGACGGATCGAGTGGACCGAAACGGCGGGTGAGCTCGGCGCGCTGCTGCTCGAATCGCGACTCGTGCGCGAATTGCAGCCGGTCTACAACCGACGCTTGCGGGGCGGCGGCGAGAACTGGACCTGGCTGATCGATGATCTCGGCGGTGCGCCCACGCTGCACGAGCTCGAGGGGCCCGTGCCGGGGCAGGTAGACGCCTTCGGTCTCTATCGAACGGCAAGACAGGCCAAGACCACACTCACGAAGCTCGCGCACGATCACAAACTTTGTTTGCGCGTGCTCGGTCTCGAGGCGACCGGCAAGAGCTCCTGTTTCGCTTATCAGATGGGGCGCTGCGCCGGGGCTTGCGTGGGCGACGAACCACTCGCACGACATGGCTTGCGGGTCAAATTATTGCTGGCACCGATCAAGCTGCGCAGCTGGCCGCATGCGGGCGCCGTCGTTATTGAGGAGACGAGTGCTTTGGGAATGCGTCACTGGCACGTGGTCGAGGGTTGGCAGTATCTCGGCACGGTAGTGGCCGACGAGCACGCAGAGGACGAGAGCGTGACCCGTCTTCGTGATGCACCGACGTTGGGTTTCGATGCCGACACCTACCGAATTCTTTGCCGTTACCTCAAACCCACCGCGCGCAATCTGCGCCCATGGCCGCAGCGATGATGCCTCTGTATGCCATGGTGGCGAGCGTGCCGCGCGGCTTCGGCGATTTGCTGGCGCGCGAGCTGCAGGACTTCGGCGCGCTCGACATCCGCGAGCGCGGCAATACCGTCGCTTGCACCGGGACGCTGCAGGTTGCCTATCGCGCCTGTCTCGAATCGCGGGTGGCAAGTCGCGTGCTGCTCGAATTGCTGCGCTTCGAGGCAGCCGACGATGCGGCTATTTACGCGGCTTTAAGCGGTATCGACTGGCGACTGCACGTCGATCCGGCGAATACTTTGGCCTGCGAGTGGTCGGGCCGCCATCCGGCGATCGCCAATACCCACTTCGGTACCTTACGCGTCAAGGATGCGATCTGCGACTCGCTGCGCGAGTCGACGGGGCGGCGCCCCGACATCGCCACTTTCGAGCCCGGCGTGCGCGTCCACGCCCATGCGGTAGGTACGCAGGTGACCGTATCGCTCGATCTGTCTGGCGAGGGCTTGCATCGCCGCGGTTGGCGTGGCGACACCGGCGAGGCACCGCTGCGCGAGAATCTCGCGGCGGGAATACTTTTACGGGCAGGCTGGCCGGCTTTGGCGGCGACGGGCGCGTCGTTCCTCGATCCGCTGTGCGGCTCGGGTACCTTGGTCATCGAGGCGGCGCGAATCGCCGCCGACATCCCGGCCAATCATCGACGCCGTTATTTCGGTTTCTTGGGTTGGCGGGGTCATGACGCGCCACTGTGGTCGCGGCTCGTTGCCACGGGCGAGGCGCGAGCGATCGCGGGTCTTGCCGCTTGCGAGCAACGTGGGCTGCGCCTCATCGGTCGCGATGTCGATCGCACTGTACTGCGCGAGGCGCGACTCAATGCAGCCCATGCCGGCGTCGCCTCGATCACGGCCTTTGATGCCGGATCGCTTGCTGAGGTCACCGCCCACGCGGCGCAGGGACTGCTCTGCGCCAATCCGCCCTGGGGGTTGCGGCTTGGCGATGCGGCGGCAGCCACCGCGGTCTTTCGCGAACTCGGCCAAGTGTTGCGCGAGCGGTTCACGGGCTGGGAGGCGGCGGTGCTCACAGGCGAGGCCTCTTTGGGTCTTGAACTCGGGCTGCGCGCCCATCGAGTGCATCCGCTCTGGAACGGCGCGCTCGAGTGCCGGCTGCTGCGCATCCGCGTCGGCAGCGAAGCCGAGCGTGATCTGCGACCGAAGCAGGGGACGCAGATCGACCCCGCACTCGCGAGCAGCCCAGGCGCGCTCATGTTTGCGAATCGGATCCGCAAAAATCTCAAACAGCTCTCCGCTTGGCGCAAGCGTGACGAGGTGTCGTGCTTTCGGCTCTATGACGCCGACATGCCGGAGTACGCCTTCGCCATCGACATCTATGAGTCGGCCACGGCGTCGCAGCGCTGGCTCGTGGTGCAGGAATATCAAGCGCCGGCTGCCATCCCCGAGGAAACCGTGCGCAAGCGACGCAGTGAGGCGCTCGCGGGGCTGGTCGAGGCGACGGGCATTCCGGCTGATCACGTACAACTGCGCACGCGGCGGCGCATCAAGCGCGGCGAGCAGTACACCAAGCGCGACGAGCGCGGCGAATTCCACGTGGTCGCCGAGGCGGGTTTGCGTTTCCGCGTGAATTTTGAAGACTACCTCGATACCGGACTTTTCCTCGATCATCGCCTGACGCGCTCGCGACTGCGCGCCGCGGCACAGGGTAAAAGATTTCTCAATTTGTTCGCCTACACCGGTACCGCGACCGTCCATGCGGTAGCGGGCGGCGCACGCGCCAGCACCACGGTGGATCTCTCGGCGACATATCTCGATTGGGCGCACGCTAATCTCGAGTTGAACGGACTTGCCGGCGCGCAGCACGAGTTTGTGCGCGCCGACGTGCGCGAGTGGCTCGACGAGGCGGCGCGGCGCGGCGAGCGGCATGGCCTGATCTTTTGCGACCCGCCGACCTTTTCGAACAGCAAGCGTATGAACGGCGTGTTCGACGTGCAGCGCGATCACGTCGCGCTGATCGAGGCTTGCATGGCCTTGCTCGAGCGCGACGGTCTGCTGATTTTTTCGACTAACGCGCAGCGCTTCCGTCTCGACCCGACGTTATCGTCCCGGCATCGCGTGACCGAGGTGACGAAGGTCACGGTACCGCCGGATTTTTCGCGAAATGCCAGCATCCACAGTTGTTTTGAGCTCCGTTGAGGTATTCTGGCCTCACCTTGGTCGCGGGGGTAACCATGGTGGCGGTTGTCACCCAGAGGTGCGTATCGTGTCGGTATCCATGTCCCCCCGAATTCTTCGCTCTGCGGCCGTAGCCGCCCTCGCACTCGCGTCCCTCACCGTCGTGGGCTGCTCGCGCGGTGGTAAGGCAGCGCCGCCTGCGGCGTCGTCCCTCACCGTCAATTTGGTCGACGTCGAGCGGCGTTCCATCGACCGCGAAATAGTCGCCTCGGGCTCGGTCGCCGCGTGGCAAGAGATGTCTTTGGGCGTCGAACTCGCCGGGATCCGCGTCGCCAACGTGCTCGTCGAACCGGGCGATCGCGTGAGCGCGGGGCAGCCACTCGTCGAACTCGATCGGCGCACACTCGACGTGCAGGCACGACAGGCCGACGCCAATCTCGCGCAGGCGGCCGCCAACGCCGAGCTCGCCGTGTCCCAAGAAAATCGCGGCAAGAGCCTGCTCGAGCGCAATCTGATCTCGACCAATGATTTCGAAGTGCTGCGCGCCAACCGTGCGCGAGCCGAAGCACAGCGGATCGCCGCCGAGGCCGAGCGCGACGCTGCGCGGCTGCGGCTCGGTTTCGCGACCGTGCGCGCTCCCGATGCCGGAATCATCTCCGCCCGCAACGTGCAGCCCGGACAGGTCGTCGCCGGTGGCGAGCTGCTGCGGCTCATTCGTCGCGGCCGCCTCGAGTGGCGGGCGCAGGTGGCCGAGAACGATTTGCCGCGCATTAAAACCGGCGCCACGGTCGATTTGCGGGGGCCGGGCGGTGAGGCCGTGCAGGGCGTGATCCGCGCGGTCTCGCCAGCGCTTGACCCGCAAACGCGCACCGCGCTCGTGTATGCCGATCTCAAGCAACCCGGCGTGCTGCGGGCGGGTATGTTCGCTGAGGGCAGGCTGCGCGTCGGCAAAGCCGAGGTGGTCGTCGTCCCCCGTCAGTCGGTCGTGTTTCGCGACGGCTATCCGTACGTCTTCGTCATGGGCGAGGGCAGTAAGGTCGTGCAGCGGCGCATCAGCTCGGGCCCGCCGCAGGGCGATTTCATTGAGGTCCTCTCCGGCGTCACGGCCGGCGAGCGCGTCGTTGCCCGCGGCGCCGGATTTTTGAGCGACAGTGACATCGTCAAGGTTGTGGGCGGCAACGCGACATGAAGTCGCTGCGATGAATCTGTCGCGCTGGGGAATCAAGTACCCGCTGCCCTCGGTTCTGTTGTTCGTCGTGCTGGTGCTTGCCGGCTTTTGGGGCTGGCGGTCGTTGCCGATCTCGCAGCTGCCCGACATCGCCCTGCCGACTATCCGCATCACCGTCAATTACGCTGGCGCGTCGCCTGCCACCATGGAGACGGACGTCACACGCAAGATCGAAGATGCTATCGCTTCGATCCCGGGCATCGACCGCATCAACTCCTCGATCAGTGAGGGCACGACAGTCACCAACATCGAGTTCGAGCTCGGGCGCGATCTCGATCGCGCGCTCGATGAAGTCAAAGATGCGGTGGCGCGGGTGCGGCGCGATCTGCCGCAGGACATGGACGAGCCCGTCATCCAGCGGATTTCTCTGGTGGGTGGAACCTTGATGGCCTATGCCGTCGAGTCCGATCGGCTCGCGCCCGACGAGCTGTCGTGGTTCGTCGACGACAAGGTGGCCAAGGCGATTTACGGCGTGGCAGGCGTCGGCTCGGTGACGCGCATAGGCGGCGTCGATCGCGAGGTCCGTGTCGATCTGCGTCCGGAAGCGCTGCAGGCGCTCGGCGTGACGGCGGGCTCGGTCTCGGGGCAGCTTGCTCGCTTGCAGGTCGAGCGTCCCGGCGGTCGCACCGAGGCGGGCGGTGCCGAGCAGTCGGTGCGTACAGTAGCGATCGTGCGCAATGCACAGGACCTCGACGATTATCCGATCTACTTGCCCGATGGTCGCACCGTGCGACTCTCGGCCATTGCCACCGTCATCGATGGTGCCGCCGAGCCGCGCGCGGCGGCGATGCTCGACGAGAAGCACGTGGTCGGGTTCTCGACGCGCCGCACCGCGGGGTCGAGCGAGGTGGCGGTCGGCGAGGGCATCCGCAAGCGCATCGCGCAGTTGCAGAGCGAGCATCCGGAGGTGCGTTTCACCGAGGTGCAGGCGACCGTCGAAACGGCAAAGAATTCCTATGATGCCTCGATGGTGATGCTACTCGAGGGCGCGCTGCTCGCCGTGATCGTCGTCTGGTTCTTCCTGCGCGAGTGGCGTGCGACCCTGATCTCGGCGCTCGCCTTACCGCTTTCGGTCATTCCGACCTTCGGCGTCATGTATTTCTTCGGCTTTTCCTTGAATCTGCTCACCTTGCTCGCACTCGCGGTGGTGATCGGTGTGCTGATCGATGACGCGATCGTCGAAGTCGAGAACGTGGCGCGGCACCGCGCCATGGGCAAGCCACCCATGGAGGCGGCCGTCGATGCGGCCGACGAGATCGGCATCGCGGTGATCGCCACTTCTGTGACGCTGGCTGCCGTGTTCATTCCGGTGGCATTCATGCCGGGGGTCACCGGCAAGTTCTTCCGTGAGTTCGGCTGGACCGCTGCTGCGGCCGTGCTGTTTTCGCTGCTCGTCGCGCGTTTGCTCACGCCGATGCTCGCCGGCTATTTCATGCGCGGCGAGCCCAAGGTCGCCACCGATTCACCCTTGATGCAGCGTTACCTCCGCTGGGTGGAATTCGCCATCCATCACCGCGCGCGCGTGCTCGCGCTCGCAATGGCGACCTTCGTCGGATCTCTGGCATTGATTCCTCTCATTCCCAAGACCTTCGTGCCGACCACGGATACTTCGCGTGCCCAGTTGCAGGTCGAGCTGCCGCCGGGCGCGCGCCTCGATGATTCGCTGGCCGTGGCCGCCGAGGTGCGCGCACGGGTGCGCGCAAAAGTGCCGGACGTGGTGCGCATCTTCACCACCGTCGGTGGGGAGACCGGTAACATCATGAGCGCGGGCATCAGCTTCCCCGAGGTGCGACGTCTGAGCATGACGCTGCAGTTCGCCGAAGACCGCACGCGCACGAGTTCCGAGATCGAAGACTCGGTCCGTAAGTCGCTCGCCGATCTGCCTGGCGTTCGAGTCGGTTGTGCCGCCGGCGGTCCGGGCGATCGGCTGACGCTCGCCATCGGCGGTCGCGATTCCGAGCAGCTCGCCGTGGCCTCGCGCGGGATCGCCGCGGCGATGCGCACCGTTCCCGGTATCGGCTCGGTGACCACCACCGCCGCCTTATTGCGCCCGGAAATCGTCATCCGACCCGACCCCGCTCGAGCCGCCGATCTCGGCGTCTCGACGGTCGACATTGCCGATGCTGCACGCATCGCCACGAGCGGCGACATCCGCCAGCGCCTCGCGAAGCTCAACTTGGCCGAGCGTCAGGTGCCGATCCGCGTGCAGCTCGCGGGGTCATCGCTCACCGACCCCGCCGTGCTGCAGCAGCTGCGCGTGCCCGGCAAGAGTGGCCCGGTGCCGCTCTCGGCGGTGGCTGACATCACCGAGGGCAGTGGTCCCGCGCGCATCGATCGCCTGAATCGCGAGCGCACGGTCACGGTCTCCGCGGAGCTCAACGGTTTGCCACTCGGCGACGTGATGTCCAAAGTCAGCGCGATGCCCGCCATGCAGAATCTGCCGCCCGGCGTGCGCATCCTGCCGGCGGGCGACTCCGAGGCCTTCGTCGAGCTCTTCGTCGGCTTTATCCTCGCGTTGCTCGCGGGGATCGTCTCGGTTTATCTGGTGCTGGTATTGCTGTTTCATAGTGGGACGCAACCGATCGTCATCCTGGCGGCCGTGCCACTTTGCGGTGGCGGGGCTTTCGGTCTTTTGTTGCTCACCGGTACTGCGCTCTCGCTGCCATCCTTGATCGGGCTATTGCTGCTCAATGGCATCGCCGTCAAAAATTCCATCCTGATCGTCGATTACGCAATCCTTGGCGAGCAGGCCGGGATGTCACGCGACGAGGCTTTGATCGATGCCTGCCGCAAGCGCGCGCGGCCGGTGATCATGACTACGCTCGCCATGGGCGCTGGCATGTTGCCGATCGCCTTGGGTCTCGGGGCGGACGGCAGTTTCCGCACGCCACTCGGGGTGTCGGTGATCGGTGGGCTGATCACCTCGACGCTGCTGTCGCTCGTGGTCGTGCCCGCCGCGTACTCGGTGGTCGCCGAGATCACCGAGCAACGACTGCGCCCGATGCTGCGCCGCTTCCTGCATCACTGAGCGCGCGCCTGCGTTACAGCAGATCTCGCAGGCGGTACCACAGCATCGCCAACACGAGCGCCGGTCGGCGCAGGGCATTGCCGCCGGGAAAGTCGCGGTGTCGAATACGCCCAAAGATATCGAAGCGTTCGGATTGCCCGCTGATGGCCTCGGCGAGCAGCTTGCCGGCGATGCCGGTGAGGGCGATGCCGTGGCCGCTGAAGCCCTGCACGAAATAGACGCCGCGCTCGAGCGCGCCGAAGTGCGGCGCACGATTGAGCGTGATGTCGACGAGTCCGCCCCAGGCATAGGCTACGTCTACGTCGGCGAGTTTTGGAAAAACTTTGAGCATGCGCGCTCGGGTCGCACGTCGCGTGCCGAGCGGATCGACGCCGGAGTAGCTCACTCGCCCACCGAAGAGCAGGCGGTGATCCGCCGAGCGCCGAAAGTAGTCGATCACCCAGTTGACGTCGGTGACCGCCGCATTGTTACGGATGAGCGCCGCGGCGCGTTCGGCTCCGAGCACTTGCGTCGCGATGATGTAGGTGCCGACGCTGATGATTTTTCGGGCGAGCGTTGGCGCTGTCGGCCCAAGCCAGGCATTGCCGCAGAGCGCAAGCTGCCGACAGCGGATCTCGCCCGCGGCGATGCGGACGTGCAGGTGCTCCGCTGATGAGCGGGTATAACCGAGCGCCCGCGAGTGCTCGAATATATTGACGCCGAGGCGCTCGGCCGCGGCGGCGAGGCCCTGCGTGTATTTGAGCGGATGCAGATGTCCACAGAGGGGATCGAAAGTACCGGCGATGTAGCGGTTGGAGTCGATCAGGGTACGCAGTTCGTCGCGCTCTACCATGCGCACTGCGCGATAGTCGTAGCGGCGGTCGAGCATGGCCACTTCTTCGCGCAGTTCGCGCTCCTGTCGCGGCTTGAGGGCGACGTGCATCTGCCCGGCGATGTAATCGCAGTCGATCGCATGTTTTCGAATGAGCTCCCGTTGCAGAGCGAGCGCCTCGACGCTCATGTCCCAGATCCGGCGGGCATCGTCGGCACCCACCAAAGATTCGAGCTTGCTTTGCCCGCAGGCGACGCCGGTGATGGCCTGCGCACCACTGCGTCCCGAGGCGCCCCAGCCGATGACCTCGGCCTCGAGCAGCGCGACGCGGTAGCCCCGCTCGGCCAGATGCAGTGCGGTTGAGCAGCCGGCGATGCCGCCACCGACCACGCACACGTCGACCTCGAGGCGACCGGCGAGGGTGGGGCGTGGCGGTCTCGCCGCGGCATTGGCAGCTGCGCTAGCGGCGTACCAGGAGCCCACGTGCGCGCTCATGCGCTCAAATCGCGCCGAGGTACCACTGCATCTCGAGTGGTGTGACGTAGGAGTTGAAGTCGTCGAGTTCGGCCTGCCTGACCGTGGCGTAGTGGTCGCGGAACGGTCGGCCGAGATAGCTCGCGGCGAAGTCGCTGCGACGGAAGCGCTCGATAGCGCTCGCCCAGTGCGCAGGCAGCGTCTCGCCGCTTTCGCGATACGCATTGCCGCGCACCGGCGCGGCCGGCTCGAGACCTTCGGCGATGCCGTGGTGGATGCTGGCCATCACCCAGGCGACGACCAGATACGGGTTCGCATCTGCGCCCGCGAGGCGATGTTCGATGCGTCGATTGCGATCGTCGCTGACCGGCAAACGCAGCGCCGAGCCGCGATTGTTCACCGACCACGAGGGGATCATCGGTACGTAGGCCTCGGGTCGAAAGCGTCGATAAGAGTTCGGTCCGGGCGCGCAAATCGCAACGCTGTCGGCCATAGTGCGCAGCAGGCCGCCGAGCGCATGGCGCAGCGCGGTGCTCTCGACGCCGTGGTGCGGCGCCTCCTCGCCGGCGGCTGCCGGGTCCGGACAGGCAAAGAGGTTCGAGCCTGCCGCATCGAGCAGGCTCACGTGCACGTGCAGCCCCGAGCCCGCCATGTCGCGGTAGGGCTTGGGTAGAAAGGTCGCATCCCAGCCTTGCTCGCGGGCGACGCTGCGCACTACGCGCTTGAAGCGCAGGGCCTCGTCGCAGGCCTGCAGGGCGTCGGCGCGATGCGCGAGGTTGACCTCGAACTGACCGGGGCCGTATTCGGCGAGGGCGCTGGTGGCGGGCAGGCCTTGGGCCCGCGCCACTTCGTCGATACGCGAAAAAACTCTCGAATATTCATTGAGATCAGTCATTGAATTGATTTGCGTTCGAAACTCGCGTCGGCCGGTGAGCGGCAGCGGCGGAGGCTGCGGGTGGCCCTCGGCCGTTCGCGTTCGATCGACGAAATAGAACTCGTATTCGATCGCCACCACGGGCGTGAGATTGAGCCGATGAAACTTGTCCATCACCCGCGCCAGTACGTTGCGCGGGTCGGCGAAGAACGGCCGCCCATCGTGCTCGTACATCGAGACCTGCAGCTGCGCGATGTCGCCGCTTTGCCAGGGCACCGGCACCAGGCTGCCGGGTAGCGGCTTGCAGGGGCGATCGGCATCGCCCTCGTCGAAGCCGAGGCCGGTTGCCTGAATGGTGCTGCCCAGCACATCGAGGGCGAACATCGAGCCCGGCAGCAGCATCCCCTCGGCATAGAGGCGTTCGAGTGCCTCGCGCTCGATACGCTTGCCGCGCTCGACGGTGTTGAGATCGTTCAGGAAGACGTCGACGTGACGCGTCTGCGGGTAGCGTTCGAGGAAGCGCTCGAGTTCCGGAAAAGCCGTCATGATGCCCCGCGACAAAAGCGCAGCATAAGCGGTAGGGCCTGCGCGCGGCAATATCTCTCTGGAATATAGATTCAATAAAAACAACAAGTTAGTACAATAATCTCAACGGCTGGACGGGTATACAGGGGTCTCTTGTGTTTTACTGACTCGGCCTCGGCTCTTGTCCGAAGGCCGCCTCCCTTATGTCCGCGCGCCCAGTCATTGGTATTCCCGCCGATCGTCGCCTGGTCGGTCCGCACCCCTTCCACATGGTCGGGGAGAAATACGCGCATGCCGTCGCGCGCGCGGCGGGCGGCTTGCCACTCTTGATCCCCGTTCTGCCCGCGCCGCTCGAAATCGACGAATTGCTAGCAGGTTTGGATGGTCTGCTGTTCCCGGGTAGTCGCTCGAACGTCGAGCCGCATCACTACGAAGAGGGGCCGAGCGAGCCCGGCACCTTGCACGACCCCGAGCGCGATGCGACCACGCTGCCGCTGATTCGCGGCGCGATTTCGGCGGGCGTGCCGCTCCTCGGAATCTGTCGCGGTTTCCAGGAAATGAACGTGGCTATGGGCGGCAAGCTGTGGCAACGCGTCCACGAGGTGCCGGGATTGCATGATCACCGCGAGGACAAGTCGGTGCCGCTCGATGTGCAGTACGGACCCGCGCACGAGGTGCTGCTCGAGCCTGGCCGTCTGCGCGAGTGGGCGGGTGGGGCGGAGCGCATCGCCGTGAACTCCTTGCATGGCCAAGGGGTCAAGCAACTCGCGCCTCCGCTGCGGGTCGAGGCGCGCGCGATCGATGGCCTCATCGAAGCGTTCTCGCTGCCCGATGCCAAAGCCTTCACCTACGCGGTGCAGTGGCACGCGGAGTGGCGGGTGATGGCCAATGATTTTTCGGTGGCGATGTTCGCCGCGTTCGGCGAGGCCGCAAGTTTGCGCGCCCGCCAGAGGTTCGTGTCATGACAGATCAGATTTCGCAGTTTTTTCGCGAGCACAACATTCAGGAGATCGAGGCGATCGTTCCGGACATAGCGGGGATCGCCCGCGGCAAAGTGATGCCCGCGCAAAAGTTTCAGGCCGATCAGGGCATGCGCTTGCCCGAGAGCATCTTCCTGCAGACGGTGACCGGCGATTACCCCGAAGATACCGCCGCAGCGATGAGCCCGGCGGAGATCGATATCATCCTGAAGCCCGACCCGCGCACCATCCGTCGCGTGCCTTGGGCGCCCGAACCCACGGCGCAGGTGATCCACGATTGCTTCTATGCCGATGGTCGTCGGGTGAAGATGGCGCCGCGTGAGGTGTTGCGTCATGTGCTCGATCTCTACGCGCAAAAAGGCTGGGAGCCCGTGGTCGCCCCCGAGCTCGAGTTCTATCTCGTCGAGCCGAACATCGACGCCGATTACCCGCTCAAGCCGCCCATCGGACGTTCGGGTCGTGCCGAGCCCGGACGGCAGTCCTACAGCATCGCGGCGGTCAATGAATTCGACCCGCTGTTCGATGACGTCTATCAGTTCTGCGAAGATCAGGACATCGCCATCGACACGCTCATCCACGAGGATGGCCCGGCGCAGATGGAGATCAACCTGCTGCATGGCAACGCGCTCGATCTTGCCGATCAGGCGTTCATGTTCAAGCGCACGGCGCGCGAGGCGGCGCTGCGTCACAAGATGTATGCGACCTTCATGGCGAAACCGCATGCCAAGGAGCCGGGCAGTGCGATGCACATCCACC